>JRYG01000447.1_pt1 | contig 53276 bp, 57 predicted proteins | sample 235341 | NCBI WGS metagenome assembly JRYG01 (sample SAMN03074218, study PRJNA261478) | activated sludge metagenome | biome: Wastewater Treatment Plant; feature: Wastewater; material: Activated sludge; isolation source: activated biomass of a wastewater treatment plant treating hydrocarbon... ...
TTGGAAGGCACCCACTGCTGGCCATCCAACACATTGATGGTGTGATGATGGCGCAAGGTGCCCGCCAGTTCCTTCGGCGGTTTCTCGAACGGCGGGGCAATGCGGGCCAGCACCGGGTAGCTGCGTTTGCCATCGCTCCACTGCCCCGTCCACAAGTGGTACGAACTTCGCAGGTTCCACCGCCCGCCGCCTTCCTCTTCCAACACCGCCCCCTGGGGGCCCTGGCGAAGCCGGGCCTGGATGACCCCATTGCCTGCCGCGTACCGGATCTGCGCCAGGTTGTCGCCACACCCGATGGTGATATGGGCGGTGATGGGTGTTTCGGTGGCCGCCCCGGAGAGCTCGGCGAGCAGATACTCGGCCCGCTGGCCACCATCGCACAGCAGCGCCAAGGCAGGGCTGGCCGGGAGCGCGAGAACAATGGCGAGAAAGGTGCGAACGAACATACCAGCCTCCGCACGGCTGAGGAAAGGAACCTGGGCGGCAGGACGGCGCACGCCCGCCGCCGCCGCACAGGGGATAAGGTGATCAGTTGGTTCGGGGGGGCAGCATGATTTCCGCCACCCCATCCATCACCACCTTGCCACCGACGGTACACACGGTATCCAGGGTGGCCCGGCGCTTGGCCGGGTTCAGGGCGGTGATGGTCGCCCGGGCCACCACCGTGTCACCAGCGCGGACCGCCGCCTTGAACTTCAGGGTCTGGCTCAGGTAAATGGTGCCCGGCCCCGGAAGCTTGGTGCCCAGCACGGTGGATACGAACCCGGCGGACAGCATGCCGTGGGCGATGCGCCCTTCGAACATGGTGCCGACGGCAAATTCCTGGTTCAGGTGCACCGGGTTGATATCGCCGGTGATTCCCGCAAACAGCACGATGTCCGCATCGGTCACAGTCTTGGCGTAGGCCGCGCTCATGCCCACCTGCAGATCCTCGAAGCGGTAGAGGTAAAACTCATCCATGTTATTGGCCGGGGTCTCGCTCATTCTTGTAGCTCCTTGCTTTGTGGGTGGCGGCCCAGGTTGGCGCCGCCGTTCATTGACCCCGTCTTTGTACCACAGCTGGGGGCATTCCAATTGCAGGCCCGGGGCGGAAACTTCGTGCCATCTCCGGTCCGCCGGGCGGCCCCCCCGGCGGTGGAGTACGGGGGTATACTCGCCAGCTAATTTGGCCATGAACAGCATTTTCTCCATTGCTCCATGAAGATCAGCATCCTCAACGGCCGCATCATCGACCCGGCCAGCGGCTTCGACGCGCAGGCTTCCCTGCACATCGCCGCCGGCAAGATCGTGGCCATCGGCAACGCCCCCGACGGCTTTCACGCCAACCGCAACATTGATGCCCGCGGGCTGGTGGTCTGCCCCGGTCTGGTGGATCTCTCGGCCCGCTTGCGCGAGCCGGGCTTCGAATACAAGGCCACCCTCGAATCGGAGATGCTGGCGGCGGTCGCCGGGGGGGTCACCAGCCTTTCCTGCCCGCCCGACACCGACCCGGTACTGGATGAGCCCGGCCTGGTGGAAATGCTCAAGTTCCGCGCCCACAACCTGCACCGCGCCCACGTTTATCCCCTGGGCGCCCTCACGGTGGGCCTCAAGGGGGAGCGGCTGACCGAGATGGCGGAGCTGCGCGAGGCCGGATGTGCCGCGTTCAGTCAGGCCAACCGGGCCGTGGTGGATACCCAGGTGCTGATGCGCGCGCTCCAGTATGCGGCCACCTTCGGCTTCGGCGTCTGGCTCCAGGCCCAGGACCCGTTCCTGGCCCGCAACGGCGTCGCCCACGACGGCGAAATCTCCACCCGGCTTGGGCTGCCGGGCATTCCCGCCTGTGCCGAAACGGTGGCCATTGCAACAATGCTGCAACTGGTGGAAGTGACCGGCGTGCGCCTGCACCTCACGCGGCTGTCCACGGCTGCCGGGCTGGCCCTGATTGATCAGGCCCGCGCCCGGGGCGTCTCGGTGACCTGCGACGTTTCCATCAACCACCTGCACATGTCGGAAATGGATATTGGCTTCTTCGACGCCAATGCCAACCTCCAGCCGCCTCTGCGCACCCTGCGCGACCGGGATGCCCTGCGCCGTGGTCTGGCCGAGGGCCGGATCAGCGCCCTGTGCTCGGATCACACGCCCGTGGACGACGACGGCAAGCAGGTTCCCTTCAGCGAGGCCGAAGCGGGCGCCACAGGTCTGGAACTGCTGTTGCCGCTGACCCTGAAGTGGGCTGCGGAGGCTGGAGTCCCCCTGGCGACCGCCCTGGCGCGGGTCACCTCCAACGCGGCAGACATCCTGGGCGTGGCGGCCGGGCGCATCGCCTCCGGCGCCGCGGCGGACCTCTGCCTGTTCGATCCGGCGGGGTATTTCCACGTCACCCGCGAGAACCTCCACAGCCAAGGCAAGAACACCCCGTTCCTGGGGCTGGAGTTGCCCGGCCTCGTGCGCCACACCCTGGTTGGCGGACAGACGGTGTACGAGCGCCCCGCCTGACCGACCTGCCGCCCCTGACAAGCCGAGGCCCGCGCAATGCGGGCCTCGGCTTGTCAGGGAAACAAGAAGAAACGGGAGCCGCGCCTAGCCCCGGGTGCGTCCGGCGGGCCCTTCAAGCAGGCGCTGCAACGCCTGCGCCTCTGCCAGCCCTTCCACCCGGACGGTCTTGCGCCGGCTGCTGGCGCCGCTCGCCAGGCTCACCGCGCTGCGGGGAAGCGCCAGCCTTTCCGCCAGGAACTCGATGAGGCAGGCGTTGGCCTTGCCATCCACCGGCGGTGCGGCAAGCCGCACCTTGAGCGCATCGCCATGCTCGCCCGCCACCTCGGTCCGACTCGCTCCGGGCTGGATGTGCAGGACCAGCAGCAGCCCCCGCGCCGGATCCCCCCGGAGCCACACCGGAGCAGTCAAAGCAGCGCCGCCAGCACCGAGTTGAAGAGGCTGCCCTGGACCATCAGCAGGATTTGCAGGACCAGCAGGAGTACCAGCGGCGAAAGATCCACATTGCCCAGGGTGGGTAGCACCTTCTGGAACGGCTCCAGGAAGGGCCGGGAAAGGCTGTTGAGCACGGGCGCGATGGGCGCGTAGGGATTCACCCAGCTCAGCACCACCGACAGCAGCACCACGCCGATGAGGAGGTAGATGAACATCTTCACCACTTCCAGCGAGCCCAGCAGCAGCACCCCAAGCACGGCATGGAGCGCGCCACCCGGCCCTATGCTGCGCAGGGAGAGCATCAGCACCACGGCCAGACCCTGCAGGACGATGGCGGGCAACAGGCTGGCCCAGTCCAGCCCTCGGGTCGCCGGGACGAATCGGCGCAGGGGCAATACCAGCCAGTCGGTCACCGCCATGACGAACTGACCCATCTGGTTGCGGAACGAGACCCGCTGCCATTGCATGTAGAAACGGGCCAGCAGGGTTACGGAAAGAAAGCCCGTCACCGCGTCGATGATCAGCAACAGCAGATTGGTCAGCATAAGTATCAGTTACTCCTCAGGGTTGAAGCACAATTCAGGGCACCAGCGACCTTGCTCAATCCGCGCCGAGCAGGTCGCCCAGTTCCTGCCCCCGGGCCTGCGCCGCCTGCACCGCCCGGACGACGGAGGCCGCCACGCCGTCCGCCTCCAGCGACGCGAGGGCCCGCTCCGTGGTCCCGCCGGGCGAAGTCACCCGCTGGCGCAACACCGCCGGACTCTCGTCACTGCCCGCGGCCAGGCGCGCGGCGCCGAGCACCGTCTCCAGAGCCAGCTTGCGCGCCGCCGGCCCGTCAAAGCCCTGGGCCAGCGCCGCCGCCTCCAGCGCCTCGATGAAGTAGAAGACGTAGGCCGGGCCGCTACCCGACACCGCAGTCACCCCATCCATCTGGCTTTCTTCCGCCACCCACACCGTCGATCCGACCGCAGCAAGCACCTGTTCCGCTGCGGCCCGCTCCGCTCCGCTTACCTGGGGCGCGGCATACAGGCCGGTCACCCCGGCGCCGATCAGCGCTGGCGTGTTGGGCATGGTCCGCACCAGCCGGCCATAGCCACCCAGCCAGCGGCCGATGGCATCCAGGCGCAAGCCGGCAGCGATGCTGACCACCAGTTGCTGCCGCAGCCGCCCCGCCAGGGGTGCCAGAGCCGCCCTCATCTGCTGCGGCTTGACGGCCAGCACCAGCACATCCGCCTCCAGAGCCGCGTCTTCCGGCCCGGCGAACACCTGCACGCCAAACGCGGATTGCAACCGCGCCCGCCCGTCGGCAGAAAGCTCGATGACCTTGATATCGGCTGTCGAATAGCCCTGCTTGACCAAACCGCCGATGAGCGCGTGGGCCATGTTGCCACCGCCGAGAAAACTGATCTTCATGTATGCCTCGTCAAAGGTTGTTGGAAGGGGCCGGCCGCTCGCCAAAGAGCGCGGTGCCGACCCGCACGATGGTCGCCCCCTGGGCAACCGCCGCTTCCAGATCGTGGCTCATGCCCATGGAAAGGGTGTCCAGCCCCAGCCCCGCCTCGTCGTTGAGCGCCTCAAGCAGCATGCGCACCTGCCCGAAGCGGCTGGCCAGCAGGGCGGGGTCGTCGGTCGGCTCGGGAATCGCCATCAGCCCCCGCAGCCGCAGGCGGGGCAGCGCCGCCACCGCCCGCGCCAGCGCCGGGAGTTCATCCGGCGCCACGCCGCTCTTGCTTGCCTCACCGCTGACGTTGACCTGCAGGCACACCTGGAGTGGCGGCAGGTGCGCATCCCGCTGAGCCGCGAGCCGCTGGGCCAGCTTGAGCCGGTCCACGCTGTGCACCCAGGAAAAGCCCGCCGCCACCGGCCGGGTCTTGTTGCTCTGGAGCGGTCCGATGAAATGCCACTCCAGCGGCAAATCCGCCAGGGCTGCCTGTTTGGGCAGGGCCTCCTGGACGTAGCTTTCGCCGAAAGCCCGTTGCCCGCACGCCGCCAAAGCCCGCAGGCTCTCAGCCGGCCAGGTCTTGCTCACCGCCAGCAGGCGGACCGCCCCGGGGGGGCGGCCCGCCTGAAGCTCCGCGGCAGCAATTCGGTGCTGAACAGCTTGCAGGCGCTCTAAAAGATTTTCCATAATTGCCGATACCTTCGGGGAATCTGCCGGACCCCAACGGCATCCGGTCCATTCCGGCCCCGAGCCTCGAAATCCGGTGTCGCGTGACCGGCAAACGACCAGCCGGCAACCCGGAGGTTCCCGGTCATCGACGGTCTGGGCCGCCGACTGGCCCGGCCCTGCCCGGCAGCGCGCCGCCGAGTATACCTCCTGCCACTCCAGCCCCCGGACACCGGAGAAAAGAACACATGGACATTACCGAACTGCTCGCCTTTGCGGTCAAACAGAAGGCGTCCGACCTGCACCTCTCCGCCGGTCTGCCCCCCATGATCCGCGTCCACGGGGACGTACGCCGCATCAACCTGCCGTCCCTGGAGCACAAGGACGTGCACGACATGGTGTACGACATCATGAACGACGCCCAGCGCAAGGACTACGAGGAGCACTTCGAGTGCGATTTCTCCTTCGCGGTGCCCAATCTGGCGCGCTTCCGGGTCAATGCATTCAATCAGCAGCGGGGCGCCGGCGCTGTGTTCCGGACCATTCCCTCCAAGGTGCTGACCCTGGAAGAACTGGAAGCCCCCAAGATCTTCAAGGAGATATGCAACACCCCCCGGGGCATCGTGCTGGTGACCGGCCCCACCGGCTCGGGCAAGTCCACCACGCTGGCAGCAATGATCGACCACATCAACGACAACGAATACGGCCACATCCTCACCATCGAGGACCCGATCGAATTCGTGCATGAATCCAAGCGCTGCCTGGTCAACCAGCGGGAGGTGGGCCGCGACACCCAATCTTTCAACAACGCGCTACGTTCTGCCCTGCGGGAAGACCCGGACGTGGTGCTGGTGGGGGAAATGCGGGACCTGGAAACGATCCGCCTGGCCCTCACCGCCGCCGAAACCGGCCACCTGGTGTTCGGCACCCTGCACACCAGTTCTGCCGCCAAGACCATCGACCGTATCGTGGACGTGTTCCCGGCCCAGGAAAAAGACATGGTGCGGGCGATGTTGTCCGAATCCATCCGGGCGGTGATCTCCCAGACCTTGCTGAAGAAGAAGGATGGCACCGGCCGGGTGGCCGCCCACGAAATCATGCTGGGCACCCCCGCGATCCGTAATTTGATCCGGGAAAACAAGGTAGCCCAGATGTACTCCGCCATTCAGACCGGCCAGGGTCTGGGCATGCAGACCCTGGATCAATGCCTCCAGGGTCTGGTCCAGCGTGGCCTGGTGGCCCGGGACGAAGCCCGCCACAAGGCCCAGAACAAGGACATGTTCCCCGGCTGAGCAGACGGCCGCCGGTTTTGCCCCACCTTACCCGCTGCAGACGCAGGCGGGGAACCGAACAACCTGGCGGGCGGCGCACGGGGGAACACCCCGGCACTGGCGCCTTCCCGCAGCGGAGTAGAGGAAAACCATGGAAAGGGATCAGGCGCTGGCCTTCATGCACGATCTGCTGAAGCTGATGGTCAGCAAAAAAGCGGCGGACCTCTTCATCACAGCCGGATTTCCCCCAGCCTTCAAGATCGATGGCAAAGTGATTCCCCAGTCCAACCAGACGCTGACCTTCCAGCACACGGCGGAACTGGCCCGGGCGATCATGAACGACAAGCAGGCTGCCGAGTTCGAGGCCAGCCGGGAATGCAACTTTGCCATCAGCCCCGGCGGCATCGGGCGCTTCCGGGTGAATGTGTTCTACCAGCAGGGGCGGATTGGTGCGGTGCTCAGGCGGATCAACACCCGCATTCCCACCATGGACGAGCTGGAGCTTCCCCAGACCTTGCGCAACCTCGCCATGGTGGACCGCGGCCTGATCCTGGTGGTGGGAGGCACCGGGTCCGGCAAGACCACGACGCTGGCGGCGATGATCGACCACCGCAACCGCAACACCCAGGGTCACATCGTGTGCCTGGAAGACCCCATCGAGTATGTGCACGAGCATCAGCAGTGCGTGGTGACCCAGCGGGAGGTGGGGGTGGATACAGAGTCCTGGCATGTGGCGCTCAAGAACGCCATGCGTCAGTCCCCTGACGTGATCCTGATGGGCGAGGTCCGGGACCGGGAGTCCATGGAATTCGCCCTGCACTTTGCCGAAACCGGCCATCTGTGCATGGCCACCCTGCACGCCACCAACAGCTATCAAGCCCTGGACCGGGTCATCAACTTCTTCCCCGAGGAGCGGCGGCAGCAGTTGCTGATGGACCTTTCGCTCAACCTCAAGGGCATGATCTCGCAACGGCTGGTGCCCCGCCTGGGCAGCAAGGGCCGCTGCGCCGCGGTGGAAATACTGCTCAACAGCCCCTACATCGCCGATCTGATCTTCAAGGGTGAAGTGTCGTCCATCAAGGACGCCATGGCCCGCGCCCGGGAAGAAGGCATGCAGACCTTCGATCAGGCGCTGTTCGATCTGTACGAGGCGGGCCGGATCAACCAGGATGACGCGCTGCGCTTTGCCGATTCGGTCAACCAGGTGCGGCTGCAAATCCGGCTCAACAGCAAGGACGCCAAGGAACGGGATCTGACATCCGGCATCAAGCAACTGGATATCGTCTGATCCAGGCCCCGCCACACCGCCACCCGCCGGGCTCACGTCCCGGCGGGGGCGTCAGACGGACCTGACCGGCCAGCGCCCGACCAATCCCCGCCCCACCCGGCTGCCCCAACGAGGGTCGAACCAACTCAGCCAGCGTGCCATTCCGCGCCACGGGGACGCCTCCCGGCGCCCGCGGCACACCCTGAGGGTAGCCCCATGCCGGGCCCCGACGACCGCGTTGGGCAGTTCCAGAACGAAGCGCTCCCCCGGCGCGAGGATGATGTCCCGGCTGTCACCGTACTGGGTCAACCAGACTTCGCCCGCCACGCACTGAAGTTCCACCCCGGCCGCCGCCATCAATACCTGGCTGGTCCGGGCATCCAGAACCATCGTCGTACATGCGTCAATTGCATTCATATCCACCCCCTCCTTAAAACCACCGCAGCGCGGCTTGACATGGTTAAAGTATTGGTGGGATACCGGCTTACAACAAACGCTCAATTTGCATTGGATGGATGCGTCGGACGCATGAATACGCCACGCCTGAAACTACCGCCCCTGGATCCCCTGCGCGGCTTTGTCGCCGCAGCCCGGCATCTTTCCTTCACCCTGGCGGCAGAAGAGTTGTGCCTCAGCCAGTCAGCCATCAGTCGCCAGATTCAGGCACTGGAAACGGCCTTGGGGGTGGCACTTTTCGAGCGGGGCACGCGCCGGCTCGCCCTCACGCCCGCCGGCAGCCAGTTGCAGGCACGCGCGGAAAACTGGCTGGCCGAGTATGGGGCGCTGGCCCAGCGGCTGCGACGGGACGAAGGACGCCGCCCGGTCACGGTGACCGCGAGCATCGGCATCGCCGCCCTGTGGCTGGTGCCCCGGCTGGCCCGTTTTCAGGCGCTGCACCCGGAGATCGACGTGCGCCTGGCGGCCAACAACCGGCTCCTGGATCTGGAACGGGATGGCATTGACGTGGCCATCCGCTACTGCGCGGACCGGGACGCACCCGCAGGCGCATTACGCCTCTTCGGCGAATCCGTGGTGCCTGTGGCAAGCCCGGCCCTGGGCATCCGGGCCCTGGACCGGGAGACCCTGGGGCGGGTGGCGCTGATGGACTTCGAGGACCCCCGCTATCCCTGGCTGGGGTGGAACGATTGGCTGGCGGCCATGGGCCTGGAAGACGTGCCGCCCCGCAGCCGCCTGGTGTACTCCCATTACGACCAGCTCATCCACGCTGCGGCGGCAGGCCAGGGTGTCGCCATCGGGCGCATGCAGTTGGTGGACGGCATGCTGCACAGCGGCCAATTGGTGGCGGTGGGAGACGTCCGCCGGGAACTGGTGGGCCGGGGCTTCTGGCTCATCCTGGCGCCCGGCGAACCTCGCCCGGAGGTCCTCCGCTTCGCCCGATGGGTTCAGGAAGAAGGCGCCCGCGCTCAGGCGGAACTGGCAGCCTCGCCCCCAGCAACCTGATCCCCCCGGCGGCGATTGCTTCCGGCCACCATGCGGTATTCGTACAAGCGGCATTCCAGCGCGCCGTTGAACAGGGGCGTGCGTTTGCTGGCCTTGAGTTTGATCAGCGCCGGAAACTGCTCGTCACCCGAGATGAAGTAGCAACGCCAGCCGGAAAAGTGCTGCTTGAGAGCATTGCCCAGCTTGGGGTAGAAGGCAGCCAGCTCTTCCTTTTCTCCCAGCCGCACGCCATAGGGGGGGTTGGCGATCAGCACCCCCTCGGGTGCCGGGGCCTGACGCTCCAGCACATCCACGAGTTCAAACTGCACAGCCTCCAGCAAACCCGCCGCATCGAGGGTGGTGCGGGCGTTGATGACCTGCTGGCGATGCCGGTCACTGCCAAAAATGGGTAGTTGCCGCAGCGGCAGGCAGGCTGCCTGGGCTTCGTCCCGCAGCGCCCGCCACAGGGCGGGCTGAAAGATGCGCAGCTTCTCGAACCCGAAGCTGCGCCCGAGCCCCGGGGCGATGTTCAGCGAAATCTGGGCCGCTTCCAAGAGGAAAGTGCCGCTCCCGCACATGGGGTCCAGCAGCGGCTCGCCCGGCTGCCAGCCAGCCAGCTTGAGGATGCCCGCCGCCAGGTTCTCCTTGAGTGGTGCGGCCACCGGCGCCTGCTTGTAGCCCCGCTTGTAGAGCGGCTCGCCCGAGGTGTCCAGATAGAAGGTCGCGCTGTCCTGGTTGAGGAAAACGTGGATGCGCACGTCAGGCGCCGCAGTATCGACGCTCGGACGCTGCCCGGTCACGGCGCGGAAGCGGTCGCAGACGGCGTCCTTCACCCGCAGGGTGGCAAACTCCAGGCTGCGCAGGGGGCTGCGGGTTGCCGTGAGATAGACCCGCAGGGTGCGTTTGACCTCGAACCACTCCGGCCACACATAGGCGCTCGCCAGGGCATAGATGTCATGCTCGCTAGCGTAGCGGCCCTGCCCCACCCGCCACAGCACACGGGTGGCGATACGACTGTGCAGGTTGGCCCGGTAACACACCCGCCAGTCCCCCCGGAACAGCGCGCCCCCCGGTACGGCTCCGATGTCGCTGGCGCCCAGTGCGGAAAGCTCGTCCACCAGCAAGTGTTCCAGCCCACGGGGACAGGGCGCAAAAAAGGACTGCAGGCCAGGGGCGGGCTGGTGACCGGGCGGAGCGGCACGCTGCAGGCGACGAGGCGCCGGATTGGGACGGGTATTCATCAGAAGGGTTTGACTACCGCCAGCACGGTGACAACCAGCAACACCAGCACCGGCAACTCGTTGAAGACACGGAACCACACATGGCTGCGCCGGTTGGCGCCCGCCTGGAAGTCCGCCAGCAGCCGCTTGCAGTAGAGGTGATAGCCGATCAGCAGCACCACCAGTGCGAGCTTGGCATGCAGCCAGCCCCCGGCAAAGCCGTAGCCCAGCCACAACCACAGGCCCAGCACCAGCGCCAACACACCGATGGGCGTCATGAACCGGTAGAGCTTGCCAGCCATGAGCAGCAGGCGCTCACGCGTGGCCGTGTCTTCCGGCCCCAGCATGGCCAGATTGACATAGATGCGCGGCAGGTAGAACAAGCCGGCAAACCAGCTCACCACCATGATGATGTGAAAGGCTTTTACCCAGAGCACGGGTTTTCTCCTGATTCAAGTTGAACGCGGGCAGCGGCCAGACCAGCCGCGGTGTCGGGGTAGCGCAAGCGCAGGCGCAGTTCCCGCAGCAGCCGGGTATTGTCCAGCCGACGGGATTCCGACATGAACGACAGGGTGAGCGGGGACAAATGGCGGTCGATCTGCGTCCGGGGTAACCGGGGTGGGCGCGGCAAACCGAAAGCATCCGCCACCTGGTCGAAGTAATCCCCCATGCGCCGACGGCTGTTGTCGCAGGCGTGATAGCACCGCCCGGGACGACCACGGAACAGGGCCGCGTTCATGGCCCGCGCCAGATCATCGGCGTGGATGTGGTTGGTGAAGACGTCGTCTTCCGCCACCAGCACCGGATCGCCCCGCCGCAGGCGCTCCAGGGGAAGACGGTCGGCAGCGTAAATACCGGGCGCCCGCAGCACCGAAACCCGCACGCCAAAGGATCGGCCAAAACCGCGCACCTGCCGCTCCGCGTCCACCCGCCGACGCGCCCGCGGGGAGGCGGCGGCGCACGCACGGGATTCGCGCACCCAAGCGCCCGCGCAGTCGCCATACACGCCTGTCGTGCTGATGTACACCAAACGCTGTGGTAGACTGCCCCGCCGCGACAAGGCGGCCAGCAGGTGATGGGTCCGGCTGTCCCGCTCGCCCTCACCAGGCGGCGGTGCCAGGTGCAGCACCCCGTCGGCCAGGCCAGCGAGTCGCCGCAGGCTTGCGGGCCGATCCAGATCGCCCACGAGCGGCGTCACCCCCATAAGACGAAGCGCCTCCCCTACGTGCGGCTCCCGCACCAGGGCGAAGACGCGAAAACGCCTGACCAGCCAGGGTATGGCTCGCCGGGCCACATCCCCACAGCCGACAATCAGTATTCTTTTCACCCGCGGATTATCTCACGGCAGGCAGCCCCATCATGAACTTCCAGGTCACCATCCAGCCCAGCGGCCATCAGTACACCTCCAGCGAATCCCTGACCCTGCTCCAGTCGGCACTGGACGCGGGTTTCGTTCTACCCTACGGCTGCCGCAACGGCGCCTGCGGCGCCTGCAAGGGCAAGATCCTGTCAGGCTCCGTGGCCCACGGCGAGCACACGCCATCGGCGCTGACCGCGGACGAGATCGCCCGGGGCCTGGCCCTGTTCTGCTGCGCCAAGCCCACCTCCGACGTGGTCATCGAATGCCGGGAAGTGGGCGCGATCGCCGACATTCCCGTGCGCAAACTGCCGGCACGGGTACAGAAGATGGAGCGCCTCGCACCGGACGTAATGGCCGTGCACCTGAAGCTCCCGACCAATGAGCGCCTGCAGTTCCTGGCCGGCCAGTATGTGGACATCCTGCTCAAGGACGGGCGGCGGCGCAGCTTCTCCGTGGCCAACGCGCCCCATGACGACGAGTTGTTGTCCCTGCACATCCGCCTGGTGCCCGGCGGTCAGTTTACCGAGCACGTGTTCTCCGCCATGAAAGAGCGGGACATCCTGCGCATCGAGGGGCCCTTGGGCAGCTTTTACCTCCGGGAGGACCGGGACACGCCCATCGTGCTGCTGGCGGGCGGCACAGGTTTCGCGCCCATCAAGGCAATCGTGGAGCACGCCATCCACATCGGCCTGACCCGGCCCATCACCCTTTACTGGGGCTCCCGGGACAGGGCGGGACTGTACATGGAGCAACGGGCGGCGGGCTGGGAAAGTCAGTTGCCAGGATTCAAGTTTGTCCCCGTCCTGTCCGATAGCAAACCTGAAGATGGCTGGCAGGGCCGGACTGGCCTGGTGCATCACGCGGTGATTGCCGACCTGCCCGACCTGTCCTCGCACGAGGTGTACGCCTGCGGCGCCCCGGCGATGATCGACGCTGCCCGCCTGGACTTCACGACGAAATGCGGCCTCCCCGAGGCGGCCTTTTTCGCCGACTCGTTCACGTTTGCTGCGGATAGCCCCAAGAGCCCATGACCGCCCCCGTATTCATTACCCGTGACCCCGTCCTCAACAAGCAGCGGGCCATCGTCGGCAACCGGCTGACCCTGTTTGCCGCCAGCGCGGCGCTGGCCCTGCAGGAACTGGATTACCTGAAGGAGCACTGGCCAGCCAAGGGATCCCTGTTCCTCAACTTTGGCCGCCTGCCCATGACCGAGTCCCTGGCCTCCTGGGAGATGCCGGCCAACACGGTGCTGGAGGTGGATGCGGTGTGGCTGACGCAGCCGGCGGGCGCCAAGGTCCTGGGCATCCTGCAGGAGCGCAACCAGGCGGTCGCCCTGTACAACTACCAACCCGGTCAGCCCGTGCCTGGCGGGTTGCGGGTGCAGTTCGTGATGCTGGATGCGCGCCAGCATCCCTCGCCGGGCGCCAATCCCGGGCTTGCCATCGCCACTCAGGTGGCCGACAACGCCGAGTTCGAAGCCTTGCTTCACCGAGGCTATGACGGGGTGGCGGGCTGGGCTTTCACGCGCCGGGAAATCGCGAACCAGAAGTTGGCGCCGGGCTACGCCCAGGTCATCCGCCTGATCGATCTGCTGCGCAAGCGGGCGGATGTGAAGGAAATCGAGGCGGCATTCAAACTGGACGTGACGCTTTCCTACAAGCTGCTGCGTTTCATCAACTCCGCAGCGTTTGGTCTGGCCTCGGAAGTCACTTCCTTCCGCCATGCGGTCACGCTGCTGGGCTACGACAAGCTGTACAAATGGCTGTCGCTGCTGCTGGTCACCGCCAGCAAGGAACCCATTGCCCCGGTGTTGATGCAGGCAGCGGTGGCCCGGGGGCGATTCATGGAAAGCCTGGGCAAGTCTTTCTTCGATGCCAGCGAACTGGACAACCTATTCATTACCGGTGCGTTCTCATTGCTGGACTTGCTGCTCGACTCCACCATGGAGTCGATCCTGGAGCAGATGCACCCGCCAGGCCCCATCCGCGATGCCCTGCTCAAGCGGGAGGGCATGTACGCACCGCTGCTCAAGCTGGCCACCGCCTGCGAAGGACTCCCGGGGGAGATGCTGAGCGCCAGCAAACAACTGGGGCTGACACCGACCACGGTAAACAGGGCGCAACTGGAAGCGCTGTCGTTTGCCGACTCGCTGAAGATGGCATCCTGATCATTACCGCACGGAAAAAGGCCCGGCCGGGTTAACCCGGCCGGGCCTTTTTCCATGTTGCCCCCGTGCGCCAATCAGCCTTCGCCCCCCAGGTAGGCTTCCTGCACTTTCGGATTGGCCAGGAGCGCATCCGCACTGTCGGCCAATGTGATGCGGCCGCTCTCCATCACGTAACCCCGCGCCGCCACCGACAAGGCCAGCTTCGCGTTCTGCTCCACCAGCAACACCGTCACGCCCTGGGCCGCCACTTCCTGAACCACTTCAAATACCTTCTGCACCATCAGTGGCGCCAGCCCCATGGAGGGCTCGTCCAGCAGCAACAGCTTGGGACGCCCCATCAGCGCCCGGCCGATGGCAAGCATCTGCTGCTCCCCCCCGGAAAGGGTGCCCGCCATCTGCTTGCGGCGCTCCGCCAGGCGGGGCAAAAGCTGAAAGATGCGCTCCAGATCCTCGGCGATGGCCGTGGTGTCGTTGCGGTAGTAGGCACCCATGGCCAGGTTCTCCTGCACCGTCAGGCGGGCGAACACGCCCCGCCCCTCCGGCACCAGGGTGAATCCCCGGCTGATCAGTTGATGGGCCGGCAAGCTGCTGATGTCGCCGCCGTCGTAGCGGATCTCCCCCTGGGAAGGCAGCATCCGCGCCAGCGCCTTGAGGGTCGTGGTCTTGCCCGCGCCATTGGCGCCGATCAGGCACACCATTTCGCCGGCGGCCACATCCAGATCAATGCCCTTCACGGCGGCAATGCCACCGTAGGAAACTTTCAGTCCGCGAACTTGTAACATGGTTATCCTGGATTCCTGTCCTGGCGGGGCTCAGGCAATCGCCCCGCCCAGATAGGCTTCGATCACCTTGGGATTTTTCTGCACGTGCTCGGGTACGTCTTCGGCGATCTTCTCGCCGTAGTCCAGCACCGACAGCCGATCGCACAAGCCCATCACCAGCTTCACATCATGCTCGATGAGCAGGATCGTGACGCCGTCCCGCTGCAGGCTCTCAATCAACTGGCGCAGCCCCTGGGTTTCGGTCGCATTCATCCCCGCCGCCGGTTCATCCAGGGCCAGCAGCTTGGGCTCGGTGGCCAGCGCCCGGGCGATTTCGAGCCGACGCTGGTCGCCATAGGACAGGTTGCGTGAAACCTCGTTGGCCCAGCGATCGATCCCCACGTAGCGCAACAGCTCATGAGCACGGCGCACCACCCCCGCCTCCTCGGCCCGGGTGGCAGCATTCCGGGTGATGGCACCGAACACGCCGGCCTTGGTGCGCACATGGCGCCCGACCATGACGTTCTCCAGCGCCGTCATGTTGGCGAACAGGCGGATGTTCTGGAACGTGCGGGCGATGCCTTGACGGGCGACTTCATGGGGTGCGCTCAGGTTCAGCCGTTTGCCGTCGAAGATCACCTCACCCTGATCCGCGGTGTAGAGACCGGTCAGTACGTTGAAGAACGTGGTCTTGCCCGCACCGTTGGGGCCGATCAGCCCATACACCTCACCCCGGCGAATGGTGAGGGAAACGCTCTTGAGCGCCTGCACCCCGCCGAAACTCTTGCAAATGCCTTTGGCCTCCAGCAGCAGATCGCTCACGATGCAGTTCCTTCAGCAACTTCGGCAAACTCCCGCCGACGGCGGCCGGAGGGCCAGATCCCCGCCGGCCGGAAGCGCATCATCAGCACCAGCGCCAAACCGAACAGGAACATGCGGATCACTTCGGGCTCCACCAGCATGCGGCCGAACACCGCCATCTGGAAGGGCGCAACGGTGTAGCGCAGGATCTCGGGCACGAAGGAAAGCAGGATCGCCCCCACCAGGACGCCCCAGATATTGCCCATCCCCCCCAGCACCACCATCGCCAGCACCATGACGGATTCCACCAGCACGAAGCTCTCGGGACTGATGAAGCCCTGCATGGCCGAAAACATGCCACCCGCCACACCACCGAAAGAGGCGCCCATGGCAAACGCCAGCAGTTTCACGTGAGTGGTGTTGATACCGACCGCCTTGGCCGCGATCTCGTCCTCCCGGATTGCCTCCCAGGCACGGCCGATGCGCGAGTGCTGCAAGCGTAGGCCAACCACGATGATCCCGATGAGCAGCAACAACAGCAGGTAGTAGTACTTCATCGGCCCACTGAAGGTCAGCCCCAGCACCGTATCGGTATTGCGGAAATCCACGCCGGCCAGTCGCACCGGGTCAATCAGGGTGATGCCCTGGGGCCCGTTGGTGATGTTGAAAGGCTGGGAGAGATTGTTCATGAAGATGCGCACAATCTCGCCGAACCCCAGGGTGACGATGGCCAGGTAATCCCCCCTCAGCTTCAGGGTCGGCGTGCCCAGCAGAACGCCGAACACGCAGGCCAGCGCCGCGCCAATGGGCAGGATGATCCAGAACGGCAGGTGCAAGCCAAAATGAGGCGAGGCCAGCAGGGCATAGGTGTAAGCCCCGACGGCGTAAAAGGCGATGTAACCCAGATCCAGCAGCCCGGCAAAGCCGACCACGATGTTCAGTCCCAGCGAGAGGAACACGAACAGGATGGCCAGGTTGGTAATGCGCACCCACGCCGTGCCCATCCCGCTCAGGGCGAAGGGCAACACCAGCAGCACCAGGGCAACGAGGCCCACCCCCAGCCATTTCAGGGCCGGGTTGCGGCCGAGCGAAGCAAATTTGTCCATGTCAGTGCCCCCCTTACGCCCGGTCGCCAACCCGCTCGCCCAGCAAGCCGGACGGCCGGAACACCAGCACCGCGATCAGCGCCATAAAGGCAAACACATCCTGGTAGTTGCTGCCGAACAGGATGACCTGCCCATCCGCCGCGCAGCGATCGGTCAGGCTTTGGGAGATGAACGAGATGTGGCACAGGTCGGTCAGTTCGCCGATATAGCCCGCACCAAAGGCTTCCACCAGTCCAAGCAGGATGCCGCCCAGCATGGCTCCGGCCAGATTGCCGATACCGCCTAGCACCGCGGCGGAGAAAGCCTTCATGCCCAGGACCGCACCCATGGTGTAGTGGGCGATGCCGTAATAGGTACCCACCATGACGCCAGCCACGGCGCCCAAAGCGGCACCGATCACGAAGGTCAGGGCGATCACCCGGTCCACATTGATGCCCATCAACCCGGCGATCTGGGGATTCTCGGCCGTGGCACGCATGGCCGTCCCCAACTTGGTCCGGTACACCACCAAGGTCAGCAAGCCCATCATGGCCAGCGAAACCAGAACGATCACGATCTGCACCCCGGTGATTGTCGCCCCGGCGATGTCGAACACTTTCAGCGGAATGATCTGGGGGAAAGCGATCGGATCGCGGCTCCAGACCAGCATCGCGATGTGCTGAAGAATGATGGACATGCCGATCGCGGTAATCAGCGGAGCCAGCCGGGGCGCCGTGCGCAGCGGTCGGTATGCCACCCGCTCCAGGAAAAAACCCAATCCGGCGCACACCGGAATCGCCGCCAGCGTACCCGCCAGGACGATCAGTGCCGGATGCAGGCCGATATTGGCGCCCACCAGGGCTGTGATGACGGAGAAGGCCACCATGGCCCCGAACATCACCACCTCGCCGTGGGCAAAATTGATCAGTTGAATAATGCCGTACACCATCGTGTAACCCAGCGCCACGATGGCGTAGAGACTTCCCGCGGTGAGCCCATTGATGAGCTGCTGTATGAAGATTTCCATGACCTGGATGCGGACACGGCACCCGTAGGTGCCGTGTCGTAGAGTGCTGGCTGAGAGTGCCGATTACTTCCCGGTTGCAGCTTTGGCAGCGTCCTTCACTGCATCGCCCGCAGCCTTGGCGGCGTCGGTGGCGGCACCGGCCGCACCCTTGACCGCATCGGCCGCGGCACCGGCAACCGCGCCTGCCGCATCCGCCATGGACTTCATGTACTCATCCACGGTGTTGCTCTTGCCACCCTTGATGATGGCGATCGGCTCGATCTTTCCGGCCTTCATCGTGAAGATGGTCATCTCCGCGTCCTTGCGATCGCCCTTCTCGTCGAACTCGATCTTGCCGGACGCACCGGTGAAGCTGATCTTCTTCAGCTCCGGCAGGTACTTGGCGGGATCGGCCGAGTTGGCCTTCTTCATCGCTTCGATCAGCAGATTGGCCGCATCGTAGGTGAAAGGCGCGTAGAGAATGGGATCAATCGTGAACTTGGCCTTGTAGCCGTCCAGGAACTTCTTGCTGGCAGCCTGAACCGGAATGCCGGCCTGGGAGCAGATCAGACCTTCCGCCGCGTCACCCGCCAGTTCCTTCATCTTGTCAGTACAAGCACCATCGCCGTAGCTGAACACGGCCTTGATCCCCAGCTCCCGGGCCTGCTTGAGCAGCGGGCCACCGGTGGCGTCCATGCCGCCGTAGAAGACCGCATCAGGCTTCTTGCCCTTGATCTTGGTCAGCACCGCTTTCCAGTCGGTGGTCTTGTCGGTGCCCTTTTCCCGCGGCAGCACGGTCACACCGGAGGCCTTGAGCGCCTTTTCCACCTCATTGGCCAGACCTTCGCCGTAAGCGGTCGCATCGTCGATCACCGCCACGACCTTGGGCTTGACGTTGGCGGCCAGATAGTTGGCCACGGCGGGACCTTGCTGGTCGTCACGCCCCACCACGCGGAAAGCAACCTGGAAGCCTTGCTCGGTCAGCTTGGGATTGGTGGCGGAGCCAGAAATCATGGGGATGCCGGCCTGGTTGTAGATGGCGGAGGCGGGGATGGTGGTGCCGGAGTTCAGGTGGCCGACCACACCGGCCACTTTTGCATCCACAAGCTTCTGGGCAACGGTGGTACCCACTTTCGGGTCAGCCTGATCGTCCTCGGCCACCATCTCGAACTTCACCTTCTTGCCGTCGATGGTCACGCCGGCGGCGTTGGCCTCGTCGATGGCGAGCTTGGCGCCGTTCTCATTGTCCTTGCCCAGGTGAGCGATACCGCCGGTGAGGGGACCGACGTGACCAATCTTGATCACAGCTTCCTGAGCCGCCGCGGGCGCCGCGGCTTCCTTCTTCGGTTCTTCCTTCTTGCCGCAGCCAATCAGGGCTACCGCAGCGATAACAGACAGCGTCAAACCTTTCAATGCCACTTGATGCATATACCCTCCCAGGTTGAATGACCAATTTGTTACGAAGGCAAAACTGCGTTGATTCTGAGCGCCGCCCGCGCACCGTGTCAATACGCGAAACCCGCAGCGCCGGGGGCCGCACAGTCAGCTGGGCAGGCCCCGCGGGCGAAAAAAAAGCCAGCCTTGACAGCTGGCTTGCATCCGTTACGCCGGATGACTTACATCGCGAGCACCCACTTCACCAGGGTCTTGGCTTCGTCGGGGGTCACTGCGGCATTGGGCGGCATCGGCACTTCGCCCCAGGCACCCTTGCCACCCTTGATCACTTTGTCAGCCAGCTTGGCTTCCGCGTCCTTCTGGCCCTTGTATTTGGCGGCAACTTCTTTGTAAGCAGGGCCGACCAGCTTCTTGTCCACGGCGTGGCAAGCCATGCAGCCCTTCTTGGTGGCCAGATCCTGGTTGGCCAGGGCGGGGGTGGCGGCGAGCACGCCGGCGACAGAGAGGAGTGCGACGATTGTTTTCATGGATATCCTCGGATTGGAAATGGACGGAAAAACGCGCTAAGTCTAAACCAACACCCGGCTTGCGCAAGCCGGAATCGCGGCCGAAAACGGGCCCGCAAGGCAGTAAATTTAACGCGTTTTGCGCCAGTCAAGTTGACCATCCCCCGTTGGAAGGGCGCTTGCCGGTTTTTGCCGACCCGCGACTACCCCCCTTCCGGCAAGTAGGCGGATGGAAAGCGTGGATTCATGCGGGGTGCCAGGTCGCGCAGGAGCAGATCGGGCGCGACGAATGGCGCCAGCCGCTCGAGAAAGTCCAGCAGTTCCAGCACTGGCGTGCTACGGAAGAACTTGGCGGCGGGAAAGTCCATCCAGATGCGGTCGGCGTAAGCGAGCAGTTCATAGGGCGTGTCGCCAACGCCGTCCCCGTTCCGGTCAAAGCCCTGGTAATCGTCCCAATAATTGCCATGCCAGTGATTGGCCAGGGGGTCGCCCGTCCCCATCACCGAGGCGTGAATGAGGTTGTGCTCGAAGCGGTTGTCGCTGACCACGTGTCCGCCCTTTTCGCCGTAGAACACCACGCCGGTCAGATTGTGGGCGAAGCGGTTCCCCAGAAGGGAAATGCGCTGCAGCGGGTTCAGCGGGGAATCGGAGAGCACGCCCACGGCACAATGCAAAATCTCGTTGCCGATCACCAGCGCGGCACCGGTTTCCTTGAAACCCAGGCACGCGCCGGAAACCTGGGTGGAGTGCTGGAACACATTCGCCCAGACGGTGATCCCGTCAGAATTGAGCGCAGCCACGCCGGTTGCGTTGCCATCGAACACGTTGCCGCGCAGGAAGTTGCGCGGCGAGAACACAAGCTGCATGCCGTAACGGTTGTTGCGGATGCGATTGCCGATGAAGCGGTTGCGGGGCGAATGGGCAACCGCCAGATCCCGCGCGCCCTGGATGTCGTTGCCTTCGATGCGGTTGTGGCTGCTGTACCACAGGCGCAGGCCATCGCCCCGGTCCGCCAGCTCCGCCGGCCGGGAGCGGATACGGTTGCCCCGGATCTGGTTGTCCACCGCGCGGTGGAGCACGATGCCGAACAGGACATCCTCCACCACATTGTTTTCGATCAGGTTGGCCTCGCCCTCCACCCTCAGGGCCGCATCCACCTGATCATGGGAGCCCCCCGAGCCCACCAGCCGCAGACCGCGTAGGGTGCTGCCGTTGGCGCGGAGGGTCAGCACCGTGCCACGCCCGCGGCCATCCACGGTGGCGCCCGCGCCCTCCAGGATCAGGGGCTTGTCGATCACCGCGGGGCCGGTGTAGGTGCCGGGTGCCAGCCGCAAGGTGCCGCCCGCGGGCGTGGCGTCGAGGAGCGCTTGCAAAGGGCCGCCCGCCTGCGCCGGCATCACGGCGCTGAACGCGAGCAACATGCAGAGAATGCGGAGCATGGCGGCCATTGTCGCGCCATGGCCCGAATAGGCTTTTGCAGGGGTCAAAAACGGTGGATCAAGCGGCGGCCAGTGGGGCCGGCTGGCGCCGCCCCCACCACACCAGGCCCAGCGCCCCCACGTTCATGAGCAAGGCGTACACCACGCTGGGCACCGCCAGGGCCGGCTGCGCCAGCACCGTCCCGGCCACGAAGATGCCGAGCGCCGCATTCTGCAAGCCACACTCGGTGGCGATGGCCACCGCGTCCCGCCTCCCCAGCCGCAGCAGCCGCGCCAAGCCGGCGCCCCCGAGCATGACCCCCAGGTTGAGGGCCGCAGCGGCGGGCCCCACGGTGGGCAGATTGGCCCATAGCGCCTCCCGCTGGCTGACGAAGGTGGCCACCACGATGGCGAGGAAGAGCAGGGTTGCCACCTTCCCGGCCGGCTTTTCCATCCGTTCCACCCAGCGCGGACGCCACACCCGCATCAGCATGCCCAGCGCCACCGGCACCGTGGTGATGATGAACACGCCGCGCACGATGCGCCCCACCGGCAGGTCCACCGCCGCGGCCGCGCCGAGGAAATGCTGCAGGCCCATATTGACCACCAGCGGCACCGACAGCACCGCCGCCAGACTGGTGACGGCGGTCAAGGTAATGGAGAGCGCCGTCTCGCCCCGGGCCAGATAGGTGATCAACCCTGAACTGGCCCCCCCGGGGCAAGCGGCCAGGATCACCAGCCCGGCGGCCATCTCCGGCGGAAGCCCCCACGCCAGGGCCACACCCCAGGCCAGGGCCGGCACCAGCACCATCTGCCCCAACAAGCCTGCGGTCACCGCCTTCGGGCGCGCCAGCAGACGTGCAAAATCCGCGGGCACCAGGGTGAGCCCCAGGGCGAACATGATGAAAGCCAGCGCCAGCGGCAACAGCACATCCACCACGGGCACACTCATGGGCATTCCTTCAGGCAGCGTTCACAAACACACGCCCACCGCCAGCAAGAGGGCGTAGATGAACTGGGCCTGCGCCGTCTGCGCCAGCACCAGGTTGAGGGCCGCGCCGCGCCGGGTGCGCAGCCCGCGCCATGCGGCCCCGGCGGCCGGGAGAGCGGCCAGGGCCAGCCACGCACCCGGCCGGGCGAGCGGACCGTGGGCCAGCCAGGGGAGCAGGGCAAAGGGCAGCCAGAGCATCAAGCCATAGGCCGCCCGCGCCCCTCGGCGGCCCAAACAGGCGGCCAGGGTGCGCCGGCCCACCGCCACGTCCCCCGGTAGATCCCGGTAGTTATTCACCATCAGCACGGCAGCCGCCATCAGGCCCAGGGCCGCGCCTCCCAGCAACGCCACCGCCGACCACGCCCCGGTCTGCAGATAGTAGGTACCGCCCACCGCAACCACCCCGAAAAAGGCCAGCACGAACAGTTCGCCAAACGGCGTGTAGGAGATGGGCCGGGGCCCGCCCGAGTACGCCCAGCCCGCCACCAGGGACGCCAGACCCACGCCCAGGATCATCGGGCCACCCAGCCACACCAGGGCCAAGCCCGCCAGACCAGCCGCCGCGAATACCCGCTTGGCCGCCTGCCGCACCGCACGGGGCGAGGCCCAGCCCGCGGCGGTGACCCGGAGCGGCCCCAGTCGGTCCGGTTGGTCATTCCCCCGTTCGAAATCCGCCGCGTCGTTGAGCAGGTTGGTCCCCACCTGGATGAGGATGGCGCAGATCAACGCCAGCGCCGCAGGCAGCAGGCGCATCTGCCCGCTTTCGGCCCAGGCCAGGGCACACCCCACCAGCACCGGCGCCACCGCCATGCTGAGGGTGCGAGGCCGGGCAGCGATCCACCACAAGCGCCAGCCCCGGGGCATGGCCACGACCGCAGAGACCAGGGACTCAGGCTTCATGGACGGGCGCCCTCCCCCGGGAACAGGAGAACCTCCCACCCCGGGCGTCCGGCGGGGGTCAAGCGGAGACGTGCAAGCACGCCCATCACGCCGCGGACGACCTGCCCGCTGCAGCCCCGGCGCCCCGCACCCCCTGGTGCAGACAGGCAATGCCGAAGGACAGGTTCTGCCATCGCACCTCGCGGAAACCTGCGGCCAGCAGCAGGCCGGCAAAACCCCGCTGATCGGGAAAGCGGCGAATGGACTCCACCAGATACTGATAGGCGATGGGCTCCCGGGCCACCCAGGCGCCCAGGCGGGGGATCACCAGATAGGAATAGAGGTCGTAAAAAGGGCGCAGCCACGCCAGGGGCCGGGAAAATTCCAGACACACGAAGCGCCCCCCCGGGCGCAGCACCCGGTGGATTTCGGCCAGAGCAAGCTCCAGCCGCGTCACGTTGCGCAAGCCGAAGGAAATGGTGAGCGCGTCCACGCTGGCATCGGCAAAGGGCAGCGCTTCCCCCTCCCCGGCCACCCACAGCAGATCCTGCGCGCCCGGATCTGGCGTCGACGGCCCCTGGGGCGACGCGGCGTTGGCCGGAGCACGCTTGTCCCGCCCCGCGCGCATCATCGGCATGCTGGGGTCGCACACCAGCACCCGGCGCCCCGGGGCGCGCAGCAGGCGGGCAATATCCCCGGTGCCGCCGGCCAGATCCACCACCGTGCCCGGCAGCCCCTCCAGCGCCCGCGCCATGCGCCGCTTCCACAGCCGGTGGATGCCGAGGCTCATCAGGTCGTTCATCAGGTCGTAGCGCGGCGCCACTGCCTCGAACACCCGGCGGATGCGGCTCTTGCGCTCGTCGGCGGAAACCGTCTCGCGGCCGAAGCTGCGATTCAGCGCCGGGCCATCACTTGCGCAGGAGGGCTTCAAGGGCGGCATCCATTTCCGGCCGGCGCAACACGCCCAGCTTGCGCAGGGTCACCTGGCCACTGCGATCCACGATCACCGTAAACGGCAGCCCCCCCTTGCTGTTACCCAGGGCCTGCATCAAGGGGATGCCTTTTTCCCGGGCCAGATAGAGCGGGTAATCCACATCGTAGGCCGTGGCGAATTCCCGCACCGGCTCCGCCCGCTCCTCGATGGCGATGCCGATGATCTCCAGCCCCCGGGCCTTGTAGCGGGCGCGGGCCTTGACCAGTTCCGGCAGTTCCTCCCGACAGGGGCCGCACCAGCGCGCCCAGAAGTTGACCACCAGCGGCTTGCCACGCCAGCCGGCCAAGGGGGCGGGCTTGTCGTCGAGCCCCGTGAGGATGGCGGCGAACAACGGCTCCGCGTCGGAGGCGGGCTCCACGGCCGCCCGCGCCCAGGGCACGAGCAGGCTGGCGGCAAGGCCGGACAGGAGTTGGCGTCGGTTCAAGCAAGGCTCCCGGTGGGTTGGATCAGGGCAGATCGCCCCGGCGGAACAGCAGGTAGCCGATGGTAGCGCAGCCCAGGCCCAAGAGCGTGGGATAAGCCAGCGCGAAAACCTTGAACCCCGTGTTGCCGAACAGATCCAGGATCACGTAGGCCGAGGGCCCGAGCACGATGAGTTGGGGATCGAACAAGGCCAGCGCGGCAGTGCGGAACACCTGCAGCGGATTGGCCAGGGCAATGGTCACCGCCACTTCGGGCGCCACCTTGCCCTGGATCATTACCCCCAGCAGGATCAGGTCCAGGAACAGCAGGAAGGTGAGCCAGGTGAGGAAAGCCGCCCCCTGGGCCATGTCGGTACTGCGCGCCAGGGAGGAGATGAGCATGCCCAAGCCCAGGAAGCACCAGCCCATGGCCGCGAGCAGCGCGGTGTAGTAGCCGAACATCCCCCACGGCACCTCGATGCCCCGCACCAGGGCGATCAGCACCGCTGCCACCATGGCCAGAAACACCGGGGCGAACACCACCAGATAGCGGCCCAGGAACTTGCCCCAGAACCACGAGGAGAGCGCCACCGGCAGCGACAGGAGGTATTCGAACACGCCTGCCTCGCGGTCCCCCGCCACCGAACGCACGGTGGTGATGAGCACGAAGATGGGCAGGATGGCCATGGTGAGCTGGATATAGGTCACCAGCAGACGGGACAGGCCGATGAAGCCCAGGACCCGCGACTCGGTGAGCCCGAACAGAAACAGCAGGGCCACGATGCCGCCGAACACCAGCGAGTAGATCAGGAACCAGCGGGCCCGCAGGGATTCGACCACGTCCAGGCGCGCGGTGAGAAAGAGTTGTTTCATGGCTTGGCGTTCCGGTTCGTTGCTATTTGCCCTTGGCCAGCACATGGGCACGCATCTGGGCAAAATCCATGCTGCCCGCCAGCGGCGCCGATACCGCGCCGAAGTTGTAGCCCATGGGCGAACTCTTGCCGATGTAATGGGCTTTGCGCGGGTCCAGCCATTTCACCGCGTCGGCGCGGCTGGCGGCATCCGCCACCCACATGCGGGTGGCAGCGTCGGCCATCCAGGGATGTTCGGCCAGCTTGTCCCGCAGCCAGAAGACCAGGCACCCCACGTCATCGAACTTGAACACCGTGTCCCGGGCGCCGCCGCGCAACTGGGCGGCGAAGCGGCGGTCGGAGATCACCATGCTGCAGCGCACGCACACGTCCCGGTCCCACTTGATCTCGGTCATTCCCTCCGGCCAGCCCGCCGGTCCGCCGCACGCGGCAAGCAGGGCGGCCAGGGGCGAAAGCGCCAGGCCGGTGGCGGCGCAGCGGGCGACAAAGCGGCGCCGGTTGCAATCGCACATGGCTCAGCCCTCCACTTCGGCCAACTGGATGTCGCTCACCAGGGCGATGTAGCGGGCGACCATGCCATGAAAGCGCAACCGGTCCGGCCCGGCCACCGTACCCTCCCACACCAGGCCGTCCTCGCTCGGGCTGAAGCGCCAGGCGCCGATGGCCTTGGCAAAGGCGGGCTCCGGCCGCTTGACCACGATGCGGCAGGCCAGCCGGCCGGACAGCGAGACATCGTCCGCCACCCGGTCGTCCAGCACCACCTTGCCCATGTCCAGTTCGATCACCCGGTTCACCAGGTTGGAGACCTCGTTCAGGCGGTGGCTGGAAATGAGCATCACCGCATCCTGCTGGCGCTCGGCCAGGAGCTCGAAAAAGATCTTGCGTGCTTCCGGGTCCAGGTTGGCGGCGGGCTCGTCCAGGATCAGCACCGTGGCGTCCCGCCCCAGGGCCACCGCGATGAGCAGCTTCTGCTTCATGCCGCCGGAGAGCTTGACGAAGGGCTGGGCGAGGATATCCCCCACCTGCAGCCCCAGCCGGCTGGCGATCTCGTGGATGCGGCAGGTATCGGTGCCGCAGAGGCTGGCGGCAAAATCGATCAACTGGCCCACCGGCATTTTCAGCGGCGGCGGCAACTGGGGCACGAATCCGATGGCACCAAGCACCTGGGTGCGGTGCTGCCGCGGGTCGCGCCCGTCGATGCGCACGGAACCTTCGAAGGTGTACTCACCCAGCAGGCAGCGGATGAGCGTGGTCTTGCCGGCGCCGTTGGAACCGATCAGGGCGATGCGTTCGCCCACGCCGATTTCCAGGTTGATGCCGGCGAGCACCGGCTGGCGGCGGAAAGTCTTGGCGACGTTCTGTATCTGGATCATGGGGCTCAAGGTAGCGAGCCGCCCCCGGCGCGCCCTTGTGAAATGTCAAATTTCGCCGGTCATCGCCGGGACATCACAGCAGACGCGACAAGCCCTTCACATCAAAGCGCAGCGCGCCCGAGGGGCAGGTATCCACGCACAGGCCGCAGCGGGTGCAGTCCGGCCCCACCGGCATTTCCGCCTCGGCGGCGCGGCCCTTGACCACCATTTCCAGCACATGGGGCACGAGGCACACCTTGCGGCAATCCCCCTCGTGGAAGCAGTGCTCCAGCCGATACACCACCCGCACCGGCGACACCACCCCCACCACTCCGTACGTGAGGCCGATGGGACAGACGTAGCGGCACCAGGCACGGCGGGAATAAACGATCTCGAACACCAGCAGCAGCGCCACCCAGCCCAGGGAAAGGCCCGGCCCGTAGATGAGCGCCCGGGACAGGATGCCCGTGGGCGACAGGGTCTCGAACACGGTGTAACCGGTAACGATGGCCATGACCGCGAACAGCAGCCAGAACACGGCCCGGCTGTAGCGGTGGAACTCGTGGTTCTTGATCAGCTTGCGCTCCACCAGGGCCAGATGCAGCTTTTCGGCCCACTCGGCCAGAAGATGGTAGGGGCAGACCCAGGAGCAGAAGGTCCGCCCCCCCAACATCACCCACAGCAGGAAGACGGTGAAGGTGCCGATGAAGAGGTTCACGATGATGTGCTTGTGGGCCAGCATCACCTGCAACGCCGAATTCAGGTCGATCAGGTGAAAACCCATGAAGCGGGAAGCGGTGAGCGAGCCTTCCAGCATCTGGATGTCCAGCCAGAAGGACACCACGAACAGCAGGTTCACCAGCACCAGCACCGCCCAGCGGCGGTTGCGCCAGCTATTGCGGCGCTCCCGGTGGGCCCGCGCGTGTTCCTTTGCGGCCTCGAAATCCGCCTTGCTGAAGCGCTTCAGGGCATGGATCTGCTTGGCAGCCTCCGACACCTGTGCCGGCTTCGCCGGGTCCCGCCCCAGCATCTCGAGAAAGCCATCCTTGACGCTGATCATTTCACGCCTTCCAAGCTTCGCGCGCGTCCACCACGATGGCCGGCTCGCCGGTGGGACACATCATTTCGCACACGCCGCACCCGACACAGGGCTCGTGCACCTTGGGCACGGCACGCGTACTGCCGTCGGCAGCCACGGTTTTCTCCAGGGTGATGGCGCCGCGGATCGGGCACTCCCGCACGCACAAATCGCACAGGGGCAGGTCGTAGGGATGCTCCCGGATCGGCACCGGCTTCCACCGGTCCACCTGCATGTAGCGCATCTGGCCGCGGAAGTCCGGCCCTTGCACCTGGCCCTTGAAGCCCTTGCCCTGACTGGCCAGGCAGGCCTCGGGCCGCGCCAGGCGCGCCACGCCCATGCGCTCGTGCAGGTTGAGGGTGTTCTCCGGGTCTTTCTCCTTGGCGATCAGGACAGGCAAGGCCGCAAGCCGGGCGCCATCCCGCACCGGCAGGAACTCCGGCTTGTGGTAAGTCAGCGCCCCCGTGGGGCAGGCCAGGATGCACTGGGCCGCATCGCAGGAAAAATCACAGGCCTGGGCCCGGGCGTCGATGAACGGCACGCCCACCCCGAACCCTTCGTTCAGCTCGCCCAGGCGGATTGCCTGTACCGGGCACACCTGCACGCACTGCCCGCACTTGATGCAGGAAGCGAGAAAATCCGGCTCGTCCAGCGCGCCCGGCGGGCGCAACCGCGCATCCCGGGCGCCTGCAACCGGCACGTAACCCAGCAGGGAAAGGCCCACCACTCCCGCGGTCAGCCCCACCGAGCGCAGGAAGCGCCGCCGCGCCTGCTGACGCCGCTCTTGCGAAACCGCCGGGGCCTTGCGCCCGGGGGCTTGGGCGGGGGTCGGCGCATCGCTCATGATCGTGTTCCCTGAGGTTTGTGGAACACCGGCGCTTCATCCTTGAGCAGCAGCGTGGGCGAGGAGAAAGGCGCCAGCCGCTCCAGGAAGTCCAGGGCCTCCATCAACGGCGCGTTCTTGAAGAAGCGGGCCTGGGGGATCTCCATCCACAGCCGGTCGGCGTAGGCGTAGAGCTCATGGGCGGTATCGCCGACGCCGTCGCCATTGCGGTCGAAACCCTCGTAGCCATCCCAGTAATTGCCCCGCCACACATTCTGCTGGCCGGAGCCGGCGCCGGAGACCGCCAGTTCCGTGATGTTGCCCTCGAACACATTGCCCTCCACCTCGTAGCCGGCCAGCTCGCTGTTGAAGTTGATGGCAATGCCGTTGAAGGCGATGCGGTTGTTGCGCAGGATGATCTTGGTGTCCGGCTGGAAGGGGGAGAGATCCGCCGAAAGCCCGAGCGCGCAGTAGATGATCTCGTTGCCCTCGATCAGCGAATCGCTCGCCTCCTTGAAGCCCAGGCCCATGCCGGTGGCGCCGGTGGAATGGCTGATGATGTTGTTGCGCACGGTGATGTTCTCGGTGTACATCAGATATACCCCCACCGCGTTGTCGTAGAAGCGGTTGCCCTCCACCAGGTTGTTGTCGGCGAACATGAAGTGGATCGAGTACCGGCTGCGAGCGCTGTAGTTGTTCACAAAGCGGTTGCCCCGGGAATACCACACCACCATGTCCCGGGAGTCCTCCACCCGGTTGTCCTCGATGCGGTTGTTCATGCTGTACCACAGGCGCAGGCCATCGCCGCGCACGCCCAGTTCCAGCGGCTTGGAGCGGACGTGGTTGCCCTTGATCAAGGTGTTGTCCGCCTGCTTCAGATCGATGCCGAACAGGCAGTCGTCGATCACCAGGCCTTCAATGGTGTTGCGGTGCCCGCGCACATTGAGGCACGCGTCGTCGGAATCGTGGGAGTCGCCCGAACCCGTCAGGTGCAGGCCCCGCAGGGTGGCGTCATCGGTTTCCAGATAGAAGACGGAACCCTTGCCCCCCGCATCGATGGTCACTTGCCCGCCCCCTTCGATGGTCAGCGGCTTGGTCAGCGTGACCGGCCCCGCGTAGCGCCCGGGCGGGGGGCGCAGCACCGAGCCGGCCGGCGCCGCGTCCACCAGGGCCTGGAAAGGCTTGAGGCCGTGCACGCGCGGGTCGCGCTCGTGAAGCATGAACGTCTGGCGCGGTTTATCCACGTCGGCCCGCGCGCCACCGTGGCTCCCGGACAGGCTCTTGGCCTGATCCGGGTCGATGGCGGCGCCCACCATCAACGGCAACAGCAACGCGGGGGCCAGACGCCACAGGCCAGCCCGCAGGGTGGATTTCACGATCCGGCTCCTATTCAAACTGATCCGGCTGTTCGCGCATCTGCTTGCGCCGGAGCAGCAGGGCCAGCGTCAGGCAGGCAAACGTCACCAGCAGCAGTCCGTAGCCCCAGTAGGGATAGGAATAGGTGGAGAACTGGGCAACCTTGCCCTCGCCGAACACGGTGGGCATGAAGGGCTTGACGGTGAAGGCGCCCCAGGGGTGCAGGTTGTGGCCGAAGAACCACAGCCAGGCGGCGTACTCGATCACGAAGAACAGTGGCAGCAGCGCCGGCACCAGGGCCAGCAGCAGGGAAAAGCCGCGAAACCTGGCCACCCCGGCGACCACGATGACCATGGCCAGGATGAGAAAGGCGATCGCCCCGTGGGTGATGTTGCGCACGTTGTCGCCCCAGGCGCGGATCTTGTCCGGCTCCTTGAAGAAAGCGCCCGCCTCCTGCATGTAGGCTTCCACGTGGGAGGCCAGGGAGCCGAGGACGTACTGGTCGATCAGCGTCCACGCCGCCACGGCAGCAAAGCCGATGGTCAAGGCCATCACCCGTTGCTTGCGCCCCCGCACCAGAAAGGCGGCCAGCATCACCGTGAAGAAACCGAAGAAGTACTTGGCCAGTGGTTTTTCCACCGGCGCGCCGGTGGCGATGGGGAACATGCCCACGTAGTGGTTGATGGTGTTCATCTCGTGGACGCAGTCGAGCCCTTCCGCGCCCTTGTCCACGTCCTTGGCCTTGTCCAGCACCGGGTTGTAGCGTTCGTCGTCGTGGGCCAGATCCTTCTGGATGATCTCGTTGGCCATGCGGCTGCCTTTGCCGGCGGCCTTGCAGCCGTTGAACACGCCGTTGAAGTGGAAGTGGATGCGGATGCCGTCCGGGAAGGCATCGGCGGGGTAATTGGGGGCTGTCAGCGACACCCACCAGATGGGGGCGAAGTAGGCAGCGATCATGGCCACCATCGCCAGCAGCGTCAGGCCGCCAATCAGGGTGTTCTGGTTTTTTTGAACTTGCATGCTGTTCTCCCGCTGCGGCACCGGGCCGATCAGGGAGTCGGCCGGGGCTCAGCCTCGGTTACTGCCCAGGGCGTCCTCGCGGGCACCCGGGGTTGGGGGCGGGCTCTGGTGGCGGGCCGGCGGGTCGATGAAACTGCCACGTTTCCCCTGTCGCTCCCGGCCGGGAGGCCGGCGCCCGCCGGCCGCCCCAGAGTCCCTGTATCACGCCTTTATTTCTTCTTCGCCGGTCCGCCCTTGCACATGGAACCAGGCATGGTCAGGCTGGCCTGGTAGGCGGAGATGGCCACCAGTTGATCGTTGGTGTAGGGCTTGATCACCTTCACCATGTCCGGGTTGGCGTTGCGGCGATGACCATCCCGAATCTCGGTCATCTGGCGCAGCAGGTACTTGTAGTGCTGGCCGGCAATCACCGGGTAGAACTTCTCCTTGTTGCCCTCGCCGTTCTTGCCGTGGCATTCCAGACATTGTTTTTCATACAGATCCTTGCCCTGGGCGATCTTGGTGGCCGCGTCGGCACCTTCGTACTTGCCATGGTCCGGCGGAATGCACAGGCTCTGGATGTAGGCGGCCGCGTCAGCCAGTTCCTGCGGGTCCACCAGCGAAACGGCAAAGGGGTACATGGTCGGGTTATCCCGCAATCCGGCGCGGATGTCCGCCATCTGCTTGATCAGCACGGTGGTGTGCTGGCCGGCGAGCTGGGGGAAGGTGCCGTCGGGCCGGCCAGCGCCGGAAGGCAGATGGCAGGCGCCGCACACTTCGTAGGCCTCCTTGCCGTTCTTCACGTTGCCCTTGAGCTTGAGCGCCTCGATCTTCTCGCCCTCCTGGGCGTTCCAGACGTAGCCTTTGCCCTCGATGCCTTCTTTCTTGGGCGCCGGGGGCCCCGCCAGGGCGGCGGTGGCGGGAATAAAGAGCGCGGCCAGAGCCAGCGTCAGCAGTTTTTTCATTTCAGGTTCCTCGTGGCGGGGATCAGGGTTTTCTAATGTTCGGACCGGGTGGCCAGGCCGCCCTTAACCTGCGCTAAAAAAGCCGGAGCCGCCGCGGCCGCTCCGGCGCCACCCCGTGGGCGGCTCACTTCATCTTGGCGATGTAGTCGGCCAACTGCTTGATCTCGTCATCCGAGACCAGATGCATCACGCCTTTCATGGCGGCGCTGTTGCCGTTGGCCCGGGTGCCAGTCTTGATGTCCAGCATCTGCCGTTCCAGGTATTTGGCGTTCTGCCCGGCAATCTTCGGGTAGTCGGGCATCAGGGGCTTCTTGCCATCCTTGCCATGGCAGGAAGCGCAGGTTTTATCGGTGTACAGCTTGGCGCCGTCCGCCAGGGCGGGTGTCGCCAGGGTTGCGGCCGCCAGGGCCGCAAAAACCACTGCCAGCTTCATGGTTTCTCCTCGTTCAAATGAAAAGAACCCCTGAAAACACGTCGCCCGCGCTGGCGTCGGCATTCAGAGGTCCGCAAACCGGGGAGGCAGGACCACCTCCCCGTGGTGGGTAGGACGATCAGGTCTTACTTGACCTTTTTGGCTCCGTTCTGCTCAAGGTAGGTCTTGGCGCGCAGCCCCAGATCAGCCGCCTTCACCTGGTACTGCCAGACCTGCTCGGCCCACAGATTGGCCTGCTCCCAGTCCTTCTTGGCAGCGGCGGCCTCGTGCTTGGCCTTGGCGTCCTTGATCTTGTTGAGCTGGTCGGTGGCGTCATCCACCATATTGACCACGTCCGGGAAGTCCTTGAAGTTCACCGAGGTGATGTAGCCCACCACCGAATCGATCACCGCCTGGGTGTCGGCCACCTTCTTCAGCGTGGCCTTGTAGTCGGTTTCGGTGTAGGAGGCCTTGGCGATCTCGGTCTTGGTCGGCTTCCAGCCCTTGGGCTTGACCAGCAGGTAACCCATCATTTCCAGGTGCAGCGCCGAGCAGAACTCGGTGCAGTAGTACGGATACACGCCTTCCTTGTCAGCCTTGAACTTGACCGTCACGGTCTTGCCCGGCTCGATGGACGCGTGGGTGTTGTAGGTGGAAATGGTGAAGCCGTGGGTTTCGTCCTGGGCCCGCTCCAGGTTGGTGAGGTGGATGGTCACCTCATCACCCACATCCGCCTCGATGGTTTCCGGCGTGATGTGCGAACGGATCAGGGTGCCGAACACCTCGATCTTGTTGCCCTTCTTGACCACCTTTTCCTCGCCCGCGCGCACGGCGCCCGGATGCGGCTTGTCGGTCCGGCTGTCGGTGCCCACCTTGTAGCGCACGCCGGGCTTGAGCTTGTTGGCGGCGATACCGACCGCGTAATGGGGTTCGCCCAGCGGCAGCGGCATGTCGTACAGGAGCTGCATCTTGTCTTCGGAGATGTCGATGAGCTGGTGGTTCTGCGGGTGCAGCGGCCCCACGGGCACGAAGCGGTCGATGGAGAGCTTGTTGAGCGCCACCAGATACTTGCCCGCCGGCTTGGTGGAATCGCCCTCCATGGTCATCAGGTGGCCGATGTTGTAGTGGACGCTGATCTTGTCCACCACCTTGCCTTCGCAGTAGTTCCACTTGGCCACCTGGCTATCCACATACAGCGAGGTGTAGGCCAGGCAGGACTTGGCATCGTACTGGGTATGCAAGGGACCAAGGCCCAACTGCACCTGGGTGTGAACCGCCTCCTTCAGGCCGATGACGGGAATGCCATACGGGTCCTTGGATTCGAACTTGCCGGCCTTGATGGCGGCCTGGATCTTCTCGAAGCTGTAGACCGAGACGTGGGTATCGAGCTTGCCGGACACCACGATGAACTTGCCGTCCGGCGTCACATCCACTCCGTGGGGGCTCTTCGGCTCGGGGATGAGGTAGAGCAGGCCTTCCTTCACCGCCAGATCGATGGGGATCACGTTGTGGCCGTTCACCTTCTTGGCCTTGCCGGCCTTGACCACCTCGGCGGCTTTCTTCCAGTTCACCACGTGCAGGTAGTCGGTGTCCTTGGCGGAGCAGCCGGCCTCGTAGGGCGGGCGTCCCTTCTCGATACCGCCCACATAGCGCTCGGAGCAGAAGGAGTTGGTGAAGGACCAGCCGTCGGACGGGCCTTTACCGGCATCCGACAGATCCTGCCAGTAGGGCGGCAGTTCCAGCGAGAAGGATTCGCCCGGCTTGATGCGGCCTTCCTTGCGGTCGAACTTCCAGTAGGTGACGCCGCCGCGGTACTTCTCGTTCATTTCCTCAAGGGGAACGAACTTCTTGTTCTCCAGCGGCGCCGGGTACTGGGCCGCCTCGATCACGTATTCCGAGTTGGGCGTGACGAAGGCGCCGCCGTGCTCGCTCTTGAAGATGGGGTTGACCACGATCTGCTTGGTCTCGAAGTCGCGCAGATCGATCACCGCCAGACGGGGGTTGGCCTTGTCGTTGATGAACAGGAACTGGCCGTCGTACTCGCCGTTGGTCTCGGAGATGGCCGGGTGGTGGGTGTCACCCCAGGTGATTTCCTTGCCATCGATGGCGCCCTGCTTCAGGACAGCCTTGGAGTTCTCGTCGTAGCCATAGCCCTGCCAGGGTTCAGGGGTGAATACGCCGATGTACTTGAGAATCCGCATCGAGGGCACGCCATAGACGATCACCTGGCCGCTCTGGCCGCCGGAACTGAACACCACGAATTCGTCGCGCTTGCCGGTGGGCACGTAGGTCTTGGCCGCCGCCAGCAGATCCTGCTGCGACAGGCCCCGCCGCTTCAATACGTCCTGCAGGGACTCAGCCGACCAGGCGGCCGCGGAACCGAGGCCGAAGCTCGCCGCAATCAGCAGCGAGACGGCACGCCGGGAAAATTTCTTCATGATGTCGCTCCCTTCCGTTGTACAAGGACCTGAGGTCCTCCCGATTCCTTGTCCGCGGACCCTGCACGGCCTGCGACAAATTGCCGCAGACTGTAGAACTTGCCCCCTTGCGCTGTATTTGATACGAATCAATTCGGCACCCGCCCCCTGAAACCCACAATCGGCGCGGCATTCGGAGGTATTTGAGCCGCGCCGCGACGCCTCCTCGGACCCTGTGCATGGTGACCAAGAAAAGACTGATGGACGTGGCCATGGTGGCCGCTTTGCTGCTGCTGGCTGTCCTGGGTTACACGCTGTCGCCGCTGCTGTTGCCGGTGGCGGACGTGACCGCCACCCCGGAGTCAGACTGCGACCTGCATGCGGGCCCCTGCGCCGCCACCCTGCCCGATGGCCGCCGCATCAGCCTGAGCGTCACCCCCCGGCCGATCCCGGTGGTGAAGCCGCTGGAGTTGGAGGTCTCGCTGACCGGCCCGGTTGCGAGCCGGCGGGTGGAGGTGGATTTCGCCGGCGTGGACATGAACATGGGGCTCAACCGGACGGTTCTGAAACCGGCTGGCGAGGGGCGTTACGCCGGTCAGGCGACGCTGCCGGTGTGCATTACCGGCGGCATGGCCTGGAAGGCCACGGTACTGGTGGAGGAAGGGCGACAGAAGATTGCCGCGTCTTTCCGCTTCGAAACCGGAAGCCACTAGCCCGGGCGGAAGGGACGACGGACGAGGCGTGACTACTCGCGCACCGGGCGTTTGGCCAGTTTTCGCTGCAGGGTGCGGCGATGCATCTTCAGCGCCCGGGCCGTGGCGGAGATGTTGCCATCGTGCTCCCGCAGCACCCGCTGGATGTGTTCCCACTCCAGGCGGTTGACGGACAGGGGCTCGGCGCTGGCCTCCATCTCGCGGTCGGGCGCGGCAGTGTGGTCGAACGCGGCAAGGATGGCATCCACCTCCACCGGTTTGGCCAGGTACTGGATGGCGCCCAGCTTGATGGCATCCACGGCCGTGGCAATGCTGGCGTAGCCGGTCAGGACCACGATGCGGCACTCCGGGTGAATCTGCAGTAGCGGCTCGATCAGCCCCAGACCGCTCGCCTGCCCCAGGTTGAGGTCCAGCACCACCCGGTCCGGGGGCTCGGCGGCGGCAAAGGCGAGCGCTTCCTCGGCGCAGGTGGCGCCGCGCACGGCAAAGCCCCGGCGCGCCAGCGCCCGGGCGAGCACGGCGTTGAAGGTGGGGTCGTCGTCGATAACCAGTATGGAAGGAGTCATGAGCGTGGCAGCCGCAGCGTTATCCGTGATCCGCGCGGGTGATCCGGGGCAGTTCCACCAGGGCAATGCCCCCGGCCTCGCCGTTGCGCAGAGCGAGCCGCCCCCCCAACCGCTCCACGGCCGCCCGCGCCAGGAAAAGCCCCAGCCCGGCGCCGGCGCCCGGCCTGGGCTCCCGCCCGCCCAGCGCCAGGACCGGCTCGGGAAAACCGGGGCCGCTGTCGCGCACCTCCACCCGAACCCGGTCTTCCGTCCAGTCCACGGCCACCACCACCTCGTCCCGGCTGGCTCGGGCAGCGTTGTCAAACAGACTGGTGAGCCCTTGGGCGAGCGTCGGGTCGGCCGCAACCCGGGGCATGCCCCCCGGGCCGTCGAACTGCACCCGGCTGCGCACCCGGGGATGACGGGCCTGCCACTGGCCATGGAGCGCACCCAGCCAGCGATCCACCGGCTGAGCGTGGAGCTGCTCGTTGCGCGCCGCGCCCGCGCGCCCCGCCAGCCCCGTGATGATGCCCTTGCACACACCGACCTGCTGGCGCAGGACCGCCAGATCCGCCCGGACCTGCTCGCTCAGCCCGGGCTCCCGCTCCAGTTCCCCCGCCAGCACCGCCATGGTGGCCAAGGGCGTGCCCAGTTCATGGGCCGCTCCGGCAGCCAGTGCGCCCAGCGCCACCACCCGTTCGTCCCTCAGGGCATTTTCCCGCGCCTGGGCAAGGCGGACATCCCGCTCCCGGATGCTGGCGTTGAGCCGCAGCACGAACCAGGTAATGAGCGCCGCCGAAAGCACGAAGGTCAGCCACATCCCTGCCAGATGCATCTGTGCCGCCCGAGCCGGGTCCGGCACCGCCAGGGGCAGATAGACCCACATCAGGAGGGTGTAGCCGGCGCTGGCCAGCGCCGCCACCAGCCATGCCAGGCGGTGGGGCAGGCTCACCGCGGCCACCGCCACCGGCACGAGCAGCAGGGAAATGAGCGGATTGGCCGCGCCCCCCGACAAGTAGAGCAGGACCACCAGGGCCAGCAGGTCGATACCGAGCTGGATCGCCAGTTCGCCCGCGTCCACTTCCTCCGCCCCCGCGCACTGCCAGGCGCAAAAACTGTTGAACGCCGCCAACAACACCAACAGCGCCCCCAGCGGCAGCATGGGCAAGGCAATGCCCAAGAGCGGCGGCACCAGGAATACACCCAGCGCCACCGCCGCCAGCACCAGCCAGCGCAAGGCGACCAGCCTGCGCAGCGTGGCCAGCCGGGTGGCGCCTTCGGAGGAAACCGATGGAATTTGCATCGGCGGATTATCCCATAGCCCGCCGAACACCCCCGGCACCCCGCCCCCGTGACAAAACGCCGCACCCTTGCGGCCACAACAACCGTGGAGAGACAACCATGAGACTGACCCATCGCTTCCGCCTCGCCCTCTGGTGCCTGGCTGCCAGCCTGCCCGCCGTCGCGGCGGCCCAGGACGCCGCCCGCGGCAAGGAGATCAACGGCACCTGCGCCGCCTGCCATGGCGAATTTGGCCAGGGCGGAAAAAAAGGCGAGTACCCCCGCCTGGGCGGACAACGCGCCGCCTATCTCGAAGACCAGCTCCGCGCCTTCCGCGCCCGCAAGCGGGTCAACATCCCCATGTTCCCCTACACCCAGGAGCGGGAACTGCCGGACGAAGACATCGTGGACGTCTCCGCCTACCTGGCCGCAGTGGAACTACCCACCAAGCACCCGGAGTTCAAGGGCCATGAGGATGCCCTGACCCGCCTGCTGGCCGTGGAAAAGGTGATGATCATTCCCCGCGCCGAAGGCAAGGTGGAGAACGGCGAACGCATCTTCCAGAAAGAGTGCATCGCCTGCCACGGCCGCACCGGCCGCGGCCGCGGCAAGTTCCCCATGCTGGTCGGGCAATACACCAGCTACCTGAAAAAGCAGATGGAGGCCTACGTGAAGGGGGAGCGCCCCCATGACGAAGAAGGCCCCGGCGGCGTCCTCAACACCCTCTCTGCCCAGGACATGCAGGACGTCCTCGCCTACCTCACCACTTTGCAGGACAAACAACCATGACCCGCACGCTCGCCCTCGCAGCCCCCCTGCTCGCTCTCTGCCTGTGGGCGGGCCCCGCCCATGCCCACGGTCACGGCGGCCCCGTCGACGAATCCGCCCCCGACGCCTGGAAACACAAGATGTGCGAACGGATGACCGACATCGCCCTACAGGCCCTGCGCGACCGGGATCGGGACCGCCCCGCCAAGCACTACGAGGAAGACGGCGGCCACGGGCCGCGCATCGCCAACCGCATCATCCGCGGGATCTACGCCGAACCCCAGATCTCCAGCCCGAAGAAAGCCGCCACCTACGGGCGGGCGGTGTGCATGGAAGAACTGGTGGGGGTGGAGCGGTAGGCCAATGCTCAGTGCACCCGCCACCCCACCTGGCGACCGACGCCGGAGAGTTTGCCCACCCCGACATTGAGGTCCCGCGAGAACGCGCCTGACAGCAGGAACTGCTCCACTTCCTCGGTCAGTTCGGCGAGCGTGCGCAGGTATTGGCACAGCGCGGTGGAGCGGATACGGGCTTGCAGGGTGCGGTCGTCGATATCGCCATACATGCGGGCCTCCTCGTTCGCGTGGCTGGGCTTGGGGACAGGCCCTGCTGCGTAATACGGCGTCCGCCCGGGCTTCTTGAGCCTCCGGGGGCTCGCATCCCTGTAACACTGCCGGCGCAGCCTTGTCCTGCTGGCGGGCGCTGCCCGTCATCTGGAGGCGGAGCATGGGAGAGCAGTTCAATCACGCAATGATCGAGCCGGCGGGCCGAGATTTCCCGGTCCTGCGGCGCAGAAAAGGCGCGCGCAAGGGCGGCGCGGAGCATGCGCCAGTGCCCGGCCTGCCGGGCATGGAGATCACGCTGTTGCCCGCGCATGACCAAGCCTTGGCCGAGTTGATCAGCGGCTTGCTGGTCGAGGCCTTCGCAGATCCGGAGCGCTATGGCGCCCCACGCCTGCGGGAGGAACTGCGCCCCGGGGAGGGTGCGCTCTACCGACGATTCTTCCTCGCCCGGCAGGGGGAAACGCTCTTGGGGGTGGGCGGGGTGAAGGCTGCCGACTGGGCCTCCAACACCCATGTGCTCTACCTCTCGGCGGTGGCGCCGCTGGCACGGGGCCAGGGCGTGGCGCGGGCCTTGGTGGCGGCACGGGTGAGCTGGGTACGCAGCCAGTTCGGGCACGGACGGGTGCTGGTTTCCAGCCACAAGACCCGCCGCTTCACCGACCTGGGTTTCCGGTCGGTGAGCGATGATGCGGCCAGCGGCCGCCAGTTGCTGGTGCTGGATTTCTAGCCAGCGGCCTTACAGCACGTATCGGGCGAGGTCCTCGCTCTGGGACAGCTCGCCCAGGCGGCTGTTGACGTAGTCCGCGTCCACCCGGACCTGCTGCGCGCCGCCACGACCAGCCTCGAAGGAGATGTCCTCCAGCAGCCGCTCCATCACCGTGTACAGCCGGCGGGCGCCGATGTTCTCGGTCTTTTCATTCACCGTGTAGGCAATCTCCGCCAGCCGGCGAATGCCGTCGTGGGTGAACTCCAGGTGCACACCGTCGGTTTCCAGCAAAGCCTGGTATTGCCGCGTCAGGCAAGCGTCGGTGCGAGTGAGGATGCTCTCGAAGTCGTGCACGGACAGGGAGTCCAGTTCCACCCGGATCGGGAAACGGCCCTGCAGCTCGGGAATCAGATCGCTGGGCTTGGCCAGGTGGAAGGCGCCGCTGGCGATGAACAGGATGTGGTCGGTCTTGATCATGCCGTATTTGGTGGAGACCGTGGTGCCCTCCACCAGGGGCAACAGGTCGCGCTGCACCCCCTGGCGGGAGACATCGGCGCCGTGGGCGTCGGAGCGGGCGGTGATCTTGTCGATCTCGTCCAGGAAGACGATGCCGTTCTGCTCCACGCTTCTGAGCGCGGCGGCCTTGAGTTCCTCGTCATTGACCAGTCGGGCGGCCTCCTCGTCGGCAATCGCCTTGAGCGCCTCCTTGACCTTGAGCTTGCGGTTCTTCTTGCGGCCCCCGCCCATGTTCTGGAACATGCCCTGGATCTGGCTGGTGAGTTCCTCCATGCCCGGCGGGGCGAAGATCTCCGCTTGCATGGACGGCGCAGCCACTTCAATCTCGATTTCCTTGTCGTCCAGTTCGCCTTCCCGCAGCTTCTTGCGGAATTTCTGCCGCGCCACGGATTCGTCGCTGCTGCCGCCCGCATCCCCGTGGAAGCCAACCGGCCGCGCCGGAGGCAGCAGGGCATCAAGCACCCGGTCCTCGGCCGCGTCCATGGCGCGGGTGCGCACGCCACGCATGGCCTGCTCCCGCGCTTCCTTGATGGCGATTTCCATCAGGTCGCGAATGATGGTATCCACGTCCCGGCCCACGTAGCCCACCTCGGTGAACTTGGTGGCCTCGATCTTGATGAAGGGGGCATTCGCCAGCCGGGCCAGGCGGCGGGCAATCTCGGTCTTGCCCACGCCGGTGGGCCCGATCATCAGGATGTTCTTGGGCGTGATCTCGCTCTTGAGTGGCTCGGGCACCTGGGCACGACGCCAGCGGTTGCGCAGGGCGATGGCCACGGCGCGCTTGGCCTTGTCCTGGCCAATGATGTTCTTGTCCAGCTCGTGGACGATTTCCTGCGGCGTCATTTGCGACATCTGGTCGGCCCTCTGTCTTCAGTCCAGGGTTTCGATGGTGTGGTTCTGGTTGGTGTAGATGCACAGATCCCCGGCGATGGTGAGCGCCTTCTTGACAATCTCGGCCGGCGCCAGCTCGGTATTCTCCAGCAGGGCGCGGGCGGCGGACTGGGCGTAGGCGCCACCGCTGCCGATGGCCACGATGCCCAGCTCCGGCTCCAGCACGTCGCCGTTGCCGGTGATGATCAGGGAATTGTTGCGGTCGGCCACCGCCAACATCGCTTCGAGCCGGCGCAGGATCCGGTCGGTGCGCCAGTCCTTGGCCAGTTCCACGGCGCTGCGCAGCAGGTTGCCCTGGTGCTTTTCCAGCTTGGCCTCGAAGCGCTCGAAGAGCGTGAAGGCATCCGCAGTGCCCCCGGCAAAGCCGGCCAGGATGCGCTCCTGGTAGAGGCGACGCACCTTGCGGGCGCTGCCCTTGACGACGATGTGGCCAAGGGTGACCTGGCCGTCGCCGCCCAGCGCCACCTGGGCGCCGCGGCGAACGGAGAGGATGGTGGTGCCGTGATACTGTTCCATGGTGCGGGGGGTGTCCGGTTGGTGGCGCGTTGCGCGCCGGGAAAAGGCCAATATAGGGGCGGGGCGGGGGGATTTCAAACCCGTTTGCGACGCGCCCCCGCGATAAGTGCTTTGGCGCAGCCCCCGCCGTGCGTAAAATTCCGTTTTTCTTTCAACGGGCAAGCAGCGCGGGCCAGCCATGAGCATCAAATCGGACAAGTGGATACGCCGCATGGCGGAGCAGCACGGCATGATCGAACCCTTCGAGCCGAATCTGGTGCGGGAAGTGGACGGGCGCAAGATCGTGTCCTACGGCACGTCCAGCTACGGCTACGACATCCGCTGCGCCAACGAATTCAAGGTCTTCACCAACATCAACTCCACCATCGTGGACCCGAAGGCCTTCGATCCGAACTCTTTCGTGGAAATGCACGGGGAGTCCTGCATCATCCCGCCCAACAGTTTTGCCCTGGCGCGCACGGTGGAGTACTTCCGCATCCCTCGCTCGGTGCTCACCATCTGCCTGGGCAAGAGCACCTACGCCCGCTGCGGCATCATTGTTAACGTCACCCCCTTCGAGCCGGAATGGGAAGGGTACGTGACCCTGGAATTTTCCAACACCACACCCCTGCCCGCCCGCATCTATGCCGGCGAAGGCTGCGCCCAGGTGCTGTTCTTCGAGTCTGACGAGGTGTGCGAAACCTCCTATCGGGACCGGGGCGGTAAATACCAGGGGCAGGTGGGCGTCACGTTGCCAAAAATCTGAACACAAGTCGTGTAAAGTCCTGCGCTTCGCCGCGGTGGTAACCCCCCGCGGCGCACGAGTCATTTCTTTCGACCCCAGGCCCCGCCCGTGCGGGGCGCCGCCACCAGGGCGGCACGCCGGAGCCCACCGCCATGCGTTTTCAATTCCCGGTCATCATCATCGACGAGGACTTCCGCTCGGAGAACGCCTCCGGCCTGGGCATCCGCGCCCTGGCCAAGGCCATTGAGGAAGAAGGCATGGAGGTGCTGGGGGTGACCAGTTACGGGGATCTTTCCTCGTTCGCCCAGCAACAGAGCCGGGCTTCCTGCTTCATCCTGTCGGTGGACGACGAGGAACTGGCCAACGAGGAAGAGGAAACCATCTCCGAATTGCGGGCCTTCGTGAAGGAAATCCGGCTGCGCAATGCCGAGATCCCCATCTTCCTGCACGGGGAGACGCGCACCAGCCGCCACATTCCCAACGACGTGCTGCGGGAGCTGCACGGCTTCATCCACATGTTCGAGGACACGCCGGAATTCATCGCCCGTTATGTGGTGCGCGAGTCCCGCGCCTATCTGGACAGCCTGCCGCCCCCGTTCTTCCGCGCGCTGACCCACTATGCGGCGGATGGCTCCTATTCCTGGCACTGCCCGGGACATTCCGGCGGAGTGGCCTTCCTGAAAAGCCCGGTGGGGCAGATGTTCCACCAGTTCTTCGGCGAAAACATGCTGCGCGCGGACGTGTGCAATGCGGTGGAGGAGCTGGGCCAGTTGCTGGACCACACTGGCCCGGTGGCGGCTTCGGAGCGGAACGCGGCGCGGATCTTCAACTGCGACCACCTGTTCTTCGTCACCAACGGCACTTCGACTTCGAACAAGATCGTCTGGCATTCGACGGTCGCACCCGGCGACATCGTGCTGGTGGACCGCAACTGCCACAAGTCGGTGCTGCACGCGATCATGATGACCGGAGCCATCCCGGTGTTCCTGATGCCCACCCGCAACAATTACGGGATCATCGGCCCGATCCCGAAATCCGAGTTCGAGTGGGAGAACATCCAGAGGAAGATTTCCGCCCACCCCTTTGCCAGCCAGGTGAAAGGCAAGCCCCGGGTGCTCACCATCACCCAAAGCACCTACGACGGGGTGCTCTACAACGTGGAGGCGATCAAGGACGAACTGGACGGCAAGGTGGACACCCTGCACTTTGACGAGGCCTGGCTGCCCCACGCCGCCTTCCACGATTTCTATGGCGATTACCACGCCATCGGCGCCGACCGGCCCCGCTGCAAGGAATCCATGGTCTTTGCCACCCAGTCCACGCACAAACTGCTGGCAGGCCTCTCGCAGGCCTCCCAGATCCTGGTGCAGGACGCGGAGAACCACAAGCTGGACCGGGACGTGTTCAATGAAGCCTATTTGATGCACACCTCCACCAGCCCCCAGTACGCGATCATCGCCTCCTGCGACGTGGCTGCGGCCATGATGGAAGAACCGGGTGGCACGGCGCTGGTCGAGGAGTCGATCGCCGAAGCCCTCGATTTCCGCCGCGCCATGCGCAAGGTGGACGAGGAATGGGGTGCCGACTGGTGGTTCAAGGTCTGGGGTCCGGATGACCTGTCGGAAGAAGGCATCGAGGAGCGGGAGGCCTGGATGCTCAAGCCGGGCGAGCGCTGGCACGGCTTTGGCCGGCTGGAGCCGGGTTTCAACATGCTGGACCCCATCAAGGCCACCATCATCACCCCGGGGCTGGACGTGGATGGGGACTTCGCCGACGACTTCGGCATCCCCGCCGCCATCGTCACCAAGTACCTGGCCGAACATGGGGTGATCGTGGAGAAGTGCGGCCTCTACAGCTTCTTCATCATGTTCACCATCGGCATCACCAAGGGCCGCTGGAACACCATGGTGACCGAACTGCAACAGTTCAAGGACGATTACGACCGCAACCAACCCCTGTGGAAGGTACTACCCGAGTTCGTGACCAAGCACCCCCGCTACGAACGCGTGGGGCTGCGCGATCTGTGCCAGCAGATCCACGATGTGTACAAGGCCAACGACGTGGCCCGGCTCACCACCGAAATGTACCTCTCCGACATGGTGCCGGCGATGAAGCCCTCCGATGCCTTCGCCCGCATGGCGCACCGGGAAATCGAGCGGGTCCCCATCGACGAGCTGGAAGGGCGCGTCACCGCCATGCTGGTCACCCCCTACCCACCGGGTATTCCGCTGCTGATCCCGGGCGAGCGCTTCAACCGCTCCATCGTGAACTACCTGAAGTTTGCCCGGGACTTCAACCTGCGCTTCCCCGGCTTCGAGACGGACATCCACGGGCTGGTGAAGGAAGAACACGACGGCACCGTGGTGTACCACGTGGATTGCGTCAGGTAGGCGCCCCGCTACCCTGCCCTGCGCCCCAGTTCCCGGTGGCGCAGGGAACCCGGAGCGTGGGAAAGCACGCCCGAGTACACCAGCAACAGCCAGAACCACCAGTGGGCCCGCTCCGCGTCGAGCACCAGGGCCGCCACCAGCCCCAGCTTGAGCACCTGGCCCAGGCCCGCAAGCTGGCGGAAATGCACCGGATTGGCGTACGCGTCCAGCGCCATCATCGCCACCCCCGACAAGCCCAGCGTCAGCGTCCACGGGCGCGGGTCGCTCACGGCGCCGGGCGACACCACGCTCGCCCCCACACCTACCACCCCCACCAGATGGATGGTCCGGAAGATCACCGTCAGCCAGCGCCGGCCCGGCAGATCACGGTAGCGCTTTGCGCCCGAGTCAAAGGTCTGTTTCATGCGGGCGATTATCGCCGAAACTTCCACCCCCCGCGGCCACGCGCCAAATCCATCACGCCAGCCCCCTCACGCCCCCCTCATCCTGGCGGCAATACCCCTACACTCCGACACTCCCTGTGTGATCGCTGATTGTCATGCGCCGTCTGACCATCCTCCTTCTGCTGACCGCCCTGATCGTCCTGGGCCTCCCTTTGCTGGCCGCCGGCTTCGCCCTGCAATCGTTCCCGCTGGTGGACCTGCCCCGGCAACGCCAATCCGTCGACCTGCAGACCATCAAGAACATCGTCCATCGCCACAACCCCAAGAGTCAGCCCGGCCTCAACCTGAAGGAAGAGGAACTGCAACTGATGCTGGATTACACCCTGCAGCGGATCTGGGCTGGCGCCAGCAAGGTGAGCGTAGGCAAGAACGCGATCCATGTCAGCGCCACCGTGCTGCTGCCGCTCAGCCCGTTCGGCCGCTACGCCAATCTGGAGGCAGAACTCGTGCCGGAAGGCGAACTGTTTCAGGTGGAGAACGCCCGCATCGGCGAGCTGGAAATTCCGGATTTCATCGCCCGCCTGGCACGGGACAAGGTGCTGGACGCCATCCGCCAGCAGCCGGAGGGGCAGGCGTTTCTGAACGGCATTCAGGGCATCGAACTGGCTCCGCCCGTCCTGGTGGTCAACAAATGGACACCCGGGGCGCTTGCCAAGCTCAAGCGCAGCGGCGCCCTGGCCCTGCTCTCGGACGCGGAGCGCAAGCGCCTGCTCGCCTACAACCAGCGTCTGGACGAACTGGCGAGCGGCACCCGTCGTGGCCAGACCATGTCCATGGCCGATGGCCTGGCCACAGTGCTGCAGTTTGCGAGAATCCGCAGCGAAGCCAGCCAGGATCCGGTGGCCGAGAACCGGGCCGCCCTGGTGGCCTTGGGCGCCCGCGCCTATGGCAGCAATTTGGCGGCACTGCTGGAATCCAGCGCCAACGCGCCTCTGCAGGCCATCAACTTCAGCGCCCTGGGCCGCCACGACGCCGCGCAGCATTTTCTGGTGTCGGCCGCCGTCACCGTCCTGGCCGGCGAGCAAATGGCCGAAGTCATCGGCTTGCAAAAGGAACAGCAGGACGCTCAGGGCCGATCCGGCTTCAGCTTCGCCGACCTGGCGGCCGACCGGGCTGGCATCCGCCTGGGCAAGCAGGCGATCGCCTCCGCAGAAAGCGCCCGCCGCCTGCAGGCCTACGTGGCACGCGGCGTGGTGGATGGAGACTTCCTCCCCACCCTGTCGGACCTACCCGAAAACCTTTCCTCGGCAGAATTCAGCGCCCGCTTTGGCACACCGGAGAGTCCGCGCTATCAGTCCCTGGTGGCGGACATCGACCGGCGCATCGGGGCACGGCCGGTGTTCGTCGGGCCCTGACCCATGCCCGAAGGCACGTCGTCATGGCTCTCGGTTAAACTCGGGGGTCTCTGAGCCCCCGATCGTCCCCGCCATGTCCCTAGCCGTTGTCCGCAGTCGCGCCCTCGCCGGAATGGACGCGCCAGAGGTGACGGTGGAGGTGCATCTGGGCAACGGCCTGCCCGCCTTCAACCTGGTCGGGCTGCCGGATACCGAGGTGAAGGAAGCCCGGGACCGGGTCCGCGCCGCCATTCAGACAGCCAATTTCAGCTTTCCGCAGATCCGGGTGACGGTCAATCTCGCCCCCGCCGACCTGCCCAAGGAGAGCGGACGCTTCGACCTGCCCATCGCCATCGGCATCCTGGTGGCGTCGGGTCAGGTGCAGGCACCCGCCTTGGCCGAATACGAGTTCGCCGGCGAACTATCGCTCACCGGCGATCTGCGCCCGGTGCGGGGTGCCCTGGCCATGGCGGTCCACACCGGCCGCGCCGGCCGTAGCCTCGTCCTGCCGGCGGAGAACGCCCCCGAGGCCGCCCTGACCGAGGGCACGGCTGTCATCGCCGCCCGCTCACTGCTCGAAGTGTGCGCCCATCTGGGGGGGCAGGCGCCGCTCGCTCCCTATGCCGGAGCCCCGGCGACCGCGCTCCCGGAGTATCCGGACCTCCTCGACGTGAAGGGCCAAAGCCAGGCCAAGCGCGCTCTGGAGGTGGCCGCAGCGGGGGCGCACAGCCTGCTGATGTATGGCGCCCCCGGCACCGGCAAAACCATGCTCGCCCAGCGACTCGCGGGCATCATCCCGCCGCTCACCGAGGCAGCCGCGCTGGAAGCGGCCGCTATCCAGTCCCTGGCGGGACGGTTCCGGGTCGAGGACTGGAAGAAGATCCCAGTGCGGGCGCCACACCATTCAGCCTCGACGGCGGCGCTGGTGGGAGGTGGCGGAATCCCGCGCCCCGGAGAAATTTCGCTCGCCCACCAAGGTTTGATTTTTCTTGATGAGCTCCCGGAGTTCGACCGGCGCGTGCTGGAAGCCTTGCGCGAGCCCATGGAGTCGGGCCACATCACCGTTTCCAGAGCGGCCCGGCAGGCGGAGTTTCCCGCCCGTTTCCAACTGGTGGCGGCGATGAACCCCTGCCCCTGCGGCTATCACGGCCACCCGTCCGGGCGCTGCCGGTGCACACCGGACCAGATCGCCCGCTACCGGGGCAAGCTCTCCGGTCCCCTGCTGGACCGTATCGACATGACCCTGGAGGTTCCGGTGCCTTCGGATGCCGAACTTCAGGGCCCGCCCACGGGCGACAACTCGGCCACCGTGCGGACGCGGGTAATCGCCGCGCGGGCCCGCCAGCTTGACCGCCAGGGCAAACCCAACGCGGCGCTGGCGCCGCCGGAGGTGGACCTTCACTGTCAACCGGACGCGGCGGGCAGCCTGCTGCTCAAGAATGCCATGGCCCGGCTCAATTTGTCCGCCCGGGCCTACCACCGTATCCTCAAAGTCGCCCGCACCGTGGCCGACCTGTCGGGCGCCCGGGCCATTGCCGCGCCCCATCTGGCCGAAGCCATCCACTACCGGCGCCCCATTACCGAGCACTGAATCCAGACCCATACCGACACCCGGGAGAACTCATCCATGCCATCCGCCCTTGACCCCACCCCACGCCGTCCGCGTTTTCTGCGCTGGTTCCTGCTCATCCTGATCCTGGGGGGAGCCCTGTTTGCCGGCTTCACCTGGCTCACCCTGAACTGGAGCTACTCCAGCGGCGAGCGCGCCGGCTACGTGCAGAAGTTCTCCCACAAAGGCTGGCTGTGCAAGACCTGGGAAGGCGAACTGGCCATGGTGGCCATGCCCGGGACGCTGGCCGAAATCTTCCCCTTCAGCGTCCGCGACGACGCCGTGGCGGAGAAGATCAACACCAGCATGGGCAAGCGCGTCTCGCTGGTCTATGACCAGCACATCGGCGTGCCCAGCACCTGCTTTGCCGAGACCCAGCATTACGTGGTGGACGTGAGGCAGGTGGAGTGAGTCCGGGCGGGGAGCCAGCGCCCGGTTCCGCCGCCGGCGCGGCGCACCGCCACTTGCCGGTGCTGCTGGCGACCCTGTCGGCCATCGGCCCCTTTGCCATCGACACCTACCTGCCGGCATTCCCGGACATCGCGCAAGGACTCGGGGCAAGCCAGCTCGAAGTCCAGCAGACACTCACTGCCTATCTGGCCCCCTACGCTTTCATGCTCCTCTGGCACGGCGCCATTGCCGACGCGCTGGGCCGCCGGGTGGTTCTGCTGACGGGCATGGCGGTGTTTGCCCTGGCGTCGGTCCTGTGTCTGGTTGCCCCCAGCATCGAAATACTGTGGCTGGGACGGGCGCTCCAGGGCCTCAGCGCGGGGGCCGGCACGGTTGTCGGCCGGGCCATGGTCCGGGACCTCTACCACGGCGCCCAGGCCCAGCGCGTCATGGCCCATGTGCAAATCATGTTTGCCCTGGCGCCGGCGGCGGCCCCCATCCTGGGTGGCCTGATCGGCGCAGCGCTGGGCTGGCGCTCGGTTTTCGGTTTTCTAGTGCTGTTCAGTGCCGGCGTTTGCCTGTGGTGCTGGCGCGCCTTGCCCGAGACGCTGCCCCCGGCGCAACGCCACCCCTTGCACCCCGTAACCCTGGCCCAGGCCTACGGCCATGCCTTCACCCTGCCGCCCTTCATGCTGCTGGTGCTGGCCCTGGCTTTCAACTTCAGCGGCTTCTTCATCTATGTGCTGTCCGCCCCGGTCTTCCTGATGCAGCATCTGGGGCTTTCCGCCCAGGGCTTTGCCTGGATGTTCGTTCCGGGCGTGGCCGGGATGATGCTCGGTTCCTATCTTTCCGGACGGCTGGCGGGCCGGCTCTCGCCCCGGCGCACCATTGCCTGCGGCTACGTGGTCATGGCCACCGCAGCCGCGGGCAACGTACTGCTCAACTTGCAGAGCCCACCCGCCTTGCCCTGGGCCATCGCCCCCATCATCGTCTACAACCTGGGCATGGCCTTGGCCATGCCCAGCCTCAGCTTGCTGGCCATTGACCTCCTGCTGCATCGCAAGGGGCTGGCGGCAAGTTGCCAGGGCTTTGTCCAGATGTGCTCCAATGCGCTCACCGCCTCGCTCATCGCGCCCCTGGCGTGGGGCAGCACCGCGGGCCTGGCCGCCACCATGGCGGTCTTCATGTCGGCCGGCATCCTCAGCTTCGGCCTCTACCTGTGGCGATGGCGCGCGCCGCCCCAAGCCCATTGACCCGCGGGCAACATCCGGAGCACACGCCCCCGCTTTACCGGTGTCAGGCCATCTCCTACACTGGCTCCACGCAACGGGAGAAAGATCGACACCATGAAACTCCGCCAATACCTGGCCTGGCTGGCCTTGATCGGCGCCGGCCTGGCCGGCTGCGACAACCTGGACAACCCGGTGACCACCGCGATGAAAGAAATCAAACCCGGCGTCTCCACCGGCTACGACGTGCGACAGAAATACGGCACGCCCACCCTGGAATGGCGGGAGGACGACGGCAGCGTGGTCTGGGAGTTCGCCCGCACGCCCGAGGGCAAGCGCAACTACCAGGCCACCATTGGCCCCGACCACGTCGTGCGCGATTTCCGCAATGTATTGACCGAGGAAAACTTCGCGAAGGTGCAAAAGGGCATGAGCCGCGACCAGGTCCGCCGCCTGCTCGGCAAGCCCGGGCGCATCGCCCAGCTCGGCCTGAAGAACCAGGAAGTGTGGGACTGGAAGTATGAGAACCCCCACAACGCGGATCTGCGCTTCAATGTGCATTTCAATCAGCAAGGGGTGGTGGAGGAAACCTCCCGCAACGAGGAATTCAAAGGCTAATTCCCCGTGTACATTCCCGCCCACTTCCGCGAGGCCGACCCGGACAGGCTGGAAAGCCTGATGGACCACTACGCCTTCGCCACCCTGGTCAGCCAGATGGACGGCCTGCCCTACGCCACCCATCTGCCACTGCTCCTGGCGGCGGGGGAAGGCCCCCAGGGCACGCTCTATGGCCATCTGGCCCGGGCCAATCCCCACTGGCGAGCGCTCGCGGCCGGGGGCCCCGCACTGGCTGTCTTCATGGGGCCTCACGCCTATGTCTCGGGCACCTGGTACGGCAGCCCGAACCCGCCCACCTGGAACTACGCCGCCGTGCACGTGTACGGCACCTGCACCCTGCTGGAAGACGCCGACGCGACCCTCTCGCTCCTCGCCCAGCTCACGGACCGCTACGACGCCGACAGCGCCGACCCGGACGGCCCGGTGCAGAGCGAAGAAACCAAACGCCGGACACTGGCGGGCCTGGTCGCCTTCCGCATGGAGATCAGCGAGATCCAGGGCAAGTTCAAACTCTCCCAGAACCGCAGCGCTGCTGACCAGCAACGCATCATCGCCCGCCTTGGCCAGTCCGACGACCCGGCGGCCCATGCCCTGTCCGGCCTGATGCTGGAAAACCTGCTGCGCGCCACGCTCCCCGCCGCGGGCGGCTGAGCCGCTCAAAAACTCAGGGAAAGGGTGCCGCCCACCGCCCACTGCGGCGAACCATTGGCCAGGCCACGCACCACGTAGGCCTGTAGCCTGTGCCGGGCATCCAGCCGATAGCTGCCGAAGACGCTGAGTTCCGCCAGTGGCGCCGCGTCCGGCAGCAGGCGCTGGCGGTAGTCCATCGCCACACCGAGCCGCGTGGCCGCCCCGAGCGCGCGACTGAATCCGGCGCTGAATATCCAGGGGTTGCGAAAATCCGCCCAGGCGGGGTCGCCCATATAACGCCACCCTGCGCTGCCGAACAGGGACCAGGGCCCCAGGCCCCGCGCCACATCCAGTTGCACGGTCGAATCACGGGCCCCCGTGCCCAGGCCCTTGGCGGCATCGGCGGTGGCGAACTTGATCTTCCCCGTCACATCCAGCAGCCAGCCTTCGCCCTGGGGCAGGGCCAGGGCGTAACTCACGGCCGCCACCACGTCCCCCGGCCCACTCTGCGTCTGCCGCGCCGTGGCCACCGGCGAAGCGATGCCGCCAACCCCGTCGCCCACCACACGGGCAGGACCGTCGACGGACAGATAGGGAACGGTGAGTCTGGCCAGCCAAGCGCCGTGCTCGTAGCGCACGCCCAAGGCGTGGGACCAGATGCGCGTGGCCGTGCTCGCACCGTAGTAGCCCACGGCGTAATCGGTGCCCAAGCTCGCGGTCCACACCCCCTCGGCGCTGCTTTGGGCCAGCGCCACCGCCGAGCCCAGGCTGGCCACCAGGGCAACCGCCCGGTTCCGCCATCGGCCGCACCCGCGCCCCACCCCACGCCGGACTCCGATCATGGACGCCGCCCCCCACGCTCCGGACGGACCAACGCGCCTTCACGCCGCAGGATTTCCGGACGTGTCGCGTCCGGCCGCTGTAATTCCGGCCGCATCATGTCCGCCCGCGTGGATTCCGCCCGCGCCGCTTCATTTCTGCCCTCAACCGGGGCCCGTCCCTCTGCGCCACGGCCGTCGCCACGTTCCGCTTCCGTCGCGCCACGTTCGGTGCGTCCGGGCTCGGCTGCGGACTCGGTACCCTCCCGCTGGCCCGCCGCCCGCCCCACGCCAGCCCCATCCCGCAGCGCCGGCCGTTCCACCTGCAGGCGTTCCGCCTGCACCCGCCCATCGGCCCGGAGCACGCCGCTCAACTGCACCCGACTGCCCGGCTCCACGGCCGTCAGCGCCGCAGCCGGCCCCAGCTCCACCCAGATCCCATCCACATCCAGCCCACCCGCCCGGGCTGCCCGCACATAGCCCTGCAGGCTCAGCGCCCGCACCGGTCCCACCAACGCCCGCACCGGCCCCGCCAGCACCGCCTCGGCCTGGAGCACGCCGTGCAGGGCGCGGCCCCGCACCAGCACCTCCTCGCCCAGCCGCGGCAAGCGCCCCCCGGCACCCGGCCCCATCCGGACCAGCAGATCGCCCACGCGGAATCCATCCGCCTGCAGCCCCGCCACCGTGCCCAGCACGCTGTCCGGCCCACCATCGCGGCGCTCGACCCGCGCGGCCAGCACCACGCCATCGGGCAGGCGATGCCCGGCAACCGCCAGGCGTGCGCCCACTGGAACGCGAGCGGCAGCGCCCGTCGGCAGGCGCACCGTCTGTCCCAGCAGGCGCACCGTGTCAGTGGCGGCATTGACCGCCTCCACGGCGCCGACCACGGTGTGCACGACGGCGATGTTCCGCGCCCGATATTCACCACCCCCAAGACCCTGCGCGCTCACCACCACGCTCTGGCCGAGCGCCAGAACGCTGGAAGCCGCTTGCCGGCCGTCCATCAAGGTCGGCGTGGCGGCGTCGAAATGCACCTCCAGCCCATTGACGCAGATGCTGGCAAAGCCCGACACCACGCCGACGATGCCCGTTCCACCGATACCGTGATCGCCCGGGGATCGTGCCACCTGCGGCTCCGGCGGAAGGTGGCCGGTCCCCCCGATGCCCCGGTCGTCCCCGCGCCCGGTGCCGCCGATCCCCCGGTCTTCCCCCGGTCCCAAGGCCAGCACCGGGGCCTCGATCCAGCGCTTGTCCGCGCACGGGTTGTCGCGGCCCAACGCCAGCGCCGGCAGCAGCAGCACGCCCAGCAGTACCCAGCGCGCCACCGAGCGCTCAAGCACGCTCATCACCGCCGTCAGCGCCTTCGTCAGCCCCGTTCGGGGCGGGTTCGCTGTAGAAATAGATGCCGAAGTTCATCCGCTGCCCGGGCGCAGCCGCCCCCGTCGCCCGGAGTTCCCCTGCACGACGGTTGAGCGCCCGCAGCACGGCCATCCCGCGTTCCTCCGCCTCCTCGCGCAACGCCGCCACACCCTCGACGCTCAATCCGTCCGAGTACACGCAACGCTCCAGAAAAGGCGGCTGGCCGCCCAGCACGTTGTGGCTGGCAGCCGCCAAGTGGTCATGCAGGTTGCGCCCAAAGTAGAACAGCTTCTCCTCCTCGCCCTTTTCCGGGACGAAGGCGCCGGTGCGCAGACACACGCGACCCTCCGCGTCCAGCTCCGCCAGCCCCAGGCGCAGCCACTCTTCCAGCACCGCCCGGGCGCGGACATCGGTGGATTCTTCCGCCACCAGCCGGTCGAAGGAGGCGCCACCGTCCGCCCGGGCCTGCCGCGGCAGTGGCAGGGGCCGCCCCTCCGGGTCCAGATAGGCGGGCTCGGCGCACCACCGCGCTACCAGACGCGCGCCCAGGGATACGTTGGGCGGCGCGGTGGCCGGGTCCGCCGGCTCACCCAGCAGGCGGCGCACATCCTTGCGATGCACGCCGGTCATGAGGCTGATGCGGCTGTCCGTCTGACGGCGCCCGGGAGCGGGAAAGTCGTCCACGGCCACCTGTACGTAGATGCCCTTGAGCAACCCCGCCAGGTAGGGATAGGTCACGCCCCGCGCCAGCAGTAGCCGCACCAGGGGCCGGAGCACGTGCCGCAACGCCCGGACGAGAACGGGGTTGACGGCCGGCGTCTCGGCGGGTGTTTGGCTGTGGTCGTCAGGGAGCGGGGGCATGGACGAAGTATCGCATGGCGGCCAAAAACAATTAAGTGGGAAACTTTCCCATTTTCTGATTGACGTGAGCCACCACTCCGCCTACATTAGAGCTGCCGGTGGGATTTTTTCCCACTTTG
>JRYG01000321.1_pt1 | contig 51683 bp, 53 predicted proteins | sample 235341 | NCBI WGS metagenome assembly JRYG01 (sample SAMN03074218, study PRJNA261478) | activated sludge metagenome | biome: Wastewater Treatment Plant; feature: Wastewater; material: Activated sludge; isolation source: activated biomass of a wastewater treatment plant treating hydrocarbon... ...
GGTCATGGCGCTGATCCAGGGTGTCCACACACTCGGGTCCGCCATCTTGATCATCGGCTCGATCATCTTCGGGTTCGTCATCGCCGTCATCCAGTCGCCCATGGACTTGGTCCAGCCGTCCATCGGCGGCATCTGGATTTCGTTGGCGGCCAAGGCCGCCGGCGCGTGCAGTGCCATCGCCAGCGCGACGGCGGTCAGACTCTTACGCATGCTCATTTGGATCTTCCCTCCCAAGAAACAATGTGCGAGGCGCACTCCCTCGCGCACCAAGCGGAACGCGGCAAAAAGAACACCGGTGCGGGGGGTTGCGAGGTCAGCCGGAATGGCGATGTAGCCGGCCAAGTGTTGCAGCTTATTGTTCACTACGCCCGTCGACAGTACTCCCGTATCGAGATCCTGCCAAACCAATTACTTGATCTCGGGATAAGGCCATTCATTGCTGCGCTTCAGGATCGCCGGACCGGGGAACGGGACAGGAGTCGCCCGAACCCGCCTCGGCTTGCTCCCTGTTCTGTGCGCTGCACGGGAGCAACCGTCGGAATTCCTCCAGCATGGCAAGCTGGCCGGCGCCGTCGGGTCCGGTCATGATGCGCAGCCACTGGGCCATGGCGTCCAGCCAGATTTCGGCCGGCGACTTCGGTATCGGCTCCGTGGCGATTGAGGACGGCGACTGCAGCAGCAAGCCGGCGATCAGTGCCAGCGCCCGCAAGCGTGGGATCATTGGATCATGTGAGGTCGGGTTACGCAGACGGCAAGGAAATTCCGCTGTCGCAGGCGCATCTGCCCCGCCGTGGCAGCACGGACGCTATTTTGGCGCCGGCGAAAGGCCGTCGATGCGGTCGGCCTCGCGCATCAAGCGCCAGTACTCGAACTTCATCATGGCGACGGCGCCGGCGATGATGGACACGAGCGTGATGAGCGATCCGAGGGAAAGCGTCGATACCCCCGTCACGCCTTGGCCGATGGTGCAGCCCAGCGCCGTTACGCCGCCGAATCCCATGAGCGTTGCACCGATGATGTGGCGGAACATGTCCTGCGCCGAGACGAAGTGCTCCCAGCGAAAGGACTTCGTCGCCACGGCGTAGAGGAAGGAGCCGATGCCGACGCCGAATACCGTCGCGATGCCGAAGGTGACTACGGTGCTGGCATCCGTCCAGTAGGCCCACAGATCCATGGTGTAGGCAGTGGGTGCGACGAAGGACATCGACTCCACCAGCTTGGAGTTGGTGCCGAAGGCCATCTCCTCGAGCGTTTCCGGGTTTTCCGCGAAGCCGATCTTGCCGGTGACATACCAACCGGCAATGACCACGGCGCCGACGATCAGGCCGCCGAGCAGATTGTCCGTGTTGTGCCAGAACTCGCGATTGAGCAGCACGAACGCCAGCAGTGCCCCACCGATGGCGAGCGCCAGCACCAGTTGCGCCATGGCCAGGTCCATGCCCAGTGCCTGGTGCAGCAGGTGAGGCAGGGTCTGCGGCGTGTCGAAATGCAGGGTGACTGCCGGCGCCTGCAGCACGTTGACGCGGAAGGCGCCGAAGATGCCCTTCAGTGTCACCAGCGCCGAATATCCGAGATAAATGAACACGACGACCGATTTCAGGTTGCCCGCACCAACGCGCACCAGCGTCTTGTTGGCGCAGCCTGAGGCAAGTGTCATGCCGACGCCGAAGCACAGGCCGCCGACGACGTGGGCAAGCCAGGGCAGGGAATGGCCGGCGAAGAGCGTCTTCGACACGTTCACCGTGCCGCTGTAGGCCAGCACGCCGGTGCCGATCAACGCCACGCCAATCGCCAGGAGCCAGGCGCGCATGCGACCCCAGTCGCCGATGTTCACCACGTCCGAGACGGCACCCATGGTGCAGAAATTCGTCTTATTGGCGAAGAAGCCAAAGACCAGCCCCAGCCCGAAACCCCACCATGCGACCGTCTGGGCCAGTGAAGATGCTGCCATCGCGCCCACCTCCTCGAATGCCTGTCGAAGTCGGGAAACGAACTCCCGAAAAAGTTCCAAATTGTCCGCAGCCCCTGCGCCCGCGGCAATTCAGAGTTTTTTTGCTTCGGATAACCCGAGTTAATGTGGGGGTATTAGGACGTCGCGCAATAGCGCGTCGGATCGGGGACGCCGGCGGCCTCGAATCCGGCGCGGCGCAGCCGGCAGGCATCGCACAGGCCGCACGCCCGTCCGGTGTCGTCCGCCTGGTAACAGGACACCGTGAGTGCGTAGTCCACGCCCAGCGCCAGGCCGCGGCGGATGATATCAGCCTTGCTCAGCTCGACCAGCGGCGCATGCACGGCCATGCGCGCGCCTTCGACCGCTGCCTTGGTCGCGAGGTTGGCCATGGCCTCGAAAGCGCGGATGTACTCCGGCCGACAGTCCGGGTAGCCGGAATAGTCCACCGCGTTGACGCCGATGAAGATGTCGCGCGCGCCGAGCACTTCCGCCCAGGCCAGCGCCAGGGAAAGCATAACCGTGTTGCGTGCCGGGACGTATGTGATTGGAATGCCTGTCCCGACGCCGCGGGTGGGCACCGCCAGCGCGCCATCGGTGAGGGCGGAGCCGCCGAACTGCCCGAGATCGACCGTGACGATGCGGTGCTCCAACGCACCGAGGCTGGCGGCCACGTGCCGCGCCGCCACTAGCTCGGCCTCGTGGCGCTGACCGTAGGCGATCGACAAGGCGTAGCCGACGTAACCCTGTTCGCGCGCGATCGCCAGGGTTGTCGCCGAGTCCAGTCCGCCCGACAACAACACCACGGCGCGTCGCTCAGCCATAGCGGCTTGCGATGTGCCAGCCTTGGGCGCGCAGAAACTCGAAAGTTGGTTTGACCGCCTGGGCGACCCATTCCATCCGGCGCGGGTTGTGCTGGGCGAATTCCGCCCAGGGCACGACCCCCGGCAGGCGCGCGGCGCCGTAGATGTCCGCCGGCGGAAAGAACAGATGGCGGATGAAGGCATTGACGGTTCTGGACAGGAGCGGTGAGAGCACCGTTCGCCGCCATTGCGGCTGCACGCGCGCGGCTTCCTCACAGGCGGCGCGGGCGTGGGCGATATGCCGCGCCTGGTCGATGATGTGCAACGTCGTCATTTGCTGAATCAGCGGGCTCACGACGGGCTCGCCCGCGGTACCGCGCACCGCGCGGTTGAGCTTGTCCGGCAGTTCTTCGCCGACAACGACCAGCGCCCAGAACAGGGCGCTGGAGTTTGCGATCCTCGGCACCAGCAGGCGCATCAGCTGCGGATAGCGTCGCGCGCCACGTTCCATGCCCATGCCGCTACGGGTGAGCAGCTCGAGAAACATCAGGCCGTGTCCCGCCTGCTCTCTGATCTCGTGCAGAAAGCGGCTGCGATGTTGCTGGTCCGCGGCGGTGTCGAGCGCAGCGCCGAGCCGGCGGATGAACAGACCATCCAGCCATAACGTAGTATCGATGAAGTGGACGAACTCCCATTGGGAGAGCTTTCGCTTCCTGAGCAGGGACAGGGATTCGAATTCCTCAATTCCCGATAGGGACAGGGCATGGGGCGGCAGCCACCAGGCGGCGGTATCGACCGTCTCCCAATTCAGGCGCGCTAGGGGGTCCCGGTAGGGCGCGCTCGAGTCGTTGAGCAGATCGAGCAGCGCCGACTGGACGTGCGGTGCGGACATGGGTTGTTGTTATGTTGTCGTGGGAAGTTGGCGAAATATAGCGCGTTGCCGCCAACAAAAAAAGCACAACGGAGGCGTCGGCGCGATTCCGCCGACGTACGGCAATTGCCGCCCGACCGCGCGGCGCGTCGTCTGCTACGCCTGGTGCGACGGAGCCAGCATCAAACTCACGTGCAGCCCACCTGGCGTCAGGAACACGACCTGGGGCGAGTGGTCTGCAGCATCGCGTTTGTGCGTGCTAAGCATCAATAGCGTCTTGCCGTCCGTGGCAGCCGAGAGGCTGAGCATGTGATTCGCCCGCCAATAAGTGGCCGAGAGGCGCAATGACTCGCCATTGGGCAGCTCGACGCGGGTATCGCCCAGCACGGCGACACCCGTCTCGCCTTGCTCGCTGTCTGCGAACGGCAGCGCCTGCAATTCGGACCAGGCATTGCTGCCCGGACGGGAATAGGCAACATGGAGTTTCATTCAGTGCCCCGGGGCATTGCCCCAAAGGATTTTGTGCAGCTGAACCTGCATGCGCACTGGCAGCCGGTCGCGCAGGATCCATTCTGCCAGATCGCGCGGCGACAGCCGGTCATGCACGGGCGAAAGCACCACGGGACAGAGACGATCCAACCGGCGCTCGCGCAACAACGCGCGCGCCCATTCGTAGTCGATAGCGTCGGCGAGCACCAGCTTCAGCTCGTCGCGCGGCGTGAGATGGGCGAGGTTCTCCCAGCGGTTCTTGTCGCACTCGCCGGAACCGGGCGCTTTCAGGTCTACGACGCGCGCGACCCGTGGATCCACGGCTGAGATGTCGACGGCGCCACCGGTCTCCAGTGATACGTCATAGCCGGCGTCGCACAGGGCAGCGAGCAGCGCCAGGCACGCCCGCTGCGCCAGGGGCTCGCCGCCGCTGACGCAAACCTGCCGGGCGCCGTGCCGCGCAACCTGCTCCAGAACCTGAACAATCGACATGCCCGAACCGCCGGAGAAGGCATAGGCCGTGTCGCACCACACGCAGCGCAGCGGGCACCCGGTCAGGCGCACGAACACCGTTGGCAGCCCGACGCGGCTGCTCTCGCCCTGCAGGGAGAAAAAGATCTCGGTCACGCGCAGGGTCGACTCACCCGTACCGGACATGGCGCAAAGGTATCGACCGCGGAATCGGGTTCGGGCGGATGCGCACGGACACGCGATGTCGCCCGCGCGACGGGCAGTCCGCCTTCAGGCTTTCTTCTTCAGTCGCTGGCGGGCAATATCCGCCGCCGGGCTGGACGGATATTTGGCAACCAGGGACTCGAGGGTTTTGCGCGAGCCCTTCGCGTCTCCCGTTTCCTGCTGGCAGTTGGCGATGCCGAGCATGGCGTCGGGCGCCTTGGCGTCGCTGGCCCAGTTGCTCACCACGGCGTTGTACAGGTCGGACGCCTTGCCGTACTCGCGCAACTGATAGTGGGAGTTGCCCGTCCAGTAATGGGCGCTGGGCAAGAAGCCGCCCGAAGGGTAGGTCTTGATGAATCCCTGGAAGGCGGCCACCGCCTCCTTGTATTTGCCGGACTTGAACAGGTTGAGCGCCGCTTCGTAGTCGCGCGCTTCCGCCGCCGGATCGACCGCGGCTGCCGCAGGCGCGGACGGCTGCTCCGCCTTCGGCGCTGGTGGCGATTCCACCTTGCGCAGCCGGCTGTCCAGATCCACGTAGAAATCCTTTTGCCGCTTCTGGGCCGATTCCAGCTCGAAGGTCAGGACTTCGATTTGGCCGCGCAGCCGCGCCACCTCCGCTCGCAGGGCCTCGATCTGGCTCGCCAGTTCCAACTGGGCGCGCTGGGCAGTCTCGATCTTTTCCAGTTGCGGCAGGATATTGTTGTTGATCTGTCCGCGCAGCTCGCTGATCTGCCGGCGCGCCTCGTCATCGTCGAACAGGCCGGCACGCACGGGCAGCATTGCCCCGAGCAACGCCGCCAGCAGTGAGAGTTTAAGCAGTCGAGCATTCATGGTCATGCGCAGGGGTAAAGCGCCGGACGCGCGGCTACCGAGGCACCGGTCGCCGCGCGTCGTCACGGGTCATCGATCAAAACTCACCGGCATAAAGCATGTCGTCGCGGCGATTCTCGGCCCAGGCGGCTTCATCGTGACCGGCATTTTTCGGCTTCTCCTCGCCCAGACTGACCGATTCGATCTGGTCCTCCTTGGCGCCGAGCAGCATTAGCGCTTTCTTCAGCGCTTCGGCACGCTTCTGGCCGAGCGCCAGATTGTACTCGCGGCTGCCGCGCTCGTCGGCGTTGCCCTGGACCAGCATCTTCATCTTCGGATTGGCGGCGAGGAATTTGGCGTGAGCCTCGACCAGCGGCCGGTACTCGTCCTTGATGGAGTAGCTGTCGAAATCAAAATACACGCTGCGCTTGGACAGGATGCTCTTTGGATCGCGCAGCGCCGCGAGCCCTGCCTGATCGGGGGCGGTCGGCGTCACGGTGGCGACCTTCGGGGTCTCGACCTGTTTGGCGCCGGGCGAACGGTCTTCGACCGCCGCACCCTTCTGCTCCGCGGTCGGTGTGGAACTGCAGCCGGCGACGACGGCGGCAATGAAAACGACGGCACTCAAGGCAAAATTCAGCTTCGGCATGACATCACTCCATCAGGTCAGTTCTTCAAAAAAGGGCCCCAGGCAGGTTCGCGCACGTCACCGGCCTGCACCGACAGCTTCTGCTTGACGCGGCCATCGGTAGACACGGCGGCGAGCACGCCGCGGCCGCCGATCTCCGAGGCATAGAGAATCATGCGGCCGTTGGGAGCGAAACTCGGCGATTCATCCTTCGCCGAGTCCGTGAGAGTCTGGGTCTGGCGCGTGGCCAGGTCCATGGTCGTGAGCTGAAAGCGTCCGCCGTTGCGTGACACGAATGCCATGGTTTTGCCGTCCGGGGACAGGCGCGGGGTGACACTGTAGCTGCCGTCGAAAGTGACGCGCTGCACCTCGCCCCCGGTGGCGGCGATGCGATAGATCTGCGGCGCGCCGCCGCGGTCCGAGGTGAAATAGATGTGCTGGCCGTCGGGCGAAAAGCGCGGCTCGGTGTCGATGCCATTGGACTGGGCGAGCCGCTGCACGCCGCTGCCGTCGGCGTTGACCATGTAGAGCTGCGACCCGCCATCCTTGGTCAGCACAACCGCCAGACGCCGGCCGTCGGGGGCCCAGGCGGGCGCTGAGTTCGAACCCTTGAAATTCGCCGCCACATTGCGCTGGCCGCTGGCCAGCGAATGGACATAGACCACCGGCTTCTTTGCTTCGAAGGAGACATATGCCAGCCGGCTGCCGTCGGGCGACCACACCGGCGAGATGATCGGCTCGCGGGAGGCGAGCGCCGTCTGCGGGTTCATGCCGTCGGCGTCGGCGATCTGCAGTTCGTACTTGCCCGGCGTCTTGACCACATAAGCAATGCGGGTGGAGAAAATCCCCGGCTCCCCGATCAGCTTCTCGTAGACGTAGTCGGCGATGCGATGGGCCGTGGCCCGCGACTGAGCGGCGCTCATGCCGAAGGCGACGCCGCCGAGGGCGGCCTGCTTCTGCGTGTCGTAGAGCCGGAAGCGCACTTCATAGCGACCATTCGCGGCGGCAGCGATAGTTCCGACCACGAGGGCGTCGGCGCCGCGGTTCTTCCAGTCGGCGAAGTTGACGCTGGCATTCTCGGGCAGCGCCTCGTTGCCCGTCTCCTGGATCTTGAACAGCCCGCTGCGCTCCAGGTCGGCGCGCACCACCGGCGTGATGCTCTGCTGCGTTGCGCCCTCACCCTCGAACAGGGTGATGGCAATGGGTATGCGATTGGCACCGGCGCCGGTGATTTCGATGCTCAGTTGCGCGCGGGAACCAGACGATAGTGCGAGAACAACGACGGCGAGGGCGAGACGAATGTATGCGAACATCGGCGAAAAGGACTGAAACGAGCGGCAATTATACACGGCCGGCATGGCTACTGCTCGAGCGGACGCAGGCGCAGCTCCAGCACCCGCGCGAATACCGACGGGTCGTCCGGCTTGGGCAACGGGTCGGATTTCCTGATTGCACGTTCGATGGTTGCATCCAGTGCCTGGTTACCTGTTGATTTCTTTAGCTTCGGCGGTGCCAGCATGGAACCGTCGGGAAGCAGCGTCACCTCGAATACGGCCTCGGGATTGCCCGTGGCGCTGGGCGGCAGCGGACCGTAGTTGCCCCTCACCTTGGCCTGGATTTTCTCGATCCAGGTCGCTTGGGCTTTTGTTCTGGCAGCATCCGCCCGGCTTTGTTCCGCGGCCGCCTGAGTCGCACGCAACTTCTCTTCCTCGGCGCGTGCCAGTTGCTCCAGCCTCCTGCGCTCGAGTTGCTGCTGCTCCCGTTTCATCGCCTCGTCGAACGACATGCGCTCAGGCTCGCGCGGCTTCTCCGGCACCGGCTTCGGTTTCTCCTCCTTCGGCTTTTCCTTCTCCTTCAGAGCGATGTCCGGCTTGGGCGGCGGTGGCGCCGGCTTCGGTTCCGGTTTCGGTTCGGGCTTCGGTTCCGGCTTGGGCTCAGGCTTCGGTTCCGGTTTCGGCTCAACCTTTGGCGTCGGTGGCGTGGGCGCCGGCTGCACCGCCGGTGCCGGCACCGCCCGGTACAACTCCACCTCCACCGCCGAAGGCGGCTTGGACGTCCAGCGGATGCCGTAGATGAGCAAGCCGATCAGCAACACATGAACGCCGGCCGCCAGGGCCATGGACGCCCATTTGCCGCGCTCCGGCCGGGCCTGGTAACGCATTACTTGCCCGGCTGCACCAGCAGGCCGATTCTCTGCACGTTCTGCCGCTGCAGCTCATCCATGACGTTGAGGATCGCCTCGTAACGCACGCTCTTGTCGCCGGCGATCAACACCGCCTGCTGCGGGTTGCGCTTCTGCGCTTCCTGGATCAGCCGTGGCAGCTCGGCGCGTGCAACTGCCTGTTCCGTGCCGCCGCGGGCGCGGTCGCGCAGGGCCAGCGACTGATCCGATTTCACTATCACCTCCAACGGCTCCACCGGCGGCTGCGTTGACTTGCCCACGCTCGGCAGGTCTATGCTGCCGGTCTGAATCAGGGGTGCAGTGACCATGAAGATGACGAGCAGCACCAGCATGACGTCGATGTAGGGCACGACGTTGATCTGGTTCATGAGTCGGCGCTGGCGCATGGAAACCTCACCACAGAGGCACTGCGTCACAGAGGGGGGCACAGCGAAAACGAGGCGGTTTCGCAGGCAACGAGCATCTTGGGGGCCGCGTGCGCCGTCGCATCAACGACGCGATTCTCTCGTCCAACCTCTGTGCATCTGTGACTCTGTGGTTCATCGTTTATCTGAGCTGCCGCTGCAGGATGTTCGAGAACTCTTCCATGAAGCTCTCGAAGCGTATGGCGATGCGGTCGATGTCGTGGGCATAGCGGTTGTAGGCGACCACCGCCGGAATCGCCGCGAAAAGGCCGATGGCAGTGGCCACCAGGGCCTCGGCGATGCCCGGCGCCACATGGGCTAGTGTCGCTTGGCTGACGTTGGCCAGCCCGCGAAAGGCATTCATGATGCCCCACACCGTGCCGAACAGACCGACATAGGGGCTGACCGAGCCGACCGAAGCGAGAAAGGCCAGGTGCGCCTCCAGGTTGTCCATCTCGCGCTGGTAGGTGGCGCGCATGGCACGGCGCGCGCCGTCTACGATCGCCGCCGGGTCCAGCGTCGCCCGCTGCCCCCGCAGCTTGGCGAACTCACGATATCCGGCCTCGAAGATGCGCTCCAGGCCGCCGGCACGATGACGATCGGCTGCTGCGCCCTGGTACAGCGCGTTCAGATCGCCGCCGCTCCAGAAGTCGCGTTCGAACTGGTCGGTCTTGGTGCGCGCATCACGAATGGCGAACCACTTGCGGAAGATCCAGTACCAGGACATGAACGACACCCATGCCAGCAACAGCATTACGCCTTTGACCAGAACGCTGGCATTGGCGATGAGGGAAATGATGGCGAGATCCTGAGTTACATTCATGTCAGGGCTTTCAGCTTGGTTCGAATTTCGTCCGGGATGGGCGCCGGCTTCAGCCGCCTGGCATCGATGCAGGCGACGCGCAGCTTCGCCTCCAGCAGCAGCTCGTCGCCGCGCTCGACGCGCTGGGCGAATACCAGCTGCGCCCTGCCCATGGACTCGACTTCGGCGCTGACGTTCAACGCATCGTCCAGCTGCGCCGCCTTCAGGTATTCGACCGACAACGAGCGCGCCGCGAAGGCGATGCCGTGGGTGCGCGCCAGTTGCGACTGATCGAACCCCAGGGCCCGCAGCCATTCGGTACGGGCACGCTCGAGGAAGCGGAGATAGTTGGCGTAGTAGACGACACCGGCGGCATCGGTGTCCTCGTAATACACGCGCACCGGCAGGACGAATCGCGCGCGCGCCGCTGGGCTGACGGACTGCATGGACGCCTATTCTACCCCAGCCGGCCATTGTTCCCTACCGCCGGCGCCGTGCCGGAAGGCTGACGCCATGCGAACCGCGGCGCCGGCAGCAGCCGGTCCAACAGGGGCGCCAGTGGCGAGGCCAGAAACAGCGCCCACATCAAGCCGTTGGGTTTGAACAGGACGAACTGCCAGGCGAACGCCGCCGTGGCCACGATTGCCGCGTAGAGCAAGCGCGCTGCTCGCCGATTCGGAATGGTCATCGGGTCGGAGATCATGAAGAAGGCGAACAGGAGCAGGGCGCCGCTCTGCAATTGGTGCCACCAGATACCCCAGCTCTGGCCCAGCAGCGCGACCCGCGCCGCGGCCAGTCCCAGGTAACAGGCCAGAAACAGCCAACTGATGTCCCAGCGTCGCGCCCGCTGGCAGACCACCGCGCCCAGCGCGACGACCCACCCGGCATAGGCGAGGTCGCTGCCCCACTGGCCGGGCGACACCCAGGCGCCGGGCAACAGGGCGAGCGCCAGCACGACGCCCAGGTTGGCGGGATTGAACACGTGCTTGCCGCGCACGCGGACGAGGAACTTGGAACTCATGGCCAGGCACGCGCACAGCGGATGCAGCCACAAGTTGTCGGCACGCAGCAGCAGCGACAGGCCGAAGCAGGTGATCGCCGCGCTCAACAGGCCGGCATGTTCGATGCGCATCAGGCGCAGCCAGAAGGCCTGGGTTGCCAGCCCGGCGGCGAATGTCAGGAGCATCTGTGCCGGGCGCAGACTGAAATCGCGCAGCAGGACGCCGACGGTGAGCAGCGTCGCCTGAAAGGCGATCTGGTACAGGCGTGCGTCCAGCCCGGCCAGCCGTGCCAGCTGCGCGCGCAGCCAGTGCGGGCCGCCGACCGGCATGCAGTGCTGTGACTGCGCTGCGATGCCGGCGGCCGGCGCCTCGGTTTCAGTCCGGGGCAGCATGGCTCAGCGGCCCAGGCCGGACTGCTGCCACAGCCCTTCCCACCACTGCCGGCGCGGCTGGGCGGGCAGGTTCATGCGCGCGCGTATCGTGCCGATCTCCCAGCCGGTGAGCCGTGCCAGTTCCTCCGCTTCCCGCGCCTGGCGCTGTACCACGCTGTCGAGATAAGCGCGCGCTTCCGGGCAGGCGCCGGCATCGCCAGCCCAGGCGTGGCGCAGCACGTAGCGGGCCTGAAAGTTTTGGCGGTCGCGGGTCTGCTGGAACATCAGATCGTCGGGAAAGGTCTCGGGGCTGTAGCGCACGCGCAGCCGTGTCAGCACGACGGGCTGAGCACCGCGCGGCAGCGGGCGCGACGCGACGTTGCGCGGCGCCTCGGCGCTGATTGCCGGCTCTTGGCGCTCCAGCCAGAACACGCCGGCGGATCGCAGCTCCTCCGGGGTCAGGGGATCGGCGGCGCACGGGTCACACCACCCCATGTCCCAGAAGTACTCGGTGAACACCGCGCGCAGCCCCTCGCGCTGCACCTGGTGGTCGAACAGCGCCTTGTAGAAACGCGGAAAGTCGGCCTTGAGATAGGCCGGCACATCCACGTTCGCCGGCAGCTTGAGCGTACGGTAGTTGGTCGACTCCACGCGTCCGTGGCGGGTCAGCATGTAGATGACGAGATCCTGCGGGCCGGCGGCGTTCACCATGCCCAGCCGGATGGGCAGCATGAACTTCTCCGACTCGAAGGCGAACTGCAGCGGGCGCAGGGTCGCAAGGCCCGTTCTCGCCTGCTCGGCAAGGTTCACCTTGGCGACGAAAAAGCGCATGTCCTGACGCAGGTAGGGCTGCAGCGCCTTTGCGGCACCCCGCGCAATGCGGTAGCCGTTCTGGCGCAGCCACGTCTCCAGTCCGTTCGACTCCTTCGCCGAGAGAATCACGATGTCGTATTCGCCGACCGTGTATTGCGCCTCGACGGTGACGCCCAGCGCGCGCGGGCTTGCCGGCGCGGCAGCCGGTGCCGCTCTGGCGGCGTCGCTGCGCAGCATCTTCTCCTCGCGCAGGCGCACGGCGCAGGGGTCGGGATCGAAATACTCCACGAGTCGCGGCGCGCTGTAGGCGTCGATGCGGTCGAACAGCTTTCTGTCGCCGACGTTTATCTGCTCCCGGCGCAGCACCTGGGGTACCGGCACCACCAGCGCGAATTCGGCGAGTTCGCCGCGATAGTCGTTGAGCATGCTGATGACGGTGCGCTTCTCATCGCGCACCATGACCACTTTCGAGGCTTCGTTGAACAAACTGGCGTCGGCCTTGCCGACGTAGAAACCGCAGAATGCCGATGCCGGCAGCGGCCCCAGCGCAGAGGCCGCGCCCATGGCGGCGGCGATGAGACAACGCTTCATCTTTCTTCCCTTCGTCGATGATGACGTTGCCGTAAACGCAGCGCGGCGGCGATCGGGGTTAAACCGGGTTTGTCAGTTGAACGAAAACGTATAGAAAAGATCGATGGCGTTCTCCGTGCCCGCCCGGCCGATGAGCTGCAGCCGCCGTGCCAGGTTGTAGGTGAGCTTGACCACGTTCTCCGTGCCGGACAGGCTTTGCTCGTAGGACAGGTAGGCCGATGATGACAATCGCCTGCCCAGACTGATGATCTCTGAGCCGACCGTGCCCGGGCTCATCCCCGTGCCGCTGACCACGGCGCTGGTGGGCCCGCGCCGGGCGCTGTCGCCGGCGCCGACGCTGATCTGGTCGATACCGAGGCTGCGCGCCAACTGACGCGGGATGCCGCCGGACTCGCCGCCGAGCAGCGCGCCCGCCGCCGATAGTAGCAGTGCCGACTCGCCGCCGTTTACCTGATCTGGCGCACGCCCGAGTACGATCCACGACAACTTCTCGTTGTCCGGCACATCAGGGTCGGAGACCAGCCGCACGCGGGGCTTGAGCACCGTACCCGTGATCTCCACGCCGGCCTCCACCGGCAAATTCTTGCGCAGTGCCAGCACGTTCAATCCCGGATTCTCCAGCGCGCCCTGGAAGTTGAGGATGCCGCGCTCGATGGTGAGAAACTGGCCGTAGGCGTCGTACGTGCCATCGCGCGTGCGGATGGATCCTGCAGCGTGCGGCGCATGCTTTTCGTCCGCCTTGATGCGCACATTGCCCGCCAGGCGCGTGTCCAGCCCCCGGCCGCGAAGATAGAAGTGATGGCCCAGATCGGCCTCGACATCGAGTCCGATCGCCATGCGCGGGCCGCTGCGCGGCTGGCGGCCGAGCACGACGACGTCATCACCGAGCTTCGGCGCGTCGGCGCGGGCGATCTCCCAGTAGCCGGCGTCGGCGCTGACGCGGCCGGCGAGGGCGAGCGCCTGCCAGCTCGTGCGCAACGTGCCCTCACCGCTCACCATCAGCCAGCGGTCGGCGCGCTGCAGCAGGGGCAGATGGTCGGCCTTGACGGCGATCTCGCCCTTGCCCGAGGACAACAGCATCTCGCCGGTGGCCGTCAGCGTGCCGGGGCGAGCGCCCGGCGCCGGGACATCGATGCGGTCCTCGCGCGGGCGCGCACGCACGCTGTCGCTGAAGCTCAATTGGCTCAGGCGCAACCGATCCTGGTCGAAATCGGCGCGCACCGTGCCTTCGCCCAGGCGCAGCCCCTGGTCCGCCAATGTGATCGTCAGGCCCTCGCCGCGCAGCGTGCCCTGGCCACGGGGCGACGCTGCCGTGCCGGTGATGGAGAACTCCGCGCCCAGCGTGCCGGCCGTGTGCAGATTCTGATCCACCAGCGGGCCGACCCAGGCAAGCGACGGCACGTCGATGCGCAGGCTGCCCGCCAGCGGCGCATCCGGCGCAAGTCGCCAGCGCCCGTCCGCGCGCCGCGCGAGTGCCGCTGTGGCGCTGCCGGCGATGCGGCCGGCCTGCGTGCCGCGCACATCGAGCGACGCCGCCAATCGGTCGTGCTCGGCGTTGACGATGAGCTCGAACTGTTGCAGGTCCAAGCGCACCGGTGAGTCGCCCTGAAGCTCCAGATCACCGCTCTCGCGCACCACGCGCACCGTGCCGTTCACATGGTCGTCGAGGCGCACGTCCCAGCTACCGCCCAGGCGCAGCGTGTCGCCGCGGACGACGACGCGCAGTTGCTCGTCCAGGGCCAGGCCGAAAGGGAAGTTGGTCAGCTCGCCGCGCAGCACGGTCTCCCCGGGGCTCCAGCGGGTTTCCAGCAGCCGCACGCGGATCTCGGTGGCGCGCAGCTCCGCCGGGCCGATGGTCACGCGGTTGCGCGTGGCGTGCAGGCTGGCCGGCGCGCTCAGGGAAAATGCCCACGGCGTGGCGCCGCGCAGGGCAAAGGTCTTGATCGAGCCGTTCCAGGCAATGGCATCGTCCCCGGCCAATGGCGCATCGGCGACGCCGCCCGTCGCCCCAACCACGAGTTCGTTGCCAGCGCCGAGTAGGAATCTGCCCTGCAGCAAGTGATCGCGGCGCGTGCCGTCGATCGTCAGCGCTGCCTTGTCCATGATCGGCTTGCTGCGTGCCGCAGGCTGCAGTCCGGCGGCATCGAGCTTGATCTGGATGCGGCCGTCAGCACCTTCCCGCACATCGGCCTGGGCGTCCAGGCGCGCCACGCGCTCGCCGCCGGGCAAGGTGACATCCGCGGCGCTGAACGCAATCTGCCCCGACGGCTGCGCCAGCGTGCCGGTGACCATGGCATCGGCTGTCATGCTGCCGCCTAGCCTCGTGCCGAACGCGCCGCCGAGGCTGGCCAGTCGCGGCGCCTCGACGCGCAAGCGCAGGGTGTCGCCGGCACGCCCGAAGCCGCCTCGCGCGACCAGGGTGTTGCCGGCAAGGTCGAGGGCGACATCGCTGCCGACGAGGCGATCCGGCTCCAGCTCCACTTCGCCGCGACCGGCGAGCCGTGCGTCGGCGAGGCGGCTATCCAGCAGCGCAAACTTGAGACTCATGGTCCGGGGCTTGAGCCGGCCGCGGGCGCCGAAGTCAGCGTTCAACTGGGCGCGTGGCACGGACGCGTAAAGGCTGGGGTCGAATCGCTGCAGCCGCCCGCGCAACTCGAACGCTTGCGCGCGTGCGAGCTCCAGCTTGCCGCTCGCATCCAGTTGCGCCGCGCCGGATTGCAGCCGTGCGGCAGCCACCTCGATCGTGCCGTTGACATGGCGGGCATCGAAGCGGGCGGAAAAGCGCGGCTCGCCCAGGTCGGCGACAACGTGTTGCTCCGTGGGAGCGAGCGTGCCCTGCACATCGCCCGCCAGTCGCGTCGGCTTCAGCCGCGTGTGCAAATCGAACAGACTCACCTCACGCAGCGCAAGGCGCAGATCGAGCTTGCCATGCCCATAGTGCGCACTGCCCTTCGCCTGACCTTTGCCGGTCAAGGCCGCGTCGATCTCCTCCAGCGTCAGCTGCCGTGCCGACCAGCTTGCCAGCGCCTTGACGCTGCGCACCGGCAACAGATCGCTGTCCAGCGGTCCCGGCATTTCGTTGATGATCGTGACGGGCCCGGCGACGGTCCATTGCTGCTGCGGCTTGCGTTCCGCGACGCTCGGCTGCAGATCGGCATGCAGTGTCAGAGCCGCATGGGGCGCATCAGACGCGAACCGCGCGGGATCGATCTTGCCGACGTCGATCCGTGCGCCGGCGAATGGCACTGGCGCGAAGGGTGTTAGATCCACCACGGCCTGTCCGGTGAGATCCTGCCCCTGTGCCTCGGCGCGCACGGTGAACGCCGCGAGTGTGCCTTCGGCCCTCGCCGTGGCGTGGTAGGAGTGCCTGCCCTCGGCGCCGGTGAGGTGCGCCTGCGCGTGCAGGGCGAAGGGCTGGCGGCCGTCGAGCCGCGCCTCACCTTCGAGCGCGCCGAAGGGGCCCGCGAGGCGCAGCGCCTTGAGCTCGTGGATACGCCCATCACTGGTCAGCGCGCCGACGATCTCTGTCAGCGCGATTGCCGAGTCCTTGTTCCGTGCGGCCGCGCTGCCGCTGATGTCGAGCGCGGCGATCACCAGCCGGCCGATGCTGAACTGATCCACCGTTGCCGCCACGGGCAATGCCAGGCTATTCGGCAGCGACGGCATTTCGGCACTGGGCGTCGTCGCGATGTCGATCTCATCCACGCGCAGCGAGATCACCGACACCTGCTGTTGCAGCAGAGCGAGAGGGTGCCAGTCGAGCCGCGCATTGCGCGCGCGCACGGACAGATCCGGTGTGTTCAGACGCAGGTCGGCGACGCCGAACGGTCCGAGCAGAGTACCGCTCGTGCCCTGCAGCACCAGTTGTCCGCCGCTCACGTAGGCGGCGATGCGCGCGACTGCCGCCAATCCGGACTCGCTGCCGGCAAGCCACAGCGCGAGCAGCAACGGCGAGGCCAGCAGCGCCGCCATCACCGACGCGACGGCCCGCCAGCGGCGGCCGCCCTTGCGCGGTCGTGTCGCGACGGACGGGGTCGATTCGTTCGGCGGCGTACGCATACGTCAGAAGGCGATGGCCAGGGAAAAGTGCGGCCGCAGCTTGCGCCTGTCCACGCCGTAGGCGACGTCGAAGGCCAGCGGCCCGGCCGGACTGCGCCAGCGCACACCGGCGCCGACGCCGGACAGGAGGCGGAAGTCGCGCAGCTCGTCCGTGGCGTTGCCCACGTCATAGAACGCCGCAGCACCCCACTGGCCGGCGAACCAATGCACGTACTCGATGCTGCCGACGGCGAGGTAGCGCCCGCCGACCGTGGCCTCTGCCTCCTTCACCCCCAAGCTCTGATAGGCGTAGCCGCGCACCGATTGGGCACCGCCGGTGCGAAAGACGAATCCTTGTGGAATACCGTCCCGGCTCGGTGCCGCCGTGTAGCCCGCCTCCGCCCGCAGGATCAGCACGTCCGTGTCGCCGACCGGTTGGAAGCGCTGGTAGCGGGCGTAGCTGCGGACGAAGTTCTGGTCGGACAGGAGCAGCTTGGTCGCGCCACCCAATTGCACGTTGACCACGTTGCCGCGACGCGGGTCGAACAGTTCGTCCACATCGCGCCATGTCCACGACCAGTTGAGCGTCAGGGCCTGACGGGTAGTCGGCGCGCTGGTGCCGGCGGTCCGCTCCTCGTCCTCGAGGTTCACCGCAATACGCGTCTCGATGCTGCCCTTCAGGCGGGTCCGAACGGCGCCGACGGCGCGGCGGCGGGTGACCAGGTTCTGAATGTCGGTGCGCTCGTACAGCGTGCCGAAGCTGTCGCGATAGCCGCCGGGATTGGGCGGCAGAAAAATGTCGGCGAAGGCGCTCTGACGCAGCTGCTCCAGGCGCAGCGCGCTGTTGAGGCTCCAGGGTTGTCCCAGGATCGCGGCATCGCGGTAGTTGATCTCGGCGCGCGCGCCAGTGTTGGTGCTGTATCCCACCCCCAGCCCGAGACGCTTCGGCTTGCCCTCGCGCACCAACACACGCACCGGTGCCCGCTGCGCCTTGGTCGGGTCGGCGTCCACATCCACCAGCACGGAGGAGAAGTAGGCCGTGTTCTGCAATGTACTCTGCAGTTGCAGCAACTGCTGCTGATCGTAACGATCGCCCGGGCGCATCGTGTTGTAGCGTTCGACCAGCTCCGCACCGTACGCTCGCAGCCCGGTGATTTCCAGGGCGCCGATGGTGAACGCCGGCCCGCTGTCATAGAGCACGCGCAGACGTACCGCGTCGCGCTCCGGGTCCACCTCCGCAAGGCTCTCGGCGAGCGTTGCCGCCGGGTAGTCCAGCGCCTGCAGCTCGACCAGCAGGCGCTGTTTGGCTTCGCTCCACGATGCCTGGCGGAAGGGATCGCCCGGCTTGAGCGGCCATGCCGCACGCAGCGCTTCGATGCGGGCCGCGCGCTCCTCGCCGGCGGCGGCGACGTCACCGGCGAATTCGATGTGTGCCTCGGTGATGCGGGCCTGTGTGCCAGGCTGCACGGCGATGACGATGTGCCCGGTGTGGTCACCGACGCCGGGCTCCGCGCGCACCTCCACTTCGGGATGGAAGTAGCCTTCGGTTGCTAGCAACTCGGCAATGTCCCGGCGTGCGCGGCGTGCCAGCGCCAGCCGTTCGGATGCATCCAGCGTGGCATCGCGTTCGAACGGCAGATCGAGCTCGCGGAGCAGCAGACGGCGCACCGTTTCCGGCGCTTCCAGCTCGACATGGACGGGCTGTTTCCCGTCGGCGTGCGCCGGCACGCCGCCCAGGAGCAAGCCGCAAGCGCAGATCAGCGACGCGATGGCGCCGGCCACGCGCGCTTCGGCATGTCCCGGCATGCGAATGCGATAACTTGGATTGAGCCCGCGGTTCACTCGGAAATTCTAGCAGGCCGAGACAATACCGCTGCCAGCCGACATTCGCCGTTCGCGCGACGGCGTACTACCAGCAGCTTTGCACAGCCAGTGCGGCGCCGCCGCACGATCGCCCTGTTGCGCGCCGGAACGCCGTCTTGCATCGGGCACGCCAGTTTTTACACCTTTTAACCATTGCACCGCCATCCCTGCGCCGGCCGCGCCGCGACTTCACGCACAATAGCGTACAACGCAGCGCGCACAGGGCAGCGACGACTTCGAACAACAAGAAAGGGCCCCAGCCCGTCGTGTTGTCCTCCATGGGCCGGCACTGCCGGCCTTTTTTTGTTTGTTTGTCACGGCGCGCTGCCGCCATCCAGCACCGATCCCGCCAAACGCTCCGTATAATGCTGGCACTCGTCTGCCACCGGAGCCGCGATGTCGCGCCAGCGTATTTTCCTGCCGCCGGACGGCCTGGAGCCGGCAGTCATCGAGCGAACGCGCCAAGCGCTCGACCGCGGCGCCATGCAGCCCATAGACACCGAAACGCAGCGGATCGAGGACGCCGGCGTGCGCTTCATCGTGCGCAGTGTCTCCAGCCTGCAGCGCAAGCACGCGCAGCGCGTTGAACCGGGACCAGGGCGCGCCGCCGGCAAGCCCGCCAACCCTTTCCTGCCGCCCGAACCCGAGCTGCTCGTGGCCGAAATCTCGGCCACGCACCGCGCCGTGCTCAACAAGTTCAACGTCATCGACCGCCATCTGCTCATCGTTACGCGTCGCTACGAAGCGCAGGAGACGCTGCTCGATCGCCACGACTTCGCGGCGTTGGCGGCCTGCATGGCACAGATCGACGGCCTCGGTTTCTACAACGGCGGCATCGAGGCGGGCGCTAGCCAACCCCACAAGCATCTTCAGCTTGTGCCGTTGCCGCTGGGCGGATCGGACCTGCCGGTGCCGATGGCTGCGTTGTTCGACAACGTCCGTGGCGTGCGTGGGGTCTGCCGCGTTCCGGCACTACCGTTTCCCCATGCTGTCTGCTGGATCGAGGATGTCACCTTCAACGAGGCCCACGACGCCGCAGAGAAGCTGCAGCGGCTCTACCATGACATGCTCGATGCATCCGGTCTGCTCGGTGTCGCCGCCGGCGGGCGCATGCGCCAGTCGGCGCCGTACAACCTGCTGCTCACCCGCGAGTGGATGCTGCTCGTGCCGCGATCACGCGAATGCTTCGAAGAGGTTTCCGTCAACGCCCTCGGCTTCGCCGGCTCGCTGTTCGTGCGCAACGCCGAACAGCTGGAGGCCGTCAGGCGGGCCGGGCCCATGGCAGTCCTGCAGGCGGTAGCGGTGACATAGGTCTTCTTGGCGCCGCGAGTTTGATTTCGCGCCGCTGCCATCCATTCTTCATGTGGCCGCCTCGCGGCCGCGTCTTGGCGCGCGGCCGATGCCGATCGTGAGAGTCTTGGCCCAAGGAGGAAACCATGCGCTTCGTGGCTGCGGTCTTGGGTGTGGCGGTGTTGCTGGTGAGCTGTCTGTACGCGGCGCATGATAGGGGAGCGGCGCCTCGCAGTCCTCATCCGCACCGGAACGGAAGAGCCGGTAGGATACGGAGACGCCGCCGCCCTTGCGATCCGACTCTACGAATCCGCCTTCGGATAACCGACGGTCTGCGACAATAACACCTGCTGCTCGTGCGTCAGGCCGAGCGCATCGGCGATCGCCGCGCGGTCGATCCAGGCGCGGATCACCGTCGCCAGTCCGGCGCTGGCGCAGAAGAGATAGACGTTTTGCGCGATCGCGCCGGCTGCGGCCGAGGCGAACGATTCGCGCTGCGCCACCGGCACCATGCCCATGCGTGCGTGATCGGCGACGAACACCAGATCGAGCGGCGCCTCGTCGACGAAATCCTGATAACCCGTGACCCTGCGCAGGTCGCTGGCCGCCACCAATTGCAGGGCGTGCGCCGTCGCGTCGTAGCGGTAGGCGCCCGCCGGCAGCGCGACGAAGACATCGACCTCCTGGCAATTCAGCGCCGAAGGCGCCGTGCGCCCGCCGCCGCCGCGGTTCACCCCGTAGGCCGCCCAGAGCAGATCCGACAGCGCCTGCATCGGCAATGCATCGCGCGCGAACTCGCGCGACGACTGCCGCCGCGCCAGGGCCTCCATCAACGGCAGGCCGCCTCGCTTCACCGGCGGCGGCAGCGCAATCGAGGCGGCCGCGTCTCCCGTGGCCGGCTTGGGCCGCAGCTGGCCCATCAGGCCGAGGGCGAGTTTGGTCAGGGTGGTCATGGCAGTCCTTTTTTATCTGATGTCGGCAAACGACCCGGAGCCGACATTCCGCAGATCCAAACAGGAGTCATTCAGGCTGGTGACTGTGGATTGACTCGATTTCGTCTTGCTGGCCGCCAAGTGACAGAATAGAAGCCAAACCACGCAGGGCTGGGCGCCAAACGTCGTCGTAAGCCTGCCTTCAGGTTGCACCGCGAGCGTCACCCTCGCTCGGCATAGCCGCCTTCCCGTTGGCTGCGGATCGCCAGCACGAAAACCGTGTCGATCTCCTCTACGTAGCGGTAGAGGGCGACGTAACCGCGTGATCTGCGCCCGATCACCAGTTCGCGCTTTCCTGCGGCCACCGGTCGCCCAATTTCGGGATTGTGCTCCAGCACGTCGAGCGCCTCGATAATGTCCCGGATGCGTTGCTCGGCATGTTCCACCTGGTACGTTGCCAGATGGTCGAGGATGCGCTCGAAATCCTCGCCGACCTCTTCCGCCAACTCGATGGCCGACACGCTCAGCGCGCCAGCTTGCGCGCCGAGGGCCGCTTCACGGGTTTGCCGACCATGCGCGCCTCCAGGTAATGCCGCATATCCTTCCAGGGGATCGTCTTGCCAGACGCGACGATGCCGGCATAGCGCGCCTCGGCCTCCGCGTCGAAATCAGTACGCCGCTCTTCTTGGGCCGTTCTCTCGGCGATGGCTTCGAGGATGAAGGCATGGGGAGTAGTCCCGGCATGCTTCGCCGCCGAAGCGACGCGCGTCTTGAGATCCTCGGGGAGGCGGATGGTCGTGGTGGGCACAGGAAATCCTCGCGTGACGTTGATGGTGAAGTGTAGCACACGGGTGCTACACCGAGCTACTCATCGGGAGTGCAGGCGGCTGTCCGGCCATTGCTTCGCGCCCAGCTGCGGCACAGTGGCGGCCCCATTGCCCAACTCGATTTCGTGCGCCGACAGGTGCGACGACTTGATCGCCCGCGCTGTCCTAGAAGAACTGGCCGGTTGGCGACCGTACGGCGGGCGCTCTTTGCCACACTGGGCCAGCCGACTCGGATCAATTCGTCAGCCGGAACGTCGGCTATCTCGGCGGCTGACGCAACGACGACCGGTGGCTCATGGCCGATAGCATCCGCCCAGCTCCGACTCCGCCGCATTACAGTGACCGGCTACCTGATTACGGGCGGTCTTACGGCCAACTTACCTTGGCCACGCCCGATAGCCCAGCCCTGCCACCGTCTGGCTGCCATCCCGCGAGACTACTCGCCGCGGATGAGCCGGGGGTGCGCGCCGAGCCGGACTTCGGCTGCGGCGAGGTGCTTTTCGGTGCGGGAGCTGAGCGCCCGCGTGCTACTCGCCGAACAAGTCCGGCGCGCCCGCCGCCGGCTGCGCCAGGCCGAAGTGGCGATAGATCGCCGCGGTGGCGATGCGTCCGCGCGGGGTGCGCTGCAGGTAGCCCTGCTGGATGAGGAAGGGTTCGAGCACGTCTTCGATGGTGTCGCGCGCCTCGCCGATGGCGGCGGCGAGGTTGTCCAGACCGACCGGCCCGCCGCTGAATTTTTCGATCACCGCGCCGAGCAGTTTTCGGTCCATGACGTCTAGGCCGAGCTGGTCCACGTCGAGCATGGACAGCGCGGCATCGGCTACCGGCGCGCTGATCCGGCCTTCGGCCCTGACCTCGGCATAGTCGCGCACGCGCCGCAGCAGGCGGTTGGCGACGCGCGGCGTGCCGCGTGCCCGGCGCGCGATCTCGAAGGCGCCCTCGGCGACGATCTCGACGTTCAGCAGTTGCGCCGAGCGGGTGATGATTTTCGTCAGCTCCTCGGGCGTGTAGAACTCCAGCCGCGCGACGATGCCGAAGCGGTCGCGCAGCGGATTGGTCAGCATGCCGGCGCGCGTGGTGGCGCCCACCAGGGTGAACGGCGGCAGGTCGAGCTTCACCGAACGCGCCGCCGGGCCCTCGCCGATCATGATGTCGATCTGGAAATCCTCCAGCGCCGGATAGAGGATTTCCTCCACCACCGGAGACAGGCGGTGGATTTCGTCGATGAACAGCACGTCGTGGGGTTCGAGGTTGGTGAGGATGGCGGCGAGGTCGCCGGCGCGCTCCAGCACCGGGCCCGAGGTGTGACGCAAGTTGACGCCGAGCTCATGGGCGACGATGTGGGCCAGCGTCGTCTTGCCCAGCCCCGGCGGACCGAACAGCAGCACGTGGTCCAGGGCCTCCCGCCGTTTGCGCGTCGCTTCGATGAAGATGGCGAGCTGATCGCGGATTTTCTGCTGGCCGACGTATTCGTCGAGGCGCTTCGGGCGCAGCGCCCGCTCGATGACATCTTCCTGGGGCGAGGCCGGCGCAGCGGAGATCAGGCGGTCGGTTTCGATCATGGGCGTAGTGTAGACCAGCCGCTCATACCTTCGACAGCAGCTTCAGCGCCTGCCGTATGCCGTCCGAGACCGAGACATCGGCGGGCAGTTGCTTCATCGCCGCCTGCGCCTCGCGCTCGTTGTAGCCCAAGGCGAGCAGGGCGTTGAGGATATCGCTGCTGCTTGAGGCAGCAGGCGCGGCCGCGGTCGAGAGGCTGACGGTCCTGGGCAGTTTGTCGCGCAGCTCCAGCAGCAGGCGCTCGGCGGTCTTCTTGCCGATGCCGGGGATCTTCGTCAGCCGGCCGGCTTCCTGCATTGCCACGGCCTGGACCAGATCGGCGACGGATAGGCCGGAGAGCACCGCCAGCGCCGTGCGCGCGCCGATGCCGCTGATCCTGAGCAGTTGCCGGAAGGCGGCGCGCTCGCCCTCGGTGGCGAAGCCATAGAGGAAGTGGCCGTCCTCGCGCACCAGCAGGTGGGTGTGCAGGTTCACCCGCTCGCCGGCGGCCGGCAGGTTGTAAAAGGTGCTCATGGGCACGTCCAGCTCGTAGCCGACGCCTTGCACGTCGAGGGTGATCTGGGGCGGATTCTTTTCCAGCAGGATACCGGTCAGGCGGCCGATCATTGCAGGTGTCCGGAAGTCTGGCGTTGGTCGGGCATGCCCTCTGCAAGCAGCGCGATCACGCCATGCAGCGTGGGTTCCACGCGCACGCCCAGGGCGAGCAGATCGGCATCGGGGGCGAGCACGTCGGGCACCATGACCACCTGCATGCCGGCGGCCAGGGCGGCGCGCACGCCGGCGTTGGAATCCTCCAGCACCAGACAGGCGGGCGGCGTCACGGCGAGCGCCTCGGCCGCGGCGAGAAAAATGTCCGGAGCCGGTTTGCCGCGCGCCACCTCGTCGCCGCACACCAGGGCGTCGAAGCGCTCCAGCAGGCCGACGCGCCGCATCTTGCGCAGTGCCCGCTCGCGCCCGGTTGAGGTCGCCACGGCGCGCGGCAACCCCAGGGCGTCGAGCAGGTCCAGCAGCGCTTCGACGCCCGGCTTGATCGGCACGCCGTGCTCGTCGATGTGGGCGTCATAGTGGCGGCGAAAACCCTGGCGCAGCCCTTCCAGCGGCGCGCCTTCGCCGTAGCGGGCGCGCAGGATGGCGTCGGAATCGACGATGTTGCGTCCGACGAGGCTCAGCCCGGTTTGCTCCTCCCACTCCAGGCCCAGTTCCCGGGCACATCGGGCAATGACGGCCAGCGCCAGCCGCTCGCTGTCGAGCAGCAGGCCGTCCATGTCGAAGAGCACGGCAGTGATGGGAGTGTCTGTTGTGTTCATCGGCAAAAGAGCAATTCACCACGAAGAACACCAAGGACACCAAGGAAATTCAGATCTCCGAAGCATTGGTACCGTGCGCGCAGCGGGTACAAGCAATTCTTTTGGCAACTATCGGCTTTCATTCTTGGTGTCCTTGGTGGTGTCAACAATGTTTTTGGGTTTATCCAATCAGCCGTCCCTTGCGCACGCGATAGCCCGTGGTCGCCAGCGCGCCCAGTCCCTGGCCGCCGTGGGCGTGGCAGATGGCGCAGGCGAGCGCGTCGGCGGCGTCGGCGCTCGGGTCGCCGGGCAGGGCGAGCAGCCGCCGCACCATGTGCTGCACCTGCTCCTTGCCGGCTTTGCCGTGGCCGACCACCGCCTGCTTGATCTGCAGTGCGGTGTATTCAGCCACCGGCAGATGGCAGGACACGGCGGCGCAGATGGCGGCGCCGCGCGCCTGGCCGAGCATCAAGGTGGATTGGGGATTGACGTTCACGAACACTTTTTCCACCGCCACCTGCTGCGGGCGGTGGGCGGCGATCACCTCGCCCAGGCCATCCAGGATGGATTTCAGGCGCATGGGCAACTCACCCTCGGGGATGCGCACGCAGCCGCTGGTTACGTAGCGCAGGACGTTGCCCGATTTCTCGATCACCCCGAAGCCGGTGATGCGCAGCCCCGGATCGATGCCGAGAATGCGGACGGCGGCGGCGCTCACGCGTGGCGCATTCAGTCGACCACCACGGCCGTGCCGCTGACGCACACCATCAGCATGCCGTTGTCCTGGCCGAGGACTTCGTAGTCGATGTCGATGCCGACGATGGCGTTGGCGCCTTTCTTCTGCGCCGCTTCCGCCATTTCGTCGAAGGCGATCTGGCGCGCGTCGGCCAGCGACTTCTCGTAGGCGCCAGCGCGGCCGCCGACGATGTTGCGCACCGCGGCGAACATGTCCTTGAAGATGTTGGCGCCGATGATCGCCTCGCCGGTGACGACACCGATGTAGGCGCGCACCGGGTGGCCTTCGATGGTGGGGGTGGTGGTCATGCGCATGGCGGTGTCCTCCGTCGCTGCGGGAATTCAGGCTTCCTCGATGGCGGCGCTGGTGTAGACGTCCTGCACGTCGTCGAGGTTTTCCAGGGCGTCGAGCAGCCTCTGCATCTTGGCGCCGTCGTCGCCGGCGAGCACGGTTTCGTTGAGCGGCTTCATGGTCACCTCGGCGTATTCCGGCTTCAGCCGGGCCTTGGCGAACGCATCCTTCACCGCTTCGAAATCGGCGGGCGCGCATACCACTTCCACGCTGCCGTCATCGTTGGTGAACACGTCTTCGGCGCCGGCTTCGAGGGCCGCCTCCATCACCTTGTCCTCGCTCGTGCCGGGCGCGAAAACGAACTGGCCGCAGTGCTTGAACATGAACGCCACCGAGCCGTCGGTGCCAAGATTGCCGCCGTGCTTGGTGAAGGCGTGGCGTACCTCGGCCACGGTGCGCGTGCGGTTGTCGGTGAGGCAGTCCACCATCACCGCCGCGCCGCCGATGCCGTAGCCCTCGTAGCGGATCTCCTCGTAGTTGGCGCCCTCGAGCTGGCCGCTGCCGCGCTTGATGGCGTTCTCCACGGTGTCCTTGGGCATGTTGTTCTCGCGCGCCTTGTCCATGGCCAGGCGCAGGCGCGGGTTGGCGCTTGGATCCCCGCCGCCAAGCTTGGCGGCGACCGTGATTTCCTTGATCAACCGGGTGAAAATCTTGCCGCGCTTGGCGTCAGCGGCGGCTTTCTTGTGCTTGATGTTGGCCCATTTGGAATGACCTGCCATAGATGCCTCGAAGTCGCGTATCTGCTGTTAGAATCAAATGGATAGTTCGACCGTCATTATACCGTTCCGGAGGATGGCCCATGGCTGAACCGCTCTGCATCGCCGAAGTTGTCGAAGGATCCGATCGACGGCTGGTTGAACTGCTGCCGGGCATGGCCAACCGCCATGGCCTGATCACCGGCGCCACGGGCACGGGCAAGACGGTGACGCTGCAGAGCATCGCCGAGCGGCTGTCCTACATCGGCGTGCCGGTGTTCATGGCCGACGTCAAGGGCGACCTGTCCGGACTGGGCGCCGCGGGCACGGTGACGCCCAAGCTGCAGGAGCGGCTCAAGCTGCTCGCCCTGGACGAGAGCTTCGTGCCCTATGCCAGCACCGTGACCTTCTGGGACGTGTTTGGCGAGAACGGCCATCCGGTGCGCGCCACCGTCTCCGACATGGGGCCGCTGCTGCTCGGCCGGTTGCTCGATCTGAACGAGGTGCAGTCCGGGGTGCTGACCCTGGTGTTCAAGATCGCCGATGACAACGGCCTGCTGCTGCTCGATCTCAAGGACCTGCGGGCCATGGTGCAATTCGTGGGCGAGCGTGCCGGCGAATTCACCACCGCCTACGGCAACATCTCCACCGCTTCCATCGGCGCCATCCAGCGCGGCCTGCTGACCCTGGAGCAGCAGGGGGGCGAGGAGTTCTTCGGCGAGCCGATGCTGGACATCGCCGACCTGATGCGCACCGACGCCAACGGTCGCGGCGTGATCAACATCCTGGCTGCAGACAAGCTCTACAATTCGCCGCGGCTGTATGCCACCTTCCTGCTCTGGCTGCTGGCCGAATTGTTCGAGCAGTTGCCGGAGATCGGCGATCCCGAACAGCCGAAGCTGGTGTTCTTCTTCGACGAGGCGCACCTGCTGTTCAACGACGCGCCCCAGGCGCTGCTGGAAAAGATCGAGCAGGTGGTGCGGCTGATTCGCTCCAAGGGCGTGGGCGTGTTCTTCGTCACCCAGAATCCGCTGGATGTGCCGGAGAGCGTGCTGGCGCAGCTGGGCAACCGCGTGCAGCATGCCCTGCGCGCCTTCACGCCCAAGGATCAGAAGGCCGTCAAGACCGCGGCCGAGACCATGCGCGCCAATCCCAAGTTCGATGCTGCCACGGCCATCACCGAACTGGGCACAGGCGAGGCCTTGGTCTCCTTCCTCGATGCCAAGGGGCGCCCGAACGTCGTCGAGCGCGCCTACGTCCTGCCGCCGGCGAGCCGGCTCGGGCCGCTGACGGCGCCGGAGCGGCAGGCACTGATGCAGTCCTCCGGCATGCAGGCGAAGTACGGTCAGACCTTGGACCGGGAGTCGGCTTACGAGAGGCTCAAGGCGGGCTTCGGCACCACTGCGGAGCAGGGCGGCGTGCCCGCGGGCGGCGAGGCCGGGCAACCTGCCGAAGGCGGTGGGCTGCTGGGCGGCCTGGGGGACATTCTGTTCGGCAGCACCGGGCCGCGCGGCGGCAAGCGCGACGGCGTGGTGCAAACCGCGGCCAAGAGCGTGGCGCGCACCGTCGGCTCAACTATCGGCCGCGAAATTGTGCGCGGCGTGCTCGGTTCGCTGCTCGGCGGGCGGCGGCGGTAGTTCGATTTCACCACGGAGGACGCAGAGGACGCAGGGGAACTCAAAGACAAGAAGCATTCGTCCCCCTCTGTGTCCTCTGAGTCCTCTGTGGTGAGCATTGTTCGGTGAGCGCTTCCGCTGTCGGCGTCTGGCTCGCCGCCATTGCCGCGCTCGGGTTCTCCTTCAAGGCGATCTTCGTCAAGCTCGGACTCGCCCACGGCGCCGACGCGGTCACCTTGCTCGCCCTGCGCATGGGCTTCGCATTGCCGGTGTTCATCTGCGTCGCCTGGCGCAGCGGCGCCTCAGGGCTCGAGCGGCGCGACTGGCTGTGGCTGGCGGCACTGGGAATGTCGGGCTACTACCTCTCCAGCCTGTTCGATTTTCTTGGCCTGCAGTACATCAGCGCCGGCCTCGAGCGGCTGATCCTGTTTACCTACCCGACACTGGTGCTCCTCTTTTCGGCGCTGTTGCTCGGTCAGAAGATTCGGCCGGCGGCCTGGGGCGCGCTCGCGCTGTGCTATGCCGGCATCGGTCTCGCCGTGTCCCACGACCTGACCATTGCCGGCGACTCGCGCAGCCTGATGGTTGGCAGCCTGTGGGTGTTCGCCAGCGCGGTGAGCTACGCGCTGTTCTGGATGGGCAGCGGCCACGTCGTCACACGCGTCGGCGCAACACGCCTGTCGGCCTTCGCCTCGATCTTCGCCTGCCTGTTCGTGCTCGGTCATTTCGCTGCGACGCACCCGCTCCAAGCGCTGCTCGTGCCGCCGCGCGCGTACCTCGATGGCCTGGCGCTGGCGCTGCTGTGCACCGTGCTGCCGATCTGGCTCCAGGCCGAGTCCATTCGACGCATCGGCGCGCCGACCGCCGCGCTGGTTGGCACGTTGGGGCCGGTGATAACCATTATTCTTGGCTGGTGGATCCTCGGGGAGGCAATGGCACCAAGCCAACTCGCCGGCGCGGGACTGGTGATCGCCGGCGTGCTGCTGGTGAGCCTGAAGCGGACGTAGTGCCGTGTGCCGCAACCGGAGCTACAAAGCATGGCGCGGAGGATCGGGATTCTTATGCCGCGAATCGGATGGACAGGACACTCGCCGCGCGCCGACGCGAGCTTGAACTGACTGACCGCAGCACGCATCGCCCCTGCCAACTCTTCGAGACGGCGAGCCGTGTCGGCCGTTACCGTCGAGGCGGCGCTATTCTCTTCTGACATCTGCGCCACCTTCTCGAGCTTCTGCAGGTAACTCAGCCTGCTACCCTGCGATTCTGGATTGCACACCCCCTATCATTTGGCGCTAAAGAACATCGTCCCCCATCCGATAACGTGGTCGTGACGGACGCCGACGCCGGCGCAGCGATTGCTGCATTGGGCCGGCAGGCCGCGAATCCGCCAACCGCACCAGACAGGGACTCCTCCCAGTCGTCCTCGCGCGCCACATGGCGCGTCGAGCCCGCCAAGCTCCGAACCTCGCTTGTGCTTGTTGTGTTCGTGCTGTCCCTTGGGCGCATCCTGGATGCCGCCGGGGGTCCGCGCGCAGGTAGCATTGGAACGCACCATAGCGAGTGATCTGCCCGGCTGATCGTGATTACGCGTCCTCGGACGAGGGACACGATGGCAACTTCGCGTCCGCAGGTTCCACGGGATGCCATGGCAGCGCACCAAAGGAGACAAACAATGTTTGGAATGACATGGAGGCTCAAGCCCCCTGGACAAGAAGCGAAGCTTGCCGAGGCGGCGTCGGCCCTGCAGAGCTGCAAGGCGCAGATCGAAACGCTGCATAAGGACAAGGACGGTATTGCTCAGGAACGGGACAGGATGCGTGACCGCCTCGCGGTATTCGATGCGTTGTCGGAGCGACTCAAGCTCTACGGCGACTCGGCGGTTCAGGTTCAAAGTACGGTGGCATCGCTAGCCATGGCCATGAAGGAGGAGAGCAAGCATTCCGTGCACGCCTGCTCGACCCTCAGCGCCAACGTCTCGGCCATCGAGCGCATCACCGACAACCTGCGGCAAATGGCCCAGCGCACCAACAGCACCGCCGCCAAGGTCGAGCAGTTGAACGGCCGTACCAACCAGATCGGCGGCATTGTTCAGCTCATCAAGGAAATCGCCGACCAGACCAACCTGCTGGCGCTCAATGCTGCCATCGAGGCGGCACGTGCCGGAGAGCAAGGCCGCGGCTTCGCGGTGGTGGCGGACGAGGTACGCAAGCTTGCCGAGCGCACGACGCATGCCACCAGCGATATCGCCACGCTCGTACGCACGATCCAGGAAGAAACGCACGCAGTGAAGGTGATGATGGAACTATCGCCCCAGGAGGCGACCGGCTTCGCTGAGGACGGCCAGGAAGCGGTGCGCAGCATGAACGATCTCATGGACCTCAACAGCAAAATGACGGGCACCATCGCCGCCAGCGCCCTGCGCAGCTTCGTCGAGACCGCAAAGATCGATCACCTCGTCTACAAGTTCGAGATCTACAAGGTCTTCCTCGGCATCTCTGGCAAGAAGGCGGAGGACTTCGCCAGCCACACCGGCTGCCGGCTGGGCAAGTGGTACTACGAGGGCGATGGCAGGCAGTGCTTCGCGAAACTCCCTGGCTATCGGGAAGTGGAACCGGCACACATAAGGTTTCACCAGTGCGGTGTCGAGGCGGTGCGACAGCTCCATGCCGGTCAGCGGGAACCCGCTTTGGAGAAAGTGTTGGAGATGGAGCAGCAGAGCTTCAAGGTGCTGGAGGAACTGGAACGAATGGCCATCGCCGGCCACGATGACCCGTCGGTTCTGTGCATCGCGTGACTGCGCAAGAGGCGCGCGACCGTTCATCGTTTGTCTGTGCCGACGCCGACATTTGCATCGGCACGGCGCATCTTGCTTTGCGCCGTTTGTCGACCAGTTCGTGTGTAGGAGGTGGGTGCGCGCACAGCGAATGCGACATCTCCGTCACCGACGCCGTACCGGCGGCTCAACGGCGCGTCGTCACCGGGCGCAGCGAACGACGACCGGACCGCCGGTGACGAAGCCCGTTGCGGACAGCAAGCGGCAAAGCAAATGCAACGCTGCTGATTCGCTTCCCAAGAACTCAACTGCTTTCATCAGTGCGCGGGGTCGGTACTGGCGCTCGCGCAGTCCGGCAAGAAGGCCGAGGCGCAAGAGGCCCTGAAGTTCGGCGACTACGCGCGTGTGTCGCGCAAAGTGGTGGTTGGTCTGGCGAAGATGTATACCCAGGTCTCGGAACGGCCCACCTGACGCGATCTATCGATCATCTGAATCGACGCGGCACCATGCACGGTCCGACCGCGCGCACTACCCAAGGCGCGACCGCGACGACGAGGCGACTATCGTTGCCACGTCACCTCGGGTCGCCGGGCTTGCCCGGCAGGATCAGTGCATTGCGCTCGCATTGCCACGGCCATTGACTGCCGACAATGCCTAGCCGAGCGCCAGCCGCTGCCAGATGGTGGTCGTCAGCCCGGCCTGATTGAGCGTGTAGAAATGCAGTCCGGGTACGCCGGATTCGAGCAGGTGCTGGCACAGCTCGGTGACCACGTCCAGCCCGAAGGAGCGCACCGAGGCGGCGTCGTCGCCGAAGCTTTCGAATTTCCGGCGCATCCAGCGCGGGAGCTCTGCGCCGCAGGCGTCGGAAAAGCGCGCGATCTTGCTGAAATTGGCGATCGGCATGATGCCCGGCACGATGGGCACGCGTATGCCGACGGCCTGGCACTCGTCGACGAAGTGCTCATAGGCGTCGCGATTGTAGAAATACTGGGTGATGGCCGAATCGGCGCCGGCTTCCACCTTGCGCTTGAAGTTGAGCAGGTCCTCGCGCGGACTCTTCGCCTGGGGGTGGTACTCCGGATAGGCCGCCACCTCGATGTGGAACCAGTCGCCGGTTTCCGCGCGGATGAATTCCACTAGCTCGCTGGCATAACGGAACTCGCCTGGATCGCCAACACCCGAGGGCAGATCGCCGCGCAGGGCGACAATGCGCCGGATGCCGGCGTCCTGATAACGCCGGAGCATGGCGCGGACGTTCTCCCGCGTCGAGCCGATGCAGGACAGGTGAGGCGCGGCGGGCAGTCCCTCGGACTGGATCTCCAGCACCGTCTCCAGCGTTCGATCGCGGGTGGAGCCGCCGGCGCCGAAAGTCACCGAAAAGAACGCCGGCTTGAGCTGCGCCAGCTGTGCGCGGGTGCGCCGCAGCTTGTCGACGCCCTCGGGCGTCTGGGGAGGGAAGAACTCGAAGCTGAAGGTGGGTTGATCGGACATGTTGGAATTACCGCAGGGGACGCGGAGGACACAGAGACTCGCAGAAGACCATCTTTCCTTCTGTGTCCTCTGCGTTCTCTGCGGTGCAAAGATCAATAACGGTAGTGGGCCGACTTGTACGGCCCCTGCACCGGCACGCCGATGTAGGCTGCCTGCTGCTCGGTTAGCGTGGTGAGCTGGGCATTGAGCTTCTTCAGCTGTAGCCGCGCCACCTTCTCGTCCAGATGCTTGGGCAGGGTGTAGACGCCGATGGGGTATTTGCCCGAGTCCCGCTCGCTCCACAGCTCGATCTGGGCGATGGTCTGGTTAGCGAAGGACGAGGACATGACGTAACTCGGATGTCCCGTGGCGCAGCCCAGATTCACCAGCCTGCCCTTGGCCAGCAGGATGAGCCGCTTGCCGTCGGGAAAGATGACGTGGTCGACCTGCGGCTTGATCTCTTCCCACTGATATTTCTCGATGCTCGCGACGTCGATCTCATTGTCGAAGTGGCCGATGTTGCAGACGATGGCCTGGTCCTTCATCTTCGCCATGTGCGCGTGAGTGATGACATGGTAATTGCCCGTGGCGGTGACGAAGATGTCGGCCTTGTCGGCGGCGTAGTCCATGGTCACGACGCGGTAGCCTTCCATCGCCGCCTGCAGCGCGCAGATCGGATCGATCTCGGTGACCCAGACCTGGGCGGACAGCGCGCGCAGCGCCTGCGCCGAGCCCTTGCCTACGTCGCCGTAGCCGCACACCAGCGCGATCTTGCCGGCCACCATGACGTCGGTGGCGCGCTTGATGCCGTCCACCAGCGACTCGCGGCAGCCGTAGAGGTTGTCGAACTTCGACTTGGTGACCGAGTCGTTGACGTTGATGGCCGGGATCTTCAGGTCGCCCTTCTCGTGCATCTGGTAGAGACGATGCACGCCGGTGGTGGTCTCCTCGGTCACGCCCTTGATCTGGGCGAGGCGCGTCGAGTACCAGGTCTTGTCCGTGGTGAGCTTGGCCTTGATGGCGGCGAACAGAATCCGCTCTTCTTCGCTGCCGGGCTTGGCCAGGACGCCGATGTCCTTCTCGGCCTTGGCGCCGAGGTGCAGCAGCAGCGTGGCGTCGCCGCCGTCGTCCAGGATCATGTTCGAGAAGCCGCCGTCCGGCCACTCAAAAATGCGGTGGGTGTAGTCCCAGTACTCTTCCAGGGATTCACCCTTGCGCGCGAACACCGCGGTGCCGCCGGCCGCGATCGCCGCCGCGGCGTGATCCTGGGTCGAGAAGATGTTGCACGAGGCCCAGCGCACCTGGGCGCCGAGGGCCTGCAGGGTTTCGATGAGCACTGCCGTCTGAATGGTCATGTGCAGTGAGCCGCTGATGCGCGCGCCCTGCAGCGCTCGGTTCCTGGCGAATTCCTCGCGGATGGCCATGAGCCCGGGCATCTCGGTCTCGGCAATGCGTATTTCCTTGCGGCCCCAGTCGGCGAGCGCAAGGTCGGCGACGCGGAAGTCCTGTTTGAGATCAGCCACTGTGTTCATACCCAACTCCATCACGGTGGCCGGCAGGGATGCTCTCACCCGGCATCCCGTGCGCGGCACGGGTTCAGGTGAGCGCCGTTGCAGAATAGAGCCGCCCGCTTCGGGCTGGCTGCACCGAGCCTGGGAGGCCCCACGGGCCCCTTGCAACGCTCCTCGGTGCGAGGCGGAAATACTAGCGGATGTTGGTTCGCGATGCCAGCGCGGTGCTGTTGCTCGGCGTCCGTGCCGTCGGCCGCGCCGCTGCCCTCAGCCCCGGGCGGCGGCGCGGGCCAGCGAATAGGCCCGGTAGCGCAGAGCGGCCAAGCGAAGGTCGTCGAAGCTTTCCGCGGTGCGCACCTGCGCCAGCAGTTCGCAGGCGATATCGGCGTCCTCATCGGTCGTGTCCGCCTCCGCCGCATCACGTTTTCGCGGACATTGCGCCTGGGCGGCGATGATCTCGGACATGGACATGCGCTCCGCGAGGAGCCGGCCCTCGTCCGGCGTGAGGTCGCACAGATCGATGCACTGTTGCAGACACAGCATGATGTTCTCCTTTGCCTCTCGGTTGGTAATGCTTATTTTTTCCGACTATTTTACTAGGTTTTTTCAACCTTACAACGCCACCGCACCCCAAAGCTCGTTCAGGTCGGGGAACTTCCAGCGTTCCGGGTCTTCGCGGGCGATGATCTTGTCGTTGGCGAGACGGGAGGACAGATCGAGCACCTCCGCGGGGATGCGCGCATTGGAACGGGTGGAAAAGAACACCTTGACCTTCGGCGTCAGGAGCGACTTCCCGGTCTGATCGACGACGACGCCGAGCCGCCCCGACTTCAGCCGCACCAGCGAACCGACGGGGTAGATGCCCACGCTCTTGACGAAGGCCTGGAAAATCACCGGATCGAAGTGGCCGTTGCTCCATTCAGTCATTTTGCGCAGCGATTCGGCCGGATCCCAGCCCGCCTTGTAGGGGCGGTTGGAGGTGATGGCATCATAGACGTCGCACACCGCTCCCATCTTGGCAAAGAGGCTGATCTTCTCGCCCGGCAGGCGGTGCGGATAGCCGCTGCCATCCATTTTCTCGTGGTGGTGCAGACACACATCCAGCGCGATTTCCCCCACGCCGCGGCTCTCCGCCAAAATGCGATGACCTTCCTCCGGGTGGCGCTTGACGGCGACGAATTCCTGATCGGTCAGCTTGCCCGGCTTGTTAAGGATTTCCGGCTCGATCGCCATTTTGCCGACGTCATGGAGCAGCCCGGCCATGCCTGCTTCGCGCGTCTGCGCCTCGTCCAGCCCGAGCTGGCGGGCCAGCGCGATCATCAGCGCGCACACGGCGACGGAATGCATGTAGGTGTAATCGTCCGCCGTCTTCAGGCGCGCCAGGCTGATCAGCGCGCCCGGATTGCGCATGACCGAATTGGAAATCTCTTCCACCAGGGGCGCGCAGTCATCCGCATCGATCACCTTGCCCATGCGCGCTTCGCGAAACATGGACACCACTGCCGCCTTGGACTTGGCGCAGATGCGCGCAGCGCGCTCGATCTCCTCGTCCGCGCCGACGCGTTCGACGGGCGCAGGCCCGCTCGCGGCGACGACGGCTTGCGGCTCCTCGGCACGGGGTGCCGCGTCCTCGCCGGCGTCGGCGAGCGCGATCTCGACATCGTCACCTTTGGCCGTGTCGATCAGCACCTCACGCACGCTGCTGTCGCGCAGCTTGGCGATGTCCTGGGGATTGGCGAGCAGAAAGGAGCTGCGCCAGAACGGATGTTCGAGCCACGAGCCGCACAGCTCCTGCAAGTACATGCCGGTGCGTAGCTGCTCAACGGGTATGCGTTTCAGCATGGGAATTGGCGAAGCAATACGTTTTCGGGAACCTCGCCGATTAACGGAAGTGAGGGGGAAAAGCTTTAGGGCGGAAGGAAACCGGCCTGAGGATTACGCCCGCATGCGTCGTCTCACACGCTTGCAGGGCGCCAACCAGCGATTGGCCCTGCGTCCGACAGCCGCAGAACCGCTAGCGCGCGCCGCGGCGTTGCCGACTGGAGATGCAGCGCAGCAATTCGTCGAACAGCGCGGCCTCTCTCAATAATGGATTGACCGTTGCGACGATGACAAAAGACTAGGCCGGGCGGTGAGCCGGGGGCGATTTCCTACTTCGAGAAAGGGGCGCGTTTTCGCCAGTACCCGGGCTGGCGTCGCAAGTGCACGACGGCAAGAATTTGGAGCCGGTCGTTGTCGATCGAATACAGCAAGCCGTAGGGAAAGCGGTGGACCAGAATGCGCCGGACGTTCTCCGCCATCCGGGGCCAGGCCAGAGGCATCGACTGCGCCAGCCGGATCGCCTCTCGCACCTCGGCCGCGAAGTCCAGACCCAAGCCAGTTTCCCGCTCCTCGTACCATGTCACGGCGGCCTCGAATTCCTCCTCGGCCTCCGGGTGAAACGAGAAAATCATGCGCCGTAGCGGTCGCGGATGCGGGCGAAGACTTGCTCACCGTCGACCGGCGTGACCGCGCCGGAGCGCAGTTCGGCGAGGCGCCGCCGGGCCATCTCCAGCCAGGCGGCGGCCGCCGCCTCATCCGGCGGATTGAGGCTTTGAAGCAGGGTGTCCACCACCCTCGCCCGCTCTTCCAGCGGCAGGGAAACCGCTTCATCGATCAGATCACTGGTTTTCATGGCCATGCTCCGTTAACGTCTTCGCGCAACTTACCCCATCCAGCGTCCGTCTTCCAGCGCGCGCGGCCCAGCGCCACGAGGGTGTCGAGGAGCTGGGGCAGGCGCTTCTTCCAGGGGCCCTTGCCGGATCGGCGGTCATCGCGGGCGTGGGTATTCGGTTGGCATGACTTGGGAGTTTAGCCGATCGGTCGCCCGGCGGGCAGACCGCGAACATGCTCGGCGGGCGAAAACATGCATCGGCCCGGGCGGGCCGATGCACTATCCAGGGCATTTTTTGGCTACGGCCGGTGCTGTGTACCTCAACTTCGCTGGCGCGAGGTCAGCCTGCGCCGAAGTACCGATAACCGCGCCGGGCGCGGGCGGCCCTACAGGCCGGCATCGGCCCTAAGGCCCGATGCCTTATCGCTGCTTTCCCAGGTGAATTCGGGTTCGTCGCGGCCGAAGTGGCCGTAGGCGGCGGTCTTGCTGTAGATGGGGCGCAGCAGGTCGAGCGTCTGGATGATGGCCTTGGGACGCAGGTCGAAGTGACGGCTGATCAGCTCGACGATACGCTCGTCGGCGATGCGGCCCGTGCCGAACGTGTTGACCATGAGCGACACCGGTTTCGCCACGCCGATGGCATAGGCGACCTGCACCTCGCACTTGTCGGCCAGGCCGGCGGCGACGACGTTCTTCGCCACGTAGCGGCAGGCGTAGGCGCCGGAGCGGTCCACCTTCGACGGGTCCTTGCCCGAGAACGCGCCGCCGCCGTGGTGGGCGGCGCCGCCGTAGGTGTCCACGATGATCTTGCGCCCGGTCAGGCCGCAATCGCCGTGCGGGCCGCCGATGACGAAGCGCCCTGTCGGATTGATCAGGTAGCGCACGTTGCCTTGCAGCAGCTCCTTGGGCAGCACCGGCTTGATGATCTGCTCGATCACGGCCTCGGAGACCTGGGTGTGCGAAACCTCGGGGTTGTGCTGGGTGGACACGACCACGGTGTCGATCGCCACCGGCTTGCCGTCGATATAGCGCACGGTGAGCTGGGACTTGGCATCGGGGCGCAGCCAGGGCAGCCGGCCGTCGCGCCGCAGTTCCGATTGCCGCTGCATGATGCGGTGCGCGTAGTAGATCGGCAGCGGCATCAATTGCGGCGTCTCGTTGCAGGCGTAACCGAACATCAGGCCTTGGTCGCCGGCGCCCTGATCCAAATCCAGCCCTTGGCCCTCGTTGACGCCCTGGGCGATATCGGGTGATTGGCGGTTGATCGCCGTCAGCACGGCGCAGGACTTGTAGTCGAAGCCGATTTCGGACGAGTCGTAGCCGATGCGGCGGATGGTGTCGCGGGCGATCTCCATGTAATTGATGTGGGCGCTGGTCGTGATCTCGCCGGAGATGACGACCAAGCCGGTGCTCACCAGCGTCTCGCAGGCGACGCGCCCGCGCGGATCCTGCGCCAGGATGGCGTCGAGGACGGCGTCGGAGATCTGGTCGGCCACCTTGTCCGGATGGCCCTCGGATACGGATTCGGAACTGAAGAGATAGTCAGACATTGTTTTCCTGCTCGCTGTGCATTCCCGTTACGGTCCGGCGTGACCGGCCCCGGGAATTCGAGCAGGCGACGCTTTAGCAGAATTTGACAGCCGGTACCGGCTGGCCGCCCTGCAAGTTGTCCTGATTAACTCGGCGGAGCGATAATTATAAGCTTTTGATTCTTCGCGGGTCAAACCAATGTCTTTACTCGTGCGCCTGTTGTCCGCTCTGCCGCTGCGCTTGTTGCAGGCCCTGGGTGCGGCGCTGGGCTGGCTGGCTTACGGTTTTTCCGCGACCTACCGCCGACACCTGCGGGAGAATCTCGCGCTGGCATATCCCGGCAAACCCGTATCGGCCCTGCGCCACGCCGCCGCCGGCCACGCCGGGTGCCAGGCCCTGGAGCCGCTTTGGATCTGGCATCGACCCCAGGAGCAGGCGCTTCAGTCGGTGGCTCAGGTGAGCGGCTGGGAACTGGTACAGGCGGCGCGCGGCCGCGGCGAAGGCATCATTTTCTTCACCCCCCATTTGGGCTGCTTCGAGATCACGGCCCAGTATCTCGCCAAGGATGCGCCGATCACCGTGCTCTACCGTCCGCCCCGCCAGCAGTGGCTGCAGCCCCTGATCGAGGCGGGCCGCGGACGCGGCAACGTCAAGCTAGCCCGGGCCGACGTCGGTGGCGTACGCCTGCTCATGCGCGCGCTCAAGCACGGCGAGGCGATCGGACTACTGCCAGACCAAGTGCCGGGCAAGGGCGAGGGCGCCTGGGTCGAATTCTTCGGCAAGCCGGCCTACACCATGACCCTCGGCGCGCGCCTGAGTGAGGTCCGGGACGTGAGCGTGCTGTTCGTCTTCGGCGAGCGCCTGCCCGGCGGGCGTGGATTCCATGTGCATTTCGTTGCGCCGCCGCTGCCCATTACCGGCACCGTCGAGGAGCGGGCGGCGGCAATCAACCGCTGCATCGAAGAGCTGATACGTCGCTGTCCCGAGCAATATCTCTGGGGCTACAATCGTTACAAGCGGCCGGCCGGGGCACCTGCCCCCGCCGACGGCGGGTGAGGGGCAGCCGATGCTGACACGCGTCGCCGTTGCCGTGCTGTGGCTGTTGCACTGGCTGCCGATGGGCTTGCTCGCGCAGCTCGGCCGGCTGCTGGGGCTGGCGTTTTTCGCCTTGGCGCGGCAGCGCCGAAACATCGTACTGACCAATCTGCGTCTTTGTTTCCCGGACATGGCCGAAGAGGAACGCACGCGCCTGGCGCGGCGGCACCTGCAGGCGGTGGGCCGCAGCCTGCTGGAGCGCAGCCTGTGCTGGTTCGCCAGCGCGTCGCGCATCCGCCGCCTGGTGCGCATCGAAGGGCTGGAGCGCCTTCGCGCGCTGGAGGGCACGCCGCTCATCCTGCTGGTTCCCCATTTTGTCGGCCTCGATGTCTGTGCCACGCGCCTGGCGCTGGAGATCAACGCCGCCAGCGTTTACTCGAACCAGAAGGACCCCGTCATCAACAGGCTGCTCTACCATGGCCGCACGCGTTTCGGCGACCAGTTCATCCTCTCCCGGCAGGAGGGCATGCGCCCGATCATCCGCGCGCTGCGCGAGGGGCGCCCGTTGTACTACCTGCCGGACATGGACTATGGGCCGCGCGATGCCCTGTTCGTGCCCTTCTTCGGCGTGCCGGCTGCGACCATCCCCGGCGTCTCGCGGCTGGCGCGCATGACCGGCGCCCGGGTTCTGCCCTGCATCGCCCACATGCTGCCCGGCGGCGCAGGCTACGCGCTGGAGATCCACGAAGCGTGGACCGACTTCCCCGGCGCGAGCATCGAAGCGGACACGCGCTACATGAACGACTACATCGAGCGCTGCGTGCTGGCCATGCCCGAGCAATATTACTGGGTGCATCGGCGCTTCAAGACCCGGCCCTTGGGCGACCCGCCGGTTTATTGAGACATCTGCGGTAAGATTGCCCGATGTTTGAAAACCCCGACGACGATCAGCTGTGCGCCATGCTGCGCGAGGCGAAGACCATCGCCGTGGTCGGGCTGTCGCCGCGGGCGGCGCGTCCCAGCCACCGCATCGCCCGCGCCATGCAAGCTCTCGGCTACCGCATCATCCCGGTGCGGCCGGCAGTGACCGAGGTGCTCGGCGAGCGCGCCTACGCGAAACTCACGGATGTGCCGGAGCCCATCGATCTGGTGAACGTCTTTCGCGCTGCCGAGTACGTGGACGAAATTGTGGACGCCTGCGTGCAGCTGGGCGTCAAGCGCCTGTGGCTGCAGGACGGCATCGTGAACGAGCCGGCGGCGCGCCGCGCACGCGGCCACGGCATCGCGGTCGTCATGGATCGCTGCATTCTGCGTGACTACATGGGGCTATGCGCCAGTCACGCATGAAGCTGCGATTCACCAAGATGCACGGACTGGGCAATGACTTCGTCGTCATCGATGCCACCCGGCAGCCAGTCGAACTCAGTGCTCAGCAGGCGCGCGCCCTGGCCGATCGCCACTTTGGCGTCGGTTGCGATCAGATATTGATCGTCGAGCGGGCAACACGTGCGGACACGGATTTTCGCTACCGCATCTTTAATGCCGACGGCGAGGAGGTGGAGCAGTGTGGCAATGGCGCGCGCTGCTTTGTGCGCTTCGTGCGCGAACAGGGGCTGACCGACAAGCGTGAAATCCGCGTCGAGACGCGCGGCGGCATCATCACCCCGCGGCTGGAGAACAACGGCGAGGTGACGGTGGACATGGGTGTGCCGGACTTCGAGCCGGCGCGCGTGCCCTTCGTCAGCGAAAGTCCCGAAGTGGTGCAGGAACTGGAAGTGGACGGCGCCACGGTGGGCATTACGGTCGTTTCCATGGGCAATCCCCACGCCGTGCAGGTGGTTGCCGATGTCGCGACGGCACCGGTGCTCTCGCAGGGCGAGGCCATCGAGCGTCACCCGCGCTTTCCCCGGCGCGTCAATGCCGGTTACATGGAAGTGGTCGATCGCCATGCCATTCGCTTGCGGGTGTTCGAGCGCGGCGCTGGGGAGACGCTTGCCTGCGGCACGGGCGCGTGCGCTGCCGTGGCGACGGGCATCGCCCGCGGTCTGCTCGATTCGCCGGTGCGGGTGACGACCCGGGGCGGCGAGCTGACCATCGCCTGGCAAGGTCCAGGTCGGCCGGTGACGATGACGGGACCGGCGACGACCGTGTTCCACGGCGAGGTCGAGATCTAGCGGTCCGGCGCACCGGGCGAGACGAGAACGATCCGGAAAGGATGACAGATGAAATCGGATGACGTAGCGCGCTACCTGCAGGACAACCCGCAGTTCTTCGAGGAATACGCCGATCTGCTGGCGCACCTGTATATCCCGCATCCGCACGGCGGCCGTGCCATCTCGATCACCGAACGGCAGATCGTGACGCTGCGCGAGAAGTCCAGGCAGCTGGAATCGAAGCTGGCGGAATTCATCCGCTTTGGCGAGGAGAACGATGCCATCGGGGAGAAGGTGCACCGCCTGTCGGTGGGGCTGCTGGCGGCGCTCGACCAGGCGGAGGTGCTGCGCACCCTGTACTTCCATCTGCGCGAAGACTTTTCCGTGCCGTTGGTGGCATTGCGCCTATGGAAGGCCCAGGAGCCGGGCGAGGGCGCCGAGTTCCAGCCGGTGAGCGAACAGACGCAGATTCTTGCCGCCGGCCTTGCCCATCCCTACTGCGGCGCCGCCGCCGGACAGGAAGCGGCATCCTGGTTCGGGCAGGCCGGCGGTAGCGCCCGTTCGCTGGCATTGGTCGCCCTGCGGCACGAGGAAGAAACTTTTGGCATGCTCGCGTTGGGCAGCGAAGATCCCGAGCGCTTCTATCCGGAGATGGGTACCATCTATCTCGTGCGCATTGGCGAGCTGGCCGCGGCCGCGCTGTGGCGCGGCATGCCCTGAGCCCGCCGGCGCAATGCGCTGATCATGGCCGAGGCGCAAGGACTGGCAGGCGAAGCGGCGCGCGTTGCGGCGCGCGCCTATCTCGACGAGCTTGCCCACCAGCGGCGCCTGAGCCCGCACACGCTGCAGGGCTACCGGCGTGACATCGACGCGTTGCTGGCCCAAACGGGCGACACGCCGCTCGATGCGATGACGGTTCAGGACATCCGTCGCTGCGTTGCCCGGCTGCATGCCAAGGGTCTCGGTGGGCGCTCGCTGGCGCGCACAATTTCCGCCTGGCGCGGCTTCTACCGCTGGCTGGCCCGGCACCGCGGCGTGGACCACAATCCCTGCCAGACGGTGCGCGCGCCCAAGGCCAAACGTTCGCTGCCGACGGTGCTCTCCCCCGATCAGGCGCAAACGTTGCTCGATGCGCCGAGCGACGGCGTTCTGGAACTGCGCGACCGGGCCATGTTCGAGCTGTTCTACTCGTCGGGGTTGCGCCTGGCCGAGCTGGTGAGCCTGGACTGCGGCGGCGGCCTCGATCTGGCGGCGGGCGAGGTGACCGTCACCGGCAAACGAAACAAGACGCGCCTCGTCCCCGTCGGCGAAAAGGCACGCGAAGCGCTTTCGACCTGGTTGGAGGCGCGGGGTGCGCTCGCCCGGCCCGGGGAACCGGCGCTGTTCGTCAGCCAGCGCGGCCGGCGACTGTCGCCGCGCATGGTGCAGGCGCGCCTGCAGCGCTGGGCAATCAAACGCGGTCTGAGCGCCCGGGTGCATCCTCACGTGCTGCGGCATTCTTTCGCCTCCCACGTGTTGCAGTCCAGCGGCGATCTGCGCGCGGTGCAGGAGATGCTCGGCCATGCCGACATCGGCACGACGCAGGTTTATACGCATCTGGACTTTCAGCATCTTGCCAAGGTCTATGACGCGGCCCATCCGCGGGCTAAGAAGAAAAGTTGATCACCACCAAGGACACCAAGAGCCCCGGCGACGGGGCGCCGCCATGCGCAGCGGGTCGTTGATGTTTCTCTTGGTATTCTCCGTGTCCTTCGTGGTAAGTCCCGCATGCCTCGCCTGATTCTCAAACCTGGTCGCGAGAAATCCCTGCTGCGCCGCCATCCCTGGGTGTTCTCGGGCGCCATCGAGCGCTGCATCGGCGATCCGGCATCCGGCGAGACGGTCGCGGTGCATGCCGCCGACGGCCGCTTCCTTGCCCATGCCGCCTGGAGTCCGACGTCGCAGATCCAGGCGCGGGCTTGGAGTTTCGAGCAACCGGATGTCATCGACGAGGCGTTCTTCCGCAATCGCATTGCCGCCGCCATCGCCCGCCGCCAGGCGCTGCCCGAACTGCGCGACTTGCCGGCACTGCGCCTGGTGCACGGCGAATCCGATGGCCTGCCGGGGGTGGTGGCGGATCGTTACGCTGACACCCTCGTCATCCAGCTCACCAGCGCCGGGGCGGAGACCTGGCGCGGGCCGCTGGTCGATGCGCTCCAGGCGCGCACCGGCTGCGCCTGCGTGTACGAACGCTCCGACGGCGAGGTGCGCGGCCTCGAAGGCCTGCCGGAGCGCGCCGGCCTGCTGCGCGGTCGTCTTCCCGATCACCTCGTCATCGAGGAGCGCGGACTGCGCTACGAGGTCGATGTCGTGGGCGGCCACAAGACCGGCTTTTACCTCGACCAGCGCGACAACCGGCGCCTGCTTGGCGAACTGGCGGCGGGGCGTACGGTCCTCAATTGCTTCTGCTACAGCGGTGGCTTCAGCCTGCAGGCGGCGAAGGGTGGCGCCTGCTTGGTGCTGTCCATCGACAGCTCGGCGCAAGCGCTGGCGATCGCGCGCCGCAATGCAGAGCTGAACGGCGTGGCCGACGGGCACTGCGAGTGGCTCGAAGCCGACGTGTTCGCCACGTTGCGACGCCTGCGCGACCAGGGACGGCGCTTCGACCTGATCGTGCTCGATCCGCCAAAGTTTGCGCCCACTGCTGCTCATGTCGAACGGGCGGCGCGCGCCTACAAGGACATCAACCTCCTGGCGTTCAAGCTGCTGACCAGCGGCGGGCTGCTGATGAGCTTCTCCTGCTCCGGCGGCATCTCGCGCGAGCTGTTCCAGAAGATCGTCGCCGGCGCAGCCCTCGATGCCGGTGTTACCGGGCGCATCCTGCGTCACTTGGGCGGCGGTGCCGACCATCCGGTGGCGCTCTCGTTTCCCGAGGGTGAGTACCTCAAGGGCTTGCTCTGTCAGGTGGGCAACGCCTAAAATCCATCGCGCCTTTCGAGTCGCGGCATTCATGACACCTCGACGTCCGTCCATCCTGCCTGTTCTGCTGCTGGCGCTGAGTCTGCTCTTTGGCCAGCACGCGGCCATCGCCCATGCCCTGTCGCATTTGCCCGGCCAGGTCGCTGGTGCGGGTGCAGCACAAGGGGAGGAGGATGAAGGCGAGCGGCTCGGTCATCGCTGTCACGAATGCCTGGCCTATTCCGCGCTGGACGCGCCGCTGGCGACGTCACAGTCTTGCGCGCCGCCGCAGACCGCGCCCGCACTTGCGTGCGTCATGCCATCGGCCGGCGTCGTCGTTGCGCCAGCCCGCCAGTTCGACAGCCGCGCGCCGCCCCGTTCCGTCTGAAGCATCCCATCGAATTGCGCCGCACCGGCAATTGAGCCGCGGCGCCATTTCCCATTGCACTGGAGAGAACTCATGGCACGTTTGCCACTGCATACCATTGTGTCGTCGTTGGCGCTTGCGTTTCCGTTCACCGTCGCCGCGGCATCGGACGCCGACATCCAGGAGCTGCGCGAGCAGCTCCGTCAGTTGAAGCAATCCTACGAACAGAGAATCGAAAACCTCGAGAAGCGCCTGGCGCAGGCGGAAGCGAGCGCCGCCAAGACGGAGCAGGGCGCCGCCCAAACGCGCAGCGCGGCGCCGCAGCCGGGCGCACGGCCTGCGTCGGACTCCGCCTTCAATCCGGCGGTGTCGGTCATCCTCGACGGCAAGTACACGCGCCTGTCGCGCGACCCGAACAGCTTCCAGATCACCGGATTCGCGCCGTCGCTGGGCGAGGTTGGACCGGCGCCGCGCAGTTTCAGCCTGGGCGAGTCGGAGCTGAACATCTCGGCGAACATCGATCCCTGGTTTCGCGGCCATTTCACGGCAGCCATGACGCCGGAGAACGAAGTCGAGGTGGAGGAGGCCTATATCCAGACCCTGGCGCTGGGCGGCGGCGTGACCCTCAAGGGCGGCCGTTTCTTCTCCGGCATCGGCTACCTGAACGAGCAGCACGCCCACGTCTGGGACTTCGCCGACGCGCCTCTGCCGTACAAGGCATTCTTCGGCAACCAGCTGGGCAACGATGGGGTGCAGCTCAAGTGGGTGGCGCCCACCGACCTCTACGTCGAGTTGGGTGCCGAGGCGGCCCGTGGCGGCGCTTTTCCGTCCACCGACCGCAACAAGAACGGCACGACGCTGGGTGCGTTCTTCGCCCGCGTCGGCGGCGACATCGGCACCAGCGCCAATTGGCGCGCCGGACTGTCCCAGGTCAATGCCAGCCCGCGCGATCGCGCCTACGAGGACACGGATTCTCTTGGTGGCGCGACGGTGAATGCCTTTTCCGGCAAGAGCCGCACGACCATCGCCGACTTCGTCCTGAAATGGGCGCCCGAGGGCAATGCGAAGTACACCAGCTTCAAACTCCAGGGTGAGTATTTCCGCCGACGTGAAACCGGCGAGCTGGGCTTCGATGATTCCGGCGGCAGTGCGTTGTTGGGCGCGGTGAGCGATGCCTATCGCTCGACCCAGTCGGGGTGGTACGTGCAGGGCGTCTATCAGTTCATGCCCGCCTGGCGCGTCGGCCTGCGGCACGACCGTCTGCGCTACGGCACGGTGGACATCGGCCTAGTGAACAACGGCGTGCTGACCGCCGCCGACTTCCCGCTGCTCACCCCCTACGACCCGAAGCGCAACACCGTGATGGTCGACTGGAGCCCGAGCGAGTTCTCGCGCGTGCGCCTGCAGCTCGCCCAAGACAAGTCGGCCCTCGGGACGACCGACAACCAGTTGTGGCTGCAATACATCATGAGTCTCGGCGCCCACGGGGCGCACAAGTTCTGAGGAACGCGACGATGACACGAAGACTGTTATTTATCCTTGCGCTGCTCGGGCTCACAGGCGCTTTCCCGGCAAGTGCGGCGCTCAACGTCGTCGCAACCGTTCCCGAATGGGGCGCGCTCGCCCAGGAAATCGGCGGCGACAAGGTCGAGGTATTCACCGCCACCCACGCTCTGCAGGATGTCCACCGCATCGAGGCGAAACCCTCCGTCATCGCGCGCGTGCGCAGCGCCGATCTGGTGGTCGCCACCGGCGCCGAACTGGAAGTGGGCTGGCTGCCGGTGCTGCTGCGCGAATCCGGCAACGCCCGGGTGCAGCCCGGCCGGCCCGGCTACTTCGAAGCGGCCGAGCACGTGACGCTGCTGGAAGTGCCGCCGAAGCTGGACCGGGCGGAAGGCGACGTGCATCCGGCCGGCAATCCCCATATCCACCTTGATCCGCGCAACATCCTCAAAGTGGGCGAAGCGTTGGCCGCACGTCTGGCGCAGCTGGACGCGCCGAACGCAGCGGCCTACACGGCGAACTACCGCGCCTTCGGCGAGCGCTGGCGCTCAGCCGCAGCGCGCTGGCAGTCCCAGGCCGCACCCCTGAGCGGGGTGGCGGTGGTCGTACACCACAGGGCCTATGGCTACCTCGCCGCCTGGCTGGGTTTGAAGGAGGTCGCTGCGCTGGAACCCAAGCCGGGCGTGGAGCCCACCAGCGGCCACCTGGCGGACGTGCTCGGCCGGCTGAAAACGCAGCCGGCGCGCATGGTGATTCGCTCGGCCTACCACAGCGATGCGCCGTCGCGGTGGATCGAGGAGCGGGCTAGAATTCCGGCCGTGGTGCTGCCCTTCACCGTCGGTGGCACACCGGAGGCGAAGGACCTGTTCGGGCTGTTCGACGATACCATTGCGCGTATGCTAAAGGCACTGCGCTGAGCAACGGTCCGCCGTGAGCGATTCGGGCGCCCTGATCCACGCATCCGGGTTGACCGCCGGCTATGTGCAGCCGGTGGTCGGGCCTGTGTCCTTCCGCCTTGGCCGGGGCGACATCCTGGGTGTCAGCGGCCCGAACGGCTGCGGCAAGTCCACGCTGCTGCGTGCGCTGGTGGGCTCGGCGCGCGTATTCGAAGGCAGCATCGAGCGGCTTCCCGGTCTGCGCATCTCCCACCAGCAGCAGGGCTTCGATGTTGCCCGGGACATTCCCCTGAGTGGCGCGGAACTGCTCGCCCTGACCGATGCCTCGGCCAAAGGCTTGCCCGAGTGGCTGCGACCCAAGCTCGGCCAGCGGCTGGGCAGCCTGAGCGGCGGCCAGATGCAGTTTCTGCGTCTCTGGGCCTGTCTCATGGCGCCGGCCGACGTGGTGCTGCTCGACGAGCCGACCAACAACCTCGACCGCGAGGGCGTCGCTTTCCTGCAGGGAGTGCTGCACCGGCTCGACCCGGCGCTGGCGGTGATCATCGTCAGCCACGACACGCCCTTCGTCCGCGCCGTGTGCAATTCGGTCATCGAACTGGCGCCATGAACACGGCGCTGCTGTTCGATCCGTTGTTCCGTCTGCCGTTTCTGACCGGGCTGGTGTTCGCTGCCATCCTGCCCTTGCTCGGCATGTATCTGCGTTTGCGCAACGAATGGCTCGCGGCGCTGGCGTTTTCCCACGTCGCCTCCGCGGGCGCGTTGCTCGGTATGGTCGTCGGCGCACCACTTATGGCCGGCGGGGTTATGGCGGCGCTTGCCGCCGCCCTGGCCAAGGGCGCCATCGAGCGGGTGGGCGATTCCGGCTATGCCATGCTCATGCTGCTCGGCTGGGGCGCATCCGTGCTGGTGGTAGCCAACGTGCCGGTGGCCGAGCAGATGGGCCATGCCCTGTTCGACGGCCAGCTCTATTTCACCGGCGCACTGCAACTGACCTTGGCGGTCGGCTATTTCTTCGTCACGGCGGCGGGAGTACGGTTGCTGTCCCGGCGTCTGCTGCTGGCCCGATTCTTCCCGGACTTCTTCAGAGCCCGCGGCTTGTCGGAGAGCCGCTATCATCTTGCCTTCGATTGTCTCATCGCCGGCGCCTTGGCCTTGGCCACCACGAGCATCGGCGTTATGGGCGCCTTTGCCCTGGTTTTTGTTCCGCCCTTTATTGCCTACCGCTGGGGATCGAATTGGCGCGGCGGTCTCGCGCTGGCGATTGTCGTTGGCGTCGCCTGCTACGTGGCGGCCTTCGCTGCGGCCCTGGCGCTCGACCAGCCCTTCGGGCCGCTGTGTGCCATACTTCTCGTAGCCGTGGGAATCGTCAGTACCGTCCTGCAACGCCTCAACTCCGGACGGAAATCGCCGTAATTGCGCTGGAAGGGGCGTTGTGTTAAAAGTGCCTTCGCACTCACCGCCCGGCTGTGTTCGAGCCGAATCCGCGAACTAACCATCCATCGATCAGCGACTTACTGTGGTTTTCTCGACCTGGTTTGGCGGGAAAAAGGACCCTGCGCCGACGGGCCGGCAAACGGCCAAGGTTTCTGCGTCCGCGCCGGCGGAGCCGCCTGCTCGGCCAGCCGGCAATGGCCGCACGCCGCCGGCCGAGGCGTCCAAGTCTGCGCCCACGACCGCACCGATGGAGGCACCCAAGCCGGTCGAGGATCAGCCGCCGCTGGAGTTCAGCGTCGATCCCCAGTTCAACCAGTCCAGCGTTCACGAGTCCATGGCGGTGGAGCTCCAGGACACGTCCTCTGCGCCGCATCCGGCGATCGACGAGGCTGCCATGCTTTTCGCCAATGGCCATGACGCGGCAGCGACCTCCGTGCTCGAGGCGGTCATTGCCCAAGGGTACGTCGGCGCCGGTGCCGAACAGATGTGGTCGATGCTCTTCGATCTGTATCAGATCGCGGGCAAGCGCGAGGCGTTCGAGGCCAAGGCGCTGGACTATGTCGTTCGCTTCGAGAAATCGCCGCCCACCTGGATTGGCACGCCTACGACAACGAAGAGCACCGGCATGGCCAGTCTGCCTCTGGTGACGCTGAACGGCAGTCTGAGCGTCGCGGCATGTGCGCGCCAGATTGAGCAGCTGCGCCGCATCGCGGGACAAAGCCAGCGCGTGCGTGTCGATGTCGCGCGGCTGCAGGACGCGGACAACGATGGCTGCGCCATGTTGCTCGATGCGCTCGCCGACATCAAGCGCGCCGGACAGGAGGTGATCGTTCTCAATCCCATGCCGTTGATGGAGCTGCTGGAGCGCAGGATCGAGGAAGATGGCCGGCACCGGCCGCAGGCCTGGCTGCTGCTGCTGGAGTTGTACCAACGGCAGGGGCAGCAGGAGCGCTTCGAGGAAATGGCGCTTGAGTACGCGGTCAATTTCGAGGTTTCGCCGCCTTCCTGGGAAGCGCGCCCCAAGACCGCCCCAGGCACCGCGTCGCCCGCGGCGGGCCCGTCGGACGCCACGCGACAGGGTGATTCCTACCGGCTTCAGGGCGATGTCACGGGCAGCACTGCCGATCTGTGCAATGCGCTGACGACGTATGCCGCGGAGCGCAAGAGCATCGTCATGGATGCGTCGGAGCTTCGGCGCATGGATTTCATCAATGCTGGAAAGCTGCTGAACACGCTTTCCATCCTTGCCGCCACGGGCAAGTCGATCCGCATCTGCGGCGCCAACAGCCTGGTGACGGCGCTGTTCGGCATAATCGGTGTTACGCAGATCGCAAGCGTCGAACGGCGCAAGTGAGTTGCAGGTACACTACTGACTTCGTGTAGGGCCGGCGCGGCCCGACCTCCAGCAATCGTCTGCGGCAAGCTTGGCAGCACCGCTTTTCGACCCGAGGCAAGCATGCAGCAATACCACGGAACCACTATCCTGTCGGTACGGCGCGCTACCAGCGTGGCGCTGGGCGGGGACGGCCAGGTGACCCTGGGCAATATCGTCGTCAAGGCCAGCGCGCGCAAGGTCAGGCGCCTGTACCAGGACCGCATCCTGGCCGGATTCGCCGGCGGCACGGCCGATGCCTTCACCCTGTTCGAGCGCTTCGAGGCCAAGCTCGACAAGCATCAGGGGCACCTGCTGCGCTCGGCCGTGGAACTGGCCAAGGACTGGCGCACCGATCGCATGCTGCGTCGGCTGGAAGCCATGCTGGCCGTGGCCGATCGCCAATCCTCGCTCATCATCACCGGCATGGGCGACGTGCTGGAGCCGGAGCAGGGGATCGTTGCCATCGGCAGCGGTGGCGCCTACGCCCAGGCGGCGGCGCGGGCGCTGCTGGAAAACACCGAGCTGTCCGCCACCGACATCGTCAGCAAGGCGCTGACCATCGCCGGCGATCTGTGCATCTACACCAACCAGAGCCACGTCATCGAAACGCTGGATTGAATCTCGCCGCAGAGGACGCGGAGGACACAGAGGTGTTCGGAGCCAGCTTTCCTCCGCGTCCTCTGCATCCTCCGCGGTGAAAGGTCCTTCCCATCATGTCCCAAATGACCCCCCAGGAAATCGTCCACGAACTGGACAAGCACATCATCGGCCAGGCCAACGCCAAGCGTGCGGTGGCCATTGCCTTGCGCAACCGCTGGCGGCGTACCCAGGTCGCCGAACCACTGCGCTCGGAGATCACGCCCAAGAACATCCTGATGATCGGCCCGACCGGGGTGGGCAAGACGGAAATCGCGCGCCGTCTGGCCAAGCTCGCCAACGCTCCGTTCATCAAGGTCGAAGCGACCAAGTTCACCGAAGTCGGCTATGTCGGGCGCGATGTGGACACCATCGTGCGCGATCTGGTGGAGACGGCCATCAAGGACATGCGCGAAGCGGCGATGCGCGCTGTGCGCAATCGCGCCATGGATGCCGCGGAGGATCGCGTGCTCGATGCGCTGCTGCCGCCGGCGCGCAGCCTCGGCTTCCATGGCGACGCCGAGAGCGGCGAGGAATCGGTGGCGCGACAGAAGTTCCGCAAGAAGCTGCGCGAGGGCGAACTCGATGACAAGGAGATCGAGATCGAGGTGGCCACACCGCTCACTTCGATGGAGATTTTCGCCCCGCCGGGGATGGAGGAGCTGACTTCCCAGATCCAGAGCATGTTCCAGAACATCGGCTCCGGGCGTCGCAAGTCGCGCAAGATGAAGATCAAGGACGCGTTGAAGGCGATTGGCGACGAGGAGGCGGCGCGCCTCGTCAATGACGAAGAAATCAAGGCGCAGGCGTTGCACGCGGTGGAACAGAACGGCATCGTCTTCCTCGACGAGATGGACAAGATCGCCAGCCGCTCCGAGATGCACGGCGCGGACGTCTCGCGCCAGGGCGTGCAGCGCGACCTGCTGCCCCTGGTCGAGGGCACGACCATCTCCACGAAGTACGGCATGGTCAAGACCGATCACATCCTGTTCATTGCCAGCGGCGCGTTCCATCTGTCCCGGCCCTCCGACCTCATCCCGGAACTGCAGGGGCGCTTTCCCATCCGCGTCGAGCTGTCATCGCTGTCGGTGGACGATTTCGAACGCATCCTCACCAGCACCGACGCCTGCCTGACGCGCCAGTATGAAGCGCTGCTGCAGACCGAGGAGGTGAAGCTGGAATTCCGGCCCGAGGGCATTCGCCGCCTGGCGGAAATCGCCCACGCGGTGAACGAAAAGACCGAGAACATCGGCGCGCGCCGGCTCTATACCGTCATGGAAAAGCTGCTGGAGGAGATCTCCTTCGATGCCGGCAAGTCCGGCCAGACCGCACTCGTCATCGACGCCGCCTACGTGGACGCGCGCCTGAAGGACCTGGCCCAGAGCGAGGACCTCGCCCGCTACGTCCTCTGACTGCCCGGACGGGAACGCTTCAGTTCGTCATTTCCATGCCGTTAGCAGGGGCATGACCGTGTTCGTGTGCGGCGGAGGTGACCCGTGTTCGACAATATCGGCGACCGTTGGCTGGAATCTCAGGCGCGTTCCGTGGCGTTGCTGCTCTACATGCAGTCGCTCTCGGCAATGGCGAGCGAGATCGAGACTTTTCTCGTCACCGGCGCATTCGTGCGCGACCTCGGGGTGATACTCGCGTCCCCGGGTGCCGATGAGCGGCGCTGGGCCTTGCACTGAACGCGCGCGGGTGCTTGACGGCACGATAATAAAAAAAAAAAAAAAAAAAAAAAAAAAAAAAAAAAAAAAAAAAAAAAAAAAAAAAAAAAAAAAAAAAAAAAAAAAAAAAAAAAAAAAAAAAAAAAAAAAAAAAAAAAAAA
>JRYG01000843.1_pt1 | contig 51650 bp, 53 predicted proteins | sample 235341 | NCBI WGS metagenome assembly JRYG01 (sample SAMN03074218, study PRJNA261478) | activated sludge metagenome | biome: Wastewater Treatment Plant; feature: Wastewater; material: Activated sludge; isolation source: activated biomass of a wastewater treatment plant treating hydrocarbon... ...
TACATCGGCGGCATCGAGCACGCCATCCTGCACCTGCTCTACAGCCGCTTCTGGACCAAGGTGATGCGGGACGTGGGCCTGGTGACCTACGACGAGCCCTTCGAGCGCCTGCTCACCCAGGGCATGGTGCTCAACCACATCTTCTCCCGGCGCACCGACAAAGGCGGCATCGAGTACTTCCCGCCGGAGACGGTGCAGTTGCAGCACGACGCGGCGGGCAAGGTGGTCGGCGCCATGTCCAAGGCCGATGGCCAGGCGGTGGATTACCAGGGCATCGGCACCATGTCCAAGTCCAAGCTCAACGGCGTGGACCCCCAGGCCCTGATCGAGGAATACGGCGCCGACACGGCACGCTTCTTCATGATGTTCGCCAGCCCGCCGGAGCAGACCCTGGAGTGGAGCGATTCCGGCGTCGACGGTGCCTACCGCTTCCTCAAGCGGGTGTGGGCCTTCGGCCACGTGATGAAGACCGTGGTGCAGCCGCTGGGCGCCGGCACGGCTGTACCCGGCAAGTTGCCCGAGGCCGCGGCAGCCCTGCGCCGGGAGGTGCACCTCAACCTCAAGCAGGCCTGCTACGACTTCGGCAAGTTCCAGTTCAACACCGTGGCCTCGGCGGCGATGAAGATCCTCAATGCCCTGGAGCGTGCCGGCCGGGATGCGGCCACTGCGCCGGTGCTGGCGGAGGGCTTCTCCATCCTGCTGCGCCTGCTCTCGCCCATCACGCCCCACATCGCCCACGGCCTGTGGGTGGAACTGGGCTACGGCGAGGACATCCTGGCCGCTGCCTGGCCCGAGCCGCTGGAAGCCGCCCTGAAGCAGGACGAGGTGGACCTGGTGCTGCAGATCAACGGCAAGCTGCGCGGCAACGTGCGGGTGCCGGCGGACGCGGACAAGCCGGCCATCGAGGCCCTGGCCCTGGCCAGCGAAACGGCGCAGAAGTACACCGAAGGCAAACCGCCGAAGAAGGTGGTGGTGGTGCCGGGGCGGCTGGTCAATATCGTCTGTTGAGTGCCTGACGGAGGCGCGATGGCCAAGTGGATCGCGGTGGTGGTGGCCCTGGTGCTGGGCGGCTGTTCGGGGGCCGGCTGGTACGACCTGCTGCGCGAGAACGAAACCCAGCGCCAGCGCAGCCAGGCTGTTACCCAGCCGGGCAACCCGCCGGCCCGCACCGCGGACCTTCCCGCGTTTGACAAATACGAGGCGGAACGCCGCCGGCTGCGCAATCAGGACAAAAATGAGCCTTGAGATGAAACAACCCCCACGCGCCCAGCGTGTGCCGGCCCTCGGTGAGGGGGGCGGACCCCATGGGGCGGCTCGGCGAGAACCAACATGAGCCCCGCCTTCCTTGCCCGTCGCCGGGCGCTGGCCGCCGTGGGGCTTGCCCTGCTGACGGCGGGCTGCGGCTTTCAACTGCGTCGCCCCCGGCCGCTGCCTTTCCAGACCCTGCATCTGGCCATGAACCCGTACCAGGAGCTTACCGCCATGCTCAAGCGGGCCATTGCGGCGGGCAGCCCCGGCACCCGGCTGGTGGACGTGCCGTCCGAAGCCGAGGCGGTGCTCTCGGTGGTGGCGGACGTACAGGAAGAGGCCATCCTGAGCCTCAACTCGGAAGGCCGGGTGCGGGAACTGGAGTTGCGCCGGCGTTTTGCCTACCGGCTGACCGACAGCAAGGGTGTGGAATTGGCTCCCACCGGGCAGATCGTGCTGCGCCGGGAACTGACCTTCAACGATTCGCTGGTGCTGGCCAAGGACGCCGAAAAGCAGATGCTGTTCAAGGACATGCAGGGCGATCTGGTGCAGCAGTTGTTGCGCCGCCTGGCGCTGGCCAAGGCCGCGCCCACCGACGAGGATTAAGCTGCCGTGCTGCTCCGCCCCGAGCAACTGGAGGGCCAACTGGCGCGGGCCCTGGCGCCGCTGTACGTGATCCACGGCAACGAGCCGCTGCTGGTGATCGAAGCGGGCGACGCCATCCGCGCGGCGGCCCGGGCCCGGGGGTTTTCCGAGCGGGAAGTGCTGGTGGCTGGTCCCAACTTCCGCTGGGATGCGCTGGGGATGGCCGCGGGCAACATGTCCCTGTTCGGCGAGTCCAAGCTGCTGGATCTGCGCATCCCCAACGGCAAGCCCGGGCGCGAAGGCGGCGAGGCGCTCACCCGTCACGCCCGCCAGGCGGCGGCCGATAGCGGCCTGATGACGCTGGTGACGCTGCCGGAGCTGGATTGGGCCACCCGCAAGGCCGCTTGGTTCACCGCCCTGGCGGGGGCCGGCGTGGTCGTCGAAGCCAACGCCCCGCCCTTGGAACGCCTGCCGGACTGGATCGCCGGCCGCCTGGCCCGGCAGGGCCAGAGCACGACCCGCGAGGCGCTGGAGTTCATCGCCCAGCGGGTGGAGGGCAACCTGCTGGCCGCCCATCAGGAGATCCAGAAGCTGGGGCTGCTGCATCCCTCCGGCGCGCTGGACGCCGATGCCGTGCGCGAGGCGGTGCTCAACGTGGCCCGCTATGATGTGGATAAGCTGCGGCAGGCCCTGCTGCAGGGCGATCCCGCCCGCTGTGCCCGTTTGCTCGAAGGCCTGCAGGGCGAGGGCGAAGCGCCGCCCCTGGTGCTGTGGGCGTTTTCCAGCGAGCTGCATGTCCTGGCGGCGGTGCGCGCGGCCCTGGACGCGGGGCGGCCGGCGGCAGCCGCGCTCAAGGCCGAGCGGGTGTTCGACAATGCCCGCGCAGCGGCCATGCAACGGGCGGCCGCCCGGCTGGATGCCGCAACCCTGCGCGCGGCCCTGGCTGCCGCCGCCCGCATCGACCGCATGATCAAGGGCCTGGAGACAGGCCACGTCTGGGACGCATTCCTGCAACTGGCGCTGAGCCTTGCCGTGCGCCCGGGCAAACAAGCCGCCGCCGGCGGCCGGAGATGAGAGAAATGGACGTCAATCAGTACATGGAAGACTTGGGCCGTCGCGCCCGCGCCGCCTCGCGCCGGATGGCCAAGGCCGACACCGCCACCAAGAACCGCGCCCTGCTGGCCATCGCCGCCGCCATCGTGCGCGAGCGGGAGGCTCTGGTCGCTGCCAACCGGGCGGATCTCGAGGCTGCCCGTGCGGCCGGGCTGGAGCCGGCCATGCTCGACCGCCTGACCCTGAGCGAAAAAGCCATCGCCACCATGGCCGAAGGGCTGGAGCAGATCGCCAGCCTGCCCGACCCCATTGGCGAGATGAGCGAGCTGCGGCTGCGTCCCTCCGGCATCCAGGTGGGCAAGATGCGGGTACCCCTGGGGGTGATCGGCATCATCTACGAAGCCCGCCCCAACGTGACGGTGGATGCCGCCGGCCTGTGCATCAAGTCCGGCAACGCCTGCATCCTGCGCGGCGGCTCCGAGGCCATCCGCTGCAACCAGGCCCTGGCGGCGCTGGTGGCCGAGGGCCTGGCAGCCGCCGGCCTGCCGGAAGACGCGGTGCAGGTGGTCAGCACCACCGACCGCGCCGCCGTGGGCCGGCTCATCACCATGCGCGAGTACGTGGATGTGATCGTCCCCCGCGGGGGCAAGGGCCTCATCGCCCGGCTGCTGGCCGAATCCCGCGTGCCCCTCATCCAGCATCTGGACGGTAACTGCCACGTGTATGTGGACGAGGCCGCGGACGCGGACAAGGCCCTGCGCATCGTCGAAAACGCCAAGACCCAGCGGCTGGGCACCTGCAACACCGCCGAATCCCTGCTGGTGGCCCGCGCTGCCGCTGCCAGCCAGCTCCCCGCCATCGGCCGCATGCTCGCCGCCAAAGGGGTGGAGATGCGCGGCTGCCCGGAATCCCTCTCCATCCTGCGTGGGGCCGGCGTTGCGCCCGAGCGCCTGGTGCCCGCCACCGAGCAGGACTGGGGCGAGGAATACCTGGCCGCCATCATCGCCGTGAAGGTGGTGGCGGATGTGGACGAAGCCATCGACCACATCAACCGCTACAGCTCCGGCCACACGGAAGCCATCGTCACCGAAAACTACACCCGTGCCCTGCGCTTCCTGCGGGAGGTGGATTCCGCCTCGGTCATGGTCAACGCCTCCACCCGCTTCGCCGACGGCTTCGAGTACGGCCTGGGTGCCGAGATCGGCATCTCCACCGACAAGATCCACGCCCGCGGCCCGGTGGGCCTGGAAGGCCTCACCAGCCAGAAATGGGTGGTGCTGGGCAACGGCGAAGTGCGGGGCTGAGCGTCTCGTATCAGGATTTTGTGCGTAGCACAGACAAACAAAAACCCCGGCGCCTTGCGGCGGCCGGGGTTTTTTGTTTGCGACCGGTTTGGCTTAGCGCCGGGCTTCGAGGGCGGCGATGCGCTGCTCGATAGGCGGGTGGCTGGAGAACAGCTCTGCCCAGCCGGGCCGGCCGTTGATGCCGGCGGTGGCGACGTTCTGGGGCAGTTCGCCGGCTTCCATGCCGCCCAGGCGGCGCAGGGCGTTGGCCATGGGCCGGGGGCTGCCCATGAGGTGGGCGGCGCCGGCATCGGCACGGAATTCCCGCTGGCGCGAGAAATACATGACGATGATGCTGGCCAGCACGCCGAACAGCAGGTCGCACACCAGTACCGTGATGGTGTAGCCGATGCCCGGGCCGCTGCTCTCGGAGTCGCCCCGCCGCAGGAAGGAGTCCACCAGCGAGCCTACGATTCGGGCCAGGAAGTACACGAAGGTGTTCACCACGCCCTGGATGAGGGTGAGGGTGACCATGTCGCCGTTGGCGATGTGGGCGACCTCGTGGGCGAGCACGGCCTCGGCTTCTTCCCGGCTCATGGTCTGCAGCAGGCCGGTGGAGACGGCCACCAGCGAGTTGCTCTTGCTGGGGCCGGTGGCGAAGGCGTTGGGCTCGCCCTCGTAGATGGCCACTTCCGGCATGGGCAACCCGGCCTTCTCGGACAGGCGGCGGACCGTGTCCACCAGCCAGAACTCGGTGGAGTTCCGGGGCGACTGGATCACCTGGGCGCCGGTGGACCATTTGGCGATGGTCTTGGACATCCACAGGGACATGAAGGCACCGCCAAAGCCCATGATGGCGGCGAACACCAGGAGCCGCCCCAGGTCCAGCCCGCCCTGGGCCAGATAGCGGTTAGCACCCGTGAGGCTGGCAACGATGCCCAGCACCACCATGATCGCCAGGTTGGTGCCGATGAGAAGCATTGCGCGTTTCATGAATGTGCTCTCCGTCAGGTGGCCTTTGCCGTTCAGTCGTTGCTGCTGGCGAAGCCGAGCAACTGCAGCAGGCTCAGGAACAGGTTGTAGATGGACACGAACAGGGAGACCGTNNTCACCGCCGTGGATGATGTTGGAGGTCTCATACAGGATCATTCCGGACATCAGCAGCACGAAGGCGGCGGAAACGGTCAGCGACAGCGCGGGGATCTGGAAGAACACCGCGGCCAGGCCGGCCAGGAATGCGACCAGCACGCCCACTGCCAGGAAGCCGCCCATGTAGCTGAAGTCCTTGCGGGTGGACAGCGCGTAGCCGGACAGGCCCAGGAAGATGGCCGCGGTGCCGCCCATGGCCATCATTACCGTCTGGCCCCCGTTGGGCAGGCCCAGGTAGTGGCTGAGGATGGGGCCCAGGGTATAGCCCATGAAGCCGGTGAGGCCGAACACCGCCAGGATGCCCCAGCCGCTGTTTTGCAGGCGGGTCACGGCGAACAGCAGACCATAGAAGCCCACCAGGGTCAGCAGCATGCCCGGATGCGGCAGCTTGAGCGCCATGGAGGCGCCCGCGGTCAGGGCTGAAAAGGCCAGGGTGGCCGAGAGCAGCATGTAGGTGTTGCGGATCACGCGGTTGCTGGCCAGTACGGAACCGGCTGCGCCCTGGCGTTCTACCGCGATGGCTTGGGTGTTGAATGTCCTCATGAGCGTCTTCCTCTTTCAGTGATGCCTTGATGTTTGATCCGTCATGGTGCCGGGAGTGCCCCTGCTTGGGAAACGGGGGCCCCCGTGGCCGACACTGACTCGTTTAACAGTTTAGGCGACTGCCATTCATCGTACAAATCGAATATAGTTGCAAAACACTTCGCAAAAACCGAGTTATCCAGATGAATCCGGCCAGCCTCAATTACAAGCACCTGCGATATTTCTGGACTGTTGCCAAGGCGGGCGGGATCGCCCGCGCGAGCGAACAGCTCCATCTTACCCCCCAGTCCATCAGCGGTCAGTTGCGGGAACTCGAGGAAAACCTGGGTGTGGAGCTTTTTCGGCGCGTGGGGCGCGGACTGGAGCTTTCCGAGGCGGGGCGGCGCATCCTCGGGTACGCGGAGCAGATCTTCAGCCTGGGCGATGAACTGGTGGAAGCCTTGCGGGAGCAGCGCGCGCGCAAGAGCCTGCCTTTCCGGGTGGGGGTGGCGGACTCGGTACCCAAACTGGTGGCTTACCGCTTGGTGGAGCCGGCGCTGGCGCTGGAAGAGCCGGTCCAGCTCATCTGCCGGGAAGGGCGGCTCGCTTCGCTGCTGGCGGAGCTGGCGGTGCATCGGCTGGATCTGGTGATCGCCGACCGGCCCATGCCGACCAACCTCAATGTGCGTGGTTACAACCACTTTCTGGGGGAAAGCGGTCTGTCGGTATTCGGCGCGCCTGGGCTGGTGGCCGGGCAGGGTGATTTTCCTGCATTGCTCGATGGTGCCCCGTTTCTCCTGCCTGGAGAGGACGTGGCCGTACGCCCGCGCCTCATCCAGTGGCTGGAGGGGCGCGGCCTGCGCCCGAGGGTGGTGGGCGAATTTGACGACAGTGCCTTGCTCAAGGCCTTTGGCCAGGCAGGGGCCGGCTTCTTCGTGGCCCCTACCGCCATTGCCGACTACGTGGCCAGTCACTACGGCGTGCGGGCAGTGGGGCGGATCGACGAGGTGATGGAGCAACTCTATGCCATCACCACCGAGCGGCGCCTGACCCACCCGGCTATTGTGGCCATTCGCGATACCGCCCAGAACGTGGTGTTCGGCAACCCGCGCCGGGCCGTCAGCCCCGCTGACTGAGGGGCTTGCGGCCCTGCAGCAGGCTGGCCACCACGCTGCCGCCAATCAGTACCGCCACCGTGGCAAGCGAGACGGCGACCGGGATCTTGTAGAAGTCGGCGATCAGCATCTTGGTGCCGACGAAGACCAGCACCAGGGCCAGGCCGTACTTGAGCAGCGTAAAGCGGTCCGCCATGTCCGCCAGCAGGAAGTACATGGCGCGCAGACCCAGGATGGCGAAAATGTTGGAGGTGAGCACGATGAAGGGATCGGTGGTCACCGCGAAGATGGCCGGGATGCTGTCCACCGCGAAGATCAGGTCGGTCACTTCCACCAGTACCAGCACGAGCAGGAGCGGGGTGGCGTAGCGTAGGCCGTCGCGCTGCACCCAGAAACGCTCGCCTTCAAGGGTGGGCGTGATGCGCAGATGGCCCCGCATCCAGCGCAGGATCGGGTTGGCCTCCAGGTTGGGCTGGTGCTCGGCAAACCACAGCATCTTGGCGCCGGTGACCAGCAGGAAGGCACCAAACACATAGAGCAGCCAGTGGAATTCGCTGATCAGCCAGGCGCCCGCCAGGATCATCACCGTGCGCATCACCAGCGCCCCCAGCACACCGTAGAGCAGGACCCGGCGCTGCAGTTCGGCGGGCACGGCGAAGTAGGCGAACAGGGTCAGCCAGACGAAAACGTTGTCCACCGCGAGCGATTTCTCGATCACGTAACCGGTGAGAAATTCCACCGTTTTCTGCCCCGCCACGGCCGGACCGGCCGTGTTGACCAGATACCACCACAGTCCGCCGGCAAAGGCGAAGGTGATACCCACCCACACCGCGGACCAGGCCGCAGCCTCCTTCACCGAAACCCGGTGGGCGCGCCGCCCGCCCAGAGCGAACAGATCCACCGCCACCATCACCACCACCAGGGCGAAGAAGCCCGCCCACATCCACCACTCGCCTATCGTTTGCATATCAGCCTCACGTCGATCAATGGAAAACGGCCTTTGCCCGGGGCGGGACAAAGGCCGTCTCGACGGATGCCGGAAACGAAAAGACCTTTGCCATCGCTGGCAAAGGTCTCGCTTGCAACGCGCTCTGCGCTGCCCGGGCGCCGGGCCGGCTGGGCCGGCCGTGGTGACGACGCCGCGGCGTGAAGCTACTCCCCTTTGGGGCTCGAGGCGTAAAGATAGGGGTGGGCGTGGCCGGGTGTCAACCGCGCCGCCAGCAGGGTCATTGCCCGGCGGACAAGCGGCGGGTAACCGCCGGAGCGGCCCATGCCGAGAGGGCCGACCACTGGTGCAGGGTCAGGCCCAGGGTGATGAGGCCGGCGCCGGCCCATACCCTCAAGCCCACCTCCTCGCCGTTCAGCGCGTGCCCCAGCAGCAGCGCCAGCACGGGCGTCACCAGGGTGATGAGCGCCACCTGGCTGGCCTGCAGGTGCTTGATCACGTAGTAGTACAGCGCGAACCCCAGCACCGAGCCGAATACCCCCAGGTAGGCGATGGCGGCCTGGGTGCGCAGGGGCATGTCCTGCGGCCACTGGCCGTCGCCCGCCAGCCAGGCGGCGGTAAAGAACGGAATGGCGACCAGCAGCGTGCCGGCGGTGGTGGCCAGGGGCGGGCTGTCGTCGCCGATCCTCTTGATCGCCACCATTCCGGCGGAGTAGACGAGCACCGCAGCCAGCAGGGCCAGCAGCCCGAGGGTTGCCTGTTCCCCGGCCGGGCCACGATCAGCGGCGAAGATGAGCGCCAAGCCCGCAACTCCCAGCAACATGCCGCTGATCCGGGCCAGCCCCAGCGCCCGCTCTCCCAGCCAGAGCGCGGCAAACAGGCTGGTGATGAGGGGCGAGAGGCCGAACAGTACGGAAACCAGCCCCGAGTCCACGTAACGCGCGCCCCAGTAGGTGCTCAACATGGCGAAGAACATGCTTAGGCCACCCACCAGGTAGCTGCGACGCGCCCGGGCGTGGAGGGGCAGCCCGACGCGGAAGGCGGCGATCAGCGCGCAGGACAAGGTGGCGCCGATCACCATGCGGGCGAGCACGGCAAAGGCGAAGTGGGCGCCAACGGCACTCCATTTGATGGCCAGCGGCGTGGTGGACCAGATAAGGATGACTGTCAGATAGGCTGCGGGAAGCTGCATCGGTGACTCCGGTGTGTCTCAGGCGGGTGCGTCGGGCGGGCTGCTGGTCGGATGGCCTGCCAGCTCGAACTCGATGAAGGCGGCGATCATGGCGCGCCACGTGCGTTCCACCACTTCCGGTGGGGCGCCCAGTTCACAGGCGCGCGCCCGGACACGTCGCACCACCTCTTCCACGCGGGCGGGCGCGGGGATGTCAGCCGCGCGGGACTTGAGCTGGCCGGCGCGCGTCACATACGGGGCCCGCTCCGCAATCAGTGCGACCAAGGCGCGATCAACACGGTCGATTTCAGCGCGGACTTCATCCAGGGTGGCGCAGGCGTGAGCGGCAAGCATTGCAATCTCCTTGTGATGCGGGGGCTAAAAAACAGAAAGGCCGCGAACCTGGGGGTTCGCGGCCTTTGCGAATCTGGTGGAGGAGGACTAGATGCCCTTCAACCTTCCGGCCCCGAACCCATGACGGCGCGCCACACGCGTAGCGTGCGGTAGCGACGGAAATGGGAGCGGGTGCGGGTATGCATGCGGGCCATTGTGTTGGCGGGCGGGGGCCTCCGTCAACCGGTTTGTTCCATGTTCGCCGGGTAGGGCTTGCCGTGAGGGGCTCCCCCCATGGTGGTTGAGTCCGCAGTCTTTTAACATGGTGGTCAACGCGTGCCGCGTCTGGTCGGCCGGGTGGTTCTGAGAGGAGATGGCCGTGCGTACTTCAGCTTTGTGCCTGGTGACGATGCTGCCCCTGTTGCTGGCCGCTTGTGCCACGCCCGAGCAGCGGTGGGAGCGGGAAATGGCGCCGGTCCGTGCCCAGCCCCCTGAATTCCAGGCGGGCTACAGCGATGGTTGCCGTACTGGTTACGCAGCCTCCGGCGGTGCTTCGGTGTTTAGCAAGGACGCGGTCCGCTACAGCAAGGACAGCTTGTACCGCCAGGGGTGGGACGACGGCTACGCGGTGTGCCATTCCAAGGGAGTGGAACGAAACCGGATGATCTCGGCCCCACCCCAGTACATCTACGTGCCATCGCGAACCAAGAAGTAGGTGTCGCCATGGTCCCCCGCAAGGTCCGGCCGCTGGTGGAGCAGGAAGGTGACACCCGGCTGGTGATCAATGTGGTGATGTCGTCGGCGCTGGGTTTCCATATTCCGGCCCTGCTGTTCTATCTGGTGTTCGCCTTGCCGATGGTGCGTGCGGTGCTGGCGACGTGGTTGGGCGGTTTCGAGCACCGCGTATTGCCGCCCGGCGAGGTGGCGTTGACGCTGCTGGTCCTGCTTTTCATCGCGTCCCTGGCAATCCCCAGTGTCCAGGCCATCATCCGGGCATGCGTGGGGCTGGAGGTGGCGTTCGACAATCGCCAAGGGGCGGTGTTGCGCAATGGCCGGACGTGGGCGCCCTACGGCCAGGTCACCGGGCTGGAGGTGGTGCACTTTACCGCCAGTGATGGCGGCGCGCAGGAATACCAACTTCGGCTTCGGGCCGGGCGCCGCCGGATCGTGCTGACCCGCCAGTTGGGCCAGGAGAACACCCTGGGCCTGGGCCTGCGTATCGCCCGGTTTTCCGGCCTCCCCTTCGATCAGGAAGCCATAGTCTTGTAGGGCGCCGGCTTTGTTGCAACGCAACAAAGCCGGCGCTATGCGGCGGGTGTCCATCTATCCAACCCCTGGGCAAGGTGGAAAGCTCGCTGCCATTCCTTTTTTTGATCTGGAACAAATTTTTCGCCTGCTCGCCTGGATGTGGCGCGTTCGGGCTTCTTAGTGCCTGAGTCCACAGCAGGTTTCCACTTTGTTTCACGGTTGGCACGATTATTGAAAGACCTAAGGGCACCGTTCGCATCAGGGGAGCGATGCGCGCGCGCAGGGCAGTTGTTGCACTGCAGCATCGAGGCGGGAACGACGACCGGGAGGCAACCATGGTGGAAACTTTTTACGACGTGCTGCGGCGGCAGGGGATTTCCCGCCGCAGTTTCATGAAATTCTGCAGTCTGACGGCCACATCGCTGGGGCTGGGGTCGGCTTTCGTGCCGAAGATCGCCAACGCGCTGGAAACCAAGCCGCGTACCCCGGTGCTGTGGCTGCACGGGCTGGAGTGCACCTGCTGTTCCGAGTCCTTCATCCGCTCGGCGCATCCGCTGACCAAGGATGTGGTGCTGTCCATGCTGTCCCTGGACTACGACGATACCTTGATGGCAGCGGCCGGCCATCAGGCGGAAGCGATCCTCGAAGAGGTGAAGAAGAAGTACAAGGGGAACTACATCGTCGCGGTGGAGGGCAATCCGCCGCTGAACGAGGACGGCATGTACTGTATCCACGGCGGCCGGCCATTCGTGGAGGTGCTGAAAGAAACCTGCGCCGATGCCAAGGCGGTGATTTCCTGGGGCGCCTGCGCGTCCTGGGGCTGCGTGCAGGCTGCCAAGCCCAATCCGACCCGGGCTACTCCGGTGCACAAGGTGATCACCGACAAGCCCATCATCAAGGTGCCGGGCTGCCCGCCCATCGCCGAGGTCATGACCGGCGTGGTGACCTACATGCTCACCTTCGACCGTCTGCCTGAGCTGGACCGCCAGGGCCGGCCCAAGATGTTCTACGGCCAGCGCATCCACGACAAATGCTATCGCCGGCCCCACTTCGATGCCGGCCAGTTCGTGGAGGAATGGGACGACGACGCGGCACGCAAGGGCTATTGCCTCTACAAGATGGGCTGCAAAGGCCCGACCACCTACAACGCCTGCTCGACAGTGCGCTGGAACGGCGGCGTCTCCTTCCCCATCGGCTCCGGCCACGGCTGCATTGGCTGTTCCGAGGACGGTTTCTGGGACAAGGGTTCGTTCTATGACCGCGTCACCGACATCAAGCAGTTCGGTGTCGAGGCCAATGCCGACAAGATCGGCACGGCGGCGGTAGGGGTGGTGGGCGCGGCGGTGGCCGCCCACGCGGCGGTGAGTGCTCTGGCCCGGGCGCGCCAGAAGACCGGGATCGACATCCCGAAAGAGGGAGGCAAGTAATCATGGGCGTGTACGAAACCCAGGGCTTCAAGCTCGATAACACCGGCAAGCGGGTAGTGGTGGATCCGGTGACCCGGATCGAGGGCCACATGCGGGTGGAGGTGAATCTGGACGGCGGCAATGTGATCCGGAACGCGGTTTCCACCGGCACCATGTGGCGGGGGCTGGAGGTGATCCTCAAGGGGCGCGACCCGCGGGACGCCTGGGCCTTCACCGAGCGGATCTGCGGCGTGTGTACCGGCACCCACGCGCTCACCAGCGTGCGTGCGGTGGAGGACGCGCTGGGCATCTCGATTCCCGAGAACGCCAATACCATCCGCAACCTGATGCAGCTGAACTTGCAGGTGCATGATCACCTGGTGCATTTCTACCACCTGCACGCGCTCGATTGGGTGGACGTGGTGTCCGCCCTGAAAGCGGACCCGAAGCGCACTTCGGAACTGGCGCAGAGCATTTCTTCCTGGCCGCTCTCGTCGCCGGGCTATTTCCGCGATCTGCAGAACCGGCTCAAGAAGTTTGTGGAAAGCGGCCAGCTCGGGCCCTTCATGAACGGCTACTGGGGCAACCCGGCCTACAAGCTGCCGGCCGAAGCCAACCTGATGGCGGTAGCTCACTACCTGGAGGCGCTGGATTTCCAGAAGGAAATCGTCAAGGTCCACACCGTGTTCGGTGGCAAGAACCCGCACCCCAACTGGCTGGTGGGGGGCATGCCCTGTGCCATCAACCTCAACGACACGGGGGCGGTGGGCGCGATCAACATGGAACGCCTGAATCTGGTCAAGAGCATCATCGATCGCTCCATCGAGTTCATTGATCAGGTGTACATCCCCGATCTGGTGGCCATCGCCGGGTTCTACAAGGACTGGACCTTTGGCGGCGGCCTGTCGTCCCTGTCGGTGCTGTCCTATGGCGACATCCCGGACCGGGCCAATGACTACTCGGCCAAGAATCTGCTTTTGCCCCGGGGCGCCATCATCAACGGCGACCTGACCAAGGTGCACGAGGTCGATCTCAAGGACCCGGAACAGGTCCAGGAGTTCGTGACCCATTCCTGGTACAAGTACCCGGACGAAACCAAGGGTCTGCACCCCTGGGACGGCGTTACCGAGCCCAACTTCACCCTCGGTCCCAAGACCAAGGGCAGCAAGACCAAGATCGAGTCCCTGGACGAAGAAGGCAAGTATTCGTGGATCAAGTCGCCCCGCTGGCGCGGCCACGCCATGGAAGTCGGCCCCCTGGCCCGCTATGTCATCGGATACGTGCAGAAGAACCCGGAGTTCAAGGAGCCGGTGGACAAGCTGCTCAAGGATCTGGGGCTGCCGCTGCAGGCGATCTTCTCCACCCTCGGCCGCACCGCGGCGCGCGGGCTGGAAGCCTCCTGGGCAGCCCACAAGATGTCTTATTTCTACGACAAGCTGATTGCCACCATCAAGGCCGGAGATTCCTCCACCGCCAACATCGAGAAGTGGGACCCCTCCCGCTGGCCGAAGGAGGCCAAGGGCGCGGGCTTCACCGAGGCGCCCCGGGGGGCGCTGGGGCACTGGATCAAGGTCAAGGACGGCAAGATCGACAACTACCAGTGCGTGGTGCCCACCACCTGGAATGGCAGTCCCCGGGACGACAAGGGGCAGATCGGCGCCTTTGAGGCGTCGCTGATGAATACCCCGGTGGCCAAGGCGGACCAGCCCCTGGAGATCCTGCGCACCCTGCACTCCTTCGACCCCTGCCTGGCCTGCTCCACCCATGTGATGAGCCCGGACGGTCAGGAGATGGCCCAGGTCAAGGTGCGTTGAGTTGCGGTGTCGTTGCCACGGTGGCGGGCCTTGGCCTGAGCGGGCCCGCTGCGTAAAGGAGAAGGACTATGCTGGCTGAGCAAGACGCTTTCGAGGCCGAACGTTCCGCCCGGATGGTGAAGGCGATCTATGTGTATGAGGCGCCCGTGCGCCTCTGGCACTGGGTCAACGCCTTGTGCATCACGGTGCTGGCCGTGACCGGCTATTTCATCGGCAAACCGCTGCCCACCTTGCCGGGGGAGGCGAGTGAGCATTTTCTGATGGGTTACATCCGCTTCGCCCACTTCTCGGCGGCCTACATCTTTGCCGTGGGATTTTTGGGGCGGATCTACTGGGCGTTCGTGGGCAACCATCACGCCCGGCAACTGTTCATCCTTCCGGTGTGGGATGCGCGCTGGTGGGGCGAAGTGCTGTATGAACTGAAGTGGTACTTCTTCCTGGTGAAGGAGCCCAAGAAATACGTGGGCCACAACCCGCTGGCGCAGTTGATGATGTTCCTCTTCTTCGCGGTCGGGGCGGTGTACATGATCTGCACCGGGTTTGCCCTGTATGGCGAGGGGCTGGGAGAAGGCAGCTGGGCATCGCAGATGTTCGGCTGGGTAATCTCGGCCGTGGGGGGCAACTCCATGCAGGTCCATAGCTGGCATCGGATGGGACTGTGGGTGACCACCATCTTCGTCATCGTGCACGTCTACGCGGCCATTCGCGAGGACATCATGAGCCGTCAGAGCCTGATCTCCACCATGCTTTCCGGCTGGCGCATGTTCAAGGACTAGCGGTGAACTTTCCGGATCCGCGCCGGTCGGCGGTCGGCCCTTCCGAAGGGGTCGGCCTGCGGGCCGCGCAATCCCGCGTCTCCCTCCTGGCCTCTTCGGAAAAAAGGCTTCAAGGAGTTGTGCGGGCAAGGCTGGGGGCCTTGCCCGTTTTTTTTGCTTCCGGCCGGGTGCCGGTACATCCCGGGCACTTTTTGCTCACCCGGTTTGTGCAGCCCATGGGCTTGAGTCAGGAGGCTCTCGCCCGCCGGTTGGGGATCTCCCGCCGCCGGCTCAACGAACTGATTCGCGGCCACCGGGCGATCACGCCCGACACGGCCGTGCGCCTTGCGTGGTTTTTCGGCACCGACCCGGGCTTGTTCATGGGCTTGCAGCAAGCCTGGGAGCGCCATCAGGCGATGCGGCGTTTCCTGCGGCGCGAAACCACGGAAATCGACGGAAGCCGTTGAGCGGCCGGTGCTGCCGGCCCACGCCCCGGAGCGTCACGGTACGCTGCCCGATGGCGGTGGGTGCCCCGTGGCCGAGCCTGGCCGTCAGCTCCGCCGTGCGAGCCCGTGCACTGCCGTCCTGACCGGTTGGTGTTCCGGTCCCTTGGCGCTCTCGAGCTGGGCGGTCCACAACACGTCGTAGGAGAGGGCGCCTTCGAGGAGTTCGGCCAGCAGCTTCTGACCCAGTTGATTCGGGTGGATGTTGTCCCGATAGGGGTTTTCGCCCCGCGCCAGCGCTGCGCTGAAGGTCTTGGCAGTGTCCAGAACCGTGGCGCCTTCCTGTTCCGCGATCTGGCGGATGTGGCCAAAACCCGGGTGGGGCTGCTTCTTCTCCAGTTCCTCCAGTTCCAGGTGCTGAACCACGATCACCTGGCGGGCGGTTTGCCGGGCAAGGCGGATGAATGCACGCAGATCCTTGAGGCCTTTGGCGTCTGCCGGGTTGGCTGCTTCATGCACGAAACTGCTGCGCTCATGCTGGTCATGCTTGGCGAGCCAGGGAATGTAACGGGGCAGATAGCGCTCGTAGCCCTCCGCAAGGGCAAGCCTGGGGCGCTCGGTGGGGTGGGTGAGCGGATTCAGGGGCTCGAAGGTGGGGTTGTCGTCATAGTCGTGGCTGGATGCGACCAGGACGACAATGTCGGCGTCGAACAGGCCGTATTCGCGCACGTAGGCGAGCCAGTTGCCCGGGCCCCAGCTCCCCGCCGAAATGCTGCCGACGACGGGTGTGGAAAAACCCTTGGACTTCAGCCGCTCCTGCAGCAGGGTGGTGGCCATGTCCCGATGGTCGGTGAGTGCGCCGCCGTTGAGCACGGAGTCGCCAAACGCCATGATCCGCACCTCGCCCTCCTGCCGGCGGATCGCAAAGGGCTCGGAGCGCATGCCGTATTGGTTGATCAAAACCCGGTTGCCGAAGCGGCGCACGTCCTGATTGGGCTTGAACATGTACTCGATGCGGGGGTGGGCAACACTCAGTGGCGGAGTGCCCAGGCCAAGGTAGTGCCGGGCCGCAAGTTCCGCGATCAGCACGACCCACAGACAGACCGCCAAGGCGACCTTGATGCGGAAAGCGAGGCGACGGCTCGACGCAGGGCCTTTCGCCGCTGGCGCGTCTGTCGCCCGAGTCTCGGGAAAGAAAGAGGTGCCGTCCAACAGCAGTCCCATACGGGTGCCGATTCTTCTGATCGTGCTCATAGAGTCTTCTCGTTTTTTCTCTCGCATTTCCCCGCGGCCGACGCATCAGCCGCCCCCGCCCGGCTGCAGGGAGCCGGTTATGTTCCCCGCAACAGACGACCCGCGTGAGCCTGATCCGTACTGCGGCGGATGGCAAAGGCATTCGTTGATGAGTGGGCAGAGCAATGATCATTGCTCAAATCGTCTGAATCAATACCTCTCGTCAAGCCGGCGGGTATGCTATGCGAAAAAAGTCACGCAAGGCAATAATGAATGGATTCAGAAAGTTATGCGCAAGCTGCGTGCAAGAAAGTGGGCGGTTGTTGATTCTGCAAAAATGATAAAAACAACAAAAACAAATCGCTTGGTATGAGAATTCAATGCCCCGGCGGAAGGCTTGAACTGGACAGGGAAGTGGGGCCTTGATGCCGGGCGTTACACGGGGTGCGCTGGGGAAAGCGTCGCGCGGCTGGGCGGGAGGAGGGCCCGGCCGCGGAGAAGGGATCAGGCGGGGGTGAGTTTGGCGATGGCGAGCGCCAGCCACTTGGTGCCATTTTCTTTGAACGCTACCTGCACGCGGGCATCTGATCCGGAACCTTCCGCTGCAAGGATGATTCCGGTGCCGAAGCGTGCGTGGCGGACCACTTGACCAACATGGAGACCTTGGCCCGCATCCCGTCTTGGTGGGGGCGGTGGCCGGAGCGCGGTGGCGCGCGGCTGGAAGGCCGCCGGGGTGGTGGAGCGGCGGGTGCCGAACTGCCGTAGCAGGCTCGGGGGCAATTCGTCGAGGAAACGCGAAGGCAGGTTGTAGCGAGTCTGCCCGTGAAGCATGCGGGTCTGGCTGTGGCTCAGGTAGAGGCGCTCCCGGGCGCGGGTGATGGCCACGTACATCAGGCGTCGCTCTTCTTCCAGGGCGTTCGGATCGAGAGAACTGTTTTCGTGGGGAAACAGGCCTTCCTCGAGACCGGTGATGAAGACTACGTCGAACTCCAGGCCCTTGGCTGCGTGGGCGGTCATGAGTTGCACCGCCCGCTCGCTTGGATCGGCCTGGTTGTCGCCAGCTTCGAGGGCAGCATGAGCGAGGAAATCCGCCAGCGTATGCTCGCCTTCGGAGGCGGAAAAATTGGCCGAGGCGTTGACCAGTTCATCCAGGTTCTCCAGCCGTTCCTGGCCCTCGCGCTCTTTCGCGTAATGGTCACGCAGGCCAGAATGGGTGAGCACGTGGTCCACCAACTCGGGCAAGGGCAAGCCGGCAGTGTCCTGCCCCATTTGGCGGATGAGGGCCAGGAATGCGCCCAGGCTGGCGCCTGCCTTGCCACTCAGGCGGGGGACTGCCTCGGCCAGGCTACCGCCCAGCGCTGCGGCCGCGTCCTGCAGATTTTCCAGCGAACGTGCACCGATGCCCCGGGCAGGGAAGTTAACCACCCGGAGGAAGGCGTTGTCGTCGGCTTCCCGTACCAGCAGCCTCAGATAGGCGAGGGCGTGCTTGACCTCGGCCCGTTCAAAGAAGCGCAGGCCACCATAGACGCGATAGGGGATGGCGGCGGTGAACAGGGCGTGCTCCAGCACCCGGGATTGGGCATTGGAACGGTAGAGGATGGCGAGTTCGTCACGGGCGACGCCGTCGGCGATGAGCGTGCGGATCTCTTCCACGATCCAGCGGGCTTCGTCGCCGTCGGAGAGCGCCTCGAACACGCGCAGGGGTTCGCCCGCGCCCCGGTCGGTCCAGAGCTGCTTGCCCAGGCGGCTACTGTTGTGGCGGATGAGCGCGTTGGCGGCATCCAGGATGTTGCCCCGGGAGCGGTAGTTCTGTTCGAGCCGAATCAGGTGCCCGGGGGCGCAACTGCGCTCGAAATCCCGCATGTTGCCCACATCGGCGCCGCGAAAGCCGTAAATGCTCTGATCGTCGTCACCCACCGCGAAGATGGAGGCCCCTCCACCCGCCAGCAGCTTCAGCCAGCGGTACTGCATGGGGTTGGTGTCCTGGAACTCGTCCACAAGGATGTGGCGGAAGCGCTGTTGGTAGTGATGGCGGATGGGCTCGTGATGCTCCAGCAGTTCGAGGCTGCGCAGCAGGAGCTCGGCGAAGTCCACCACCCCTTCCCGTTGGCACTGGCGTTCGTATTCCCCGTACAACTCCGCCTTCCGGCGGGTGAAATCATCCCAGGCTTCAACGGCGTTGGCGCGGATGCCGGCTTCCTTCTGGCCATTGATGAAGTACTGAAGATCCCTGGCCGGAAACTTCTGGTCATCCACGTTCAGGGATTTCAGCAGTCGCTTGATTGCCGCCAGTTGATCCGCCGTGTCCAGGATCTGAAACAGGGCGGGCAGCGCCGCATCCTGGTGGTGGGCCCGCAACATGCGGTTGCACAAGCCATGAAAAGTCCCGATCCACATGCCCCGGGTGTTGATGGGCAGGAGCGCCTCAAGCCGGGTGAGCATCTCCCGGGCAGCCTTGTTGGTGAAGGTGACGGCCAGTACGCCGTGGGGACGTACCAAGCCTTCCTGAATCAGCCACGCAATGCGTGTGGTGAGCACCCGGGTCTTGCCGGAGCCGGCACCCGCCAGGATGAGGGCATTGGTCTCGGGCAGGGTGACGGCTTCCCGTTGCTCCGGGTTCAGGCGGGCGAGCAGGTCTGACATGGTGGTACCAAACGGCGGAGGAGGGCGGGATTATACGTCCCCCGCGTACACACCTTCCGGCAGGGACGCCGGGGGCAGTTCAGGCCGGGCCCGGCCGGGCGCAGACCGGGCAGGCCGGATCCCGCTCAAGGCCGATGGTGCGCCATTCCATGCCCAACGTGTCGAGCAGCAGGAGGCGCCCGCGCAGGGGGTCGCCACAACCGGCCAGCAGCTTGATCGCTTCGGCTGCCTGAATGGCGCCAACGATACCGGTCAGTGGCGCGAATACACCCATTGTGGCGCAGCGGACTTCATCGCTTTCCGCGGATTCGGGGAACAGGCAGTGATAGCAGGGCTGGTCCGGCGCGCGCATGTCGAACACGGACACCTGACCATCAAAGCGGATTGCCGCCCCCGAGACCAGGGGTTTGCGGTGCCGGACACAGGCACGGTTGATGGCATGACGGGTGCCGAAATTGTCCGAGCAGTCCAGCACCACATCCGCCCGCGCCACTTCCTCATCCAGTTGTGCGCCCTGCAGGCGTTCGGTCAGCGCGCGGATGCGCGCCTCCGGGTTGAGCCTGAGCAGCGATTGCTGACCGGAAAGCGCTTTGGGCTGCCCCACCGACGCATTGGCGTGGAGGATCTGCCGCTGCAGGTTGGTGAGGTCCACCGTGTCGCCATCGCACAGGACGATGTCGCCGACCCCGGCAACAGCGAGGTAGATGGCGGCGGGCGAACCCAAGCCCCCGGCGCCGATGATCAGCGCCCGACTGTCCAGCAGGCGCTGCTGGCCTTCCACCCCGATGGGGTCAAGCAGGATGTGCCGGCTGTAACGGAGAAGCTGATTGTCGTTCATGCATCAAAACATCAAACATCCTGCCCCGCCTTCGGCAGGGCATCAACGGTATTCGCGCAACTCCACCGGGGTGTCGTCATGGTCTCCGTGGGGGTGATGGTCATAGACCTTGACATAGACCTCGTTGGATTTCTTGATCAAGCGCTGCGGCGAACGGAGATTGCGTAACTGGGTTTCCTCGCAGAAATGGGCCAGGGCCCGCATCAGCTTGGCGTAGAGCGTGTTGTCGAGTTGAAAGCCCTGGGTTGCCAGGGCCTCCTCGATACCCATCAACGTGTAATCGGTTACACGGTAGCTGATGATCAGCACCCGGTCGCGCGGGCCCCGCGTAACTTCGAGCCCCGGTAGCCCGTTCAGCAGCGCTGCGGCGCGCCCGGTTTGCCCCGGTGGCAGGGCCTTGAAGCGAATTTCCCGGCGTTTCAGTATGTTGTCACTGTTGCCTGCCGTTGCTTGCGCGTTCATGGTCCCTCCCCGATTTCTGCTGGCCGGTCGTGCCGTCCGTGAGTCGCCCGCTACTACGGCTTCTTGGTCTGGATGATCTGCAGACCTTTGAGCAGGTTGACCGCCTGGGCGAACTGGTAATCCCCTTTGCCGCCAAACTCGAAGTTCTTGGGCGCGTCGTCATCCGCTCCCTCATCCTTGCGTCCGTCCTTGCGGCTTTCCTTCTTGCTGGGGGCGGCTTTAGCCGCGTCCTTGGCTTCGCTTTCCTTGTCGTTGTTGAGATGCCGATCAAGATCGGCCTCGCGGACGCGGGTGCCGCTGGAACCATTGGCGGATTCTTCCACCACGATGTCGGGCACGATGCCTTTTGCCTGAATGGAACGGCCGTTGGGCGTGTAGTAACGGGCGGTCGTCAGCTTGATGGCCGCGTTGTTGGCCAGCGGCAGGATGGTTTGGACGGAGCCCTTGCCAAAAGTCTGAGTGCCCAGCACCACCGCACGTTTGTGATCCTGCAGCGCACCGGCCACAATTTCCGACGCGGAGGCCGAACCGGCATTCACCAGCACGACCATCGGCACCGAACGGGCTTCGGGCGGGAGTTTCTTGATGAAATCATCCCGCGTGCCACGCAGGTAATCTTCAGGCGCTGCCAGATACTTACGCTTGGCGTCTTCGGTGCGCCCGTCGGTGGACACCACCAGCGCCTTGGGGGGGAGGAAGGCCGCCGCCACGCCAACTGCGCCGTTGAGCAAGCCGCCCGGGTCATTGCGCAGGTCAAGGACCAGGCCCTTGAGCGAGTTGGACTTGGAGAGCTTGTCCAACTGCTTGACCACGTCTTCCGCGGTTTTGTCCTGGAACTGGGTGATGCGGATATAGCCGTAGCCTTCGTCCAGTGCTTTGACCTTGACGCTCTGGACCTTGATCACTTCCCGGGTCAGGGTGAGGACCAGCGGTTTGGACTCCCCCTTGCGAGCAATGGTCAGCGTGATGTTGGTACGGGGTTTGCCGCGCATCCGCTTGACCGCATCGTTCAGGGTCATCCCCTTGACCGGGGTTTCGTCCAGCTTGACGATCAGGTCGCCCGCCTTGATGCCGGCGCGGAACGCGGGCGTGTCCTCGATGGGAGAGATGACCTTGACAAAGCCGTCTTCCATCCCGACCTCGATGCCCAGACCGCCGAATTCGCCCTGGGTGCCGACTTGCAGATCCTTGAACGCGTCCGCGTCCAGATAAGCGGAGTGCGGATCAAGCCCCGAAAGCATGCCTGTGATCGCGCTGGTGATCAGCTTCTTGTCTTCAACCGGTTCGACGTAGCCGCTCTTGACCGCATTGAACACCTCGGCCAGATTGCGCAACTCTTCCACCGGCAGGGGCGCGGCGACTTCCTTGTTGGCCTGGGCCGAAAAGTTCAGACTGACGAGCACCCCGGCAAAGGCGCCAATCATGACCAAGCCAACGTGTTTCATCCTACCATTCATCCACGATTCCCCTTGGAGCGGGAGGCCGGCTCAGCGAGCACTGAGCCATCGCAACGGATCCACCGCCTGCCCCTGCTGACGTATTTCAAAGTATAAACCTGAATCTTCATTGCCTCCGCTGTTGCCCACGGCGGCAATGGTGTCTCCAGCACTTACGGTTTGACCCGCGCTCTTGTACAACGTTTCGTTGTTGCCATAGACGGAGAGGTATCCGTTGCCATGATCAACAATGATCAGATTCCCGAAACCGCGCAACCAGTCGGCGAAGGCGATTCGCCCGGCTGCCACGGCGCGGACTGCGGCTCCTGCCGCTGCCCGGATGAAAACCCCTCTCCAACTTGTGCCGCCCTCGCTGCGAGGGGTCCCGAAACGATTGGTGATCTGCCCGGGTACGGGCAAGCCCATGCGGCCCTTGAGCTGGGCGAAGCTGGCGTTGCCAGGGTGTGTGCTCTCGTTGCGGGCAACGGATTCGCGCTGTGCAGGCGGGACGGACGCCGGGTCCGTTGAGCCACCCGGCGAATCGGTGTCGGTGCCACGATCGGCCTTGGGGCGGGGGGGCGCGGGTTTTGCGGGTGCCATCCGGGCCAGCGCATCAATCAGCCGCGCCAGCCGGGCCTCGTTGCGCTGCAGTGTGCCGACTTCCTGGCGCTGGCTGTGCAGGCGCTCCTGCAGCGAGACAAGCAGCGATTTGCGTTTGCGTTGCTCGTTGCCCAGTTCCGCCAGCTCACTTTTCTGCCGGGTTTCAATCTGGGTGATGCTTTCCCGGCGTTCCCGGGCCTGCTCCTGCAGCCGGGCGTTTTCCTGCTGGTTCCGCCGAAGTTCGGCAATGAGGTCGGTTTGAGCCGAGGTCAGCCGCTGCATGAAGTAAAAATCGCGGCTGATCTGGTTGGGGTCGTCTCCTGAGAGCATTTGCCGCAGACTCTCGCCGCGGCTCGTGGCGTACTGGCGGCGGAGCATCCGCGCCACGCGCTCCTGCTGCAAGCTGATCTGGCGTTCAAGGGCCTGCTGTCTCTGTTGAATGCCTGACAGTGCGCGCTCCGCCTCCTTCCGCTCTTCGGAAAGCTCATGCAGCCGGCGACCCTTGATCGAGATGCTCTGCTCGATGTCCCGCAACTCATCCGCCGCTTCGGCCCGGTTCTCCTCGGTTCGCGCCAGTTCTTTCTGCAGTTCGCGGAGCTTGTTCTGGATCTCCCTGAGCTCGGTGCGTTTCTCCGCGCTCGCCGGCGCTGGCGGCTGGGCATTGCCAGCCGCTGCGGCCATCAGGATGGCCGCAGCGAAAAGGCTGTAGAGACGGAAGCGCAAGCCCAGAAGAAACGCCGGCGACTTACTTCGCCTTGCCCTGGTTGGCCACGGCGGCCATTGCCGCGCGGATCGCTTCCTCGTCGCCCAGGTAATAGTTGCGGATGGGGCGCAGGTCGTCATCCAGCTCATAGACCAGCGGTTGGGCGGTGGGGATGTTGAGGTTCACGATTTCCGAATCGGAAATGTTGTCCAGATACTTGATGAGCGCACGCAGGCTGTTCCCGTGCGCAGCGATGATCACGCTCTTGCCCGACTTGACGGTGGGGGCGATGGTTTCCAGCCAGTAGGGTACGAAACGCGCCACCGTGTCTTTCAGGCACTCGGTACGCGGGAACTGGTCGGCCGGCAGATCGGCGTAGCGCGGATCGCTCAGGGTCAGGCGGGGATCGTCCTCGCCCAAGGGGGGCGGGGCAATGTCGTAAGCCCGGCGCCAGATCTTGACCTGGTCTTCGCCATGCTGGGCCGCTGTTTCTGCCTTGTTCAGACCCTGCAGGGCGCCATAGTGGCGCTCATTGAGGCGCCAGTTGTGGTGAACGGGGATCCACATGCGGTCCATCTGGTCCAGCACTGTCCACAGGGTCCGGATTGCCCGCCGCAGGACGGAGGTGTAGGCCACGTCAAAGGCGAAGCCATTTTCCTTCAGCAGCTTGCCGGCATTCTGGGCTTCCTGCAGGCCCTTGGCGGTCAAATCTACGTCCGTCCAGCCGGTGAAACGGTTTTCCTGGTTCCAGGCGGACTCACCGTGGCGCAACAAGACGATTTTTTTCATGATGTCGAATGAATGGATGGAAAGAAGGCTGCATCCGGTGCGAAAGTGCCGGTACCATGCGGATTCTGGCAGGCGTCCGGATAATCCTTTATTTTATAATATTTGCTGTGTTCAGCCGCAGCGTGTAGCCGTTATTCTTCAGACAGGCGCGGAGTTTTGCACGGCGACGGCGTTGTGGGACTTGGTACGGTGGGTGCATCCATCGAATTCGGGGTTAAGGTGATAATCGATCTCATCGACAAGCAGGAACATATCGAGACGGCAGCCCGGGCGCTCAAGGCCATCTCACATCCCTTGCGGCTGAAGATCGTTTGCGTCATTGGCGATCAGGAACTCTGTGTGCAGGACATCGTTGATGCGGTGGGTACCTCGCAGAGCAATATCTCCCAGCATCTGGCCATCTTGCGGGACAAGGGGGTGCTGGTTACCCGGAAGGACGCCAACCGGGTTTTCTATCGGATGGGGGATCAACGCACCTTGCAGCTGATCGTGCTGATGCGCGAGGTCTTCTGCGGCAGTGCCCCCGAGAAGCAGTGAGTTCAGGGAAAGGACGATTGAAGTGATGGAGTTTCTCCAGGCGAACATCATGTGGGTGGCCGCGGCCGCGGTCAGCGGTGGCATGTTGTTGTGGCAGGCGATCAATACGCGCGGTGGTGGCGACAGTGTTTCTCCGGCCGAGGCGACCCAGCTGATGAACCGCGAGAATGCCGTGGTGGTGGATGTTCGGGATGCAGGCGAAGTCAAGGAGGGGCGTATTCCCAATGCCCGCCACATTGTCTTGGGTGAGCTCGGACAGCGTCTGGGAGAGCTGGAGAAATTCAAGGACAAGCCCGTCATCGTCTGTTGCCGGTCCGGTAGCCGCTCCGCCAACGGCGCAGCGGTGTTGCGCAAGGCCGGGTTCTCCCGCGTCTACAACCTGGCCGGCGGATTGGCTGCCTGGGAGCAAGCCGGCCAGCCCATCACCCGCAAGTAAGGAGCCGCCGATGCCTGCGGTGACGATGTACAGTACGGCGGTGTGCCCCTATTGCGTGCGCGCAGAGGGGCTGCTCAAACGCAAGGGCGTGACCGACATTGTGAAGATCCGGGTCGATCTCGACCCCGCGCTGCGGGACGAGATGATGCGTCGTACCGGACGCCGGACCGTACCCCAAATCTATATCGGGGATTACCATGTAGGTGGTTTCGATGACCTTGCGGCGCTGGACGGGCGAGGTGAACTGGACCCCCTGCTGGCTGGCTGATGCCGGAGGGGATCGCTGCTGGCATATTCTTGACCATTTTCGGGGGCTGGATCATGCGGTCCCGCCTCATTCATCCTAAGTATTCCCTTTCTTTCCCTTGAGCCCATCATGAGCGATAACGCTGCCAACACGACGCCCGTATTCTCCATCGACAAGATTTACGTCAAGGATCTCTCTGTCGAGGTGCCGCATGCCCCCCAGATTTTCCTGGAGCGGGAAAATCCCAACGTGGACATCCAGCTGCACACCGAAGGTACCGGGCTGGGGGATGGTTATTTCGAGGTCAGCCTGACCTGCACCATCACTGCCAAACTTGGTGAAAAAACCGTGTTCCTGGTGGAGGCCGCCCAGGCGGGCATTTTCCAGATCCAGAACGTGCCGGAGCCGGACCTCTCCGGCGTACTTGCGGTGGGGTGCCCCAACATCCTCTTCCCGTATGCCCGGGAGACTGTCTCCAGCGTGACCCAGCGTGCCGGCTTTGCTCCCATCATGCTGGCCCCGGTCAACTTCGAAGCCCTCTACCACCAGCGTTTGCAGGAGCAGCAGGCTGCCCCGGCGACAGCCCAGTAAACGCCAGTCACTCACCACGGCCAGCGGGAGGCTTTCATGCAGCGTATGTCGGGTTTCACGGTGTCAGCCTTGGCGTTGGCCGCCGTGCTTTGGTCGGGCGCTGTCGGCGCCGTGGACTACCGCTCGGTTTCCGAAGGGGCGGCGCTCTATGACGGGCCTTCGGCCAAGGCCAAGGCCCTGTATGTGATCCTCCGCGGGACGCCGGTGGAAGTGGTCGTCAATCAGGACGGCTGGACCAAGGTCCGGGACTACCAGGGTGACATGGGCTGGATCGAGCGGAAGTTCCTGAGCGAACGGCGCACCGTGATCGTCTCGGCCCCCCGTGCTGAAGTCCGGGAGAAGCCTGACACCACTTCACCGGTGGTGTTCGAGGCCGGCCGCGATGTTCTGTTGGATCTGCTGGATGCCAACCCGCCGGGATGGCTCAAGGTTCGTCACCGGGACGGCCAGACCGGCTTCATCCGCGTGACTCAGGTCTGGGGGCGGTAAGCATTTGCGGTCTTGTCTGCTGAATCAATGGTTCAAATGATCAAGCTTGCCGTGCTCGGCGCAGGCTCGTGGGGGACCGCGCTGGCGGCCACGTTTGCGGGCCATCAGGAAGTCACCCTCTGGGGGCGGGACTCCGGGCGGATGGCAGCGATGGCGCGCGATCGGGAGAATCGCCGCTACTTGCCCGGCTGCGCCCTGCCGGCAGCGCTCAGCATCACCTCCGACTTGGCGGAAGCGCTGGACGGGGTCGGACTGGTCCTGGTGGTGACTCCGGTCAAGGCTTTCCGGGAGACACTGGAATGCTTGCATGCACTGGCGCCGGGTGTGCCGGCGATCTGGGCGTGCAAGGGGCTCGAGGCTGGCAGCCGATTGCTGCCTCATCAAATCTTTGCCCAGACGCTGGGGGCGGGTGCGCCGGGGGCCGTGCTCACCGGCCCGAGCTTTGCTGCCGAGGTTGTGCGGGGGCTGCCAACCGCCATCACACTGGCGTCGGCGGACATTGGGCTGGCCCGGCAATGTGCGGCCTGGTTGCATCACCCCCGGTTCCGCATCTACGCGGGTGATGACGTGCCGGGCGCGGAAGTGGGCGGGGCGGCCAAGAACGTGCTGGCCATCGCGGCAGGTATCGCGGACGGAATGGGCTTCGGCTCCAATGCCCGCGCTGCCCTGATCACCCGCGGCTTGGCGGAGATATCCCGACTCGGACTTGCCCTCGGCGGCCGGCGGGAAACGCTGATGGGCCTGGCGGGCATGGGCGACCTGATTCTGACCTGCACGGGGGATCTTTCCCGTAACCGTCGTGTTGGACTGGGGCTTGCCCGGGGCGAACCCCTTGCGGTCGTGCTCGAGCAACTGGGGCAGACGGCCGAGGGCGTGTCCACCGCACGGGAGGTGGTGGCCCTGGCTGATCAGATGGGGGTTGAGATGCCCATCTGCGCGGCGGTGAACCAGGTGCTCCATCACGGCTTACCCGCCCGGGTGGCGGTGGAGCAGTTACTGGCCCGCGACATCAAGGACGAGTAACTCCCTCGGAGCGGGAGTCAGGCGCCACCCGCAAAGCTGGTCTGCCGCCAGGCTTCAAACACGAGCACCGAAACCGCATTGGCGAGATTCAGGCTGCGGCTGCTGCGCTGCATGGGGATGCGCAGGCGGTCTTCCGGCGCTACATGTTCCAGTACCGACTGGGGCAGCCCGCGGCTCTCCGGACCGAAAAGCAGTGCACAGGTCCCGGAGAGTTCGGCCTGGTCGTAACGGGTGGTTCCCTTCGTGCTCAGCGCGAACCATCGGCAATGGGCGAGCCGCGTGCGGCACGCCTCCCAATTGTCGTGCACGGTGACGTTTGCCAGATCGTGGTAGTCCAGGCCGGCTCGGGCGAGATTGCGCGCCGTGAGCTGGAACCCGAGGGGTCTAACCAAGTGCAGTGCCGCGCCGGTATTGGCGCACAGCCGGATGATGTTGCCGGTGTTGGGGGGAATCTCCGGCTCGAACAGGACGACTTGAATCATCCTTGAATGGTACCCCGTACCGGGGCGATCGCACTTGTGCCTGTGTGGCATTGGCGCGACAAAGGTCTTCCGCAAACAAAAAGGGCGCCTGATTGCAGGCGCCCTTTTGCGTCGGATCAAGAACCGGTCAGCAGCCGCTCTCGGTCACGCTCACGGCGGGGGAGGCAGACGGCGTGTATTGGGCGAAACAGTTGCCGCTGGTCATCCCCGAGGGGTAGAAGCGCACGTTCACCGGGCTGTTCGTGTCGTAAGTCAGGTTGTAGCCCTGGCACGCGGAGGCGCTCTCGCAACGCATGAGGCTGCCGACGCCGGCATTGTCCGCAGTGGGCAGGCCGGTGGCGGAATCCACGGTGACCGACCCCCCAACCAGGCTCACGGAACTCACGTTGCCGCCGGCGATCTGCCAGGCGGACTGGGCCATGGACACACCGGAGCGCAGGCCTGCTGCCGCATTCTGGATCGCAGCCTTACGGGCCTGGCCGGAGGCGTCCATCATCCGCGGTAGGGCAACCGCTGCCAGGATGCCGATGACCGAGATGACGACGATCAGTTCGATCAGCGTAAAACCGCCTTGCCCGTTCCGGGCGCTGTTCCCTTTGAATTTCATTTTCATGCTTCTCCTGTGAGCAATGAGGGGTGTTTGCCAGGAGTAACGGCCCAGGGCCGGAAAAACTTTAAGGACGTTTGCTGCCCGGAGCACCGATTCAAGAACCCCGGTTTTCAGACGTTTACTTGCGGGCGTGCTGATGACCTTCAAGGAAACGTGGTCGATCGCGCATTGTAAAGGCATTCGAAAACCAGGAGGTGTGTGTGTACTCATTATTGTGCGGACCTGATGTCTCCTGTGGTTTGGACAGAAGCCGGGTTTAATTCGGCTAATTTCGGGAGTCGCGCGTGAAGAGACCGCAGAAGATCCGGATCGGCGAGATGCTCATCCAGCAGAGCCTGCTTACCCCCGAGCAGGTACAGGCGGCGCTGGAGGATCAGCGGCGAAGTGGGCGCAAGCTTGGGCGCATTCTCGTGGAGAATGGCTACATCAGCGAACTGGCGCTGTCCCAGGCGCTGGCCCGCCAGCTCGCCGTGCCGTTCCTGGACCTGCGCCAGTATCCCCTGGAGGCGCCGGTGGTGCGGCGCTTGCCCGAGGCCCAGGCCCGGCGTTTCCGGGCGGTGGTGCTGGAGGAAACCGGTGAGGGGTTCCGCGTCGGCATGGCCGACCCGACCGACATCTATGCCTACGATGAAATCTGCCGCGTACTGAAGCGGGAAATCGACATCGCAGTAGCGACCGAGACGGATCTGCTGGCCGTCATCGACCGTTTCTACCAACGCACCGACGAGATCACTGGTTTTGCGCAGGCGCTGACAGCGGAGCTGGCGGATGCGCCTTCCCAGCTCGGCAATCCGTTCGGACTCTCGGCCGGGCAGGAGGACGCGCCTGTTGTGCGTCTGCTGCAGACGGTATTCGAAGAGGCGGTGCGCCTGCGTGCCTCGGACATTCACATCGAGCCCCAGGAGAAGTCCCTGGTGTTCCGTCTGCGCATCGATGGCGTCCTGCATGTGCAGACCGAGACGGACACCAAGATCGCCCCGGCGCTGGTGCTGCGCCTCAAGCTCATGTCCGGCCTGGACATCTCGGAGAAGCGGCTGCCCCAGGACGGTCGTTTCCATGTAGCGATCCGCGAGCGTCCGGTCGATATCCGTCTATCCACCCTGCCCACCCAGTATGGCGAGTCCGTGGTGATGCGTTTGCTGGTGCAGCAAGGCGGCGTCGTCCGGCTAGATCGCCTGGGCATGCCCGACGCCGTGCTCAGCCGCCTGCGGGCGGCCATCCACCGGCCTTCCGGGATGATCCTGGTGACCGGGCCGACCGGCTCGGGCAAGACCACCACGCTCTATGCCGCGCTGACCGAGCTGAATACGACGGAGCGCAAGATCATCACCGTCGAGGATCCGGTGGAATACCGGCTGCCCGGTATCAATCAGGTACAGGTGAACGAGAAGATCGATCTGAGCTTTGACCGGGTGCTGCGTGCCTCCTTGCGTCAGGACCCGGACACCATCCTGGTGGGCGAGATGCGCGACCGCACCACCGCCGAAATCGGCCTGCGCGCTGCCATGACCGGCCACATGGTGCTGTCCACCCTGCACACCAACGACGCCGCCTCCACGCCCATGCGCCTGCTGGACATGGGCGTGCCGGCCTACATGGTGGCTTTGTCGCTGCAACTGGTGTTGGCCCAGCGTCTGGTGCGGGTGCTTTGCGAAGCCTGTGCCCAGCCGCACGCTCCGGACGAACAGGAAATGGAATGGTTGCTGCAGGAACTGGGTGCCGACGCTCGCAACGGGCGCTACCGCAGGGGTGCCGGCTGCCATGCCTGCGGCGGCACGGGCTATGTGGGGCGCACCGGGGTGTACGAGGTGCTGGAGATGAGCCGCCCATTGGTGGAGGCGGCCACCCGGGGCGATCCGGAGGCGTTTACCCGTCTGGCGGAGCAGCAGATGGCCGGCCGCACCCTCCAGCGGGACGCGGCCCGGCTGGTGGCGGAGGGCAGGACCACTGTCGCCGAGGCCATCAAGGTTGCGAACCAGCTCGCGGAAGAGGTTTGAGGCGATGACGGGCGCGATGGCGGCTGAGCGCGCAGGGCGTGTGGCGTGAGCGCCGGCGCGTTTGCCTACGTGGGGCGCGATGGCACCGGCGCCAAGGTCGAGGGCGTACTCGAAGGCGCCAGCCCCAACGTGGTTGCGGATCAGTTGCGGGCGCGGGGCATCACGCCGGTGAGCATCAAGGCAGCGGCCGGGGGGCAGGCCGGCGGTGGCGACAAATCTGGCGCCTGGCTGGAAGGGCTGCTTAAACCGCGCATCCCCGCCATCGAGATCATGCTTTTCAGCCGGCAGCTCTACACCTTGCTCAAGGCGGGTGTGCCCATCATGCAGGCGCTGACCGGGCTCGGCGAATCCACGCCGAACAAGACCATGGCCGGGGTGATCACCGATGTGCGTGACAGCCTGGAGGTGGGGCGCGACCTGTCTGCCTCCCTGGCCCGGCACCCCCGGGTGTTCTCGTCGTTCTACCTTTCCATGGTTCGGGTGGGCGAACAGACCGGACGGCTCGAAGAGATCTTCCTCCGCCTCTACCACCATCTCGAATTCGAGAAGTTCATGCGGGAGCAGGTCAAGTCCGCCCTGCGCTACCCCATGTTCGTGGTGGCCGCCATGGTTTTGGCGATGGGGGTGATCAACGTCTTCGTCATCCCGTCTTTTTCCAAGGTGTTCAAGGGGATGAACGCCAAGCTCCCCCCCATGACCGAGCTGCTGATCGGGCTCTCGGACTTCACGGTGCGTGCGTGGCCGTGGCTGCTCGCGGGGCTGTGCCTGGCGATCGCGGGTTTCATCCACTGGACCCGCACGCCGTCTGGCCAGTTGTTGTGGGACCGGGCCAAACTGAGTCTGCCGGTGGCGGGCAAGATCGTGCGCAAGGCCACCCTGGCCCGCTTCGCCCGGAGCTTCTCCCTGGCCCTGCGCAGTGGTGTGCCAGTGGTGCAGGCCATGACGGTGGTGGCGCAGACGGCTGACAACGCCTACATGTCCGACAAGGTGGCGCGGATGCGGGAGAGCGTGGAGCGGGGCGAAAGCGTGTTGCGCACCGCCACGGCGGCCAAGGTGTTCACGCCGACGGTGCTGCAGATGATCGCGGTGGGCGAAGAATCGGGCGCCCTCGACGAGCTCTTGCAGGAGGTGGCGGAGCTTTACCAGCAGGAAGTGGAGTACGAGCTCAAGACCCTCTCGGCGCAGATCGAGCCCATCCTGATCGTCTTCCTCGGGGCGATGATCCTGGTGCTGGCCCTCGGGGTGTTCATGCCCATGTGGGAGCTGGGGCGTGCTTCGATGCAGAAGGGCTGATCCCCCCGGGCGCTGATCGTGACCGATTGTGCAGCGGTCACGGTCCGGAGGTGAAACAGGGGCGGAATCGCCCTTTGCTGGGGCAATCGGCGCTCCGCGTGCCGTTGCAGCATTGGTCCGATGCCCGGGTTTTGCCGCCTCACCGCCGGCCTGGCGCAGCCGTCCGCCCCCTCCGGGGCAACCCACCCCCCGTTTGCGGGACGCAGCATGTACAGTACAAAACGCATTTCCGGCCGTTCCCTGCGCCTGCGGGCGCGCCATCCGCGCCTCGGTTTCACCCTGGTGGAGCTGGTCATCGTGATTGTGGTGATTGGCGTGCTGGCCGCGGTGGCCATGCCCCGCTTCCTCGACATCAACACCGATAGTTACCGGGCGACGGTGACCGCCACCGGCGGCTCCTTTGGCGCATCGGCCCAGGCGGTCCGCGCCCACTATGTGGCCAATGGCTACAGTGGCGCCCGGGCCAACGTGCCGGGCTTCGGCGATGCCACGGTGGATACCAATGCGGCCGGCTACCCGGTGGATACTGCAGATGCGTCCGCAATCGGCGGCACGGCGGCCCGATGCGTCAACCTCTGGAGCGCCCTGCTGCAGAACCCGCCGGTGGCCGACACTGCGGCTTCGCCCAATAGCGCTGCCACCTACCGCGCCAGTGCCAGCGGCGAAGTGTGCACCTTCACCTATCTGCCAAGCACGGCGGTGGCACGCTCCTTCAGCTACAACGCCTCCACCGGGCGGGTGGCCTTCGTCAATCCGTGAATGACCCACGCCTCACCCGCCACTGCCGGGGCGTCACCCTGGTGGAGATGATCACGGTCATCGCCGTGATGGGAGTGCTGGTCGCCGTGGCGGCACCCCAGTTCAGCCGCCCCGGGGCCTTTCAGGCGCGGGGATTCTCGGAACAGGTGCAGGAAGCGATCCGCTTCGCCCGCAAGGTGGCCATTGCCGAGCACCGGGAGATCTGCGTCTCGGTGAGCGGCTCGGCGTTGAGCCTGACCCGGACGGTGGCGGCGGCTACGCCTGCTGCGGCCTGCGACGCCGGCAATCCGGTCCTGCTGCCGGGCTCGGATGCGGCTTACAACGTGGCTCCGCCCCCAGGTTTGAGCCTCAACGCCAGCCGCAGCAGCTTCCGCTTCGATCCACTGGGGGACGTGGCACCGGGCGCGGTGAGCCTCACGGTGGCTGGCGGCGATCAGGATTTCAGCATCACCGTCGAGGCCGGGACGGGCTATGTGCATTGAGCGGCCACGCGTCCGGGGTGTGACGTTGATCGAGCTGGTCATCTTCATCGCTCTGGTGGGCTCGGCCATGGCGGCGGCACAACTGCTGTTTGCCGGCCTCGAAGGACGCAGCGCCGACGCGTTGCCCCGCAAGCAGGCGCTGGCCATTGCCGAATCCATCATGGAAGAGGTGCGGCAGATGCCGTTCACCTATTGTGATCCGGATGATGGCAATGCCAGTACGGCGACCTCCTCAGCCGGGTGCGCGAGCAATGCGCTGGTGGAGCGGCAGGGGGCGGAAACCGGTGACGTGGCCGGCGCGTTCGACAATGTGAGCGACTACCATGGGTTCTCGATGAACGCCGGCATTCAGGACGCTGCAGGCACGGCAGTGGCCGGCCTGGAGGGTTTTTCCGCCAGCGTCACGGTGGCGCCCGTCGCGCTCGGGGGTATTGCGGCCCTGGATGCAAACGGCGTGCCCCAGTCCCTGCACATTACCGTGACGGTGACCGGCCCGGCCAACACCCGGGTGGCGCTCGACGGCATGAGAGCCCGCTATGCGCCCAATGCTTTCTAGCCCCCGGCCTGGCCATGGGTTCACCTTGGTGGAGATGGTGGTCACCCTCGCGGTGCTGGGGGTGGTGTCCGCCGTGGTCGGGGTCTATGTGGCCGCGCCGGTGGAGAGCTTCGACAAGATGGCCCGCCGCGCCACCCTGAGCGACGAGGCGGATCTCGCCCTGCGGCGCATCGCCCGGGATCTGCGCGCGGCCTTGCCCAACAGCATCCGCGTCACCACCGATGTGGCGGGCCGCAGCTACCTGGAGTGCCTGGAGGTGCGTGCCGGCGGGCGCTACCGCGGCCAGGTGGCGTCGGACGGTGGTGGCGACCCCCTGGACTTTTCGGTGGCCGACACCTCGTTCGACATACTCGGTGCCACGCCCACGTCGCCCTGGCGGGGGGATATCTCGGTGGGGGATCGCGTGGTGGTGTTCAACACCGGTCAAACCGGGGGGGACGCTTACGCCGGCGACAACAGCGCCGCCATCAGCGCCGTGCCAACCGCTGCCACCAAACCCAACGAAAGAGTCCTGCGCTTTGCCGCCAAGCAGTTTCCGGCGGCTTCACCCTACAGCCGCTTCCATGTGATCTCCGGCCCGGTCAGTTACGTGTGCGACCCGGCGGCCGGGACCCTTACCCGGCATTGGGGCTACAGCATCAGTGCCAGCCAGCCGGCGCCTCCCTCTGGCGGACAAAGTGCGCTGCTGGCCACAAGCGTGAGCGCCTGCGGTTTCAGCTACACATCCGGGGTGCTCAGCAGCCTGGGGCTGGCGTCCCTGTCTCTCACGCTTACCCGTTCCGGCGCTGCGGGATCGCCCGAGAGCGTGCGCTTGTTTTCCCAGATCCGGGTGAGCGGACTGCCATGAGCGGCATCAAGGGGCGGCAGCGACAGCGGGGCACTTCGGTGGTGTTCGCCGTGTTCATCCTGGTGATGCTGGCTGGGTTGGGCGGTTACGCCATCAACCTGATGCGGGGGCAGGACGCGGGTTCCGAGCGCGACATCCTGGGCGCCCGTGCCTATCTGGCCGCCCAGGCCGGGATGGAGTGGGCGCTGTGGCAGGTGATGCAGGCGGGGGGGAGTTGCGCCAGCAGTTCCACGCTGGCGGCAGGGAGCCTGCCCGGAACCTTGGCTCCTTTCACGGTGGCCGTACAGTGCGGCAGCACCAGTCATGACGAGGCGGGCAGCGCGCTCAGCCTCTACACGCTGACGGCCGTGGCCTGTGCGCCTGCCGCCGCCAGCGGTACGCCCTGCCCCAACACGTCAGGCGGCGAAGGCTACGTGGAACGGGAAGTGAGGCTCGTGGTGGAGCGGTAGCCGGGAACGGCAGGCCCCCGAGATGGCACGTGGCGCGGGCTAGGTTGCCCCGGTTGTTTCCCTGCCCAACAGGCGGCGGGCGAGCCGCCACAGCTTGGGCAGGAACCACAGCATGCCGAGCAGGAAGAGCCCAAGCAGGACCAGGAAGATGACCGGCTGGTGAAAGGCGGTGAGCAGGCCGCCCACCACCAGCGCGTCTTCCCCGGCGGAGGTGACCATGTTGCTGACGGGCTCGGGGGAGGTGTTGATGGCGGCCCGGCTGCCGGCTTTGGTGAGATGGGTGCCGGCGGTGATGGTGCCGCCCAGCAGGCCGGCAGCGAGCATGATGGCCGGGCTCTGGTCGCCAAGGGCCATGGCGGCCAGGATGGCCCCGCCGGGCACGCGGATGAAGGTGTGGATGGCGTCCCACAGGCTGTCCAGCGCCGGGACCTTGTCGGCAAAGAACTCCACGGTGAACATCAACCCCGCCGCACTCAGCACCAGCGGGTGGGTCAGCACTTCGAGGGAGCCCGGCAGGCTCACGTAACCGAAGCGGCCGAGCAAGCCGGCGATGAGAACGACGGCGTAGAGGCGGATGCCGCTGGCCCAGGCCAGGCCGGAGGCAATGGCGATGTGATTGACGAGATCCACCTGCTATCCTCCCGGTCACATGGTGTGCCGCATCGGCTGCAAGCCTGCAGCCCAGGCACGGAAACCCATTCTACGCCGCACGCTCGCACGGGTGCGCTTTGCCGGCTGCGATGCCCATGTTCTGGTTCGATCAACTGGTGGAAGAGCGCATCCGGGCCGCACAGGCCAAAGGGGAGTTCGATGCGCTGCCGGGCGAAGGGAAACCCCTGGCGCTGGATGACGACTCCCTCATTCCCCCGGAGATGCGCATGGCGGTGCGCATTCTCAAGAATGCGGGCTATGTGCCGCCCGAACTGCAGGCCTTGTCCCAGATCAACCAGCTCGAAGCCGTCATCCGCTGCGCCGAAGGCGAAGCCGCCCGCGAAGCCTGCCGCCGCCTCGAATACCTCCTGTGGAAGCTGGACGCGGCGGGCCTGGCCCATACCTCGCAGGCGGTGCTGCAGCGTTACCACGCGCTGTTGGCGGAGCGGTTGGGAGTGGGTGCGGGAAAATAGCGTCCCCTTGCCGGATCGACGCAGCAGCAGGCGTTCAAGTTACCCAACGCGGTGACGATATGTTGCTCTATCGAGCGTGTTCGTTGTCCCTGTGATGAAACTTGTTCCTCTCAAGCGTGGCGACCTGGTGGTGGGCAAGCCCTTGCCCTGGCCCCTTTATGACTCCACCTGCAACGTGGTGCTCAAGCCGGGCTATGTGCCGGATTCCCCGCGCCAGCTGGAGGGCCTGCTTTCGGGCAACCTGATGCGGGACCTGGACTACGTACCGCCGGGGGACGACAAGACGCCTCCGCCGCGGGATGCCGCCCAGCCATCGGTCTTCGCCCTGGAGGACGTGCGGATGGCCATTGGCGACCTGGTGCAGGTGCAGATGCAAACGGAGTTCGATCATTCGCGCCACTACGTCAGCCTGGTCGGATACATGAAGGACCGGAGCGTCATCGTGTCCACCCCGGTGGTGGATGGGAAGGTGATGATGCTGAGGGATGGGCAGGCCTTCATTGTCCGATTGTTCAGCGGCAAGAGCGTCTATGCGTTCAGCACCGTGGTCAACAAGGTGGCCAATACCCCGTTCCCCCATCTGCATCTGGCCTACCCGCGGGAGGTGCGGGGCGTGGTGGTACGCGGGTCGGCACGGGTGAAGGTGAACATCATCGGCCTGGTGAGCAACGCCGCTGGCCGGAGCATGGCGTGTACGGTGCGCGATCTGAGCCTGGGGGGAGCCCTTTTTGCCGCAAAGGAACAGATTGCCGACGCCGAGGAGCACGTGACCCTGAAATTGCGGGTGTTTGTGCACGAAGCGGAACACATCCTCTCGCTCAACTGCCGGCTGCGCTCGATCAACGTCGCCTGCAGCAGCGAAGATGGGGGGCTGAACATCCTCCACGGAGTCAGTTTCAGCGATCTCAAACCCCAGGATTCCCTGGTGCTCACCGCCCTGATCTACAAGCGCATGGTGGAAGACGCGGAGGAAGGCGGCATCACGCTGGCCAACATCTGACCGGCTGGGACGGGCGCAGCAAGAACGACGCCGGGCACTGCCCGGCGTCGTGTTTTCGACGGCGAGTCCGGATGCTTACAGCGAGCCGTAGGAATGCAGCCCGGAGAGGAACATGTTGACGCCGAGGAATGCGAAGCTGGTGACCACCAGCCCCACCACTGCCCACCAGGCGAGCATGCGGCCGCGCAAGCCCTTGGTGAGGCGGATGTGCAGCCAGGCTGCGTAGTTGAGCCAGACGATCAGCGCCCAGGTTTCCTTGGGGTCCCACTGCCAGTAGGTTCCCCAGGCTTCCGCCGCCCACAGGGCCCCGAGGATGGTGGCAATGGTGAAGAAGGCAAAGCCGATGGCGATGGCCCGGTACATCACATCGTCCAGGACCTCGGGTGCGGGCAGGCGGCTGGCCAGGATGCCCCGCTCGGCCAGCAGGTAGGCCACCCCCACCATGGCGGCGAGGGCAAAGGCGCCGTATCCGATGAAGTTGGCCGGCACGTGAATCTTCATCCAGTAGCTTTGCAGCGCTGGAATCAGCGGCTGGATCTCGTGGGCCTCGCGGGTGAAGGTGTACCAGAGCAGGAATCCGACGGAGGCGCTGATCACCACCAGCACAAAGGCGCCCATCTGACGGGTACGGTAATGGCCTTCGTAGTACAGGTAGAGGAGGCCGGTCATCACCGCGAAGAGCACGAACACTTCGTAGAGATTGCTGATGGGGATGTGTCCCACGTCCGGGCTGATCAGATAGCTTTCAAACCAGCGCACCAGCAGGCCCGCGCCGCCCATGACGCAGGCGGCCCAGGTGAGGAAACTGCCGGTGCGGGCAGCGAACTCCGAGCGGGCGGCCACGCTCACCCAATAGGCGCCCGTGGCGATGAAGAAGAGCGCGCTCATCCACATGATCGCCGTCTGACTGGAGATCAGGTACTTGAGGAAGAACACCTTTTCAGCCCGCGCCAGATCGCCCTGGTAGAGCGCGATGCTGGCCAGGGCGATGAGCGCGGCCGCCAACAGAAAGCCACGGAAAGGCTTCCAGGCCCAGCCAATGGCGGCTGTGGCCGGCACCGTCAGGATCAGGATGCCTTTTTCGTACACATCCATGTAGTCCCCGAACTGCTGCAAGGCGTAGATGGCGCCGACAGCAAGCGCCAATGCAAACAGCCAGTCCAGCGGGGTGATGCGCTTGAGCAGGCGGATGTGGTGCGGCGGCGATTGGGCGAGTTCCATGGGTGTTCCTCTAGCGTCTATCCGATTCCCGGACCGGGGCGGCCGGCGCACTATTGTGCACTGAGCTGGGCGCGCAGCGCTTCGCGATGGGTGGCAAATTCCTTGTCCAGGTCGATGGTCTTCCGGTTGGACGACATGGCCAGCAAGGCCTCACCCGAGTGCTTGACCAGGACGAAGAAGCGGCGTTCCCGAACGTAGAGCATGAACATCACGCCCAGCACCAGCAGGGCCGAGCCCAGGTAGACCACGGGCTGCCCGGGGGAGCGGGTGGCCTGGATGACGCTGGCCCGGATCTCCTGAAAATCCTTGAGTTCGAGGAACAGTGGTGCTCCGTAGTGGAAGCTGTCGTTGGTGGCGTTGAGCACGTCGCGGACGAAATCCGCCTTTTCTCCGTCCATCTGCAGCAAGGGCAGTCCCGCTTTCTCCCGGGCCAGTTGCCAGGCCTCCCAGGTGACACCCTGCAGCACCTTGAGCAAGGCCTCGGCAGCCTTTTCCCGGTCAGGCTCCGGCACCGATTTCTCGATGAAACGGGAGACGGATTCGTAGCCGCCCTGAGAAAAAAGCAGCAAGACCCGTTCGGCGGTTTCCGTGAGCCGCGCTTGCATGGCCTGACCGAGCCGGCTGTCGGTCGCCAGGGCGCTGGTGGTGAAGCGGCGGGCGATGCGACCACGCTCTTCGGCGTTGAGCAGAACGGAGCGGACGGTGAGGAAAGTGTCCGGTTTGCCATCCGGGTCGGACGGGATGCGCAGGAAGCGGAACGGCTCGTTGGGGGAACCCCGGACGCCGGACATGAAGTAGGACCTTCCCTCCTGCGTCAGGGGTTGCATGTAGGTGTTGTATTCCCGGGCCTGCCCGGCGGCATCCCTAAGCTTGTAGCTGTAGCTGGGACCCACGTTGCGCAGATCCTTCTTGCCGGTCGTTTTGGCGCCGCTTCCCAAATGTGTGCCCAGGCGTTCCAGCAACGAGGGCTCCGGGGTTTCGACCGGCTCGGCCATGTTTTCCACGTTGAACGAGCGGAAGCCGGTGAATTCGATGGTGTAGGTGAAGCTGGGGTGGGTCAGCTTGACCGAATCGCCCACCTCGCCTGCCAAGGGTAGCGAGGTATTGTCACCGGGCTGGAGGCTGCGGGCGACAATGGCGAGCTTGGTGCCACCGTCGTCGAAGCTGGCTTGGTAGAGGGTGATGCCGCCGTACTCGAACGGTCGGTTCACCTCGATGGTTTTCTCCACCGACTTTCCGCTAACCTTGTCGGTGAGGATGATGTCGCTGGCAAAACGCTTGGGCGCTCCGGTGCTGTAGTGCTCGATGTGAAACTTCTTGAGCGATATCGAGAAGGGGAGCGCCTGGATGAGTAGCCCATCCTTCACGTTGAGCGTGGCCACGTCAGCCGAGCGGCCCTCCGGGATGAAGATGTTGCCCCGATAGCTCCAGTTGTCGACGCCGAGTCGGCTCTCTTCCGGGATGTTGGTCAGCAGTCCCCCCGAGGTGGGCTTCTTGTCGCCCAGCCACATCTGCAGCTTGAGCGGCAGGTTTCCGTCCATCAGCCCGCCGATGCAGATCAGCACGATGGCCCCATGGGCCAGGAAGTAGCCCAGGCGGTTGCTGCTTCCGGTTTTTGCGGCGATGAGCACCCCGTCATCACGGACGCTGGACCGCGCTTTGTAGCCGCGTTCCCTCAAGTACGCCTCGATCCTCCGCCGGTGAGTGTCCGCATCCGGAGTCGCCGTCTCCAGGACAGCACTGTGCGCGAACTGGCGCAGGGACACTTCCTTGGCGTTTTCGCGAAAGCTGCGCATGTCCCGAACCATCTGCGGACCCTGGCGGTAGATGCACAGGCTGGTGGAAATCACCAGGAAGGCGAGGATCACCAGGAACCATGTGGCGTTATAGACCGCGTAGAGCCCCAGCGCCTCGAATATGGGAAACCAGAACTGGCCAAACTGGTTGAGGTAGTTGTTGTAGGGTTCGTTCTGCTTGAGCACCGTGCCGATGATTGAAGCGATGGCCAGAATGCTCAGCAGGCTGATGGCAAACCGCATCGAACTGACCAGCTCGTAGAGAGCCTTCAGGGTTGAACTGCGTTGGGTCATGGTTGTGGTAACGGCGTTGGCTTCAGGGCGGGAATGCCCTGCACGCGGCAGGGTTTATCTCCCGCCATAGCAAAAAGGGGTGACCACTGGCCACCCCTTTTAGACAACTCACCCGTTGCCGGGTTTGATTTAACGCAGACCGGCGATGTAATCGGACACGGCCTTGATTTCTGCGTCGGTCATCTTCACGGCGACCATGCGCATCATCTTGGCCGGATCGTTCGCCCGTTCGCCCAGACGGAAGGCCTTCAACTGGGCTTCGGTGTATTCGGCGAACTGGCCGGACAGACGTGGATACTGGGCGGGCAGACCGGCACCGGCGGGGCCGTGACAGGCGGCGCAGGCGGGCAGACCCTTGGACTGGTCGCCAGAGCGGTAGAGACGCTGGCCCAATTCAATGGATTCCTTGCTCTTGGCTGCTTCGGGCTTCAGTTTCTGGCCGGCGAAGTAGGCAGCCAGCCCTCGCATGTCCTCGTCGGACAAGGGGGCGACCATGCCACCCATGACCGGATTGGCACGTTCGGCGGGGGCGCCGTTGTCAGACTTGAAGTTCTTGAGTTGCTTATAAAGATACTCCGGGTGCTGCCCGGCGATTTTCGGGTTGGCAGCAATGGCACTGTTGCCATCGGCGCCATGACAGGCCACGCAAACGGTGGAGGCAATTTGCTGTGCCTTGGCAACGTCAGGCTTGGCGGGAGCGGAATCGGCCGCGTACAGGGCGCCGGACGCGAGCAAAAGCGAAACCAGCAAGGAGCGCTTGATCATTTCAACCTCGGGAGCCGTGGAGTCTTGAAAAAACTGATATTCTATACCAGCTCATGGATGCTGCGCCACGGAAAGGCGGAGCCGTCAAGCTTGATCGGGTGCCGATCGGCGCCACGCCATGTTCAGACGCCACATACAGCCGCTTCGGGCGGCAGGTTCCATGTCCCTTTTCCGTCACGCAGTATTCGTTACCTCCGTCGCCCAGACCGCAGGCCTTCCGCCGCCCGAGGGTGCTGAAATAGCATTTGCCGGCCGCTCCAATGCCGGTAAATCCAGCGCCATCAATACCCTGGCGGGACATACCCGGCTTGCCTACGTGAGCAAGACTCCCGGGCGCACCCAGCTCATCAACTTTTTCCGCCTGCGGGATGGCGCATTTCTCGTCGATCTGCCGGGTTATGGCTATGCCCAGGTGCCTGCAGAGATCCGGGCCAACTGGCAACGCCTGCTGGCTCGCTATCTGACCGAGAGGCCCAATCTCGTCGGTCTGGTGTTGATCATGGATGCTCGTCATCCCCTCACGCCGCTCGACCGGCAGATGATCGACTGGTTTTCGCCCAGCGGTCGCCCCATCCATGTCCTGCTCACAAAGTCCGACAAGCTTTCCCGGGGCGAGGCGGCGGCCACCCTCCTGAAAGTTCGGCGGGAGGTGGGGCAGATGGGGGCGCAGATCACGGTCCAGCTGTTTTCCAGCCTGAAGAAGATGGGGGCGGAAGAAGCGGAAGCGGTGATCGGGCAATGGCTGGAACCGGGTGCGGGCACGCAGAGCGCGGATCACGCGACCTGATTCATCGCAAACAAGCAGGAAAAAAGAAATGCCCCCGGCTAAAGGGGAGAAAAACCGGGGGCGATAATGCCTTATGGAGTAAGGCACCCGCTCAGGGAGGTAAAGCGGGAGACGGCTCAGCACCATCTGCTTGCTCTGACCAGGGGGGTGAGTAATAAGTTCCGCAGGTTTTTTGCCCGGTTATTCATCAAGCGCAAAATACAGTTACAGGACAGCCTATGAGTCTGAATGCCAGCGACAGGGGCGCATTCCCCTTCACCCGCATGCGGCGCATGCGGCGCGATGATTTCTCCCGCCGACTGATGCGGGAGTCCATGCTTACTGCGAGCGATCTGATCTACCCGGTTTTTGTACTGGAGGGGAGTGAGCGCTCGGAGCCGGTAGCGTCCATGCCCGGCGTGTTCCGACACACGCCGGATCGTCTCAAGCACGTGGCCGAGCAGTGCCTGCGGTTGGGTATTCCCGCGATTGCGCTGTTTCCCGTGATCGATCAAAGCCGGAAGACGGCGGACGCGAGGGAAGCGCTGAATCCGGAGGGGTTGGTGCCGCGCCTGGTGCGCGCACTGAAGCAATCCTTTCCGGAACTGGGGGTGATCACCGACGTAGCCCTCGATCCCTATACCAGTCACGGGCAGGATGGTCTCATTGATCAGAGCGGCTACGTTCTCAACGATGAAACACTTGAAGTGCTGGCTCGACAAGCACTGGTGCACGCCCAGGCCGGAGCCGACGTGGTGGCGCCGAGTGACATGATGGACGGTCGGGTGGGCCGCATTCGCAGGGAACTGGAGGCGAACAAGCGCATCCATACGCGTATCCTGGCTTATTCGGCCAAGTACGCGTCGAGCTTCTACGGCCCTTTCCGCGATGCAGTGGGCTCGGCTGGCAACCTGGGCAAGGGCAACAAGTACACTTACCAGATGGACCCTGCCAACACCGACGAGGCGTTGCGAGAGGTGGCGCTGGATCTGGCCGAGGGGGCAGACATGGTCATGGTGAAACCCGGAATGCCTTACCTGGACATTGTCCGCCGGGTTAAAGAGACATTCCGTGTGCCGACCTACGCCTATCAGGTGAGCGGCGAGTACGCCATGCTCCGTGCGGCCATCCAGAATGGTTGGCTGCCCGAACGGGAGTGCGTGCTCGAATCCCTGCTCGCTTTCAAGCGCGCAGGGGCCGACGGGATCCTGACCTACTTCGCGCTCGACGCGGCGGAGTGGCTCAAGCCTGCCTGAAGCAGCGCCCACTGGCTGGACCAGGCGCCAGCCGGGTCCCGGGTGAAGCCGCTTTTCACGAACTGCTGCCACCGTCCCAAGGTGAAGCACAGGAGCAGGTTGGCGCCACTGGCGGCGCCTTCCTCCCCGAGTTCCCCCTTCAGGCTGGAGCGCAGGGTGCCTTCGAGCCGCTCGAGCATCTGGTTGATGCGCGACTGCAGGCGACTGTCCTCGTTGACCAATGCATCGCCGGTCAGCACTCGGCAAAGCCCCGGGTGCTGGCGGGCAAAGTCGAGCAGCAGGGCGACGATGCGGCCCGTAGCCCCGACTCCGGCTTCTCCCGGGGATGGGCTGACGGAAGACATGAGGTTTTGTTCGATGAACTCGATCAATCCCTCGAACATCTGGGCTTTGCTGGCGAAGTGCCGATACAGCGCTGCTTCCGACACTTCCAGCCTGGCCGCCAAGGCGGCGGTTGTAACTTTCTCTCCCTTTGGGTCTTGCAGCATGTCAGCAAGAGCCTGAAGGATCTGGAGCTTGCGCTCACCCGTTCTGGTCGCCATGGTTTTCTCCCCGCGAATGAGAGTGTTGTCATGGAGTCTCGCCGGTGTCGTTGTGAGCTGCGAGCCTTGGGGGTTGTTGACCCTCCGGCTCATGCTCCGCTCCTCGCTGTGCGGGGCGGATTGCACCGACGCTCCTAGATCTTGCCGATGACGTGCGGCAGATCCAGAATCGATTGTATCGTGACATCCACGAAAGCGGGGCGTTTCATGTGTGGGCTGACTAGCACCGTTTGCATTCCGACACGTTTGGCTGTGCGCAAATTCTCCGGGCTGTCCTCCACCATCACACATCGTTGCGGCGTAAGCTTGTGCTCACGCAGGAGACGATGGAACCCAATGATCCCGGGCTTTGGGGCAAAGCCTGTATGCTCAATGGTGAATATCCCGTCGAAATGCAAGGACACGCCCATGGCATCAAGAACGGCCTCGGCGTAATGCTGGGGACCGTTCGAGAAGACGATTTTCCGCCCCGGCAAGCGACGCAGCATTGAGCGGACGGCCCGCGGGAAAACCAGCATTCCCGGCAGATCCGGAAATTGGTGGGTGTGCCACAGGAAGTGCCCGGGGTCCGTGCCGTGATGCCGCATCAACCCCAGCAGCGTCGCGCCATAGCGGCGCCAGTAGAGATTGCGCAGCCGGTTGGCCTCGGCTTCCTCCACTTCCAGTTGGGCCGCCACGTAGGCGGTCATGGAACGGTTGATATGGGGAAAGATGTGGGGCGAAGCGTCGTGGAGGGTGTTGTCCAGGTCGAAGACCCACACCCGGTCGCGTAAGGGGCAGCGCATGGTCGAGCGGGGCGGGAGTGACCGCCCCGGGATCTGGCCGGTCAGTGGCTGCGGATCATGGTGCCCACACCATGATCGGTCAGGATTTCCAGCAACAGTGCGTGTTCTACCCTGCCGTCAATGATGTGGACGCTCTTGACGCCATTGCGGGCCGCATCCAGGGCGGAACCGATTTTCGGCAGCATCCCTCCGGACAAGGTTCCGTCTTCCACCATTTCGTCGATCTGGCGGGGCGTGATGCCGGTCAGCAATTGCCCGTTCTTGTCCAGAACGCCCGGGGTGTTGGTCAGCAGCACGAGCTTTTCCGCCTTCAACACCTCGGCCAGCTTGCCGGCAACCACGTCCGCATTGATGTTGTAGGTCTCGCCGTTTTCGCCCACCCCAATGGGGGCAATAACGGGGATGAAGTCGCCCGAGTCGAGGAAGGAGATCAGGGTCGGGTCGATTTGCGTGATCTCGCCCACCAGGCCGATGTCGATCAGGTCGCCGGGCACGTCCTTGTTGGCCATCATCAGCTTCTTGGCGCGGATCAGGCTGCAGTCCTTGCCGGTGAGACCGACCGCCTTGCCTCCGTGGCGGTTGATCAGCGCCACGATCTCCTTGTTCACCTGGCCACCCAACACCATTTCAGCAATGGCCATGGTTTCGTCATCCGTCACCCGCATCCCCTGAATGAACTGCCCCTGTTTGCCTACGCGCTTGAGCAGATCATCGATCTGGGGGCCGCCACCGTGGACCACGACGGGGTTCATTCCTACCAGCTTGAGCAGCACCACATCCCGGGCGAAGCACTCTTTGAGATGCGGGTCCGTCATCGCGTTGCCACCATATTTGACCACGATCGTCCGGTCGTAGAAGCGGCGGATGTAGGGCAGGGCCTCTGCAAGGATGGAGGCCTTGGCAATGGGGGCGATATCGTTCATGGCGGGCGGAGTCCCGATGGCTGAAGAGTTGCGAATTCTAGCGATGCAGCGCACAAAGAAAAAGCCGCGCTACGCCATGGCGCAATGAAAGAGCTGATCGATCCTGTGGTTCCGGAGCGTCCTGCGGGAACCAGATGTCGCGCAGATCGGCGCCGGGGCTAGAATCCCCGAGCATGGTGCGTGAGGTGAAGCAATGAAGGTACGTCTGGATGGGCGGGATGTGGAGTATGTGGTCAGCGGTGCGGGCCCGTGGGTGACGCTGGTGCATGCGCTGGGATGTAACCTTGAAATGTGGTGGCCCCAGTTGTCCGCGCTGGAGCGCTGCTACACAGTGTTGCGTTACGACATCCGGGGCCATGGCGGCAGCAGTCCTGTTGCCGGGCCTTACTCGTTTCCGGATCTGGCTGCCGACGGGCTGAACCTGCTTGACCATCTGGGGGTGGAGAAAACCCATTTCGTCGGGCTTTCGTTGGGTGGGATGATCGGGCAGCATCTGGCCCTGACCGAGCCAGGGCGGTTGCTTTCCCTGACGCTGGCCAGTACCACGTCCCGTTACCCGGCGGAGGCACTCGTCATGTGGGCTGAGCGGCTGGAAATTGTGGAGCGACAGGGGCTGGAGCCCTTGATTGCGCCAACCCTGGCGCGGTGGTTCACGCCTTCCTACATGCAGACGCATCCCGAAGTGATGGACCGCATTGGTGGCATGATCCGCGGGACTTCCGTGGCGGGATATCAGGGCTGCGGCTATTGTGTTCCGCGCATGAATCTCACGGCCCGATTGGCGGAGATTGCCTTGCCCTGTCAGGTGCTGGTGGGAGAGCAGGACGTCGGAACCCCGCCCGCCATGGCGCGTGAGATAGCCCGGACGGTGCGGGGAGCGCAGCTTGCAGTCATCGCGCAGGCATCCCATCTGTGCAATATCGAACAAGCCGACGCGTTCAATCGGCTGCTGAGGGCTTTTCTCGATGGGATTTCACATGCGCCGGTGCCCGCAGGGTCAATCTGAATCCAGACTATCGTACAGCGCGACGAATTCCTGGGTCAGTTTGTGGCGGGGATCCAGGTGAATCATGGGCTTGGCCTGGTCGTGGGATTCCCGGATCTTCACCGAGGCCGACAGGTAGCTGGGCAGGACCGGCAAGCCGTCAGCAATCAGTTCCGCCACCAGTTTCTGGGGCAGACTGGCCCGTGCCTGAAACTGGTTGATGACGATTCCCCCCACGCGTAACCCGGAATTGTGGTCGTTACGGATTTCGTCCACATTTTCCAGCAGCGTATAAAGCGCTCTACGGGAAAAATCGTCACAATCGAAGGGAATCAGGCAGGCATCGGCGGCGATGAGCGCCGAGCGTGTGTAGAAATTGAGCGCCGGGGGCGTATCGATGAACACCTCGTCGTAGTGGTCCGCCAACTCGTTCAACGCGTCCCGCAGCTTGAAGATCTTGTAGCGGCTCTCCAGCTTGCCCGCCAGTTCATCCAGCGCCGGGTGCGAGGGCAAGACATCGAGTGCCTCGAAGGGCGTGCGATGGGTAAACGCCTTGGTTTCCACAGGGCGTAGTTTGAAAGATAGCTGTTGATCAAAGAAATCCGCGAGGGTGGGCTCAAGGCCGTCGCCCGCTTCACCCATCAGGTAATGGGAAGAATTGCCCTGGGGGTCGAGATCGACGACCAATGTGCGTTTGCCCCGACTTGCACTGATCGCTGCCAGGTTGCAGGTAATCGTCGATTTGCCGACACCGCCTTTTTGATTGAATACCACGCGCCGCATGCTGCCTGCCTCAATGAGTGCTGAATCAAGGCATTCTGCCAAACAAGGGGGCGCAAACCAAATTCCCGGCGTTGGCTGAGCGAGAATACGCCCCCTTGCTGTTCGCTGGCCTTGGGCCGGCCACGCGGCGCGGGTGGTTGCAAGGAACCGGCTCGGGAGGGCGGACGCGTGTTCAGGTATTGGGTTGTCGGTCTATAATTCATAATTATGGAGTGCTGGTGCCGTCCAGATGCGGCGGAAAGAAAGTGTGAAATGCTTCGTTCTGGTACGGGCGAGGTGGGTTTGGTAAAGCTGTCCGGGTGAAGACAAGCACCGGGATACTGAGACAAGGAGACGAATTCGATGAAAGAGGATCTGGACAAGGATCTGAATGCCGCCGCGCTGGAATACCACCGTTTCCCAACCAAGGGGAAGATTTCGGTCATTCCCACCAAGGGGCTGACCAATCAGCGGGATTTGGCCCTTGCCTACTCCCCCGGAGTTGCCGCCGCCTGTAATGCGATTGTCGACTCCCCCGCCGAGGCGAGCGAACTGACGGCCCGGGGCAATCTGGTGGGTGTGGTCACCAACGGAACGGCCGTGCTGGGACTGGGCAACATCGGCCCGCTCGCAGCGAAACCGGTGATGGAGGGTAAGGGCTGTCTGTTCAAGAAATTCGCCGGGGTGGATGTTTTCGACATCGAACTGAGCGAGAACGATCCGGACAAGCTCATTGACATCATCGCCGCGCTCGAGCCCACGCTGGGCGGCGTGAATCTGGAAGACATCAAGGCGCCCGAGTGTTTTTACATCGAGCGCAAGCTGAAGGAGCGGATGAACATTCCGGTCTTCCACGATGACCAGCATGGTACGGCGATCATTTCCACCGCGGCGCTGATCAACGGGCTGAAGGTGGTCGGCAAGGACATTGCCTCGGTGCGGCTGGTGTGCTCCGGCGCCGGTGCCGCGGCCATTGCTTGCCTGGACCTGATGGTGGACATGGGGGTGCGCCGGGAAAACGTTTTCGTCTGCGACTCCAAGGGCGTGATCTGGGTTGGGCGGGACGAGCAAATGGAGCCCACCAAGGCGCGCTATGCCCAGCAGACAACTGCGCGCACCTTGGGCGAAGTGATCGATGGCGCTGATGTGTTCTTGGGATGCTCCACCGCCGGGGTGCTGACGGGCGAGATGGTCAAACGCATGGCCGACAAACCCCTGATCCTGGCGCTTGCCAATCCGGTGCCGGAGATCATGCCCAGCGAAGCCAAGGCTGCGCGGCCCGATTGTGTCATTGCCACCGGCCGTTCGGATTTTCCGAACCAGGTCAACAACGTGCTGTGTTTCCCCTTCATCTTCCGCGGCGCGCTGGATGTGGGGGCCACCCGCATTACCGACGAGATGAAGCTGGCTTGTGTGAAAGCCATCGCTGAGCTGGCCGAGGCCGAGCAGTCGGATGTGGTGGCCATGGCCTACGGTGAAGGTGATCTGGCTTTCGGGCCGGACTACATCATTCCCAAGCCCTTTGATCCTCGGCTCATCGTCAAGATCGCGCCGGCGGTGGCGGAGGCGGCCATGCAGTCGGGCGTGGCAACGCGACCGATCGCCGACCTGGATTCTTACCGGCAGAGCCTGACGGAATTCGTCTACCACTCCGGCATCATCATGAAGCCGGTGTTTACGCGGGCCAAGCAGGCTCCCGAACCCAAGCGCATCATCTACGCGGAAGGTGAGGAAGAGCGGGTGCTGCGGGCGATCCGGGTGGTGATCGACGAAAACCTGTGCCGGCCCATTCTCATTGGTCGCCCGGCGGTGATCGAGATGCGGATCAAGCGCTATGGCCTGAACCTGCAAATCGGCCGGGACTTTGATGTGGTCAATCCGGAATCGGACCCGCGCTATCGGGAGCTCTGGAGTGGCTACTATCAGATCATGGGCCGCAATGGCATCACGCCGGAGATTGCCAAGCACGAGTTGCGAAGCAAACCCACCCTGATCGGCGCGATGCTGCTGTTGCGGGGTGATGCCGACGGGCTGGTGTGCGGCACCTATGGTCGCTTCGAGAACCATCTGGCACACATCGCCAACGTGATCGGACTGCGTCCCGGGGTCAAGCAGTTCGCCACGCTCAACATGATCCTGCTGCCCAAACGGCTGATCGCGGTGACGGACACCTATGTCAATGAAAATCCGGATGCCGAGCAGGTGGCGGATATTGCGTTGATGGCGGCGGAGGAAATGCGCCACCGCTTTGGCATCGAGCCCAAGGTGGCGTTGCTGTCCCACTCCAACTTCGGCAGTTCTCAGTCCGCCTCGGCGGTCAAGATGCGCAAGGCCCGGGAGCAGATTGCTGCGCGGGCGCCGGATCTGGAAGTGGATGGCGAGATGCATGGGGATTCGGCCTTGTCGGCGGAACTCCGGGATCGGCTCCATCCGGACTCCAACCTCAAAGGGGAGGCCAATCTGCTGGTGATGCCGAACCTGGATGCAGCGAACATCTCCTTCAACCTTCTGAAAGTGGCAAATGGGGAAGGCGTAACCGTGGGGCCGATCCTGATGGGCGCGGCACGGCCGGTGGGTCTGGTGACACCTACCGCGACGGTACGGAGGCTGGTGAACATCACTGCCTTGTGCGTGGTGGATGCCCTGAACATTCGGCGTTGATCTGGGTTTTCCCCAGAAGCGGCCTTAAGCGAAAGCTTATGGCCGCTTTTTGCCAAGTGGGCTGGACTACAATCTACGCCTTGCCGGCGGGGCGCCCGCTGTCCATGGTGGGTGCGCATTCCGCAGTCGTTTTCTCGACCATTCCGGAGGGTTCGTCATGAGTCATGCCATTCGCCTCGATCGCCATGGTGGTCCGGAAGTTCTGCAGTGGGTGCCCGTCGATGTCCCCCCGCCCGGAACGGGTGAGGCCCAGGTGCGCCAGCATGCCGTGGGGCTGAACTACATCGATGTCTATCACCGGACCGGACTCTATCCCCTGACCTTGCCCAGCGGCATTGGTCTGGAGGGGGCTGGCGTGGTGGAGGCGGTCGGGCCCGGTGTGAGCGACCTGAAGCCCGGTGACCGGGTTGCCTACGCGGGGGGCGCCATCGGCGCCTATGCCCAGCTGCGCAATATCGCGGCGGACCGGCTGGTACCGTTGCCCGATGGCGTGAGTTTCGAGCAAGGGGCCGCGATGATGCTGCAAGGTCTTACGGCCCAGTACCTGTTGCGCCGCACTTACCGGGTGCAGCCCGGCGACACGGTGCTGATTCACGCGGCTGCCGGTGGTGTGGGGCTGATCGCCTGTCAGTGGGCGAAGGCTTTGGGGGCGCGGGTGATTGGAACGGTCGGCTCTGCGGCCAAGGCCGAGCTTGCGCGGGCACATGGCTGTGATTACCCTGTTCTGTACAGCGAAGAGAACTTTGCCGACCGGGTGCGGGAGATCACGGACGGGGCGGGGGTTGCCGTGGTGTACGATTCCATCGGCAAGGATACATTCCTGGATTCCCTGGCCAGTCTGCGCCCGTTGGGCATGATGGTGAGCTTTGGCAACGCCTCCGGTCCGGTTCCCCCAGTGGATCTGGGTTTGTTGGCGAAGATGGGGTCGCTGTTCCTGACTCGCCCCACGTTGTTCACCTACACGGCCAAACGGGCGGACCTGTTGGCCATGGCTGGCGAACTGTTCGAGGTGGTGCTGTCGGGGCAGGTGCGCATCGAAGTCCGTCAGCGCTATGCGCTGCAGGAGGCCGCCCAGGCTCATGTCGACCTGGAGGCGCGGCGCACTACGGGTTCCACCGTCTTTCTGCCGTGAAAAGGTGTTACCGAGGCGGACCATGCTCCCGGAGTGGCCGCCGCGGGCATTGTGAGATTTCCGGGAGCGGTGAGAGAGAAGCAAAGCATGCAGCAACATAACAACTGGCGCGCACGTGCGCTTCTGGCAATGGCCTTGGCTGTGGCGGGCGTGCCTGCCCTGGCCCAGGTGTCGCCCCCGCCCACGCCCGCCCAGGCCGCTTTCCTGCGGGCGGAGAGCAAGAAGGCGGTCGATCGTTTCGTGCGCGAAGTCAGTGCCATCACCGGCATGAGTGAGGACCAGATCCGCAAGGCCCTGCCCGCGGAGGGCCGTATCACGGATTCCGGCGCCCGGGTGATCGCCGCTTTGGAAAAACAGCGGGGCGAGCCCCTGAGCGAAGAGCAGCGAGCCGGCATCGTGCAGGCCGATGCGGAGAAGAAGTCGGCCTATTTCCGCGCCCGCGAGACGGCGCGCGTCAAGTAATTCACCCCCGATTGCGGCGCCCCGGCAGGGGGCGGGCGCTCAGAAGAACTCCACATCCGTATTGAGGTGCTTGGCTGCGGCGGAGCCGGCGGCCTGGAGTTCTTCGTAGCTGCACACCTGGTTGCGGCCGTTGCGCTTGCAGTGATAGAGCGCCTCGTCGGCATTGCCCAGGATGATGTTGGGTGTATCGCCGGGGGCGATGCGGCAATAACCCAGGCTGATCGTCACCCGCCCGACTTGGGGAAAGGCGGTTTCTTCCACCTTGCGTCGACAGCGTTCAAATACCATCCGGGCGTGTTGAGGTTCGGTGGGGGCGAGCACTACCACGAACTCCTCGCCACCGAAGCGGAAGATCCTGTCTGTATGGCGGAATGCACTGCGCAGCACCTGGGCCATCAGAATCAGCACCTCGTCACCGTACAGATGCCCGAAGCGGTCGTTGATCTGCTTGAAGTGATCGATGTCCACCACCGCCAGCCAGTGATGGGTGTCGGGGCCGGAGTGGCGGCGGCGGGGCAGGCGGGACGCCATGCGGCTGGTGTCGTCCGGCGGCTCCTCGTGCAGCATGCGCGCCAGCCGCTCGTCGAAGGTCTTGCGGTTGGA
>JRYG01000161.1_pt1 | contig 51570 bp, 49 predicted proteins | sample 235341 | NCBI WGS metagenome assembly JRYG01 (sample SAMN03074218, study PRJNA261478) | activated sludge metagenome | biome: Wastewater Treatment Plant; feature: Wastewater; material: Activated sludge; isolation source: activated biomass of a wastewater treatment plant treating hydrocarbon... ...
CGTCGCCTCGCCTGCGGATTTGATCCGCAACACCCGCACAACTCCCTTCAACATCGGGCAACGCATTGAGCTGCGTGATTTCACCACCAGCGAAGCCGCCGCGCTGGCGCAAGGTTTGCGGCGCGATGAGCCAATCGCTACCGAATTGCTGCAACGCGTGCTGTATTGGTCAAATGGGCATCCGTATCTAACGCAGCGTCTTTGCCAGGCAGTTGCGGATGACCCAACCGTGCTGACGGCGGCGGGTGTGGATACGCTCTGTGCCGAGTTGTTTTTTGGCAAACGCGCCAGCGAACGCGACGATAATCTGTTGTTTGTCCGTGAGCGTTTGCTCAAAAGCGAAGCCGATGTCGCAGGCTTGTTGTCTCTTTACGCGCAAGTGCGCGCCGGTCGTGCGATTGAAGACGACACCGCAAATTCGCTGGTGACGGTATTGCGCCTTGCGGGCATTGTGCGTATCGAACGCGGCTATCTGACGCCGCGCAACCGCATTTACGCGCAGGTGTTTGACGCCGAATGGGTGGCCAAGAACATGCCGGACGCCGAAATGCGGCGACAGCGTGCGGCATACCGGCGCGGCGTCTGGCGCGCCAGTGTCGTTGCGGCGTTCATCATTGCCATCATTGCGACTTTGGGCGTGGTGGCGCTGCGCCAACGCAACCGCGCCACGTTGCAAGAACGCGCCAAAAACCGCGCGCTGTATGCGTGGCAAAGTTGTATAAATTGTTGGTCGCCGTAAATGAGTCCGTTGAAATAGTTGTGAACGAAATTATCGCCCACTACATCCGCTATTTCAATAGCTGATTCCAATTCTGCAACCGCGGCATCAATGACTTCCTGGTAATTGGAATAAGGCAGTTGCACCGATAGGTCGGCATCAAAATCGGCCAGGATGGCCTTGTCGAAAAGTAAGCCCATGTACCCCCAGCTCACTCCGCGAAGGAAGTGCGCCGCAGCGCGAATGGCCTCATCCTGCGGGCCGCCGTTGTCAACAGATACCCCGCGATCAAGGGCCGCCAATACGTCGTTGGCACTCGATACCGCCGATAAACAGCCATACCACGGCGCTTCTACCACCTGCCGGTAGTCGGCTTCTTCTGTAGCCCGGTTGTTGTAGGTGGCCCTCGGCTCTTCACCCATGCGCTGGGCGCCGAAGTTGCCCCACGACATGCCGTAGGCGTCGGCGCTCACTGACAAGGCAATGGCCGGGTGTTCACCATGAGTAGACTGCCACCAAGTCACATAACCGCCCTCCAATACGGAGATCAGGTCAGCGCCGCTCGACAATACCAACTCCCGGTCGGGGTTGTTATCGTTCAATGTTTCGAGGTCTTTACATCCGACAGCAAAAAGCAGGATTATGCCGGCGATATAGGTATATGCTTTGCGCATGGAGTTTTTTTTTAAAAAGTAAGTTGAAGACTAAAGGTGTAAGTCCGCGCCAACGGATAATTAAAAGCGTCAACGGCAAAAAGGCTCGGGTCGCCTCCAGGAGTCAGCGTATCGCTGCCCCGCTCGTCCAGGTAGCGATTGGTCAGCAAATTTTCATCGCGAGGAGCGGCGCTTACGTCAGGGTGGAAACCGGAGTAATCAGTCCAGGTCATGAGGTTTCTGCCGGTCAGACTTAGGCGCATGCCTTTTACAAAATTGCGGAACAAGCCCTGGCGAAAGGTATACGACAATGAGGCTTCGCGCAGCATAATGAACGAACCGTCTTCCACGAAATGATTGTTGGGTACCAGCACATTGTAGAGGCCGTTGCTGCCAAAAAATCCACCGGCCACATCGGGAAAACTACTCACATCGGCGTGTCGCTGGTCGCGGTACAGCCAGTGTTTGGTCATGTTGTACACATCGCCGCCTTTTTTCCAGTCGACCAAGGCGTATAGTTCCAATCCTTTGAAGCCGATGACATGGGCAAACCCCATCCGGAAGTCGGGATTGATATCGCCAATCGGCTGCACGATGGGATTGCCGTTGGCGTCTCGAAGTTTGTAGGGCAATTCGTCGGGAGTGCCCAGCAAATCTTTACGCACCACATACCCGGCGGAGTTGACGGTGTAGTCATTGGGGTCGATACCTTCCTGTCCTTCCAACTGATCGAGGCGGGTGGCAAAGACTTCGCCCACCATGGTACCCAGCGAAACGCCTTCTTCGATCAGAAAGAGGGAAGATTGCTGGACGCCGGGCCCGGTTGTATAGGAAGGTACGTCGAGTTGAGTGATGGTTTGCTTAACGCGGTCAAAATTGGCAGTCAACTCCCAGCGAAAATCGGGAATTTTTATGCGAAACAGTTTTTTGAAATCGGTAGTCAGGGCAGCTTCGTATACTTCGGCTTCTACTGTGCCGGCATTGCGCCACTGCCCCGAGAACCCCGCAGCGCCGGAGAGGGGCGTGAGCAGAATTTGGTCTTCGGTAGTAATTTGCACATAACTGACATCAAGGTCGAAGGCTCTTAAAAAAGTAATATGCCCGCCTATCTCCATTTCCCTGGAAAGCGAGGGGCGCAAAACGTCATTACCAAGTGTATTTTTCACCAATACACCGTTGAGCAGTTCGAAGGTTTCAAACCGCTGCTCAAAGGCGGGCCGTATGCCCGAAGTGCCGGTAGACGCGCGTAGTTTCAGTTCCTGAATGCCTTTGATTTTGATATCCTGCGACAACCGGTAGGCGCCGCTGGCGCGGTAATAATTGGCCCAGCGTTGCTCGGGGCCGAACAACGAAGAGCCCTCCCGCCGCCACAATCCGCTAAAGATGTATTTTTGTTTGTAATCGACATCGGCTACAACAAACCCGCTGTAGGCCACCACCTCCTGCGATTCCGAGGCGATAAATACGTTGCTGCGCGCATTGTCGAGGGAGCGCAAACCGGCAACCGACAGGTTTTCGCCAATGCCTTCGTTATACTGGGCGTTGAGGTCTTCATACAGCAAAATGCCGCTGATGGCGGTATTAAATCCGCCGAATGACTTACGAACAGTGGCATTAAAGCGCGATATCAGCGAATTGGCCGTGCGCTGGCTGCGCTGAATGCCGCCCCCGGCGCTGTTTTGCACGCCATAGGTGGCCAAGGGGCCGAATAATCCGGGCACGTTGGAACTCAGATATCCTTTTTCCAAAAAATGCTCGTAATGGTTGGTCGAACGGTCAAGGGCTGCCTGGTAAGACAGCGTCAACCACGACGCCGGGAAATATTGTACGCCTACGCTGCCCAAGAGTCTGGTGCGATTCACCCGCTGACGGGAGTTGGCGCGGTCGTACAAGGGGTTGGTAGTTCCCAAACCGGTATTGTCGATATCCCAGTCATAGGGCGATCGGTCTTCTTCGTTAAAAGCATCCAAATCAAACATAGGCGTCATAAACAGCACCGTAGCCAGGTAGTTGCCGGGGCCGTTGGCGGTAGGCGGCAGCCAGTCTTGCTGCGAAGCGCCATACATCGAGCTCACCTGCAAGGCCAGTTTATCACTGAGTTGGTGGTCTACATTTACCCTGAAATTGTGGCGCGTATAGCCGTCGTATTGCTGGATGATGCCCTCGTCGCGGAGGCGTTGCCCCGATGCCAGAAAATTGGTGCGCCCCGATTTGCCCTCTACGGCCACGTAGTGCGACTGGAAGGCGCCGCGCCGAAAGAGGATATCCTCCTGATAGTCCTGCAAATTGGGCAAAGGCGTATCGAATAATCCATCGGCAACCGGATTGCCAAGCACGGGTTGCGGTCCGTTGGGATCCTGGATGTCCCGGTTGGTAAATTCGTTGACAGGATAGTGTTTGACGGCTTGCGAATACCCGGCTTCGCTGCGATAGGTAACGCGGGTATCGCCCACGCTGAGATTTTTGCCGCGGCGGGTATAAATCTGGATCACCCCGTTGGCTGCCTGTGAGCCGTAGTAAGAAGCCCCTGCGGATCCTTTGAGCACCTCTATACGTTCTACGTCTTCGGGGTTGATATCGGCCAGGGTACCGCCATTGAGGAAAATGCCGTCTACGATGATCAACGGCTGTTGGCCATTGGCGATGGCGTCGGCGGCCCGGATTTGGAAGAAGACGCCTTGCCCCGGTTGCCCACCCACGCGGTTGACGCGCAAGCCGGGTATTTTGCCCTGTAACCCTTCACCCAACACCGGACTGGGCACGGTTTGCAGTTGTGCCTCGTTGATGTGCCCTACCGAATAACTCATGATCTTCTGCGACCGACCGGCGGCAGTGCCGGCTACAATCACTTCTTCGAGCTGCAACGCAATGGGGTGCAAAAGCGCGTTGACCCGGGTGAGGCCGTTAACAGCCACCTCCATGGTTTCAAAACCGGTATAGGAGAATACAAGCGTATCGCCGGCATAGGTGGTGAAATAGTTTTGCTGCACACTCACCTCGTAGTCGCCGTTGTCGTTGGTAGCCGCTCCGTTGCCAGTGCGCTTCACCACTACATTGACGCCTTTAAGCGGTTTTCCGTCTTCAGAGGATAACACCCGGCCCTTGACGGCGATGGTTTGGCTGAAAAGAGACAGGGTAAAAAAGGATAACAAACAGGCTATGCCTGAAATTCGGGTAAGCATGTAGAAGTTGGATTGGATGGCTAATTATTTGTAGATTACTGGAGATTTTTTAACCGCAGAGCTAAGAGCTTTGCTCAGCATAAATATCACGCTCTGTGTCACTCCGTTTAACTCTGCGGTTAAAAAAAACTTAATCACTCCAAAACTTTCAATTCCAGTGATTGCGCCAGCGGCGTAGACAAACAGCCCCAATTCTTGGCGTTGTTGTACACCAAAATCACGTATTTGCCGGCATGAGCCCGGGTTATATCGAGCTTGAATTGCGGCGCCAATTGCAGTTCTTCTGTGCCCGGTGCAAGTACCCATTCATTGGTACCTTCGGGTAGCAGATAGAGCGAATAGCGGTATTCCGGATCGGAGTAGTCGTATTTAATCGTGATCTCATCGCCGGTATACACCGGTTGTTCACCCACAATAGTCGTTTCCCGCTTGTATTTGCAGGGGTTGAAATTGGCCACCGGCAACAGCGGCGCCTGATACACCGGAATAGCATCTGCGCCGGTCGTTTTTGGAGCGGGCGTCAGCGTGCCGCTCAGTGCGCTGTTATTGCCGGGGATGACCGTTTCTTTTACGCCTTTTAGCCCCTCATAATTGGTCGGCTGTTGGGGGACGGCGGGTTTCAGTTTGTCGCTATAGGCCATGATAGCCTCGTAGCCGTAGAGGGGGCCTTCGCCTACTACGTAGCCGGCTTTGCGGGCGCCGTTGGGCGATTTCACGACTACCTCGACATAGGTATCTTCGGGGGTGAGTTCCTGAAGTAATTCTTTTACCGTCACCCCGCGTTTGCTGCCTTCAACCAGCAAGCGGAGTTGGCTGGGCGATTTGCCGGCCCAAACGGTGTAGGGGCAGCCGTCAGCCTGGCAACAGCGGGGGTTCATCCACGAAATATACGCCGGCTTGTCGGCGGCAGCGGTCAGGTATACCAATTGCAAATCCTGTACCTGGTTGCAGTTGGGGTCGGAGGCGCTTACATTGACCAACTCGATTTCCTGCTGCAACAGCGACTCGTCGAAGTCGACTTCCGGGTCAATGGGTTTGGCTTGCAAACCCTCTTTTTGTTGAGGCTGGTCGTAAGCGGATACCTTTGAAGGCTCAGCGGGGCGGGTTTGGGGTTCAGACTGGGTATTGCCGCGCGCTGCCAGCATATCCGAACTTTCGGCTTTCAGCCAGAACGAGCCTACCGGCGTGCCGGCGCTGCCCGGTTTGGGGCGGATGTAGGTTATCACCTGAATGGTGTGAATACCGCGTTGCAGGTCTTTTTCATCAAGTACAATGTCGAAATTGGCAGGTACGCCCGCAATCAGGGGAATAGGCTCGGGATTGATATCGCGATAGCCGGGATGGACATAACTTACTTGTACGAAGGGCTGGAAGGCGCTGCAAGGCGAATTGTCGGACAAAACAACGGCGCCTTTGATCGTATTGCCATAGCGGATAGCCCTGCCCTGCGTTGCACAGGTATCGGGGTATGTCGCCTTAGGCGGCTGAACGGCTATCTGGGTTGGGCTTTCAGCAACTGATGCGGAATTGCCCACCGTCGCCGACGTACCCAGATAGTGGTACACCGGGCTGGGACAATTTTGCTCACGGGCCGATACCCTTATCTGGTAAGTGCCCGGGGCAAGCGAACACAGAGGCTCAGTGCGAGTAGCGTTGCCCTGCGCCGGCTGGTTGAGGCCGTCGGCGCGAAGGGGTTTCCAGGGGGTATTATCGCGGCGGTACTCCACGCTGAACTCCCAATTACGGCCTTTGCAATTGGTGCAAATTACCTGCACGGCGGGATAGTTATCTTCGCCGCAATAGCCCGATGGTTCGAGCTGGACTGTGATATCGGGGTTTTGGCAAGGCATTTTTGCAACTACAACAGTCTCCTTTTCAGGTTGTGTTTCTGCCTGCTGCCTGGCCTTGGGCGCGCCTTTCCATTCGTAGCGATAGCCTTCTTTGAGCGGTTTTGTGATAAATTTCGAAGAAAACGCCTTCGGCGTGCGATAGTCGATGCCGATTGTATAAAAATGCAGCGGTTTAAGTCCGCGAATCAATACCGTATCTTCCTGTCGATTTCGAATTTCGTGCAAACCTTTCGCCATCACCTGATATCCGTCGGTGGAAAAAGTCGGGCCCTGATCTTTGATCCAAACCGACCCTTCGAGGGCCGTAGCTTTGCTGTGCGTAAAATAAAACACCATCATAACAACGCCGCTGTCAGCCGTAGGTAGTACCGTCGTCTGAAAAACGGGCGCTTCTTTGTCGAAAAATCCCTTCAAGACATCATTTTGCGCTTGCAGGGTCAGCAAACCCGGCAGAAATGCCAGGACAAACAAACAAGACATCAGTTTCTTCATGTGCTTGATTAGTTTTAAAAAAATAGGAGTTGCTATAGCGGGCTTCTGCAATTGACGAGAATAGGGCCAGGTCGTCGAATACCTATGAGATGGTTGCAGCGAGTGTTTGATAGTCGGCTCAAAATTAATGAATTCCTGACCACTAACGTCAATCTGCATCACTTTTGTACACAATAGTGACTCCCATTGGCTTTTTTCGTCAAAATCACTACAGATCATGGATAATTCAAATATAAAAAATGTTACTTTTGTCGATCTCAAATCATAATCTCCGCTTTGTCGGCAAGCCCTTCGAGACTTTTTCCTGGGGGAGACTATCAATTCAGACGACTTTCTGCTTATCGAGTAACATTAACGCGCTACGCGTTTTAGGTTGAATTACGTGCCATGGGTTGCAGAAATCGTTTTTTGATGGAATTACAAGTTTTCAAAACAGCTTCTTTTTTATCGCTACTATCACTGGGCTGGTCGCCGGTTCTGTTAGCCCAGGGCCCTATCGTGCTTCCCAGTTGCGGCATATCTTACATTGATCCTCAGGACGGCAATCCTGGTACAATGCCTTCGCAAGACACCCTGATTTACCAGGAATATTTTACCGACGGGCAGGCGCTGCGCCGCTATTTTATCGATATCAACGCCTTTGGCGGCTTGCAGGCCGACCGGGCCAAGGTGTACGCCATCATGCCCGACAGCAGCCTCAAATTAATGGGCGGCATGGCCTTCGGCAATTGCGTGGGCTGCCTCGACGGCTTTGCGCTGGTTGACGACAATACCCTGGCCGTGCAGGGCGTCAGCGATATCAATACGATGAATATGTGGCTGGCTTCTTACAATCAGCCGGCTTTTGCCCTTACCGGCAACCTGCAAACCCTCACCGGCGTGGGCCGACTCAGTGGAAAACTGCCCTTCTGCGCTATCGGCTGGCGGGTAGAATACAGCGTTTTTAGCGACCCCAATACTTCTTCCACAGAATTTGCCACCCATATTTTGTGCATACAAACACAGAGCTTGTGTCCGCTTACTTTTGGTATTGACATCGATTGTCAAAATGATAGCCTTTATTTGTCTGCCAACGTGCCGGCCAACTGCCTGATGGGCCCGGCACAGGTGCAATGGTCAAATGCGGGCGGCGTGGCTGCCACGACCGCCAACGCCGCCCTGCCTTTGACACCCGGCAACCTGGGCTTGTACCAGCTTACTTTCAGCGATGATTGCTGCACGTTGCGCGACTCTGTTTGGGTCCAAAACCCCGATTTTGCAGAAGCAGGCCCCGATGTATCGGTATGTAACCAGGAATCCTTGACCCTGGCCGGTAGCGGAGGCGCAGGGCATTTTTGGGAAAAAGCCGGCGGCGCGGTTATCAACGATTCACTGGTGACGATACCGGCAGCCCAGGAAACCGACGCCGGACTGTACATTCTGCACGCCTTCAACGCAGAAGGCTGCGAGGATACCGATACGCTGCTTGTTGAAGTACACACGCCCCCGCTGCCCGACATAGCAGTGAATACTCCCTGCCTGGGCGATACTTTATTTTTCGGTGTAAATAACGATACGGCTTTTGTAACCCTAAAATGGCAAGACCCGCAGGGGACTGTACTGGGACAAACCTTTATACCCAATTTTCAATCCGGCCAAATCGGCACGTACACCCTTACCGCAACCGATGCTTTTGGCTGCGCCATTCAGCAAAACGTCATGATCACCGGCAGCGAGCCGCCCGAAGTGGAATACATTGTCGAAGAAAGCTGCGACAGCTCGCGCATCTACATTTATCCGCCCGATTATCAATACTTGTGGGAAACCGGACTCAGCGGCCCGGTTTTTGCCACGGCCACCGGCGGCACTTTCGCCGTTACCGTGACTGATCCCCTGGGTTGCTCGTCGGTATTGCAAATCGAAGCCCCTCTGCCCGAAGGCCCTGAAATCTCACTAGAAGTAGAGCAACCGTTTTGCCCCGGCGACTACGGCGAAATCACCATCGTAGCCGAAAACCCCGACCGTCCGATGATTTTCTCTATCGATGGCGGACAGACCTACAGCCTGTCGCCGCACTTCGACAAGCTATCGTACGGCGCCTATAACGTGGCCGTACTCGACGACCTGGGCTGTTTGCAGCAATTTGAAGTAATAATAGAAACCCCCGATACCATGGGCGTATCGCTGGGCATAGACTACCTCGAAATGCGCCCCAATACGCCGGTTAGCCTGCAAGCTCAAACTGTGGGACAAATCCAGGTTTACCAGTGGCTGCCCGATTTTATCAATACCGGCACGGCAACCACCGATTTTGTAGCCACCAACAGCATGGACGTGCGGATCATTGTAGAAGATGACAAGGGCTGCCGCGCCTCCGACGGCTTCCACCTGGAAATCGTACTCGGCGACACCTACGCACCCAACGCCTTTTCGCCCAACAGCGACGGCATCAACGACCGCTTTACCTTTTACAGCGACAACGGCTCCGGCGAGATAATCACTACCCTGCGCATTTACAACCGCTGGGGCGACCTGGTTTTTGAAGCAACCGACATAGCGCTCAACGACGAATCAAAAGGCTGGGACGGCCAGTTCGGGGGCAAACCCGCCAATCCCGGTATTTACACGTATCACGGCGTCATTCGCTTTGGCAACGGCGCCATCCGCCACCTGAAAGGCGACGTACTGCTCATTCGCTAAACCCAACCACATTTATGAGAATTTTAATCCTTGCGCCGCTTTTCGCCTTTGTCTTTTGGTTGCCGCTTGCTGCGCAGCGTTTCGAGGCCGGCATGGTCACCAACTACGGCCGGGCGCATACCGCTTTCCGCGGCGACCTGGCCAGGATGGTGGGTTTTTCAGAAATAGAAATCACGCAAGAACAAGTAGACACCGCCCTGGCCCGCTTCGACCTCAGCGCGCCCCGCTGGTTGCGCGAGTTGTTTCCCGGTTTGCGTATCGATGTTGCCGGAGATGTTTCGCGCAAGCAAACCCGCAACGTAAAAACCGTTCGCTTTTTTGCGCGTTACGACTGGCTGGGGGGCAGCTTTTCGGTATCCGACCCTCGGCTGAGTACTCCCCTGGAATCCCGCAAGCTGGGCAACCAGGTCAAATCCGTACGCCTGTCGCTGGCCGGCAAATCCGAAGAACTAGCCGAGCACCTGGCCGCCATGGCCGTCGCCGACGAAACCCGCACCAAGCCATTTTTCAACAACCGCTACGACCTTGACGTATACATCGACTTCAAACGCATGTTATACCCCGACCAGCCCCTGCTGGAGTGGGGCCGCAACCGCAATAGCAGCATCGACGCTTCACTCTGCTCGGGTATTCGCTTCACCGCCGACCCCTCGCCGGTAGTCGACCTGGGCAATGTACTATTCATCAGCCAGAAACTCGACAGCCTGATGGAAGGCGGACTCTTGGCGCCCGTTGAAAATACGACCGACCAAATCGCCGTGGCCATACAGAACGTCGTTTTCGGCAAATTCAGAGACCCGCGCGTAGTACCCTCGCTCGGCTGGTTTGTCAGGGGCGAAGCGCCCGTCAACTTCGGCGGCGATTTTTCAGTGCTGCTCGGCGGCGAATTCAGCATCAACAAACATACTTCGATCAAAGGAACCCGCCCCATGACCAGCGCCTACGGCTATGCCGGCGTGCGCTGGAAAGTGGTGGGCGGCGACCGGAAAGATCGCAGAAGAAAATAGATTATTGAACCTTTTAATTCCCTTACTCATGGAAAAGGTTTTTACCATCCTGTATTTGGCAACCCTGGCTTTTTTACCTGTTATCGCACTCGGCCAGCAGACACAACAACAAACGCAACAACAAACGCAGGTAGCCCCTTACTACTACAAGCCTGCCCAATCCGACCGCTTTTTGCTCAACCTCAACGACGCCCAACTCGACATAGGCCTGCAGACGGTCACCATGTTTGCGCTCGACGACCGCGCCAGCCTCTCGGCCAATCCCCACTTTGAAGCCATGTGGAACCTGGTGCGACTGGGCGCCACCCTCGAAACGCTGTTGCGCGGCGACGAAGACGTGCTCAACGACGTGGACATGAACAAAAAATTCGGCCGCAACGGCTACAACAAAACCGTGCTCATGCTCTTTGCGCGTTACGGCTTTGGAGAATCCTCCGACGTCAAATTACAGCGCCACTTCTTTGAATTGGGCGTGAGCCCCGGCTTTTTCAAGCAGGGCAAAAAAGGCACCCACATCCACCTCGATTTTCGCACCAATATAGCCCGCACGCCCTATGGCGCAGGCGGCGGCAGCATCGACAGGGCGTTTGATTACGAAATTTTCGGCGGCGCCCGCATGGGCTTCGACTGGAGTTTCAGTCGCTCGGAAAGCGAAGCCGGCTTTTTTGCCCACCTCAGCGAAGAACTCAAGCGCATCGCCTACGAAAACGATTTCACCGCCGCCGAACTCATCATGCTCGAAGACCTGGCGGAAACCAGCCGCATCCTGCTGCCCGAAGACGTGGGCGGCCGCGCTTTCCACTTCGGCCCTATAGCCGGGGCCCGCATTAGCAAACGAGTAGTGAAACACACCCGCGCTTTCATCACCGGCCAGGGCTTTTACGATATGATGGACCTCGTAGCCCGCAACAAAGCCGGCGAAAACAAACGCAGCCAGCACCAAATCAACCTGCAATTCGGCTTTAATGTCACGATCGGCGCAGAAGGCGGAAAATCGGCGGTGAGGAGCTTTTTTTAAGGGGTGAGTTGGGGATTGGTCCCTACTCCAAGCCCAGTATCCATTCTTGACCGGTGTTTGTATCAAGCAGAGAGATCCGTTGATATTCCACCAATGAATCAGGTTTTACATAGATATACTCAAGCCGGGTAGTTAATATTTTACCACTGTTATCAGGTGCAGCTGAAACAGAAGTGTAACGCATATTCTCACATGGAGTAGTTTTGATAGTTGATATTTGAGAGGTTAAGATGTTTAATGTATGAATACCATCGTAGTCACTCCATACTAAGGTATTTTCATCTAACCAGTTTAGCGGAGAAATAAGATTGCCGCTATCTAGCGGTATAAGAGGCGTAAATTGCCAGTCCACTGTATTTGCGATACCTATGTACAAAATATTTTGATATGCTGAGATTGCTGCTATTTGACTATTCCTATATGAACCCCAAGCAATTGATAACAAAATCGTATCTACTATTTCGCCATTAAGATTTAATATATAGTTGTGATTCAGTACACCATCTTTCCAACTTGTATAAATTTCATCGCCATCATTTATCCACATATAATTTGTAATGACACTATTATTGGGGGTTAATGTTGACAAACTATCTCCATTACTTTTTACTTTATAAAGGGGACCAAAGCCACTACCAAATATTATCCAGTCACTAGTTCCCCATTGAGGGTAATTAAGATAATTAGTTGCTGTTACTATGTGATTGTCACCAGTACAAAGATTTGAAATATTAATATTGATTTCGTTTTCTCCCTCATGCACTTTCCAGTACATAAATCTTTGAGCGTCAACTGGACAATAATACGGCACATAAATATATGGCCAATGAGTCACTGCATCAACATAGCCTAATCCATTAATGGGTAAATCAAAACAAGTGTCTGTAGGTGCCGATGCCCAAGTAATAGTTGAATTGCATGGATTAACAATATCCTCTTCAGATTCCCAGCGGCAGGCACTAATGATCAATATACCTGCAAATACCAGAATAAGATAGCCTTGTTTCATAGCTTGATCAATTTAGTAGTGTGGTAAAATTGCTCAGATACTAATGTGCAGAAATACAGGCCAGGAGCCAGGCCATAAAGCCCCAACGTTTGTTCGTATTGGCCGGGAGGCTGCGTCTCATAATCAACAAGGTGCGCTGCCGCATACGTAGAAATCGCCCTGTTCGTCTCTGGCCAGCCCCAGCGGACGTTCAAAGTCGATATCGAAGGCTTCGCGGCGATAGTTGGGGCCGCTCAGACCGGTGGGTAGCTTGTAGCGCACTGCGGCGATATCCCAGGTTGAGTCGCTGGAGGCGCTACCCCGCTGACTTCAATGGTGGTAGCGTTGAGAAAACGAATGGCAACAGGGGCTTCGTCGAGTTGAGCGTAGTCGTAGCGCTTGGCCCAGTGCGCTGTGCCGTTGGCGTATAGCTTGAGGGTCATGAAGTCCATTTGGGTGCCCACTCCCTTGCTGGGACCGGTCACGTACACATTCTGTGCGCCGTCCACGATCAGCGCCGAGGCATAGTCGTCGCCATTGCCCGTACCGTTGCGCGTGGCATACCACACCTGGTCGCCGTTGTTGTCGTATTTGATAACCAAAAAATCAAAGTGCAGACTGGAGGCTGAATAGGCCGCTCCGGCGACGTACACATTACTGCTGCCGTCGAGTTGGATGGCGACGCCGTAAGTGGCGTCGATACCGGTTGCCTCAAATTCCTGATCCCAGACCAGGTTACCCAGAGAATCGTGTTTGGTAGTAAAGGCTGCGATTTTACCGTTGGAAAGCCGGGTATTCCCGGTGGTGTAGACATTTCCGGCAGCATCGGCGGCGGAGGCCGTCCAGTCAACCGAGGCGAAGGGTTCGCCAAAGGCGGTCTGCCAGGCCTTATTCACCGTGGATTGAGCAAGTGTGTTATGGCTAAAAATACACAACATTGCAATTACCAAACATGGGGGAGGGGTAATCCGGTAGAAGTGGTTCACAATGTGGCGTTTAATGGGTATTACAAGATGAAAGGCAAGATAGGGTATTTGCGGGAGATTGTCAAGGGGGGTGGTCGTAGGTTGGTTATATGCGTTCACAGTCCGATTAGCGGGTTGCGAGTCTCACTTCCGATATAAATTACCCTGTTGTAAATACTGATACACCGCATCCGGCACCAAATACTGTACCGATTTGCCATTGAGCAGGCACTCGCGGATGTAACTGGCCGAAATATACATCATCGGCGCGTCGAAGACCTTTACATGGGGGTGGTCGATCAGCGGCCCGGTTTCTACCCCTGCCCGTTCGTACACATAAATCTCATAGTCGCGCAGCAGCACTTCATAGTTTTTCCACTTGTGCAGTGTGGCCAGGTTGTCGCCGCCCATGATCAGCACAAATTGCTTGTCGGGATGTTTTTCGCGCAAATAGGCCAGCGTATCGACCGTATAGGAAGGTTTGGGCAAGTGAAATTCGATGTCGGAAGCCCGCAGGGCGGGGTTGTCGCCTATGGCCAGCCTGACCAGATGCAGGCGGTCGTGGTCGCGCGCCAGGGTTTGTTTAGGCTTGAGCGGATTATGCGGGGATACCACCAGCCATACCTCCGACACGTCGGTCTGGGTAGCCATGTAATTGGCGATGATCATGTGCCCCACGTGCACAGGGTTGTAAGAACCAAAAAACAGGCCGATTTTTTTGCTCATAGCGCTATTGTTCGAGCAGCGAATCGGGCAATTCTTCCATCCATTCCTCTTCGATGGGCTCCTCCTCGGGTGCGTCAACCAGCCACTTGCCGCCGATTTTTATCAGCACAAATTCCATTTCGTATTCTTCGAATTCATCTTTGAGCAGGCACAGGCAATAGGCGGTGTCACTCACTTCCCGGCAATTCAGTTGCAGAAATTCGGTGTTAAGCAGCGTAGAATCCTGGGGTTCGGAAGCAATCAAATCAGCCATGCCGGTCAGTATGGCCTGGTGGCGGGGGGTACTCAGCGCTTTGGCTTCTTCAAACCGGTTGTTGTCGTAATGCGATTGAAATTGACGCACCACTTCCTCCGGCGTCAACAACTTTTCGTCTGCCTGTTCCTGGGCAGGTTGTTCATTGCGACAAGCAAACGACAGCAAAACCAACAGCAAAACCGAACTTATTCTAACCATAAGAATTGTGAAATTCAGTAATAGACTACTTTGTGGACTTTAGTTGTTCCTCAACTTAACTCAATATTCCCAAAGTCCAATAGTCCCAAAGTCCAACAGTCCGCTATCAGCTTCCCAACATCACCGGCATCACCAGCATCAATATCTCCTGGCCCGGCGTTTCTTCCACCGGCAGCAGGATTCCGGCACGGGTAGGGCCCGACAATTCGAGTTTCACCTCATCCGACTCCAGCACCGTCAGCATTTCCACCAGAAATTTGGCGTTAAAGCCAATCGTGACCGCCTTTCCGGCATAAGAGCAAGGCATCTGCTCGGTGGCTTCGTTAGAGAAATCAAGGTCCTGCGCAGAAATTGTCAAGCTGCCTTCGCTGATATTCAGGCTAACCTGGTTGGTTGTTTTGTTGGCGTAAATAGCGATGCGCTTGAGCGAATTCTGAAAATCGGTGCGCGACACCGTCATCACGTTGGCGTTGTCAACCGGGATCACCGCATTATAGTCGGGGTACCTCGAATCGATCAGTCGGCACACCAGTTGGGTATTGCCGAAAGAGAAAAAGGCATTGGCTTTGTTGAAAGACATCTTCACCTCTTCGCCTGTCGGCAGCGCGCCTTTGAGCAGGTTCAGCGCTTTTTTCGGCACAATAAACGAAGTAGATACCTCGCTGGCTACGTCAGAAAAGGTGTACTTCACCAACTTATGGGCGTCGGTGGCCACCAGGATGATTTTGGAAAAATCAATCTGGAAATACACGCCGGTCATTGCCGGGCGTAGTTCATCGGAACTAGTGGCAAAGAGCGTTTTGCTGATGCCCTGGCTGAGCAAGCCGGCGGGCAGGCTCACCACATCAACATTATCGGGCTCAGGGATGTGGGGAAAATCCTGTCCGTTTTCGCCGGCCAGTTTATACTTGCCGTAAGCCGACGTAATCTCGATGCCGAAATTTTCTTCGTTTACCACAAAAGTAATGGGTTGCTGGGGCAGCGCTTTGAGCGTTTCCAGTAATATCTTGGCCGGCACGGCCACTGAGCCGTCGCTGTCGGCCATCACTTCCATCTCGGTAACGATCGAGGTTTCGAGGTCGGAAGCGGTGATGGTCAGCTTATTATTGCTTATGGCAAACAGAAAGTCTTCCATGATAGGCAATACGGGGTTGCTGCCGATGGCGCCTACGGCCAGTTGCAATTGCTTGAGCAGCTCGGAAGAAGAAACGCTAAACTTCATAGCTATTTGTTCTTTTATGAGGGTAGGGAAATTTGTTTTTTTGCGTTCCCGCAAAAATTATGCTACAAAAGTACATTTTGCGTTACATTTTTGCACGGTAAATAATTCACATCTTGTGGAAAACCCATTTTAATGAACAGAAAACTAGCTCCGCCCGTTCACCCCATCCAAAATCTGCGCCTGCCCAGGCCGGTAATCCATACGCTTGACAACGGCGTACAGGTGTATGAAACCAGCATGGGCACCCAGGATGTGGTGCGCCTGGAAATTGTTTTTTATGCCGGCAGACCGCAAGAGCGCAAACCGCTGGTATCGAGGGCCACGCTGGGCTTGCTGCGCGAAGGCGCCGGCCCCTACAACGCCGCAGAAATAGCTGAAATCCTCGACTACTACGGCAGCTCGCTGAGCACGCCTTTCAACATGGATTCGGGCAACCTGGTGTTGTATTCCCTTTCTCATCACCTGGACAAGGTGCTGCCCCTGCTCGTTGCCATGCTTGAAACCCCGGTTTTCCCCGCAGAAGAACTCGACGCTTTTATTCAGCGCAACCTGATCTTGCTGGCCGAAGATTTGTCGAAACCCGATGTGGTAGCTTACCGGCAGATCACGGAACTCATCTTCGGCGCCAACCACCCCTACGGATACAACAGTTGGCCCGAAACATACACGCAACTTAAGCGCGATGACCTGGTAGAACATTTCAACCGGTTGTATACTTGCGACAACTGCGAAATTTTTATCAGCGGGAAAATCGACGCCGCTATCATCGCATCGCTCAACCGCAGCATCGGCGCCTGGAACCGCCGGGGCAAGGTACCGCCCTATGTGCCCCCGCCTATTGATACAAAACCGGAAAAACAACGACTGGCCAAACCCAGCGGCGTGCAAACGGCCATACGTATCGGCAGACGTTTGTTTCAGCGCAGCCACCCCGACTATTGCGGCATGTTTGTACTCAATACCATGCTCGGCGGCTATTTCGGATCGCGACTCATGGCTAATATCCGCGAGGAAAAAGGCTATACCTACAATATCTATTCCACGCTCGACACCATGCGCTACGACGGCTGCTTCTATATCGGCACCGAAGTGGGCAATGAGTTTGTAGCCGACACCCTCCAACAAATTTACAAAGAAATCGAACTGATGCGAACCCAACCCGCCGACGCCGATGAAATGGAAATGGTGCGCAATTACCTCATGGGCAGCCTGCTCACTATGCTCGACGGCCCTTTTAATGTGGGAGAAGTGGTCCGAACCATGGTAGCTGAAGACGCACCTTTTCACTTTTTTGAAGACTTAGTGGCTACCGTAGAAAGTATCACAGCTGAACAATTGCAGGAATTAGCCAACCGATATTTACAACCCGACGACCTTTGGGAAGTCATAGTGGGGTAATCTTGTTGATATAGTTGGTTTTATCCCGCAATTAATTTTCTTTTTCTCGCAAATTTTCCGTTCTTTTGCGGCATCTTTTTAGAGGAAACCAGGATAACAAGAAGTTCTTTTACAACATCGTTCTTATCCTAGCGTTAGACAATTGAAAAATTCGGAGGCCAGATTGAATGAAACTATTTAGTCTTTTTAAGCAGGAACTCGCGATAGATCTTGGAACTGCCAATACGCTTATCATACAAGACGACAAAGTCGTTGTTGACGAACCCTCCATCGTTGCTATCGATCGCCGTACCAACGAAACTATTGCCGTGGGCAAAAAAGCCATGCAAATGCATGAAAAAACCCACGACAACATAGTGACTATCAGGCCGCTAAAAGACGGCGTGATCGCCGACTACCAGGCCGCCGAGCGCATGATCGAGGGCATGATCAAGATGGTGGGCAATCGCCGCCGCTTCTTCTCGCATATGAAGATGGTGATCTGCATTCCATCCGGTATTACCGAAGTGGAAAAACGCGCCGTTTTTGACTCCGCTGATCATATGGACTCCAAAGAGACCTACCTCATCCACGAACCTATGGCCGCCGCCCTCGGTATCGGCCTTGATGTGGAAGAACCAGTAGGCCACATGATTATCGATATCGGCGGGGGTACAACCGAAATCGCCGTGATCGCACTGTCGGGTATCGTTTGCGACCAGTCTATCCGCATCGCCGGCGATGAATTTACGACCGATATCATCAGCTATATGAAGCGCCAGCACAATATCCTGATCGGCGAACGAACCGCCGAGCAGATCAAGATCAATGTGGGCTCGGCGCTCCATGAACTCGACAGCCCGCCGGAAGATTATGCAGTGAACGGCCGCGACCTGATGACGGGTATCCCCAAGCAAATTAAGGTGTCGTACGCCGAAGTGGCCCACGCGCTTGATAAGTCTATCTCTAAAGTNNCAAAGCGCTGGAAATGACGCCCCCCGAACTGGCCTCCGATATCAAGGAAACAGGCCTCTATCTTACCGGCGGCGGCGCTTTGCTACGCGGGCTGGACAAACGCATCGCACAAAAAACAAAATTAAAAGTTCAGGTGGCCGAAGACCCACTGCGCGCAGTGGTAAGAGGTACCGGTATTGCGCTGAAAAATTCAGATCGCTATACTTTCCTCATCGATAGAAAAAGCGTCTGATCGCCAATAAAAGGCAATGGGTGGACTCCTTCAGTTATTTATACGATACGGAGGTATCTTGTTATTCTTTCTACTCGAAGGAATATGCTTCTACCTTATTGTCCAATACAATCAAAAGCAACAGCAAATCTACCTCAGCACTTCCGATTATATCATCGGCGCAGCCCTGGATCGCTACAATACAGCGGTGAGTTATTTTTCTCTTCGCGACCAACTTGAAAAGCTACACGCTGAAAATGCCCGGTTGCGCGATTCACTCGATGATACGTACTACCTGTCCAGTATGCGCAAGGATACCTTCCCCGGCGATTCGCTCATTCCGGCATACCGCTACATTCCGGCCAATGTAATCAATAAAAGCTTGTTTGGAGGCAGTACCAACTCAATAACGCTCGACAGGGGCGGTATGCACGGAGTCAAGCCCGGGCAGGGCGTTATCGCCGAGCAGGGAGTAGTTGGCATTGTTGTTGATACTACGCGCCACTTTTCGAGGGTGATGTCTATTTTGCACAGTAATGCCCGCATCAGTGCAGCTATTAAAGGCGCCAATCAACACGGCTCGCTGATTTGGCGTGGCAAAGACCCCCGCTTTTTATCGCTTGAGGCCGTTCCTACCCACGCCGAATTTGAGAAAGGCGATACCGTCGAAACCAGCGGCTATTCCCACAAATTTCCCAGAGGCATTATGATCGGCGCTATTGAAGAATTTTACAAACAAACCGATAATAATTACTTCATTAAGGTTAGAATGGTCAATGATATAACAACCGTACAGCAGGTTTACGTCATTGACCGGCTAATGCAGGCAGAATGGGAACAATTGGAACAACAATCGGATGAACAGTAGTATCGTACTCATCTCGGCAGTCAGATTGATCATCTTGCTGCTTTTTCAGGTTTTCATCCTCAAAAGTATTTCACTGGGATGGCAGGGCAACGTTTATCTGCACATCATGATTTATCCACTGTTCATCTTCCTGTTGCCCATCCGTACCCCCCGCGCCGTGGTGATGTTGCTGGCATTTGCGCTTGGGCTGGCAGTCGATACTTTCTACGATTCTCCCGGCCTTCACGCCAGTGCGGCTGTATTCGCCGCTTTTGTCCGACCCATCGTATTGAAACTACTGGAACCCCGCGAAGGATACAACGTCAATCACAGCCCGACAAAAGCCCGATTAGGCTTTAGTTGGTTTTGGCGTTATGCGGCAATTATGTTATTATTGCACCTGGGCTTCTATTTTTCTATGCTGGAATTTTCGCCCGTTTTCATCGCCGACATTTTGCTGAAAACGGTTTTCAGCTTTATAGCTTCGTTTGCTTTTATTTTAATGGTTGTTTTTGTTTTTAATCCTGTAGACTGATTTTTTATGAGCGTAGCTGCCAAAATAAGGGAACGACAAATGGTCATCAGGGGCGTTTTTATCGCCGCTGCCCTTGCTTTGATATTCAAGGCTATGCACTTGCAATTATTCGACAGCTCAATCAAGGATAAAGCAGCCGACGCGGCCATCGGAAGGTATACGCTGTACCCCGCCCGCGGCGCCATTTACGACCGAAACGGCGACCTGCTGGTGTACAACAACCCGATGTACGATCTCATGGTGACTTATAACCAGCTGAATCCCAATATGGATACCGCTCGTTTTTGTTCGCTGGTGGGTATTACCAAAGAGGAATTCGAACAAGCGCTGGATAAAAACTGGAAAAGCGGCCGTTTTTCAAAGTCGGTGCCTTTTGTTTTTAAAAGCAAAATCTCCGCCGATGATTTTGCCCGTTTTGAGGAAAGCCTTTACGAATTTCCCGGCTTTTTTGTACAACTGCGTAACGCCAGGGGCTATCCTCACCAATTCGGCGCACACGTGCTGGGCTATATCCGCGAAGTCAACAAACGCGAAATCGAAAAGTCCAATGGCGAATATGTAGCCGGCGACTATATCGGCGCCAGCGGCCTCGAAAAAGAATACGAGGCGTATATCAAAGGCAAAAAAGGCGAACAACTAATACTCAAGGATAACCTCGGCCGCCAGGTGGGCTCGTTTAAAAACGGCGAGCTGGATACCCCGCCCATTGCCGGAAAAGACCTGATCAGTACGCTTGACCTCGAACTGCAAGCCTACGGCGAAACGCTAATGGTGAATAAAATCGGCAGTATCGTTGCTATCGAACCCAAAACGGGCGAGATTCTCGCTATGGTGAGCGCCCCCTATTACGATCCCAACCTGCTGACGATCGACAACCAAAACCGAAGCAAGTCGTTTACTCAGCTCAATACCGACCCGCTGAAGCCAATGCTCGACCGCTCTATCCTGGCGCAATATCCGCCGGGGTCTATTTTTAAGTCTATTGTGGCGCTCATAGGCATGCAGGAAGGCACCCTTTCTCCTGACCGGGGCGTTTCGTGCGGCGGGGCGTACGTTTTTAACGGCCAACGACTCACCGGCTGCCACGGCCACCCCGGCTGCCATAATGTAGAGGCCGCGATTCAGTATTCCTGCAACGCTTATTTTGTGACGGTATTCCGGGAATTAGTAGACCGGTACGGCTATACCAACCCGCAAAAGGGACTGGATGTGTTTAACGATTACCTGGCGCGCTTCGGCATGGGCGCCGCATTGGGTGTCGACGTGCCAGGAGAACGAAACGGCTCTTTTCCGACCTCCACATATTACAACGACATCTACAAACGCGAAAACGGCCGCTGGAAGTCTATTTGGATACGCTCATTGGGAATCGGACAAGGCGAGCTCCTGGTCACTAATCTTCAAATTGCCAACCTCGCTGCTATCATCGCCAATAGAGGGTATTACTACACCCCGCACCTGGTCAAAGGACTTCGCGATATCAACGGCAATGTGGAACAAATCGCCGAGTTCAAAGAAAAACGGGAAGTAGGTATCGATGATCGCTTTTTTACGCCGGTGATCAATGGCATGGAAAAGGTAGTTATAGCCGGTACGGCTCGCTCGGCATTCATTCCCGGAATTCCAGTGTGCGGAAAAACCGGCACCGCAGAAAATAACCAGGGTAGCGGCAAAGACCACTCTGTTTTTTTTGCTTTTGCACCCAAAGACGACCCCAAAATCGCCATCGCCGTTTATGTGGAAAACAGCGGTTGGGGCGGTTCTTACGCGGCGCCCATCGCCAGCCTGATGATCGAAAAATACCTGACCGGCGCCATTCGCCCCGAAAGAGAATTTCTTCAAAAGCGCATGCTGGATGCCAACCTTATCCCGGTTAGCAAGCCCTGATCGCTTAATTACCTCGCTATGATCGTCTCCGCTATCGTTGCAGTAGCCAAAAACGGCATTATCGGCCACAACAACCGTATTCCCTGGTATCTGCCCGCCGACCTCAAGTATTTTAAACGCACAACGCTGGGCCACCACGTAATTATGGGACGCAACTGCTTTGAGTCGATCGGCAAGCCCCTGCCCCAACGCACCAATATCGTGATTTCGCGCGATCCGTATTTCGCAGCCACAGGCTGTATGGTTGCTCATTCTATGAAAGAAGCGCTGGACATTGCACAGGGCAATGGCGAAACCGAGGCCTTTATCATTGGCGGAGGGCAGATTTACCGCCAGAGCATACCTTATTGGGATAAAATCTATCTCACAGAAGTGGAGTTAATTGCCGAAGGCGACGTATCATTTCCCGAAATAAAAAGCAATGAATGGCGGCTGTTAAGTTCAGAAACTCATAGCGCCGACGACAAAAACGAGTTTGATTACACGTTTAATATTCTCGAACGTTTGCGATAGCCGATAAAAAATTCTGCGACAAGAAGCAGCAAAGCCAGCCCGGCAAAATATTGGAAATAGCTCTCGTATTCGCTGAAAACCCTGGTTTCATACTCTCGCTTCTCAATGCCGTCAATGCGCCTGGTCAGCGCAGCCATGACGGCATCAGTGCCCGCCGACAAGTCAAAATAAGCGCCCCCACCCGCATTGGCCACGTCTTTTAATATGCCGGCTTCCAGTCGGCTGCGCACAGGATTGCCAGTGGCATCACGCAGATAGTTTTCGCCGGTCACACCTGCCATAGGAATAAACTCGCCATCGGGCGTACCCACACCTATTGTAAAAACAACGATGCCGTCTTCCAGCGCCTGGGCTGCCTTGTCAGAGGCAGCGCCTACGTGGTCTTCACCGTCAGACAGGATAATCAGGGCTTTGTGGCGCTCGTTGTCCTCTGGAAAAGCCTGCTGCGCCAACTGAATGGCCTCCGCCAACGCAGTGCCCTGCGAGGCTACCATGTCAATATTGGCAGTATTGAGAAAAAGGCTTGCAAAGGAATAATCAGTAGTCAAGGGGACTTGCAGTTGGGCGTTGCAAGCAAAGGCAATCACTCCTACTTGTTCGCCTTTCAATCTTTCAAGCAATTCGCCGGCAAAAAGCTGCGCCCGTGCCAACCGGCTGGGCTGCAAATCTTGCGCCATCATGCTGCGCGACAGGTCAAGCGCCAGGAAAATATCGATGCCCTTTCTTTTGACTTTTTCGCGTTTTATGCCCCATTGTGGATTGGCAAGCGCAATGATTAACATTGCTAAGGCAAATAGTGACAAGATAAGTTTTATGCCTGCCCGCCACTGCGAGCGCCCGGGCATCAATTTTTCTACCAATTCAGGGGCGCCAAAGCGCTGTATTGCCCTGCGTTTCCAGCGCAAAGCCCACCAAAACAGGATAACCAGCACTGGCAAAATGCCAAGCAAATAGAAATAACCGGTATCTTCGAATCTGAACAAGCGTTTTGTTTTATTTCAATTTATGGAATACGCTTTAACCAGCCGTAACGCAACAGTAATTCCAGCAATACGCACAGAAAAGCGCCCAACACAAATACATAAAATTCTTCGCTATAACGCCGGTAAGCTGTCACATCGATCTCTGTCCTTTCCAAGCGGTCAATTTCATCGTAAATCTTTGCCAGGTCTTCTGCGGTTGTCGCCCGGTAATACTTTCCGCCGGTGAGGTCGGCCACCTGGCGCAATAATTCTTCGTCAATTTCCACCCTGGCCACGCCGTACATATACTCGCCGTCGCTGCGCCTGCTCACCGGAGTCAGCGCTTCACCTGTAGTGCCTACGCCTATGGTGTATACCTTGATCCCAAATTCGCGGGCAATTTGAGCAGCCAGTTCGGGCGACTGATAACCGGCGTTGTTGACGCCGTCGGTGAGCAGAATGGCAATTTTGCTTTTTGTGCGTTCGTCTTTGAGGCGATTAACACCCGTGGCCAGTCCCATGCCGATCGCTGTACCGTCTTCAAGCAGCCCGCATTCGAGATTGACCAGGTATTCTTTGACTACCCGGTGATCAGTAGTAAGCGGACATTGGGTGTATGCCTCCCCCGCAAAAACAGCCAGCCCAATGCGATCGTAGGGCCTTTTATCTACAAAATCGACAGCCACAGCTTTGCTGACCTCTAACCTGTTGGGCTCAAAATCACGAGCCAGCATGCTGCTCGACAAGTCCATGACCAACATAATGTCGATACCTTCGGCTTTTACCTGCTCCAGTTTCAATGTTTTCTGGGGGCGAGCCAATGCGACGACCAGCAGGGCAAAAGCCATTATTCTGAGCAGGGGCAACCGGCGCGCCAGGCGGCTGCGCAGCGTGTCATGACCGTTGACCGCCTGCAGGCTCGACATCCGTATAGTCACCTCCTGCCGCTTGCGCTGTTGCACATGCCACCTGTACAATAGCGGCAACAGTAGCAACAATAGCAGAAAATACGGATGCAAAAACCGAATATGATCGATAAACATTAACATCATTTTTTGGGCGTTTCGGGCACTTCGGGCGTCGTAGGTGGCTGAGTATACAGTACCAAATTCCGAACATTGTCCCAGTGCCGTTCATGGGTGTCTTCAGCCGGAACGGCCTTGGCAAATTTCACCAAATCAGCCGCATACAACAGCTTCGTCACTGCCGCTTCTATTTCCTCGCCAATGGGCAGGGTATTTAAGTTCGCAATGATCTCATCACTGGTAGATTCCAGGGCTTTAACCGAAAAACGTTCCTCCAGGTATTGGCGCAAAATATGAGTCAGCCGGCTATAATATGCCTTCAACTCCCCCTTCTGCCATAATGCCTCCTCCTTCAGCGCATCAAGTTGTTCCAGCGCTATTTCATGCGGGGGTTTTTGGGGCGCCCTTCGATGGTATACTTTAAGGTCTTTTTTGGGTTTTCTGAATACAAAATACAATAGCAAAACCAATGCAAGCAATCCCGTCCCAAGAGCTAAAAACGGCGCAAAATCGCTCAGGTTTTTCGGTTCGGCAATAATGGGTTTAATGGGTTGCAACTGCACCGTATCGCTGGTGATGGGCAGCGTTCTCACTTCCAGCAACAGGCTATCGGTATACGCTGAATCGACGATGCCGTTGTTTTCACTGGTGAACAATAAAGCGGGAATAGTATGCTTCCCCTCCTCAAATGACGTGATTAATACCTTCTGGTTGATTTGCCCGGCTGTCGCGCTTGCTGCCGGCGATACTTTGATCACTTCAATTTTGCCCACGCTATCCAGCGCGGATAGGTCGAAGCCCAACGAACGGTTTGCCGCGGGGAAACCAGCGTGCAATTTGAGGGTTACCTGGTCGCCAATGAGAATTGTCGCGCTATCGAGTTCTGACGTGGCGGCAGACTGAGCGGCAGCCCAACTTGCAATAGATAGCACACCCAAACATACAGCCCAATATCTCCCTACGTTATATCGATTCATGGCCGTATTCTTTTCTGAAAAAATTTCAACAGCGCATTGACATACGACTCATGGGTGCTGATGGGCAACAAATCGGCGCCGGTTTTGAGGAAAACCGTGCGGCAATAGGCGCTATGATCCTGATAGTACTGGGCGTATTGCTTGCGAATCTTTGCCGATGAAGTATCTATCCATCGCCACTCGCCAGTTTCTGCATCTTCGGCATACAAAAGTCCCACATCGGGCAACTCACGTTCGCGTGGGTCGGAGAGCTGAATGCCCACAAGGTCGTGGCGCCGGCTGGCTATTCGCAGGGGCGCTTCATAGGGCTTGGCCATAAAATCCGACAGTAAAAAGCAAATACTGCGCTTCTTGATGGCATTGTTGAAATACTCCAACGCCACGGTAATATCGGTGCCGGCCCCCTGCGGCTCAAAATCGATCAACTCCCTGATAATTCGCAAAATATGCTGCTTCCCTTTTTTGGGCGGGATAAATTTTTCAATCCGGTCGGAAAAAAACAGCACCCCGACTTTGTCGTTGTTGTTGATAGCCGAAAAAGCGATAACTGCGCAGATCTCTGCCAGGATTTCCTGTTTGGCCTGGCTGACTGCGCCAAACGATAGTGAACGGCTCATATCTACAAGTAACATTACCGTGAGCTCGCGTTCTTCTTCGAAAATCTTTACATAGGGTTCTCCTGTGCGGGCCGTTACGTTCCAATCGATATTGCGCACATCATCACCGTATTGGTAGCTGCGCACCTCGCTAAACGACATACCCCTGCCTTTGAACGCGCTGTGGTACTCCCCTGAAAACAGGTGTTTACTCAGCCCGCGCGTTTTGATCTCTATTTTTCTGACCTTTTTGAGCAGTTCGCTGGTTTCCATCGCTTTTGAATCGCGTTAGGGCACTTCCACCACATTTAAAATCTGATCGATAACATCCTCGCAGGTTACATTTTCTGCCTCGGCCTCATAGGTTAATCCGATTCGATGGCGCAACACATCGTGACATACCTGGCGCACATCCTCGGGAATCACATACCCGCGACGTTTGAGAAAAGCCTGCGCTTTGGCTGCCAGCGCCAGGTTGATGCTGGCGCGCGGCGATCCGCCGTATTGGATCAGCGGCTGCAGATTGGCCAACTGGTAGTCTTTCGGATTGCGGGTAGCGAACACAATATCGATGATATAGCGTTCGATCTTTTCGTCCATATACACCTTGCGCACCGACTCGCGGGCCTTGATGATGTCGGCGGGTTGCACTACAGGGGATACCTGGCCGTATTCGTCGCCGGAAAGGTTACGGCGAATGATTTCGCGCTCTTCATCTTTGCTGGGGTAGTCTATTTTGACCTTCAGCATAAAGCGGTCCACCTGAGCCTCGGGCAGCGGATAAGTACCTTCCTGTTCGATCGGGTTTTGGGTAGCCAGCACCAGGAAAGGCTCCTGCAACAGGAATGTCTCATTGCCGATCGTCACCTGCCGTTCCTGCATAGCCTCCAGCAGCGCGCTCTGTACCTTTGCCGGCGCCCGGTTGATTTCATCGGCCAGAATGAAATTGGCAAAAATCGGGCCTTTCCGGACCGAAAACTCGTTTTTGCTAGGGTTAAAGATCATTGTGCCGATGATATCGGCCGGAAGCAGATCGGGAGTAAACTGGATGCGGCTGAAATTGGCGTGGATAGCTTTGGCCAGCGTTTTAATCGCCAACGTCTTGGCTAGTCCAGGCAGCCCCTCCAGCAGTACATGCCCCTTGGTGAGCAGTCCGATCATCAGCCTGTCGATCATATATTGTTGGCCCACAATCACCTTGCCGGTTTCCTGGTTCAGGCGCTCCACAAACGCACTATCGATGTAAATCTGCTGATTGAGGAGTTCTATGTCTATTGCATGCATAAGCAGTACGGGTTGAAACACAGTCGTTCAAGCTATTGAACGCCAAAACATTAATCATTGGGTTGCAAATTTCAACAATTTTTATTTGTTGAGAGGGATTTTTTTGCAGGGAAGGGGCTTGTAGTTGATGTACGAAGCTTGATTTGGGTCGTGGTGGCGGTTTATTCGATTATATTCCGCTGCGCCTGCTGCATATGCCGTTCAATATGATAAACCAGAAAACGACAAGTATCTCCAAGCCTCAACTTGATGAGGGGAGTTAAGGAAATTGCCGTTTTTAATTTTGTAAGATCAACTGTGGCAGATTGATGAAGGAGTAATCTTAATTTTTCCAACTGTTTACTAAATCGATCAATCGTAATGATTGATAAATCAGAATTGGAAGGTATTTTGTCTTTAGGGCTATTCATCTTTTTTATTTTTCCATTTTTGACTTGTATTGTATTGACAAAATAATTGCCAATAAGACCGCTTTTAAAAATAAGGTTTTCCCTGTTTATCGTATTTTTTAAAAGCTGATTTTCAATTTCCGGCAGGTAGAAATCGCCATAAAGGTTGAGATGCTCCAGGCATTCCAAAATACTCCATTCGGCTGAAGATTTTTTGAAGTTCAATTGATCACGTGATAATGTTTTGAACTGTTGCGCTGTTGCCATAGCCTGCTCTGTAATGGTCAGCAGCTCTTTGATTAATTGATCTTGTCTGATTTGCATGGTCATTGAATTTTATGCAAAGATCAGGCGGGTTTATTTTTGCATTATTGATCGAAGTCAAGAATTTCGGATGCGGCTCAATGTTTCGGGTTTCATCCGCAGATACGAAGCGATATATTTAAAGGGAATGTGCTGAAAGAGGTAAGGACTTCTCTCCAATACCCTTTGCAATCGCTCAGTCGGCGAAGTGACTAGCAGGTCTATTTCCCGGTCGATTTGCTGCGCAACCAGGTTTTCAAGTAAAGCGATATACTTTCGCTGGCTCTCCTCGTTTTCATATACAATTTCGTTAAGCCTGACTTTTGATATGGCTTGTACGGTAGTCTTCCTCAGCGCTTGAATGTAAAATTCGGAAGGCCGGGCAGTGACAAACGATGACAAAGAATTGATCAGCGACCCGTCGTAGCCGAGCCTGATGGTGTGTTCTTCGTATTCAGATAAATAAAACAGCCTTACAGCTCCCGATTTGATGAAATAGAGATTTTTTTCAATTTCGCCTTCTCGTATCAAAAAATCACCTTTGGACACGACCTTTTCTACTGCCACTTTTTCAAATGAATCCAGTAATTTCTGAATGAAGCTAATTTCTTTTGACATCGCGGGATTGTGTTAATTAGAAGACTGTTTTGGAGTAAATCCACAATACTCTGTACATGAACGCGTATCTTGCAGTCCGTATGATTTATTCACCAATAAAGATAGCTCAATATCTGCGTTTGCGCTGTTTTGAAGCCAAAAAGCAAAACGATTGCATTTTAAAATGATGAAAAAAAAAGCATTACAAACTATCTTATTGTTCGGTTTGTCTATACTAACGCTCAATGCCATACAAGCCCAACCTGTTGCTGCCGATGACGCCATTGATATCCTTAAAAACGGCGCATTGATCATGCGCTTGCCTTCCAACGCAAAAAAGATAGCAGCATTGGAGGATATTATTTCCCGAAATGAGGATCCCGCCGCCGTTCGTCGCGCCACCAAACTCATGGAGGAAACTCAAGCGGAAACAAGGGAGGAAAACCAGCGTATCATTCGCTTTTTTCGGGAATTTTATAAGTTCTCCGCTGTCTATTTTATGTATGATACATCGCTGTCTACATTGGCAGGCGGCGCCCGTCGAGGTATTTTCCTGCGAGATGACCTGAGCCCCGACCCCACTTTGTCATTGCCCAACGACCAATTCCTGCTTGCACAAATAGGCTATACAGACCAATCCTCTTCCGCTCGAGCCGAAGCGCTGATCATCACCGGTCTGGATATGAAGCCGATTCAGGCGCCATTTCCTTCCGCTATTCGCTATAATACCTTGAGTGAGTTATTTGGACTAAAAGATACGGCCCGAGAAAGGCAGGTTAAATTACTGAATAAAAAACTCGGTCAGTATAATTCAAGGAAAATAGAAAACAGAATGAGATTACCCTAAAAATGAAATCCCTTTATGTCCATAATATTCGTATTATTTACCCCTAATATAAAATAAGGATTCATAGAACTTGTCCGTTTCATCACTACCCAATATGGCTTGTCTAAAATGAAGTTTTTGGGTTTTACAGCAGGTTCAACAAACACAGCTCCCCTAGATAATGAAATAACCGCCCTGTTTTCCACTCTTGCGCCTTTTTCATCCATGTCAAACTTAATGCTTTCAAACATCTGGCCGATAAAATAATCCTTAAATTGCTTGTTAAGCAATAATTTGCCTATCAATTCTTTGTATACCCTTTGATGATCAAGATGCAATTTGGGCGCTTCAAAGCGATCATAATGACCAAGCGTGGGTAAATCGCTATTGTTGTGTTTGATTATTTCTAAAAGAAGCGGCCTGGGGTTACTCATGTCATACCCCTTGCCCAATATCAATTCATCGCTATTGTCTTTTAATTTTAATTTAATAACAAACTGGTCATTATTATCGTATTTAATTATTTCAATCATTTTTTTTTGATCTCCATTTATTGCTTTGAATCCGGCTACTTGTTTTTTATTAAAAAAAACATTGCCTTTATTAAACTCCAAAGCATATTGTACTGCTTTCAAAAAGAAGGCGCATGCAATAACATCTTTGGATCCTATGCTCATGTTCAAATCCCCAAAACTCGCATCCGGAAATTTTCTTTTTATTTCACTATTAATGATATTGACGGTCTTTTGCCCATAACCGGATTGCACATAATAACATTGATCATCTACATCTTTTTTTGAAAAAAGCGAAGTATTGAATTGATCAACCAGATCAATTGCTATTTTGTCATCCGTATTAAGTTGTAATTTTTCGTGAAGTATATTGTCGTTCAGTTCTTTCCAGGCTAGATGCATAGCGCCACCCCAAACAAAATTGCCCCGAAAACTGCTCCCCCGGTAGTTATCATTTAATTCCATCACGATCTGTTTTATCAGGATAAAGAACGTTTTAGACTAGTTCATATTTTAACAAATCCAGCAAAACCTTCGGCTGATCTGCATGCACCCAGTGCCCGGCGCCAGTCACGGTTGAAAGTCTGGCCTGCGGAAACAACTGCCTGGCCGCAGCCATGTCTTCATCTTGAATATAAGGCGAGCGTTCGCCGCGAATAAACAGGGTTGGCCCTTCGAAAGGATGTGTTCCGCTGACGGCGGACAAGATTTCGGGGTAGTGGCGGTATAGCGCCTTGAGGTTCATTTTCCATTCAAATCGCCCGTCTTTATCGCGAGAGAGGTTTTTCATCAAAAATTGAAGCGTCCCCTGATCCGGGATTCGGCGTTTGAGCAGCACTTCAGCCTGCTGGCGACTGTCGATGGCCTGCAAATCGAGCGAGGTGAGGGCGGCAAAGATCTCTTCATGGCCGCCGGGGTATGCTTTGGGCGCTATATCTACCACAATGAGCTTATCAACCATATCTCCATGGTCGAGCGCAAATTGCATAGCGGTTTTTCCACCCATCGAATGGCCTATGATGTGCGCTTTGTAAATCCAGTGCGACTCCATGAAATGCCGCAGGTCGTCGGCCAATACCATGTAGTTCATTTCGTCGATGTGGGGCGAGCGCCCGTGGTTGCGCTGATCAGGTATATACACAGTAAAGTGGTCAGCCAACTGCCTGGCGATGGTTTGCCAGTTGTCGAGGGCGCCAAACAACCCGTGAAGAATAATGACAGGATAACCCTGTCCAAAGGTTTTGTAATTGAGTTCGATCATGACTATCAAACACTTTTGCAGCCCGTTCGTTTATGTTAAAAGGTGAATATCAGCAAGGTAAACAGGAATAAACCATCCTGTACATCATGCAAAATCGCTAAATCTATGTATATTTTGCTAATTTCGCGGGCCAATTGAAGGGTATATGTTTCCAAATTACGATGTAATAGTAGTCGGCGCCGGCCATGCCGGATGCGAAGCGGCAGTAGCCGCAGCCAACCTGGGCTCCCGGGTGTTGCTGGCTACCATGAATATGCAGACGATCGCCCAGATGAGTTGCAACCCCGCTATGGGCGGTGTGGCCAAAGGACAAATTGTGCGCGAAATTGACGCCCTGGGTGGCTATTCGGGCATTGTGACCGATCACACGATGGTGCAGTTTCGCATGCTCAACCGCTCCAAAGGCCCCGCCATGTGGAGCCCGCGCGCGCAAAGCGACCGTATGCTCTTTGCCCGCAAGTGGCGGCAAATGCTGGAAGCCCACCCCAATATCGACTTTTGGCAGGAGATGGTGAACGGGCTGGTGGTGAAAAACGGCATAGTATGCGGCGTTCGGACAGGCATGGGGCTTGAAATACCGGGCAAATCGGTGGTGCTCACCAACGGCACCTTCCTCAATGGCATTATCCACATAGGTGAAAAACAATTCGGCGGCGGACGCGCCGGCGAAAGCGCCGCCAGGGGTATCACAGAGCAACTCGTGGAAATAGGCTTCGAGGCCGGGCGTATGAAAACCGGCACGCCCCCGCGCGTAGACGGTCGCTCGCTCGACTACAGCCGCATGGAAGTGCAGCCTGGCGACGAAAATCCGGGTAAATTTTCGTATACCGATACGCCCCAACTAAAACAACAACTACCCTGCCACATCACTTATACCAACGAGGAAGTACACGCCATTCTGCGCACCGGTTTTGATTACTCGCCCATGTTTAACGGCAGAATACAGGGCCTGGGGCCGCGTTATTGCCCGTCTATCGAAGACAAAATCGATCGCTTTGCCGATAAAGACCGCCACCAGCTTTTTGTTGAACCCGAGGGCTGGGATACCTGCGAAATATACGTCAACGGCTTTTCATCGTCGTTGCCTGAGGATGTTCAGTACAAGGCTTTACGCCAAGTGCCCGGCTTTGAAAACGTGAAAATGTTCCGCCCCGGCTATGCTATCGAATACGATTATTTCCCCCCTACACAACTCCAGTTAACGCTGGAAACGCACCTGGTGAAAAACCTGTTTTTTGCCGGACAGATAAACGGCACTACCGGTTATGAAGAAGCGGCCTGCCAGGGGCTCATTGCTGGTATCAACGCCCACCAGGCCGTTTATGAGCGCGAGCCCTTTGTTCTCAACCGCTCACAGGCATACATCGGCGTATTGATTGACGACCTGGTCAACAAAGGCACTAAAGAACCCTACCGCATGTTTACATCGCGGGCAGAATACCGCATTTTGCTTCGACAAGACAATGCCGACCTGCGCCTCACCCCCCTGGCTCATCAATTGGGTATGCGCGGTGCAGCAGAACGCATGGAACGCGTGGGGGCCAAACTCGATGCGGCCAACCGCATCAAGCGCTTTTTCGAAGACACCAGCATCAGCCCCGATGATATCAACAGCTTTCTGCGCGATAAAGACTCTGCAGAGATCAGGCAAAAAGTAAAACTAAATACTATCCTGCTCCGACCACATATCAATACCGCCGATTTGCGGCTGGCACTGCCTGCCGTCGACGATTTCCTTCGGATTTATCCCGATGAATTTATCGAACTGGCTGAAATTAACCTCAAATACGAGGGTTATATCCAGAAAGAGCAGGAATTGGTGGATAAAATGACCCGATTGGAAGAAGTGAAATTACGCGAAGATTTTGACTACCAACAGGTGAGTTCATTGTCAATAGAAGCTCGCGAAAAACTGTCGAGAATGAAACCTCGCACTATCGGCCAGGCAAGCCGAATCAGCGGTGTCACACCAGCCGATATTTCAGTACTGCTGGTACATTTGGGGCGTTAATTTTCGGATAAGTGTAGGTATATTTGACGGCGCAGGAATAACTTATTGAATGAGCTACATCGATCTTCTTATCAGCGGCATTTTGGCCTTTATCATGTTAAGTGTGGGCCTGTCGCTCAATTGGAGAAATTTCGTTGTAGTTTTTGCAAGGCCAAAGGGCTACTTCGGCGGGTTAGCGCTCCAACTGCTGGTATTGCCCTTGGTGGCGTATACCATAGCCACCCTTGCTAACCTGCCCCCAGCTATTAAAGTGGGCATCATGATCTTGTCGTCTTGTCCCGGCGGAACTACATCAAATTTTATCACCTATTTACTCAATGCCAATGCGGCACTGTCTATTTTGCTTACTGTAGGCAACAGTTTTGTCGCTTTAATTTCAGTACCCATCATCGTCAATTTTGGCCTGGAAACCTTTATGGGCGGCCATACCGATATTTCTCTTTCTTTTTGGTCAACCATTCGAGAAATCAGCACCATTATCATCATCCCCGTTTTTATCGGTGTATTGATAAAACGCTACCATCCTGTATTCGCAGCACAAGTTCAGGTGCCTTTAAAATGGATCACCGTGATGTTGCTGGCCGTAGTTTTTTTCATCAAGTTGTTTGCAGGCGAAGCACAGGGAGGCACAGGCATTACGCTCAAGGAGATATTGACTATTTTCCCTTATCTGGCTATCGGCAATGCTTTCAACCTGGCGACAGGTTATTTTATGGCCTATTTTTTAGGCCTGCCCACCAATGATCGCTTAACACTGGGTGTAGAAGTTGGCATTCAAAATACATCGCTGGCCTTTCTAATAGCCAGCAAATGGCTCAACAATGAAGATATGCTGAAACCCGCCCTTGTTTACGCCATGTTTACTTTTTTCACGGCTATAGCTTACGGCCTGATTATCAAACCCAACGAGGGCAAAGTATTCTGGCAGCGTATGAGTAATTTGTATAACAACCTGGCCAAACACTAACCAACTTCCGCGCTTTTCTTTAATCCTCTCACACAATCCTTCTCCATCAATAATCATATTGGTGCAATCCCAAGTCCTGGATAGTATTGATCAGTTTCTCGGCGTATTGGGTGTCCGTAGCGTAACCGGCTTTTTTTAGCCCGTAAGCCCAGTTTTTGTAATCCTTCCGCCCCAATTTATATAACGGCTTATACCTGTCTTTTTGCAACAGGATGCTATGCGCACGATAGCTCTCCCATGGGCTTTGGTATTTGCGGAAAAAGTCTTTGTGGGAATCGTCAGTATAGTTGGAGCAGTGCCCCTTGGGGCAATTGCGCGAAAAACACTTGATACCGAAATGATTGTTGTTTTTGGAGGCCAACTGGCTTTCTCCCACATTGCTTTCCAACAAGCCCTGTGCGAGGGTGATACTGGCGGGAATTCCATATTTGTCCATCTCTGTTTGCGCCACTTTGTGAAATCGCTCCACATAAGCCAATTGCTTCTGCCGTTTCAGCTCCCTGTCGCTATTTCCAGAATCGCTGAAATTCATGTTGGAAAAAGTATTGGCGATATTGTCATCAGCTGTTTTCTTCTTGACTGCTTTAGGGGATGACGCCGGTTTTTCAGCCGGCGTATTTAGCAAAAGCGAAGTATTCATGGGGCGCGCTTCAACGTGCTTGTTAACTACAGGCGCTGCAATAACATCAGCATGCTCTTGCTCTTCTACAAAGGCCGTTCCTGTATTAAGGTTAAAATCAATGCTGATATCCCGTTGGCTGATTACTATAGCAGCGACTCCCAACAATACTACTTTGGGCCAATTCTGGCGCACTTTTCCCCTTGCTTTACGCTTGAATTCCCTGAATAACTCGTCTAGCGGCCTGTTAGTGTACGGGATCATTGGCAGATTCATGATACGAGATGTTTTATTATTTCACAAAGTAAAACAATAAGTTTTTTATAATCAAATTATTTAAACTTTTTGTTTAATTAAAAACAATTTTACTTCTCCCCACCAACAATACCGGCTAAAAGTTGGCATAGTACCGCTATGCGTTCTACTTTTGCAAAAAATTGGTTTACAATGAAGAAAGTTGTTTTAATGTTTTTTGTACTGATGCTGACGGGCATTACGGGTATTGCCCAAAAGTATGGGCATGTGAATTTTGGCACGCTGATTTCTTTATTACCCGAAACTAAAGCAGCCGATCAAGCTTTGCTTGACTACCAGAAGCAGCTTGTCGCCAAAGGAGAAGAGATGGCCAAGGCATTTCAAGGAAAATACGAAGTGTTTGTCAAAGATGTTCAATCAGGCAATCTAACTCCCGTACAACAGCAAACACGCCAGGAAGAACTCCAGAAAGAGCAGCAGGATATTATAAAATACGAGCAGGATTTGCAGCAGATGGCGCAGTCTAAGCGCGATGAGTTGCTTAAACCGATTGTAGATAAGGCGCAAAAAGCAATTGATGATTTAGCCAAAGAAAACGGCTATGTCATGATTTTTGATACCAGTATTTTTAACTCGGTACTGTTTGCGCAAGAATCCGACGATCTGATGCCGGCGCTTAAAGCCAGGCTGGGTATAAAAGAAGAAGAACCTGCTAAAGACTAGCCTAGCAGCTTCCATTTCGCACTGCGCAAATAGCGGTTTAATATTTCCTTGCTTATTACAGCTACAAGCTTTCCGTTGCGGTCCGATACAGGCAGGAGCTTCCAGTCTGTATCGGACAATATCTGCGCGGCATTTTGCAACTTATCGTCAAGGGTCAGACTTGGAGGATGTAATAACTTGGCCTTATTGACTTGTGTAGAATAGCTCTCCCCGTTTTCTCTAATGGCGGCTAACATAACGTCTCCATCGAGTATGCCAACGAAGTTTTGCCATTCATCAAATACGAAGAGATAGTCGTCTTTGGTTTTGTATCTGAAGACATCATCTATTTCCCCAAAATAATCAGTTGAGTATACTTTCGTAAATGAATACCGCGCAGCATCGCCAACCGAATGGTGTTGCAATAGATAGTCTTCTCTCATAAGCTTTAATTCAAAAGCCGCGCTAAAAAAGATAAATGCAGCGGCTAGCGCCATCAACCAATTAAACGCGGGAATACTAATAAAAACCAGCACAACAGCGATAGCCTGCCCGATCCGAACAGCGATGGTTGTGGCCTGAATCCTTGGCCGGCTCATGGCAATTAATGCCCGCAAGATACGGCCTCCATCCATCGGGAAGGCGGGTATTAGGTTGAATACCGCTACAAGAATATTGAGTGCAACCAGCCCGACCAGCAGGTAGTCAAGACGGGAGGCATCATGGGCGAAATAATTACCTTGGGGATAAACCCAATATCCAATAATAGCTTCGACATTATCTCCCGAAAGTAACAAGACAAATGGCAGCAGTACCAGGGCAAGCGCCAGATTAGTGAGCGGTCCGGCGGCAGCAACTATCAGTTCGTGCAGGGGCTTGTCTGGCAAACGATCCAATATAGCGAGCCCTCCAATAGGCATCAACAGGATGCGTTGCGTCTTAACGCCATAGCGGCGAGCAGAAAGCGCATGCCCCAGTTCGTGTAATAATACGCATAAAAACAAAGCCGTGACGGCCGCCATCGTCCAGCCCAGGTCTACCCAGTTTACGGCCCCATCGAATGAATAATGCGTTGACGCCAACCACAAAAAAAGCGGGGCGAATGTCCAGTGTAAACGCACCGGTATCCCAAATAGTCTGACAACCTCTAACGAAGCGCCCATATATATTTAGTGACTTACCACGCCTCCCCCCATAATAGGCAGGTACAATTCTCCATTGAGAATACCCCTGGAGATTACAATGCGCTGGATTTCAGAGGTACCTTCATAAATTTGGGTGATTTTGGCGTCGCGCATGAGTCGTTCTACATGGTATTCTTTTACAAAACCATACCCCCCGTGAATTTGTACCGCTTCGACCGTATGACGCATAGCTACTTCGGAAGCGTATAATTTGGCCATAGCGCTGGCGGCGGCATAATCCATCCCCTGATCTTTGAGCCAGGCGGCTCGATACACCATGAGTTTTGCAGCCTCGATTTCGGTGGCCATATCAGCCAGTTTAAAAGCTATAGCCTGATGCTGACTAATGGGCTTGCCAAAAGCCGAGCGCTCTTTTGAATAGGCCACTGCCAATTCATAGGCGCCGCCTGCAATTCCAAGAGCTTGCGCCGCAATGCCTATACGACCGCCGGCTAGCGTTTTCATAGCAAATTTAAAACCAAATCCATCCTCGCCGATTCGATTGGCCTTGGGCACCTTTACATCGGTATACATAATGGTGTGCGTATCAGAGGCGCGAATCCCCATTTTGTCTTCTTTTTTACCTACGCTCACGCCGGGCCAATCGGTTTCAACTATGAAAGCATTGATGCCGTGGTGCCCTTTTTCGGGGTGAGTTTGCGCCATCACGAGATGTATCTTCGATGTGCCTCCGTTGGTAATCCAGTTTTTAGTGCCATTGAGGAGGTAATAATCGCCCATATCTACTGCTGTAGTGCGCTGGCTGGTGGCGTCGCTGCCTGCCTCAGGTTCTGAAAGGCAGAACGCGCCGATCCACTCTCCGCCTGCAATTTTGGGCAAATATTTTTGCTTTTGTTCGGCATTGCCATAGGTCTCAAGCCCCCAGCATACCAGTGAATTGTTCACAGACATAATAACCGAACAGGAACTGTCAACTTTCGAAATTTCCTCCATCGCCAGCACATAAGACAGCGTATCCATTCCGCCGCCGCCATACTCCGGTGAAGTCATCATACCCAGAAAGCCCAATTCCGCCATCTGGCGCACTTCGGCGGCGGGGTAGGTCATGTTGGCATCTCGTTCGATAATGCCGGGTTTCAGCACTCTTTGTGCAAAATCTCTGGCAGCTTCTTTTACTGCCAGGTGTTCTTCGCTTAGGTCGAATATCATAACGAGTAGTTTTGGTATATGTAAAACCCGGATTAGCAAAGACGGTTCAAGCGACGAACCGGGCTATTTCGACGCGCCTAGCGAATTTACGCTAAATGACGTGAATTGGCAAAGATTAAGCTGATATTACTTTATTTCCCTTTTGATAAAACATCGCGGGCCGAGTCGATTTTAGGCTGCCAGTATTTATCGGCATAAATATCGTCAATCACTACGCCGCGGGAGGTGCTGTGAATAACCTTGAGGCTTTTGCCGCCGGCAGATACCACCATGGCAACGTGGAATATCTCCTGGCCTTTGGAACGGCGGAAAAATATGAGATCGCCCGGTTTAGCCCTGGCAGGATCAACGGGCTTGCCTTGTAAAGCTTGCCCTCTTGAACTCGCTGCCAGGTCTATGTCGAACTTCCTGAAAACATACGAAGTGAAACCTGAACAATCAAATCCTTGCGAAGGCGTTTTTCCCGCTTCGCGGTAACCGGCGCCAAGGTGTCGCTTGGCGTAGTCGAGTATGCGCTCGCGCAATTTAGATTCTGCGCTCGCACTGGAATTCTCAACCGGCGCGTTGGCAGGCGCAGTTACCTCTCTGATGAAAGTACACTGACTGACCGTAAAACATAACAGCGCGACCAAAATACTGTTTCGGAATCGATGTAATGCCCGGATAATGTTCATGGTTGTTCTCAATTAGCTCATACTTCCTCCATCAACGTTCGGAAAGCCACATATTTATTGGCATAGCGCTGAGCGTGTTCTGCCTGGAGGCGCTGAGCATATTCATCGCGATAGCGAATAAAAGAATCAAGGCTGGGCGTGAAATACTGAATAGCATAGGTAACGCCTTCCTGGTCTTCATCGCCTAAAATGCGATAAAATTTATACCCGGTAAATAATCCGGTTGCCAACACATCAGGGATATGGGTGTTTTTCATCCAATTCACCCACTCCTCGTGCGTTTTTGTTTCAATTTTCACCGTCACATTGTAAAGTATCATAACGTAGGTCAGATGCGTTTTATTTGAGCGCCAAGCGCATTGAGGCGGTCGTCGATGCGTTGATACCCGCGATCGATCTGGTGGATATTGTGAATTATGCTTTTGCCCTTTGCCGACATCGCGGCGATTAGCAACGCAACTCCCGCACGAATATCGGGCGAAGTCATTTCGATGCCTCGCAACTGAAATCGTCGGTTGAGGCCGATGACAGTCGCACGGTGGGGGTCGCAGAGGATGATCTGGGCGCCCATGTCTATCAGTTTATCGACAAAAAACAAACGGCTTTCAAACATCTTCTGGTGAATGAGCACGCTGCCGTTGGCCTGCGTAGCCACTACCAGCACGATGCTCATGAGGTCGGGGGTGAACCCGGGCCAGGGCGCATCGTAAATGGTTAGGATCGAACCGTCTATAAACGTTTGAATTTGATATTCTTCCTGGCTGGGGATGTATATATCGTCACCCTGAATTTCCATGACGATGCCCAGTTTTTCAAATACATGGGGAATTATACCCAGCTCCTGGATTTGGGCATCTTTGATAGTGATAGCCGATTGTGTCATGGCGGCCATACCGATAAAGCTGCCTACCTCGATCATATCGGGCAGCAGCCGGTGGGTAGTGCCGCCAAGTTGGCTCACCCCCTCTATAGAGAGCAAGTTAGACCCAATACCCGAAATGCGGGCGCCCATGCGCACCAGCATTCGACACAACTGCTGCACATAGGGTTCACAGGCAGCGTTATAAATTTGGGTAGTACCCTTGGCCAACACGGCAGCCATAATCACGTTGGCCGTACCGGTTACGGAGATTTCCTCCATTAGCATGTACTTACCCTTTAATTCAGGAGCATCAAGATAATAGCGGTTGTTGCTTTCGTCGTAGACGAATCGCGCGCCGAGTTGCTCGAAACCCAAGAGGTGAGTATCCAGGCGACGGCGACCAATTTTATCGCCGCCGGGTTTGGCCAGAAAAGCTTTGCCAAAACGCCCCAACATAGGTCCAATGAGGGTTACTGACCCCCTGATGCGACTGGCATTTTTCTGGTAGTCGTCCGACTGGGCGTATTCGAGATCTATATCTTTAGCCTGAAAAGAAAACGTATCAGCATTGATCTGTTGCACTTCCACGCCAAGACCTTGCAAAAGTTCAATCAGCAAGCGTACATCGCGAATATCGGGAATATTGGAAATGGTAACTTTTTCTTCTGTAAGCAGGGTAGCGCAAATAACCTGCAACGCCTCATTTTTGGCGCCTTGAGGCGTGATTGATCCACTCAGGCGCAAGCCGCCTGTGACTTCAAAGGCATCGGAAATCATGGTCCTGTTTTTTGGCCCGGTTTTGAGTTATTTTTTCCGGCGACCGCCGCCCTTATTCATGTTGTTGTTTCTGTTGCGATTATCGCCGCCCTGATTGTTGCGCTGGTTGGGATAAGGCGCATTGCCGCGCGATTTATTCATATTATTCGGGCGTTGTTGTTGCTTGCCGCGATTAACGCTGCCGCCCCCCAGATTCTCGAGAGAGGCGTCTTCATGCATAGTGATAAGTCCGTTTGATAATGCAGCCAGGTCGGCTTTGATCACCTCATCGCTAACATAGAGTTCTCGATTCCAGGTTTTATAGGCCAGTTTCATATAAGCTCCGATGACGGCCACGAAAGCGTCGCGTTTGCGGCCCGGAGGCATACTCAGCGCTTTGGAAATGAGGCGTTGCACATTGGTGCCATAGTGGCGGTATTTGGTTTCCGATTGTGGGTACGGAATGACGTCAGGTTTTTTATGCGCATCGTCAGGGGTAGGCTTATGGCCAAAAGGCGGGGTTACGTCAAGGTCGTATTCAGCAATGACAAATACGTGTTTCCAAAGCTTTTCCTTGAAATCTTCCGCGCTGCGGTTTTGCGGGTGCATTTGCATCATCAAATCCACGACCTTCTCCACAAAAGCCTGCCGAAAACGATCGTCTTCAATAGTTTTTGCGTATTGGATTAAATTTTGCACATTCCGGCCGTATTCCGGGATAATGAGCTCTTCTTTCGAAGAATTGTATTCCATGTCAATTGCCATAGGGCCGTATAAGTTTAAATTATTCTACAGTTACTGATTTGGCCAGATTGCGGGGCTGGTCCACGTTGCAACCGCGCATCACTGCAATATGGTACGAAAGGAGTTGCAAGGGGATCACCGACAATAGGGGGGTTAGCGGTTCTTCGGTATCAGGAATTTCAATAGTATAATCGGCAATCTTACTGATTACCTCGTCGCCTTCCGTTACTACTGCAATGACTACGCCTTTGCGCGCCTTTACCTCCTGGATGTTGCTAACGATTTTGTCGTAGGCGCTGCGGTTTGTTGCAATCACTACTACCGGCATCTGATCGTCAATGAGGGCAATCGGACCGTGTTTCATTTCTGCTGCCGGATAGCCTTCGGCATGGATATAGGAGATCTCCTTCAACTTGAGAGCGCCCTCCAGGGCAACCGGAAAGTTATATCCGCGGCCCAAATATAATGCATTAGGTCTATCTTTGATCTCGCCGGCAATGTATTTTACCATCGAGTTGCTTTCGAGCACTTTCTGCACTTTGGCAGGAATATTGGCCAATTCACGCACCAACTGCTGATAGTATGAATTTGATATCGTGCCGCGCTTGTGAGCCAGGCAGAGTGCCATCATCGTGAGCAGCGTTACCTGGCCGGTAAAAGCTTTGGTAGAAGCCACGCCGATTTCGGGGCCTGCATGGATATAGGAGCCTGCATCGGTATACCTGGCAATGGAAGAGCCTACTACATTGACAATGCCATATATTAACGCGCCTTTTTCTTTAGCCAATTCCAGCGCAGCCAGGGTATCGGCGGTTTCGCCCGATTGAGACAAGGCGATCACTACATCTTTTTCTGTAATAATAGGATTGCGATATCGCAATTCGGAAGCGTATTCCACTTCAACGGGAATACGGGCGAGGTCTTCGAGTAAATATTCGCCTATCAAGCCCGCATGCCACGAGGTGCCGCAGCCTGCAATAATAATCCGGTTGGCATTAACAATGCGGTTGATGTACTCTTCAAGTCCGCCAAGCCTCACCCAGCCTTCGTCGGCATTGAGGCGCCCGCGCATACAATCAGCTATGGTAGTACTCTGCTCGTAGATTTCCTTAAGCATAAAGTAGTCAAAGCCGCCTTTCTCTAACATCTCGATCTTGAGGTCGAGTTCATGAATAAAGGGCGTTTGCTTTTCATTGTCAATGGTTTTGATTTGCAAGTCGCCGTGGCGGGGCACCATTGCAATTTCTTCGTCATTGAGATACACCACTTTTTTGGTGTGTTCAACAATGGGCGTGGCGTCGGAGGCAATAAAATATTCGCCTTCTCCAATCCCGATAACCAAAGGGCTGGCTTTTCGAGCTGCCACCAGTTTGTCGGGGTCGTTGCTATCCAATAATACAATAGCGTAAGCGCCGACTACTCTGGTGAGTGCCACCCTCACCGCTTCTTCGAGGGGCAGATTGTCGCGTTTTTGGATTTCTTCAATAAGATGAACCAGTACTTCTGTGTCGGTTTCGCTTGTGAAAATGTGGCCTTCTTTTTCAAGAGCAGCTTTCAGCAGGGCATAATTTTCAATAATACCGTTGTGGACAATCGTCAGCCTGTGATTGCCGGACACATGGGGGTGGGCATTGATATCATCGGGAGCGCCGTGGGTTGCCCATCGGGTATGGCCAATGCCGATGTTGCCGTCTTTGGGCAATTGAGCTGCAAAATTGACGAGTTCTGCTACTTTGCCTTTTTTCTTGTAAATGTGAGTTTCTCCATTCAACAGGGCTACACCAGCACTGTCATACCCGCGGTATTCCAGGCGTTGAAGGCCTTTTATCAAAATAGGATAGGCTTGTTTTTCGCCAATATAAGCCACAATTCCACACATGGTCGTTACAAATTTAAATGGGAATTATAATTTAGTATATGTCAGTTTGAGCTGCATTGGATAAGTGGGATGTTCTGCTCCGCATAGCGTCACGCGGTCGGCGCGCCGGGCGCCAAATCGCACAACCAGATAGATTTCATTGATTTCCTCGCCTTTGATCATTTGCTGAAAATGCGCAGTTAGATTCATCTTGTAACGGGATGGTTGCCCGTTTGTACCTTTTTCCAATACGCCGCCAAAAATTTCATTGAGGCCGCTGACTGCCAAGCCGAGGGCTACATCGTCAATTTCTTTTAACTTGCCGCTGCTATTGCGGGTAAAGAGCAACAATTGATCGGCAGGCGTAAAAACCTGCGCATTGTCATTGCCGAGGTATGCTACGGTCACGATCAATTCCGCTTTGTTGATGATAATGTTTTCGAGTTCTTCAACGTGAGGAAGCGTGATTTTGGTATATACACCCCGCATACCTTGCACAAAAGTATATTCACCGCCAAGAGAAGCGTCATTGAGGTAGGGCTCAACAGGCGCGTCAGTATAGTCATGTTCGTATTGGGCAGTAGTTACCCCAAAATTGTTAAAAGCAAAAACGTATTGCTCTTTTTTGGCATTTTTGGTGTAAAAGAGGTGGATACCGCTGAATGCAGATAAGATATTAAAACTTAACACGCCGTTAGTGGTAGTGCCCGGCTTGAGGTGTAAACCTTTAAAAGCTTCCAGAAAGGTACTGTCATTTTTATAAACAGTAGTATCGTATTGCAACAGGCGCAATCCCAATTCTGTACTCAGCGGAATGCGCAAATGAGGCACCACCTTCACCGTGTCGGCATCATCATTACTATAGTTGATTACTTCCAGGCTGTCATATCGGGGTACAAATTCACGGCTGCCCAATAAAACCGGCTTGGTAGCAAATCCTTTGTCAGAATTATATGATGCGTCATTATCAAGCGACTCATCCAGCTCCAACACATCCATGCCATATGTTTGACTTACATTGCCATAATAGCCGGCAGAATCGTACACCAACACCAGGACGATGGAATCGAGCGTAGCGCCGGAGAAGTCAAAACTTTGATAAGCCCCCGACAACGTGCGCTGAAGCCTGGCCTGGGTATATATCGAAGCCCTCGTTTTGCCAAAAACAGGGTCTTCCATTTGACCAAATAGATAACTCGACAATAGTGTAGTCGGAGAATAAGTAGTAAGGGTGTCGCCAATAAAACTGGATGTTTGAAGCGTAAGGGTATCCGTATAATCAACGCCTACCTGATCGCCTTCCAGTAGTTCTGATCCCACGTCGGTAGGGTCTACACATGCCGCGAAATTAAACAACAAGGCTGTTGCGACGGCGCATGCCGCAGCGCTAATGCTTTTCATGCTTGAGCTCGAATTTTACAAGGGTTGAAAGCGTGCTGTTGTGCAAGGATTGGAATCAATGTTTTTGCACTTCCTCTTCCAGTAGCGAATTATAAAAGTCGAGGAATGCGGGCATCTGTTCGTCTCCTTTAGCCGACAACACCGGTTTATCTGTTTTGGCAAGTAATTCTTGCAGTTTTTCATCCGGGTTATCTACACCCATCACAAGCGCATCGGCATAGGCAACCGCGCCGTGGTGTAATGCAATACCACTACCGTTCTGGTAATTGCCGAGGTCTTCAGGCGTCAGATTGTTAATAGACGCCTTGGCGGCAAAATTATCGCCGAAATCATAAATAGTAGCGCCGTCGTATAGCGAATATACCACCTTGGCGCCCTGAAACAAAGGCTCCGTTTTATAGGCTGTTTTCAAATAAAGCGGAATGAGGCTGGTCATCCAGCCATGACAGTGAACTATGTCAGGCGCCCAGCCGAATTTCTTTACGGTTTCGATTACTCCTTTGCAGAAAAAGACCATCCTGTCGGCATTGTCATCATAAGACTGGCCTTCCTCATCCTGAAATACAGCTTTGCGCTTGAAAAAATCGTCGTTGTCAAGAAAATAAACCTGCATCCTCGCCTCAGGCAAAGAGGCCACCTTAATGATCAACGGGTAATCGTCGTCATCTACAATAATATTCATGCCGGAAAGCCGGACAACTTCGTGCAAGCGGTGACGCCGCTCGTTGATCACTCCAAACCTGGGCATCAATACACGGATCTCCATCCCGTTTTCCTGGATATATTGTGGCAGTTTCCGCGCAATCTCCGCAATCAGCGATTGCTCGGTATAAGGTAGCATCTCCTGGGTTACAATCAGCACTTTCTTTTTACTCATATCCCATTGTTTTACAAATAAGCAGGGCGCTTAACCTTCAATGAACAAAAACGCAAAGATAGTAAAAATCAAGGACTTTTAGTTTTTTTGGCCCTACATTATCCTTGATGGCCCCCTGGACGACATTAAAAGGGACTACTTTTGCACTGTTTGAAGTTTAATTAAAGTTAAAACGCCTAACTTTACTTGTAAGTTTATTAACAAATCCGCTACCTACTCTCTGAAAGTATGTACCTTTTTTCTCGGGTTGATCAAATACAGCGGCTACTCCGCCAATGGAAGTCCGAAGGACGCAGCATCGGTTTTGTGCCCACTATGGGGGCTTTGCATCAGGGACACCTGGCTTTGTTGGAGCAATGCCTCAACGAAGGCAATGTGGCCGTGTGCAGTATTTTTGTCAATCCTACTCAGTTTAACCAGGAATCGGATCTGGAAAAATACCCCCGCACTCCTGCTAAGGACATCGAAATGCTGATCGGGGTTGGTTGCAATGTCCTTTTTATGCCGCCAGTCGCCGAAATTTATCGACCGGGGCTGGTTACTACCCTGGATTTACCGCTGGGACACCTGGAGACAACTATGGAAGGCCGCTTCCGACCAGGGCATTTTGCGGGGGTGGTCCAGGTGGTCAAAAGATTACTCGATATTGTGGAACCGGCAAAATTATATATGGGGCAAAAAGACTACCAGCAGGTGGCCGTTGTCCGCCATTTGATCAACGCTCTCCAATTGCCCGTTGAATTAATCATGGCCCCTACCGTCCGGGAAGCCGACGGACTGGCGATGAGCTCCCGCAATGTCAGGTTATCGCCTGGGCAACGACAAAAGGCCCCGCTGATCTATCAAACCTTGCAGCAAGCCAAAGCGCTGGCGCCACACACCCCCCCTTCGGAAATAAGCGCACAATGCCTGCAAATACTCGAAACCGGCGGATTCCGACCGGAATATTTCGATATCGTCGATGCCGAAACGCTCAACCCTGTGACTGACTTGGCGCCAACGCGTCAAAAAGTAGCTTGTGTGGCCGCATGGCTGGGCGATGTCAGGCTTATAGACAACCTGCCGCTCAACGAATGAAACGGCGTACAACTTTATACAGCGTCGCTTTGTTCATGTTGTGATGTCATTTGAGCACAAAAAACGGTTATTGTTTAAACAAAATCCGGCGGTGGTATAACGGAGCAACCGCCTGCGTGTATATTTGCAGTCGCTATGATGATACAACGATTTAAATCGAAAATACACAGAGCTACCATTACCGAAGCCAACCTCCAGTATGTAGGCAGTATTACTATCGACGAAGCGTTGATGGAAGCCGCCAATTTTATTGAGGGCGAGCGCGTTCAGGTAGTCAATAACAACAATGGCGAACGCCTGGAAACATACGTCATAAAAGGCGAACGCAATTCCGGCGTCATCTGCCTGAACGGCGCCGCTGCCCGACGCGCACAAGTTGGCGATGTGGTGATTATCATTTCTTATGCCTGGATGGATATCGAAGAAGCCAGGCAATTTGTACCCAGCGTGGTGTTTTTAGATGAGAAAAACCGCATGATCAAACCTTAGTTGATTCCTCTACAAATCGAAGCGTTTTGAAAAAGGTTTTTTTCAATTTTGTCAAGTTTCTCTTTTTTCTGGGCATCGGCGTAGGCATTTTGTATCTGGTTTACCAAAAACAAGATGCCGCTTACCGAGAGGATTGCATTATCAAAAATATCCCCGCCGAGGAATGTAGCCTGCTCCACAAAGTTGTCAACGATTTTAGCGAAATCAATTACTGGTGGATTTTGGCCGTTCTTGTTGTCTATTCGATTAGCAACCTGAGCCGGGCTATCCGCTGGAATATGCTGCTACGCGGACTGGGCTACCGGCCCAAACTGTCCAATGCCTTCATTACCATTATTATCGGTTATTTTGCCAACCTCGGACTTCCCCGGATGGGCGAGGTGGTTCGCGCCGGCGTGATGGCCCGCTACGAACGCATGGCTATTGAAAAGGTGATGGGTACTATTGTGGTAGACAGGGTAATGGATGTGATCAGCATTGTGGTTATTACGGCACTTGCATTTCTGGTTCAGTTTGAAACGATCTGGCACTTTGTAGATGAACAAGTATCGCTGAGCGAACGCTTTGGCGGGGCGGCCAACATACTTACCGCTCTCGGCATTGCGTTTGTCGCTTTTGCTTCGCTATTGTTTGCTTTCCGCAATAAATTGATGCGCACATCACTGTATATCAAACTGGCCGAAATTGCCAAAGGATTTTGGGAAGGTATCAAAACCGTCCGTCAGCTCGAAAAACCCTGGTGGTTTATTCTGCACAGCATTAATGTTTGGCTGATGTTCTTTACGATGACTTACCTGCTTTTCTGGGCTTTCCCACCTACCGCAGGGCTACCTGTAGTGGCAGTACTAGTCGTTTTTGTATTCGGCGCCTGGGGCGTGGTAATCCCTTCGCCAGGAGGTATGGGTACCTATCATTTCCTGGCCCAACTGGCCTTAAGTATCTACGGTATCAGCGGCGATGACGGTTTTTCCTGGGCTAATATTTCGTTTTTCTCAGTCCAGATCGGCAGTAATATCGTCGGCGGTTTGCTGGGATTCCTGCTGCTGCCAATTATTAACAGGCATACGGCTTCGGCGCCTACTACAACCTGATTTTTTTATGTCTGCAATCGGGCATATTCATGCCAAAATCCAGAATTGGGAACAGGCAAAACACAACGTAACCGCCTGGAAAACCGCCGGTGAACGAGTGGTATTTACTAATGGATGTTTCGATATCCTGCACTATGGCCATGTCTTTTACCTGGCCCAGGCCCGCGATCTGGGCAACCGGCTCGTGGTCGGCCTCAATTCCACCGATTCGGTGCGGCGGCTCAAGGGCCCCCAACGCCCTATCAACGATCAGCCTACCCGGCAGCTGCTGCTTGCCGCACTCGAATGCGTTGACGCCGTAGTGGTATTTGAAGAGGATACTCCCCTGTCTCTCATTGAATACCTACTGCCCGATGTACTCGTAAAAGGGGGGGATTGGACCCCCGACCAGATTGTTGGCGCACCGGCCGTCTTGGCCAGCGGAGGTCAAGTACTAAGCCTTCCTTATATCGACGGCTATTCCACTACTGCTATTGAACGCAAAATAAAATCGAATTGACCATGACGGATACCACAATTCGCGAACTTACTACTTACCTCGACTCAATAGCGCCCCCAGCCTACCAGGAAAGCTACGACAACGTAGGCTTGCTGGTGGGCAGCCCCAATACGCCTGTTAACGGGGTTCTGGTTTGCCTTGACTCCACAGAGGCTATTATTGAAGAAGCTGTCGCCAAAGCCTGCAATGTGGTGGTGGCCCATCATCCCATCATATTCAAAGGACTCAAAAGCCTCACAGGGAAAAGTTATGTGGAGCGCACAATACTTAAGGCTGTAAAAAATGACGTAGCCATCTACGCCATCCACACCAACCTCGATAATATGTACTACCGCGGCGTTAATGCCAAAATTGCAGAGGTGCTTGGCCTTGTCGATACCCGCTTGTTAGCCCCTAAAGCAACGGCCCTTCAAACACCTGACGGCAACCCCGCAGTAGGTTCAGGTATGATAGGGCTATTGCCGCAACCCATGCCGGAACAAGCTTTTCTTGAATTTCTAAAACGTAAAATGAAAACCGGCTGTGTCAAGTATACCGCCCTGCGCAATAAAGATGTCAAAACCGTTGCCGTATGCGGCGGCTCGGGCAGTTTCTTACTCAACGACGCCATAGCGCAACACGCCGATGTTTTCGTGACCGCCGATATGAAATACCACGAATTTTTTGACGCCGACGGAAAAATCGTCATTGCTGATATCGGACACTTTGAAAGTGAACAGTTTACGATTCATTTGCTTAGTGACTTAATTTCAGAAAAATTTGCTAACTTTGCAGTCCATTGCGCGGAATCTATCACAAATCCTGTGCAATATCTTTAAAATCAAGACTTTAACAATAAATTTGATTGCTGATGGCTGCAGAACTGACCGTAGCTGAAAAACTCAAACAGCTCTACGAGCTTCAATTGATCGACTCCCAAATTAATAAAATTGAAATCCTCAAAGGCGAGTTACCCGTTGAAGTCGAAGATCTGTCAGACGAAATCCAGGGCCTCGATACCCGGGTTAAACGCCTGCAAAACCAAATCAAGGACCTGGAACAGGAAGCCGTTAAGCACCAGGCTAATATTTCTGAGGCTGAAAATCTCATCCAGCGCTACCAGCGCCAACTCGATAACGTGAAAAACAACCGGGAATTCGAGGCTTTGACCAAAGAATTGGACATGCAGCGCCTCGAAATTCAATTGTCGGAAAAGAAAATCCGTAGCATCAAAACGGAAATTCAAACCCGCGAAGAAGCGCTGTCGGTTGCAGAAGAACGCATGGCGGTTAAGCTCAAAGAACTGGAAGCCAAAAAGGTTGAACTCGACAAAATCATCGAGAAAACCGAAAAAGAAGAACAACGCCTCCGCGATCTGTCTAAAAAAGTATGCACCAATATCGAGGAACGACTGGTGAAAGGTTACGACAAAATTCGCCACTCTTACCGCAACGGCCTTGCAGTGGTGACTATAGAGCGCAACTCCTGCGGCGGTTGTTTTAATAAAATTACGCCCCAGTTGCAACTCGAAATTGCCCAGCGCAAAAAGATTATTGCCTGCGAACACTGCGGCCGTATCCTCGTAGATGACCAGCTGGTTTCGGAAGTGGAAGGCGTTGACCTCCAAACTTCCGCTATCATGGAAATCGACGAATAAGGCTAATCCGCTTTTTTGGCCAGGTACAGTTAGCAGCAAGTCTGCAACTTGCCAATTATTAGTTAACGTACCGCTTTTTTATGCCCAGATTATTCAATCTCGTCAACAACGACGAGCTCAAGCGCCATTTGATGGAAAGCGGGGAACCCCGCATTACGCTTTCTTTCTACAAATACCATCATATTGAGAATCCAGACAGCTTCCGCGACGAGTTATATCTGCGCTGGAATAAACTGTCGGTATACGGCCGCATTTACATCGCTACAGAAGGTATCAACGGCCAGATTTCAGTTCCCGAAACACAGTTCGAGGCTTTCAAGGCTGACATGTACGCCATTCCTTTCCTCAACGGCGCGCGCCTCAATATAGCCATCGACGACCACGGCAAGTCTTTCTACAAACTCAAAATCAAGGTGCGCCCCAAAATTGTTGCCGACGGCCTCGATGATAAGAGCTTCGACGTAACAAAACGCGGCAAACACCTGAGCGCCCGTGAGTACAATGCCCTAACAGACAACCCTAATACTATCGTTGTGGATATGCGAAACCACTACGAAAGCGAAGTAGGATTCTTTGAAGGCGCTATTCGCCCCCAAGTGGATACTTTCCGCGAGGCTCTGCCGCTGGTGGAAGAATTGCTGGCAGACAAGAAGGAAACGCCCATCGTGATGTATTGCACCGGCGGTATCCGTTGTGAAAAAGCCAGCGCGTACTATCTGCACAAAGGATTCAAAAATGTGTTTATGGTAGACGGCGGTATTATCGAGTATACCCGGCAATGCCAAAAAGAAGGCTTACCCAATAAATTTATTGGCGTCAATTTTGTCTTCGACGAACGCATGGGCGAAAGAGTGAGCCCCGATGTGGTAGCTCAATGCCACCAGTGCGGCGAACCCTGCGATACGCATATCAACTGCGCCAATGAGGCTTGCCATTTGCTTTTTATTCAATGCGACCGTTGCCGGGCACAGTACGACGGCTGCTGCTCCGCCAAATGCCGCGATTTTATGCGCTTGCCTGAAGAAGAACGATTGAAACTTCGCCCTGTGACCGAGTTTAACGGCTCGAAGTTTACCAAAGGCCGATATAAGGCGTTTCGCGAAGGCGAAGGACTTGTGATGCAATAAACGGCTTACTCATGAGCATGCATATCCCCTCGCTTTATATTGCCCACAGCCCGCTTGGAGGGAGGGGCGTTTTTACTTCCACAGCCATCGACCCCGACGATACCATTGAAATTTGCCCGGTGATCGTCATTCCTGAAAAAGATGTGCCGCTTATACATCAGTCGTATCTGCACGATTATTACTTTCTCTGGGATAATAAACAATGCGCCATAGCCCTGGGATACGGCTCTTTATATAACCACGCGCATGTTCCCAATGCAGAATATTATATGGATTACGACAACCAGACGATCAGCGTGTATTGCATACGCCCTATTCAAGCCGGTGAAGAAATCACCATCAGTTATATCGACGAGAACGACGAGCGGACCAAACTATGGTTTGAGGTGCAACAGTGATAGTTACCTACCGGTTCTCTCCTATTTGTTTTCCGCCTTCCAGCCGGCCTTTCTTATCTGAAATCCGGTTGAACGTTTCCAGGCCGCAACGCAGAAAAGCCTCGTAGGCTTTGTCGTCAGGGGTATAACCAACCGGCGTGTT
>JRYG01001269.1_pt1 | contig 50720 bp, 47 predicted proteins | sample 235341 | NCBI WGS metagenome assembly JRYG01 (sample SAMN03074218, study PRJNA261478) | activated sludge metagenome | biome: Wastewater Treatment Plant; feature: Wastewater; material: Activated sludge; isolation source: activated biomass of a wastewater treatment plant treating hydrocarbon... ...
TCCTCGATCTGCTTCCACCAGTCAGCCAGCGCAGCCTGGTCGGGCGTGGTCTTGGCCGCTTCCAGCAGGCGCAGCAGGTCGTCCAGCACATCGGGCACATTGCCGACGATGGGTACGTCCACCTTGACCCGCTTGGAGATGGAGGAGGGATCGATGTCCACGTGGATGATCTTGCGCGGCACCTGCCCGAAATGCTCGGGGCTGCCGATCACCCGGTCGTCGAAACGAGCACCGACAGCGAGCAGCACATCGCAATACTGCATCGCCATGTTGGCTTCGTAAGTGCCGTGCATGCCCAGCATGCCCAGATTCTGGCGATCGGTTGCAGGGTAGCCCCCCAGCCCCATGAGCGTGTTGGTAATGGGGAAACCCGTCATGCGGGTGAGCCGGGTCAACTTTTCCGACGCGTCGGAGAGGATGACTCCGCCACCCGTATAGATCATCGGGCGCTTGGCTTCCAACAGCAACTGCACCGCCTTCTTGATCTGCCCCTGATGCCCACGCACCACGGGGTTGTAAGAGCGCATGGTCACCGGAACGGTGTAATCGAACTCACACTGGGTGGCCGACACGTCCTTGGGGATGTCCACCAGAACGGGCCCGGGGCGGCCGGTCTTGGCCAGATGGAACGCCTTCTTGATGGTGACGGCCAGATCCCGCACATCCTTCACCAGGAAGTTGTGCTTGACGCAAGGCCTGGTGATCCCCACCGTATCCACCTCCTGGAAGGCATCCTGGCCGATATAGGCCGTGGGCACTTGCCCCGTGAGGATGACCACGGGAATGGAATCCATATAGGCAGTGGCGATGCCAGTCACCGCATTCGTGACGCCCGGCCCTGAAGTCACCATCGCCACGCCCACCTTGTCGGTCGAGCGCGCATAGGCGTCGGCAGCGTGCACGGCCGCCTGCTCGTGGCGAACCAACACGTGGCGGACCTGTTCCTGCTTGAACATCTCGTCGTACAGGAACAGCACGGACCCGCCGGGATAGCCGAAAACATATTCGACCTTTTCTTCCTGCAGGCACCTGATTACAATTTCCGCGCCAGTCAACACCATCGCCGCACCACCACCAGATTGTTTCGGAAAAGCGCATAACCATACCGACGCGCCCAAAATTGGTCAAGGCTCCCGCTTTCGGGGCACTCCCGCATTTCCGGCAGCATCAACAAGGACATAACCCTGGCTTCCCGAGTCGAACTGTCCGACTTTCTCGCAAGTGTCGAGAAGCGGGCATACAAACAGGCACTATTTACCCTGCGGGACGAAGACGCAGCTTTGGACGTGGTCCAGGATTCGATGCTGCGGCTATCGGAAAAGTATGGCGACCGCCCGGCGAACGAATTTCCGATGCTGTTCCAGCGAATCCTGCAGAACGCGATCCGGGATTTTTTCCGCCGCCAGAAGGTCAGATCGTTCTGGACGACCCTGCTCTCCTCGTTTACGGGCGGCAACGATGACGACGATGACTCGGATCCGTTGGACACACTGGCGTCAAGCGACGGCTCGAACATGGCGGCATCGCCGGAGGATGACCTCCGCCAGTCGCAGATCATGGCCGCCATCGAAAAAGAAATCTCGCGCCTTCCGCCACGTCAACGGGAAGCCTTCCTCATGCGTTACTGGGAAGAAATGGATATTGCCGAAACTGCAGCCGCCATGGGCTGCTCTGAAGGCAGCGTCAAGACCCATTGCTCGCGGGCTACTCACGCGCTTGCCACGGCGCTGAAGGCCAAGGGGATCACGCTATGAACGAACTCGAATTTGCACGCAAGGTCAGACATCAACTTAATCTTTCCGCAGCCCATATCCCCCTTTCCACTCAGGATCGGCTGCACGGGGCCCGCCGCGCCGCTCTGAACAAGCAGCGGGTGCGGGTAAGCGGACTCAGCCTCGCCGGGTTTGCCGGCAGCGTCAGCTCCGGTTTCAGCGGCTCCGTGTTGCGCAATCTTGCCGGGGTTGTTGCGTTGATGCTGGGCGTGGCCCTCACTCATTACGTGACGTCCGAACTGGAAGCGGACGATCTGGCCGAAACCGACAGTTCGTTGCTGAGCGACGATCTCCCCATCAACGCTTACCTGGACCCTGGTTTCAATACATGGCTCGCCCACTCATCGGAGCCCTGATTCTCGCAGGAACCCTGGCTGCCGGCACTGCCGGCGCCGGGCTCCCGGAAACGGAAGCTCCTCGCTGGCATCAGCTATCGGTCAAACAGAAGGAAGTTCTCGCCCCTCTCGCAGAAGACTGGGACCAGCTCGACGGCGTGCGCCGGCGCAAGTGGGTGGGAGTCGCGGATCGGTTCTACAGCCTGACCCCGGATGAACAGGCGCGCATTCACTCCCGCATGCGCGAGTGGGCGCAGTTGAGCCCGTCCCAGCGTCGCAACGCCAGGGATCAGTACAAATCGCTGCGCCAGTTGCCGCCCGATCAGCGGGAGGCACTGATCCAGAAGTGGAACGAGTACGAAAACCTCTCGCCGGAGGAGAAGAAACGCCTCTCGGAAAGCCGGCCTACTCCCAAGGCATCGGCGGTTTCGCCGCTTGGTCTGCGCCCGGCGCCCCGCCCCGCGGCCTCTGCCAAGGCCGAACAACCCGGCGCTCCAGCCCGACCAGTGCCGTGACAGACGTTTCCTCCCGGTGCCACGCCCCCCCCAGCGGGGAGCATGTCAAGCCGGCCACGCTCCGCCGCAGGCTGGCAAGCATGCTCTACGAAACCCTGCTGCTGGTCGGCGTCACGGCAATGCTATTCCTGTTCCCCCACTTGCTGGCGGGAATGTTCTTCCACCACGTGGCCAGCCCGGCATTGCTGGCCGGCCATCTGTTCCTTCTACTGATGGGATATTTCGTCTGGTTCTGGCAGCGGGATGGACAGACCCTCGCCATGAAGACCTGGCGCATCCGCCTGGTAGACGGCTCCACAGGCCACACCGCCGGTTACGGCCAGTGCCTGTTGCGTTACTCACTGGCCTGGCCAAGCCTGCTGCTGGGAGGGGTGGGCATCCTGTGGGCGCTGGTGGACAAAGACCGCCAGTTTCTGCACGACCGGATCGCCGGCACCCGGATACAGTTCGAACAAACGCCCGGCTAACGCCTGTCCACCGACCACAGCATACCGGCCGTCAGCAGGAGGAACAGCATTGCCGGAGCCAGGGCCGACATCAACGGCGGCCAGTCATTGATGATCCCCAAGCTTGACAGCAATCCGTTAAGCATGTGAAAGGTGATGCCGAGCATGATGCCCAGAAATAGCTTCACGCTCACCCCACCCATCCGGTGCTGCAGGTAGGCGAAGGGAAGCGCCAAAGCCATCATGACCAGCGACGCCAGGGGATAGACCAGTTTCTTCCAGACCGCGATCTCATAACGCTGCGTGCGCTGGTGATTGTCCTCCAGGTGCCCGATATAGCGCACCAGTTGCGGCAAGGACATGCGCTCCGGGACCACCAGCAGCACGCTGAGTATTTCCGGCGTCAGCGCTGAGCGCCAGATCCAGTCGGCTTGCCGCTCCACACTGGCCTGGGCGCTGTCCAGACGCGTAGTCAGCACATTGCTCAACCGCCACTCACCTGAGGGCAGATACTCGCCTTTCTCGGCCAGACTGATCGACTGCAAAGCCCAATCCGCGGCGAAAGCATAAATTTTGACCCCCCGCAAACCGCCATCCGGAAGCACCAACTCGACATTGATGAAGCTGTGATCATCCTTGATCCAGGCTCCACTCCGGAAATCCTGGGCGACCACTGAACTGGTGCTCCGCAGGCGCATTTCCTGGGCCGCCCGCTCGGCCGGTGGCGCCACCACCTCCCCCAGCAGCAATGTCAGCATCACAAAGGGGAGGCCGATCTTGATCAGCGCGACCAGAAAACCCCGGGTAGCGAGGCCGGAGGCCCTCAAGACCGTGATTTCCGAGTGGCGCGCCAAGCCGGTCAACGCGTACAAGGTGCCGATCAGAACCCCGATGGGCAGGAGTTCATAGAGCCGCCCCGGGAGGGTGAGCAGCACATAACCCACCGCATGGGCCAACTGATACCCGCCCTTGCCGAGGTCCTGCAACTCATGCACCAGATCAAAAAAAGCAAAAAGCAGCAGGAACGCAAGCAGCACCACCGCCACGGCGGCGTAGATTTCCCGCGCAAGATAGCCCTCGAAGACCCTCAGCAGTTTCATTTTCGTGTTGGCAGCCAGGTGAGGGACATTCGACGGTAGTAAAGCAATCCAGCCGCCAGAAGCATCGCCAGATGCACCCCGACAAGCCCCAGTTCAAAGGCAAGCTTGCCTTGCTGAACCCAAGCCTGGCTGACACTGATGAAGTTGCTGTAAATCATGTAGACCAGGATTGCGACCACCAGATTGGAAGTGCGGCCTGCTCGCGGCCCGACAAAGGACAGCGGCACGGCCAGCAACGCCAGCGTCAGCGCAGACAAAGGCAGACCCAGCCGCCAGATGATCTCGCCCAGATTGGCGGGCGTCGGATTGGCCGCCAGCTCCCACACCGGCAGCAACTTCGGGCTGCCGTCCTGAATCGGCTGGCTTTTCAACTCCACCCGCACCGCATACCGATCAAACTGCATCACGCCATATTCCGGCGTCCCCGGGTTGCCCTCATAGCGCCGGCCATTGAGCAAAACCAGGAAACGGTCTCCGTTCGCACGCGTTTCGGTATAGCCCTCCTCGGCCACCATCACCCCCAGACGCCCATGCTGGCGGGAACTGACGAAGATGTTGCGCACGTGGGCACCGTCTTCGGCCATCGACTCGACGAAGAAGACCCGGTCCGCCCCCTTGGATTCGCGAAACACACCGGGAGCGAGATTGGTCACCTCCTCCCGATCATTCATGCGGTTACGGTACTCAGCGCTGCGCGAGAGCGCCCACGGGGAGAGGAACACCGAGAGCACCGCGATCGCCAGCACCAGCGGCATTGCAAAACGCGTCACCGGCCGTACCCAGGCCAACAGCGAAAGGCCGGAAGAAAACCACACCACCATCTCCGAATCCCGGTACATCCGGGTCAGCGAAGTGAGCACCGAGAGGAACAGGGTGAGCGACAACACCACCGGCAAGTAATTGAGCGCCCCGAACCCGAGCAGGGCCGCCACGGCCTCCGGCGCAAGCTTGCCCCCCGCCGCCTGATTGAGCAGCCGGATGAGCTGGGTGGTGATCAGAATTGCGAACAGCGCAACAAACACCCCGGCTGCGGTGGTGGAGAACTCCCGCGCAACCGCGCGCTGGTAGATCATCGTTTTTGACGGCCCCGGGGAGAATGGCGATAATCCACCGGATGCGCAGCACCCGCGTGAATCCTGGGAGAAGCAGTGGAATTTAGCATAAAGTCCCTGGCGCCGGAGCAGTACGCCGGCAGCTGTTTGGTAGTCGGCGTGTTCGCCGGCAGCGAGTTTACCCCGACCGCCGCTTTGGTGGATTCCCTGTCCGGGGGCCTGCTAGCCGAAGTCGTGAAACGGGGCGACCTGGATGACAAGGCCGGGGATACCCTGCTGCTGCAGAAGGTGCCCGGCACCCTGTGCGAACGGGTGTTGATGGTGAGCCTGGGCAAACGCGAGGATTTCGCTGACAAGCCCTTCCGTAGCGCCATTGCCAGCGCGGTGCGGAGCATCAAGGGCACAGGGGCCAAAGACGCCCTGCTGGCTCTGGACGGCGCCCTCCCGAAGGACCGGGACGTCCGCTGGGCCGCCCGTCAGGCGGTAATGACCAGCGGTGACGTGTGCTACCGCTACGACCACACACTCTCCTCCAAGGACGAAAAACCCGGGAGCCTTGCATCCATCAGCCTTCTGGTGACCACCAACGATGCGGCTGCGGCGCAAGCTGGCTGCCAGGAAGGACAAGCCGTTGCCGAAGGCGTCGCCCTCGCCAAGGAACTGGGCAACCTGCCGGGTAACCTGTGTACGCCCACCTACCTCGCGGAGCAGGCCCGGAAACTGGGTGTCGCCCTCGATATCAAGGTTGAGGTGCTCGAACGCGCCGATGTGGAACAACTGGGCATGGGCGCCTTCGTGGCCGTTGCCAAAGGCTCCCACGAACCCTGCAAGTTCATCGTGATGGACTATCAGTCGCCGGCAGCTAGCGGCAAACCCATCGTGCTCGTGGGTAAAGGCATCACTTTTGATTCCGGTGGCATTTCCCTCAAACCTGGCGCCGACATGGACGAAATGAAGTTCGACATGTGCGGTGCCGCCAGCGTGCTGGGCACCTTCGAGGCCGTGGCCAGGATGAAGCTGCCGGTGCGACTGGTTGGCTTGATCCCGGCCACCGAAAACATGCCAGGCGGCGGCGCCAACAAGCCCGGCGACGTGCTCACCTCGATGTCCGGACAGACCATCGAAGTGCTCAACACGGACGCGGAAGGTCGTCTGATCCTGTGCGATGCCCTCACCTACGCCGAACGCTTCGACCCCGATTGCGTGGTGGATATCGCCACGCTGACCGGCGCCTGTGTGGTGGCCCTGGGCTCTCATCCGACCGGCCTGCTGGCCAACGACGACGCCCTGGCCCAGGAGTTGCTGGCCCGTGGGCAGGAATCCGGCGACCGCTGCTGGCAGTTGCCTTTATGGGACGACTATCAGGACCAGCTCAAGAGCAACTTTGCCGACATGGCCAACATCGGCGGACGGGAAGCCGGTGCCATCACGGCAGCCTGCTTCCTGTCCCGCTTCACCAAGAAATACAAGTGGGCACACCTGGACATCGCCGGTCCGGCCTGGAACTCCTCGGGGGACAAGAAAGGCTCAACGGGCCGGCCCGTTCCCTTGCTGACCCATTTCATCATGGGGCGCTGCGAGCAGGCCTGACGGTTTGACCGAGATTCAATTCTTCCACAACGTGCGTGACAAGCTGACGGCAGCCTGTGAGCTTGTCGCGCAGTACTACGCGGGCGGGCGCCGCGTGCTGGTGCTCGCCACCGAACGGTCCCAGGCGGCCCGCCTGGATCAGATGTTGTGGAGCTTCAACCAGCTTGCGTTCGTGCCCCATTGCGCCCATGACTCTCCTCTCGCTGCCGAAACGCCCGTGCTGATCGGCCCCCATCTCGAGGTACCCGGGCACGACGACGTGCTTGTCAGCCTCTCCTCCGAAGTCCCTGCGGGCTTCGCCCGCTTCCGGGCGCTGGTGGAGATCGTGGGCCTGGACGACGCTGACCGTATCCCGGCGCGCCAGCGCTGGAAGCACTACAAGGATCGGGGCTACCCCCTGACCGCCCAAGACTATCTAGCCCGGGCAGGATCGCGCCCATGAATGGCGAAAACCCCCTCATCGACAAAGCCGACGCCCTCATGCGTCGCCGCCGCACTTTCGTTGCCAGTACCCGGGAAGACGACCCCGCCGCTGACGACCTGCCGGTACTGACCGACATCGTCCTGGATGACGAGCCGGAGTTTTCGGGCGAAGTGTCCATTGACGCACTGAGCAGCACTGAAGTCCGTTCCGAGCCTTTTCTTGCGGATCAGGGCGCTCTGGCGCCAACCGAACCGCCCCCGGCCGCCCCGGAACCGCTTCCGCTCGCCCAAACGCCGGAACCCGAGACACCGCTCGACACCCCCGCAGTTCCCGAGGCACCGCCGCTTGAGGAAGTGGAACAACTGCTGGCGGAGCGGCTGGCTGCCGCCTTGCCTGAAGCCGTGGAAGCACGGGTGGCGGAAGAACTCCCCCGGCGGGTTGAAGCGCGCCTGCGGGAAGAACTCCCCGCCCATGTGCAGTACTGCGTGGATGAAATCCTGCCGCAGCAGGTGGAAGATCGCTTCGCCGAGCTCCTTCCCGGCAGGGTGGAGGCAGGCATCGCAGCGGCACTGCCGGACCAACTGGAACGGGCGCTGGCCGAGGCGCTCCCCGCCCGGCTGGCCGAGGCCAGATCCGAAGTCGAGGCTGCCGCCCAGGCCACCGTTCAGTCCTGGCTCGACGAAGCCTTGCCGGAACTGGTGCAGCAGGAGCTGGATCTCGCCCGGGACCGCATCCTGCATCAGGCGGCGCCCCTGCTCCAGTCCGCCCTCCTCCGCTGCTTCCGGCCGCCGACCGCGATAAGTGAGGACGACGCCGCGGTGGACACCGCTTCGCCCACCGCCCCGGACGCCCCTTTCGCCTGACCCGCCCCCTTTCCGGGTGCGCGGGGCACTGGCCCCCATCCTGTATACTGATTGTTTTTTCTGCGATTTTTGCTCCATGGAACTCGCCAAGAGCTTTGAACCGGCCGACATCGAAGCCCGGTGGTACCCGACTTGGGAAGCGGCAGGCCATTTCGCCGCCGGTCTGGACTCGAACAAGTCCGACGCTTTCTGCATCCTCCTGCCGCCGCCCAATGTGACGGGCACCCTGCATATGGGGCATGGCTTCAACCAGACCATCATGGACGCGCTGACCCGCTACCACCGCATGCGCGGCGCCAATACCCTGTGGCAACCGGGCACGGACCATGCGGGCATCGCCACCCAGATCGTCGTCGAGCGGCAACTGGACGCCCAGGGCGTCTCCCGCCACGACCTGGGCCGGGAAAAGTTCCTGGAGAAGGTGTGGGAGTGGAAGGAGTACTCCGGCGGCACCATCACCCGCCAGATGCGCCGTTTGGGGACCAGCCCGGACTGGAGCCGCGAGCGCTTCACCATGGACGCGGGCCTGTCGAAGATCGTCACCGAAACCTTCGTCCGCCTCTATAACGAAGGCCTGATCTACCGGGGCAAGCGCCTGGTCAACTGGGACCCGAAGCTGCACACCGCGGTCTCCGACCTGGAAGTGGTGAGCGAGGAGGAAGACGGCTTCCTCTGGCACATCCGCTATCCGCTGGCGGACGGCAGCAGCAGTCTGGTGGTGGCCACCACCCGGCCGGAAACCATGCTGGGCGACACCGCGGTGATGGTCCATCCGGAAGACGAGCGTTACAAAAACCTGATCGGCAAGACCGTCAAGCTGCCGCTGACCGACCGGGAGATCCCCATCATCGCCGATGAGTACGTGGACCGGGAATTCGGCACCGGCTGCGTCAAGGTCACCCCCGCCCACGATTTCAACGACTACGCGGTGGGCCAGCGCCACGGCCTGGCCATGATCTCGATCCTGACCCTGGACGCCAAGGTCAATGACCACGCGCCGGAAAAGTACCGGGGCCTGGATCGCTTCGACGCCCGGACCGCCGTGGTCGCCGACCTGGAGGCCCTGGGCCTGCTGGTCAAGACCGACAAGCACAAGCTCAAGGTGCCCCGCGGCGACCGCACCGGCGTGGTCATCGAACCCATGCTCACCGACCAGTGGTTCGTGGCCATGTCCAAGCCTGGGGCCGACGGCAAGTCCATCACCGCCAAAGCCCTGGAGTGCGTCGCCTCCGGAGAGATCAAGTTCTATCCGGAAAACTGGATCAACACCTACAACCAGTGGCTCAACAACATCCAGGACTGGTGCATCTCCCGCCAACTCTGGTGGGGCCACCAGATCCCCGCCTGGTACGGCATCGACGGGGAGTGCTTCGTCGCCCACGATGAAGCGGAAGCCCGCGCCCTGGCGGACAAGGCCGGCTACCCCGGCCCGCTGACCCGAGACCCGGACGTGCTGGATACGTGGTATTCCTCCGCCCTGTGGCCCTTCTCCACCCTGGACTGGACGCCCGAGTGGCCCGCCAAGTCCAACCCCGCGCTGGACCTGTACCTGCCCTCCTCGGTGCTGGTCACGGGCTTTGACATCATCTTCTTCTGGGTCGCCCGGATGGTGATGATGACCCGGCACATCACCGGCAAGATCCCCTTCAAGCACGTCTACGTGCACGGCCTGATCCGCGACGCGGAAGGCCAGAAGATGAGCAAGTCCAAGGGCAACGTGCTGGACCCCATCGATCTCATCGACGGCATCGGCATCGACGCGCTGGTCGCCAAGCGCACCACCGGCCTGATGAATCCTAAGCAGGCTGCCAGCATCGAGAAGAAGACGCGCAAGGAGTTCCCCGAGGGCATCCCCGCCTTCGGCACCGACGCCCTGCGCTTCACCTTCGCCAGCCTGGCCAGCCCGGGGCGGGACATCAAGTTCGACATGCATCGCTGCGAGGGCTACCGCAACTTCTGCAACAAGCTGTGGAACGCCACCCGCTTCGTGCTGATGAACACCGAGGGCAAGGACTGCGGCCTCGCCCCCCACGGCTCTGACGCCTGCACCGGCAGCTATCTGGATTTCTCCCAGGCGGATCGCTGGATCGTCAGCCGCTTGCAGCGCACCGAGGCGGCTGTCGCCCAGCACTTCGAGGACTACCGCTTCGACCTGCTGGCACGGGAGATCTACGAATTCATCTGGGACGAGTACTGCGACTGGTATCTGGAACTGGCCAAGGTGCAGATCCAGCGCGGCTCGGAGGCCCAGCAGCGGGCCACCCGCCGCACCCTGGTGCGGGTGCTGGAAACGGTGCTGCGCCTGGCCCATCCCCTGGTGCCCTTCATCACCGAGGAACTGTGGCAGAAGGTGGCCCCGGTGGCAGGCCGCGCCAGCGGCGACGGCAGCGCATCCGTCATGCTTCAGGCCTACCCCCGGAGCGAGCCGGCCCGCATCGACACCCGGGCGGAAGCCTGGGTCGCCACGCTGAAGGAGATGGTCAACGCCTGCCGCAGCCTGCGGGGCGAGATGAACATTTCCCCCGCGCAGAAGGTGCCGCTGGTGGCCGCCGGCGACAGCGCCGCCATCACCGCCTACGCCCCCTATCTGGCGGCCCTGGCCAAGCTCACCGAAGTCAGCGCGGCGGGCGCCGAGTTGCCCCCCAGCCCGGCGCCGGTGCAGGTGGTGGAAGAATTCCGCCTCATGCTGCAGATCGAGATCGACGTGGCCGCGGAGCGGGAGCGCTTGACCAAGGAAATCACCCGCCTCGAAGGCGAGGTCGCCAAAGCCGAGGCCAAGCTGGGCAACGCCAGCTTCGTGGAGCGCGCGCCGGCCAAGGTGGTGGAGCAGGAAAAGGAAAGGCTGGCGAGCTTCAGTGCCACGCTGAACAAGCTGCGCGAGCAGTTGCAACGCCTGCCTGCCGCCTGATCAGCCGCGTGTCCTGATGAAAAGCCCGCTCCAGGAACCGGAGCGGGTTTTTTTGTTGCTTGCGCGCCTTAGGCGCCGGCTTGCTGTTCCGGCGCGGGGGTTTCCACCGCCGGAGCCTCCGCTGCGGGGGTGTCCGCCTGGGGTGCGGCGCCCAGATTGGCTTTGGCCAGTTCCGCCATCTGCCGCATGGCCGCGTTCATGGCATCGTAGGCATGGTTGGCGGACGCCAGGGCGCTTTTGACCACGCCCACCGCCACGTCAGAGCCCACCGGGCCAGACTCCGCCACTTTGGCCAGCGCCGCGTCCAAACCCTGTTTCACTTCCGCCAACTGGGATTCGGCGACTTTGGCCAGTTGTTCCTGCGCCTGGGTGGCGATCTCGTACAGGCTGCGGGAGTAGGCTACAGCCTGCTCCACCCGGGGCTCGGCCAGGGATGCCTGCAGCTGCGCCAGATCAGATACCTGCTTGGCCTCCATCACCGCTTTCGCGTTGCTCGCCGTGGAATCCAGGGAATTACGGGCAGAGTTCAGGTTGAGCGCCGTCAGTTGCTCAACGCTCGCGAGGGCGGTATTGGCCAGATTCAGCAGCACATCCACGTTGGCTTTGGCGGCGGCGGCAAGTTGTTCCGGTGTGGCAATCATCAGTTGTCTCCAGGGACGGTGAGGGAACGCACATCCTAGGCGGTCCAGATGGAAGGATTGTTAAAGATCGCAGCAGGCCCACTTGCCGGCATGCGCGGCAAAACCCCGTGGTTAAGCCGTTCTACGCCTTCGGGACGTTGTTCGGACACAACGTTCCACAAGTGTTTCTGCCCTCACACGAACCTGATCAAGCTTTGGTGCCACGCTTGCCCGCTAGAATGTCGCCCAGTTTCGTGCAGGAATCCCGTCATGACCCTACGTGCATTGATCTGCGCCGCATGCCTTGCGGCCGCTCCGCTGGCCTCCGCGGAAATCGCCATCGTCCTCAACTCCGCCGACGAAACGGTCAGCCTCGTCGACACCTCGACCTACAAGGAAATCAAGCGTGTGCGCGTGGGCAAGGAACCCCATCACCTGATGCCCACCCCCGATGACAAGCAGTTGCTGGTCGCCAACGCGGTGTCCAACGACATGGCCGTGCTCGATCCGATCACCGGCGAACTCACCGGCCGGGTCCCGAACATCTCCGACCCCTATCAGCTCGCCTTCTCCCCGGACGGCAAGTGGTTCCTCTCCATCTCCAATCGGCTGGACCGGGTGGATGTGTACCAGGCCAACGGGTACAAGCTGGTCAAGCGCTTTCCCACCGGCAAAGTGCCCAGCCATGTGATCTTCGACGCCAAATCCCAGTTCGCTTTCGTCACCATCCAGGAGAGCAACGAGGTGACTGCAATCGACCTGGCCAAGATGGAAATCGCCTGGACCGTGCCGGTCGGCAAGCAACCGGCGGGCATCTGGCGGACGCCGGACGACAAATACCTGCTGGTCGGCATCACCGGTGAGGATTACGTGGAGGTGATTGACTGGCGGACCCGGCAAACGGTGAAGAAGATCAAGACCGGCCTGGGTGCCCACAACTTCCTGCCCAAGGGCGATGGTCGCCACGTCTTCCTCTCCAACCGCATGGGCAACACCATATCCATCATCGACCAGCAGACCCTGGCCGTGGTGGACACCCTCCAGGCTCCGGGCGGGCCTGACGACATGGAAATCACCAAGGACGGCACCCAGTTGTGGTACACCGGCCGATTCTCGCGCAAGGTCTGGGTGATCGACCTCACCACCAAGAAAGTCGCCCAGAGCATTGCGGTGGGACGCTCGCCCCACGGGGTCTACTTCCACACCCACGGGGCCCGGCAATAGGCATGCGCCCGGGCTTGGGGTGGGGCTGCGCCCTGCTGGGGGCGCTGATGCTCGCGGGGGCGGCCCAGGCAGCACCGTGCGCTGGCACGTTGTACCTGACGCTGGACACGGGCAGCATGTCTCAGGCGGAGAACATCGCCCGCATCCTGAACAAGCATCAGGTGAAAGCCACCTTCTTCCTCGCCAACGAAAAGACGGTGAACGGGGACTCCAGCCTCGATGACGGCTGGGCGCCCTACTGGCGCGCCCGGGTGGCCGAAGGGCATGCCTTTGGCAGCCACACCTTCGACCACGTGTACTTCCGCAAGGGCGACGAGGGAAGCGTCAGCCTCGGCATTCCGTCCCAGGGGCCTGAGACGGGCCGCCGCATCCGCTACGACGAAACCCGCTTCTGCACGGAGCTGAACCGGGTGCGCGAGCGCTTTGCTCGCCTCACCGGGCGCCAGCTCGACCCGCTGTGGCGTGCGCCGGGCGGCTACACCACCCCCAACACCCTGCGCTGGGCCAGCCGCTGCGGCTACCGGCACATCCACTGGGCGCCCGCCGGTTTTCTGGGGGACGAACTGCCCTCGGAGCGCTATCCGAACGAAACCCTGCTCGCCCGGGCCCTGAGCCACATTCGCGACGGTGACATCCTGATGATGCATCTGGGCATCTGGTCGCGCAAAGATCCCTTCGCGCCGATGCTGGACCCGCTCATTGCCGGCCTGAAGGAGAAGGGCTACTGTTTCGCCCTGCTCCCGGACACCCGGCCCGCCCCCTGATCAACCCTGCCCGCCCGAGAGATCCGATGGACTGGTTCACCGAGCACTTTGCCGCCCTGCATCAATGGTTGTTCGAAGCCCTGGTTCAGCCGGCCATGTTCAGCCTTGGCCTCATGTCGTACGCCGAACTGGCGTTCGAAGGCATCGAATGGCTGCTCTGGGGCTGTCTGGAAATTGCCGTACTCTACCTGTTGCTGCGCCCCCTCGAAGCCCTGCGCCCGGTGGAACGCTGGACTGACCGCTCGGCGGTACGAACCGATGTGCTCTACACCCTGCTCGCCCGGTTAGGGCTCTTGCCCCTGCTGTTCTTTGCCCTGCTCTCGCCGCTGGAGAACGAAGTCCAGAGCTGGTTGCGCATGCATGACGTCATTCCGCCGAATCTGGAGGACTGGTTTCCGGTGCTCAACGCCCACCCGCTGCTATCCACCGTGGCCTACGTGGCCATCATCGACTTTTCGGAGTACTGGCGGCACCGGCTCTCCCACAAGTTCGACTGGTGGTGGGCCTTGCACAGCCTGCATCACAGCCAGCAACAGCTCACCTTCTGGTCGGATGACCGCAACCATCTGCTCGACGATCTGATCGCCGGATTCTGGTCCGCCGGGGTGGCCTTGCTCATTGGCATCCCGCCGGGGCAATTCATCCTCATCGTCATTGCCACGCGCATGGTCGAGAGCCTCTCCCACGCCAACATCCGGCTCAGCTTCGGCGCATGGGGTGAGCGCCTGCTGGTCAGCCCCCGTTTTCACCGGATTCACCACGCCATTGGCACCGGACACGAGGGCACTTATCAGGGGTGCAATTTCTCCATCCTGTTCCCGCTGTGGGACATGCTGTTCGGCACCGCCAACTTCGACCGCGCCTTCCCCGCCACCGGCATCAGCGACCAGCTTGAGGGCCGGGACTACGGCCGGGGGTTCATCGCCCAGCAGGTGTTGGGCGTGAAGCGACTGCTGCTCAGCCTGATGCCCCAAACCAACCGCTAGCCCCTCGCCTGCGCCGCGGCACGGCGCTGGGCAGTGAGCGGCACAAACCCCAGCGCCATCCCGCCCACCGCACAGAGGGTAGTGGGCAGGTCGAATTCCGCCAGCGTCATGAAGGCAACCGTCCACAGCACCGCTGCGCCCGCCGCCGGCCATATCACCTGGAATAGCAGCGCCCGGGCCGACCGGGCCTGATGGCGGAAGTGCCAGGCGCAGGCAAAGCCCGCCAGGCCATAGTAGTAGGCGCACATCACGCCGATGGCGTTGATCGACGCCGTCAGGACCGCCTTGAGGTCGCGAAACAGCAGCGACGTAACGAGGAGCGCCACACCCAGCCCTGCAATCACCAAGGTGGCCACGTAGGGGGTGCGCCACCTCGGATGGAGGCGGGCATAGCGGGCGTGGAGCGCACCATCCCGCGCCTTGGCGTACAGGGTACGGGAGAACTGAAGGATCGAGGTTTCCAGCGTCCCGATGGTGGAGAGCACCAGCGCCAGCACACCCAGGTAGCTCCACGGGCGAGGCAGGAGGGAATCAGCCAAGGCAAACAGGATGTTGGTACTGGAGGCATTGATGGCCTCGGGCCCGAGCGCCAGCAGTGCCACGGTGGTGAAGGCGACGAACGCCCCCACCAGAATGATCATCGCCACCACCGCACCCAGACCGGGCGTGCGCCGGGCGTCCTTCGTTTCCTCGGTCAGGTTGAGGGCGACGTCCCAACCCCAGAAGAAGAACAAGGCGATCATGGCGCCGGAAGCAAATGAGGACGGGCTGAACGCCAGCGGCGAAAAATCCCGCCAGGAGAATCGCTCCCAGGCCGCCGGGCCGAGCTTGACCAGGGCCGTGACCACCAGCAGCGCCAGCACCGCCAGTTCGATGCTGGTCATGACCGTCTGTACCGCCCCGGTAATGACCACGCCCCGCACCAGCACCACACTCACCACCAGCAGCCAGGCCACGGCCACCGCCGTCACGGCCGGCATGTGGTCCACCTGTTCCGGCCACACCAGCAGCAGCGTGGCGTTGGCGGCGGGCAGCGTCGCCGAAACCATGAACAAGGCCGACGCCACCAGCAGCGACCACCCGGCAAAGAAACCCAGGGTGTCGTTGAAGATGCGGCTCACCCAGGCATAGGAGGCACCCGCACTCGCTTCCAGCCGGTTGAGATGGGCAAAGGCAAAGGTGATGCCGAACATGATCAGCCCGCAGTAGAGCAGGCTGGCGGGTGCCAGGATGCCCACCGCACCGATGAGCGCCGCCAGAGTGGCGGAAATGCTGAAGGAAGGCGCAGTCCCCGCCACCCCCATCACCACCGAATGGGCCAGGCCCAAGGCATCTTCCTGCAGGCGAGTAGCGGTATTCATGGCGTGCCACCGGATCGGGCATTCCACCCGTCAAGGACTCCCGACGGACTGTCAGCCACCAGTTTAGCGCCTCCGCCTTACAGCACCCCGGCGCGGCCACCGGGTCGGGCTCAACGCCCGGCGTTGCGCTCTTTCAACTCCTCCCGCGCCCGCGCCTGCAGTTCCCGCAGGCGTGCATCCACGGCGGAAAGCTCGTAGAAATCCGCGTCCCCTGCCCGCTGCGCCAACTGCAGTTGATCCACCGCCGCCATGGTATTGCCCCGCAGCGCGTACACCTCCGCCTGGGCCCGGTGCTGCTGCGTGCGTTTGCCCAGCGCGGCATAGGCCCGGGCCTGCAGGCCATGCAGCCGGGGATCCCGGTTGCGGTACTGGATTTCGGCCTGCAGGAAGGGCTGCGCCTCCTTGGCCCCGCCCGCCTGCAACAGCACTTCCGCATAGCCATAGACGAGCGCCCGGGCGTGGGGCGTGCGGGCCAGCGCATCCTTGTAGATGCGCGCGGCCCCCGCCAGATCCCCCTGGCCGCTGCGGATCTCCGCCGCCAGACTCTCGAACAGGGGATTGCCCCGGGGCAATTTGGCCAGCTCGCGCTCAGCCTCGGCCCACTTGTGGCCCCGAGCGTAGGCATGCGCCAGTCCATAAGCCAGGGCGCTCCCCTGGAATGCGGGGCTCCCCTTGCCGCCGCCCGTCTGCAACCGGGCCACCGCCTCATCGGGCCGCCCCTGTTGCGAGAGCAACTTGGCACGGATCAGGTTGAACTCGGGATTGTCCGCCACCTGGCGGTAGCGGCTCCCCTGCACCCGGTTGCCGATGTCGGTGATCCGCTCGGTCGTGAGCGGGTGGGTGCGGACGTACACCGGCGCGTTGTTCTCGTAGAGGCGATTCTGCTGCTGCAAGCGCTCGAAAAAGCTCGACATGCCCCGGGTGTCAAACCCCGCCGCCTCCAGGGTCTGAAGGCCGAATCGATCGGCCTCCCGCTCGAAATCCCGGGAGTAACCCAACTGGGTCTGGATCGCCGCGGCCTGCCCGGCGGCCATGGCCGCTTCGCCCACCTGGGCATTGGAGCGGGCGGCAAGCACCGCCACCAGCAACGCCGCCAACGCCATCATCCCGGTCTGACCCTGGGTGGACACCATGCGGGCAATGTGGTGCTGGGTCACATGGGCGATTTCGTGGGAGAGGACTGACGCCAGTTCCGATTCCGTCTGCGCCGTGGTCACCAGCCCCGTGTGAACGCCGATGTATCCGCCAGGGAGCGCAAAGGCGTTGAGCGTCGAGTCGCGCACCGCGAAAAACTCGAACTGCTGGCGCGCAGCCTGACTGTGGGCGACCAGCTTGTTACCCAGACGGTTGAGATAGTCCTCCACCTCCGGATCGTCCAGGTAGGCAGGATCGCGGGCGCGGAAATCCCGCACGATGTTCTCCCCCAGGCGGCGCTCCTGAGCCGGAGAAAACTCGCTCTGCGCCGCCTCCCCCAGGTCCGGCAGCCCTTCGGCCATGGCGCGGGGCAAAAAGCACAACACGAGAGCGAGGGCGGCGATTCGACTGCGCATGGAGATTTCCTGTTGTCCGGTCCGGGTCGGGGAACGTGGCGACTAGTTTGACATTTGACCACCCCACCCGCCCGCATTCCGTTTCGGAGTGAGGGTGAAATGTTACCCTTTGTAAGCGTACCGGCAAGTCAATCGCCCACCTCCTTCGCAAAAGGCCCGACAAGCGCTAGACTGTAAGTGCATACACACATCGAGCAGGTGGCACAAAGCAAGCCTGCCAGTAACCGGGAGCAGCCATCAGTACCAAGCACGTTCCGGGGCCGCCACGCCCCGGCGCCCTCGTCTCCATGGTCGACATGCCGGAAGGGCGCGCGCCAACCAAGGGCGCGGATGCCGCCCACAGCAGGCGCCTGATTCTTGCCGGCCCCAGCCTGTTGCCAGTCTCCTCCAGCCTCATCCCGGTGGAAGACGTCCAGACCTCCCGCATTTCCAGCCTCGAGGCCGGGCAAGATTTCTTCACCCAGTACGTGCCACCCCACGACCATCGCGGCGAGCCCCTGCCCGCCGTGCTCCTGGTGGAGGAGGATCTGCCTGGAGGCGGGCTGCAGTTACTGCGCTGGCTCCGACAAGGCGCCACCCCTGCCCGCTACCTCCCGGCGGTCTTCCTGCTCACCGCAGCCGACCCCTCACGGGGCCTCGAGGCGCTCGCCACGGGGGCCAACAGCGTCGTGGCCCTGAGTTCCGCCCCGGCGCAGCGGCGGGAACAACTCGCGCTCTTGGCACGATACTGGCTGGACCTTAACATCCCGCCTCCCGACCCCTGCGAGATCTTCCAGCGATGAGCGAACTGACCCACTTCGACGCCCAAGGCCAAGCCCACATGGTGGACGTGGGCGCCAAAACCGAGACCGAGCGGGTGGCCCGCGCCACCGGCACCATACGCATGGAGCCCGAGACGCTGGCGCGCATCGTCGAAGGCAATGTGAAGAAAGGCGACGTACTGGGCATCGCCCGCATTGCCGCCATCCAGGGCGCCAAGCGCACGGCGGATCTCATCCCCCTGTGCCACCCCATCGCCCTGACCCGGGTAGCGGTGGATTTCGACGTCAACGCCGCGGAAAGCGCCATCACCTGTACCGTCACCGCCCAGACCGTGGGGCGCACCGGCGTGGAAATGGAAGCACTCACGGCAGTAAGCGCCGCCCTTCTCACCATCTACGACATGTGCAAGGCCGTCGATCGCGGCATGCGCTTTGATGGAGTGCGCCTCCTGGAAAAGCTCGGGGGCAAATCGGGGCACTGGCGGGCCGAACGGTAATAACCCCGGTCGAGCCTGACAGGCGTAACGCGGCCGGGCTAGACTAGTTCCTTTGCCCGATTCCGCCTGGCCCATGCCCGCAGAGATCGAACTCAAGCTGGCCCTGCCGGCTGCCGCCGTCCCCCGGCTTGTCCGCCATCCCCTGCTGCGGCAGGCGGAGGCCCTGCCCAGCCACACCCTGTTCAACCATTACTTCGACACGCCGGATCTGGCATTGGCCGCTCAGCGGGTAGCCGTTCGCACCCGCCGCCAGGGGCGGCAGTGGCTGCAGACCGTGAAGTGCGGCGGGTCCGTCGCAGCGGGCCTGTCCCACCGGCCGGAGTGGGAGCAGCCCTACCGGCGGGGGCGCTTCGATTTCAGTGCCATCGATGCCCCGGCCCTGCGCACCTTGCTCGAATCCCCGGCCATCGCCGAGGCCCTGGCACCCGTCTTCAGCACCAACTTCCATCGCCGAACCTGGCGGGTCTGCCCCGGCGCAGAGGTGGAGATCCTGGTGATGCTGGATCGGGGAGAAGTCATCGCCGGCACCCGACGGCAGGCGATTTGCGAACTGGAACTGGAACTGGTGCGCGGCGAGGCCTCCGCCCTCTTCAATCTGGCCCAGCACCTCGCCACCCGGCTCCCCCTGCGCCTGGACAATGTGAGCAAAGCCGCCCGGGGGTACCGCCTGCTGCGCGGCGAGCCTCCCCGCCCCACCCACGCCTCGCGGGTGGCGCTGGTGCCGTCGCTCACGCCGGTCGAGGCTTTTCTTCGGGTCGGTCACGCCGGCCTGGCCCATGTGCAGGCGAACGAAGAAGGCTTGATGGGGGCGGCCGACCCGGAATTCGTGCATCAAGCCCGCGTGGCGCTGCGACGGCTGCGCGCCAGCGTGCGTTTCTTTGCCCCGGCCCTGCCCCCTGGCACCGCCGCGCACTGGCTGCGGCGTCTGGGCGAACTCGCCCGCGCACTCGAAGAGGCCCGGGAACTGGATGTCCTGGCCGGGCTGCTGAATGTCCCCGAGCCCTCGGTGGAGCCGGCAGACCAGCAGGCTCTGGCAAGCCAGGTGGACGCCTTGCGGCACGCCGCCCGACAGGATGTTGCGCGGGGGGTGGCGGAAGGCGTGTGGGGCCCGGCACTGCTGGATTTTTCCGCGTTCCTGCACCGGCTCCCGACCGGAGCGCCCGCCCAGGGGGACTTGGCCGCCTTTGTGCGCGAACGGTTGAGGCAAGCCTGGAATCGGGTTGAACGACATAGTGCCGGCGCGCGCGGGAGAAATGCCGCGGCTTCCCATCGCCTGCGCATAGCGGTCAAACAACTCCGCTACAGCCTTGAGTCCTGCGCCGCGCTACTCCCGGCCCGGCCACTGGCGACGTCGCTGGAACAGCTTTCCGCCATGCAGGAGGCGCTGGGGCGGCGGCAAGACCTGACCTCGCTCTGTCCGCGCCTGATGAACGTGGCCGGAGCAGACCCCGGATTGCGGCTGGCGGCCACCCGCCTGCTGGGCACATACGCGCGGCGGACCCAAGGCGATGGCTTGGCCCTGGGTGAAGCGCCCCAGGCACTGGCGCGCACCAGAAACACGCTAAATATCAAGGTGGCAATCCCCCGGGCTCTGGCAATATAGTGAACCAGCGGAGGGGCCGGCTGTGTGTGCCCCATCCCGAAGGATGCATAGGCGGGTGCATTGTCCCGCCTTCCTGCAGCCGATTCCACACACAACAGCCGCAAGGCCCCACAACAGGCCGTGAGCGGCGGCAACTACAAACACAAGATTCCGAGGAGAGAGGGAGAGCGCATGCACATTCTATTGTGGCGCCATGCGGAAGCCGAGGACGGTTTCCCCGATGAAGAGAGAAAACTCACCCGCCGGGGCGAGGAGCAGGCCAAAAGAGTGGCCAAGTGGCTGCAGAACCATGGCCCAAAGGTTCTGCGCGTGGTAGCCAGCCCGGCCACCCGCACACAACAGACGGTGAGCGCCTTCGCCAAGCACTTCGAGACAGACATTCACGTGGGTACCAGTGCCCAGCCGGAAGATATTTTCCGGGCCACGGGCTGCTGCGACCGGGACATGGACTGCGCCGTGCTGGTGGTAGGCCATCAGCCAACCCTGGGGCGAGCCGCCGCTCGCCTGCTGACGGGGCGCGACGAAGGCTGGCCCGTGCGCAAGGGCTCCCTGTGGTGGATACGCCGCCGGGACCGTAACGGCGTTCCCCACTACGAACTGCATACGGTCGTGCATCCGGAACTGCTGGACTGACACCCGCGTTCCCGCGGGCGGATGCCTTCAAGTTGCTCCCGTAAAGGCCGATAGCACCCGTGTTGCGCCGCCAAGTCGGCGCGCCTGCACGGATGCCTGATGCCCCTTCGCGATACGCTGCCCGCCGGTCTGGCTGGTTACCTGACGCTGATCTGCCTTTGCCTGGCCCCCAATCTGGTGTGGTTGGCCGTGGCCGGCGATCCGGGACAGGCATTGGGCGAAGGGCTGGCGCCGGCAGCCATGCTGCTGGGGCTGGTGAGCGCAGTAGGCGGACGGCTGGGGCCGGTTGCCCTGCTCCTGGCGCCTTTGGCGCTGCTGGCGCCGGCGGAAGCATATTTCATCGCCCGCTATGGCCGCCCCAGTTCCGCCCATGTGCTGGCCATCCTTGCCGACACCCATTGGGATGAAACCCGCGCCTATCTGGGCGGGGATTTCTGGTTCGCCGTCGCTACGGGAGCCGGTCTGCTACTCGTCGTGCCCGGGTGTGTGATTGCGGTATGGCGTGCCAACCTGGCCTGGCGGCACCGCAGCCGCCGCTGGCTGACACTGGCTTTTGGCACCGCTCTGGCACTCTCCATCAGCGCCCAGGTGGCCGACCCCGCGTCCGTAGCGTTCGCCCAGCCGGACGGCCCCCCCCCCGCCGCCAGCAATGGCGAGGCTCTTCGGGATTCGCATTTGCCCGACGCGGTGGCCGCTTTCGAGCCGGGCTACCCCGCCGGCGTGCTCATCCGGCTCTACAGCTACAGCCGTCAGGTCGCGGCCCTTCGACAGATGGAATCCCGCCTGGCGGATTTCCGCTTCGGCGCCCGCCAGGCAGAGGCCCATGCGGCGCACCCCGACAAACAGGTGATCGTGCTGGTGCTGGGCGAAAGCAGCCGCCGCAGCCGCTGGCAGCTCTACGGCTATGGGCGGCCCACCACCCCCCGGCTGGCGGCGGAACCGGGGCTGGTGGCCTTTTCCGACATGGTCACGCCCTGGGCTTACACGCTGATGTCGGTCCCGGTCATTCTGTCCCGCAAGCCGGCGGAATCTTCCAGCTTCTTCCACCCGGAACGCTCCATCGTCAGCCTGTTCCGCGAGGCGGGTTTTTCCACCTGGTGGCTATCCACCCAGACGCCGCTGGGCGCCATCGAGAACGGGATTTCCATCCTGGCCCGGGAAGCCGAGCACCGACAGTTTCTCAACCCGCTTCATTTCGGCGCGGCCGGCGCCTACGACGGCACCCTGATCCCGGCGCTGAGGCAGGCAATCGCCCAGGGCGGGCAAAGGCAGTTCGTCGTGCTGCACACCCTGGGCAGCCACTATGACTACGCCCACCGCTACCCCAGGGAATTCGAGCATTTCACACCGGCGCTGGCTCCGGAGGAGGGCTCGGCCTTGCACAGGGAAGACCGGCGCGAACAGCTTTCCAATAGCTACGACAACTCGGTGCGCTACACCGACCACGTCCTGGCCGAAGCCATAGCCGCGCTGAAGGAAGTTCACGGGAGCACAGCGCTGTTCTATGTGGCAGACCACGGCGAGGATCTGCCGGACGAGCAGTGCACCCTCTACGGGCACAACAACAGCACGGTTCACAACTTTCAGGTGCCCGCCCTGTTGTGGCTCTCGCCCACCCACCGGCAACGCTTCCCCGCCCATGCTGTGCAGGCGGAAGCACGCCGCGACAGCCCGCTGCATACCGGCAATGTTTTCGACACGCTGGCGGATCTGGCGGGTATCGATCACCCGGGGCGGCGTGGGGCCAACAGCCTGCTGGACCCGACATGGCGCGCAGCCCCACGCCTGGTGTATGCCCCGGGCCCCCGCCTGTGGGATGGGGCAGTGGCCGCCGGCCCCTGCCACCGGGTGACGGCGCCACCAATCCAGACATCCGCCCTGACTACCGCCCCACCCCAACGCAAGTGAGGAACCCCACCATGCCAGCCCCCACCACTCATCCGGGCCCCACCCTCTGCGCACCTGAAATCGCGAGCAGCGCCCGCAGGGTGGATGTGCTTCCGGCCCTGTTCTTTCTCTCAGGCAGCGCCGCCCTCATTTACCAGGTGATGTGGCAGAGGCTGCTGTTCACTCTTTTCGGGGTGGATATGGAGTCCACCACCATCATCGTTTCCGTCTTCATGCTGGGCCTGGGGGTGGGGGCCCTGGCCGGAGGTGTCGCCGCCGATGCCTTTCCCCGCCGCCGCCTGCTGTGCTTCGTGCTGGCGGAGTTGCTGATCGGCCTCTTTGGCGCGCTCAGCCCTTGGGCAATCGACCTGCTGGCGGCCGCGCTGGCAGGCAGTGGCCGCGTTGCCACGGCCTTGGCCAGTTTTGCCCTCTTCCTCCTCCCCACCACCCTGATGGGGGGAACCTTGCCCGTCCTGGTTGCGCATGTTCATGAACGGGAGGGGCATGTCGGCCGCTCCGTGGGACAGCTTTACTTTGCCAACACCCTTGGCGCGGCGGCGGGCGCCGTCACCGCCGGCTTCATCCTGCTCAATGTGTTGACCGATGTGGACGGCTCCATCCACCTGGCAGCGGCCCTCAACGTTGGCATCGCAGCGGCCGGGGCTTGGAATCTGAGGGCGCCACGATGAGACCTTGGCTCTACGCGCCCCACCTGCTGGCGGCGGGCACCGGATTTCTCTCTCTTTCGGAGGAGATTCTTTGGGTGCGCTTGTTCGGCTTCGCCAACCATTCGCGGCCCCAAGCCTTCGCCTTCGTGCTGGCGGCCTACCTGCTGGGGATCGCCCTGGGTGCGCGCTACGGCCAACGCCTGACCGAATCACCCCGCCCGCCCTGGGCCATGGCCGGGTGGGTGCTTCTGGGCTCGGCCGCGCTGGGGCTGACCACGCCCTGGCTGTTCGTATTACTGGTCGGGCTGGACGATCTTCTGGGCACTCGGTTGCAGGTCCCCCTGGGGGGAATGTTGATCATCCTGGTCGCCGCCAGCAAGGCGCTGCTCTTTCCCCTCGCCCACCATTTGGGCAGCAGCACCCAGCCGGGTCGGATTGGCAGGTCCGTCTCCCGGGTGTATCTGTGCAATATCCTGGGCAGCGCCCTAGGGCCGCTGGTCACGGGCTTTCTGGTGCTGGACGCCCTGAGCACCCAGCAAGCCTTCGCCCTGAGCGCGGGCCTGACCTTTGCCGCAGGCCTGCTGTGCCTGCTGCCCGCGATGGCCCCCGCCTTCGGGGCGGCACTGGCTACCGCATCCATCGCGCTGTGTGCCGTGCCTTGGCTGCTGGACAGTCAGGCACTCGTCCGGCTCGCAGCGGAGCCTGCTGGCGAGATACGCAAATTGGTGGAAAACCGCCACGGCATCATCACCCTTTATCAAGGAGAAAGCCGGGGCGGCGAAGCCGATGACATCGTATTCGGCGGCAACGTCTATGACGGACGGACCAACCTCGACCCGGTGGCCAACACCAACCAGATACATCGCCTGCTGGTGCTGCCGGCCTTGCAGCCCCAGCCACGGCGCGTGCTGATGATCGGCCTCTCCATCGGTTCCTGGCTCAAGCTGGTAACCGGCTTTCCAGGGGTCGAGACCATCGACGTCATCGAAATCAATCCCGGCTACCTGCGGGCCATGGAAGATTACCCCAGGCATCTTGCCGCCCTGTCCGATCCACGGGTGCGCCTCTACGCCGACGATGGCCGACGCTGGATCAACAGCCATCCGGAAGCCCGTTACGACCTGATCGTGATGAATACCACTTGGCACTGGCGGGCTTACAGCAACACCCTCCTGGCCCGGGAATTCCTCTCCTCCCTGCGTCAGCATCTGGCCCCGGGCGGCGTCGTGGCCTGGAACACCACAGGCTCGCCAGACGCGCTCCACACCGCCAGCACCGTCTTTGCGCACGCCTACGGTTTTCACAGTTTCGCCATTGCCGCCGACTTTGACTGGAGGCCCCGCCTGGTCACCCCGGCGGCCAGGGACGTACTTGGCAGCCTGACCCTCGACGGCCAGCCGCTGTTTCCGCGCAACAGCGAGCGGACAATCAGAACCTACCTGAACACCGCTCCGGTCAGCGTCGAACAACAGGCAAGGACGGCCGGCCGCGCCCTGCAGACCATTACTGACCGCAACTTGATCACGGAATACCGCCACGGTCGCAGCTTGTGGTGGTGAGCCCTCCGCGAGGTCGCGCAAATTTGCGATATATGCACAAAATCGCACATGAGCGCCCTACAATGAGGGCACTGCAACGAAGAAGAGCCACAGCCATGAAACTGTACGACATGGAACGCTCAGGCAATGCCTACCGGGTACGCCTGATGCTCTCGCTGCTCGGCCTGCACGCGGAACGGCAAGCTGTTGACCTCTTGGCGGGGGAACAACACCAACCCTGGTTTCTCGCGCTCAACCCGCGTCATCAGGTACCCGTGCTGGAAGAACCGGATGGCACCGTGATCTGGGACTCCATGGCCATCCTGGTTTATTTGGCCCGACAGTACGGTGGAGAAACCTGGCTGCCGCTGGAACCACGCCCGATGGCGGAAGTGATGCAATGGCTGGCGGTCATGGAGAGCGAATCCCAATATGGCCTCGCGCTGGCACGAGCCATCACCCGCTTCGGCCGTCCGGGGGATCTGACCCTGGCGCAACAACTGGGGCACAAGTGCTTGCGCGTCCTGGAGACCCAGCTCACGGCCCATGAATGGTTGGCGCTGGAGCGCCTGACCATCGCCGACGTGGGCTGTTTTCCCTACGTGGCGCTGGCGCCAGAAGGCGGCATCAGCCTCGACGCCTACCCCGCCGTTCAGGCCTGGCTCAGCCGGATCAAGATTCTGCCGGGGTTCATCGGCATGCCGGGCATCGCGTAAACGACAGAAGGGGCGCCGGGCGCCCCTTCCTGATGAATGCCTGGATAGCGCTCAGTAGGCGATGCAAAGAGTGTAGACCGCCGCGTCCTGGACGTTCGCATTGAGGACTGCGGCGCCAGAGGCGATGTTATTCCCGAGCATCCAGCGCACTGAACCGGTATCCGACACCCCGTCATCCAGACGGATGTCGATTTGCCGCGCCATCCGCCCGGTGAGGTTGCCCGAACACACGAAGATGGAACCTGCCCATCCGGCGATGGGCGACACACCGGTGATCCCGAGGCGACCGCCTTCCACGTTGTTCGGCGGATAGTCTGCCGCAGCGGTGTTCGTCGTGCCACTGAGCATGTTGGCAATGCGCACATGCTGCCAGAAGAGATAGGCCTCGTCCGAGGCGGTGCCGGAATTCCAGTCCCCGTCGATGCGACCATTGCCCACGGTGCCATTGGGCGTCGTGGCGAGCACCGCGCCACTGGCCGCCCCCAAATGGTTCACAACCCCCGCATCGTCCCCGGGCAGGGCCCGGAAGCGTTCCTGATACATGTAAGTTGCTGTGCGGATTTGCTCCAGATCGGAGATCAAGCCTCGCACTTTGGCGCTGTTGATGAGTTCCTGGCCCTTCAGGACACCGCCCAACAGCAGGCCGATAATGACCAGCACGATGGCAATTTCCACCAAAGTAAAACCGGATTGGGATTTGCGCATGACTCAGAACCTGATGAGAGTAGTTGCCTCAATCGGCTATTAGCAGGAATCGTACCACTTCGCCCGGCCGTAACCGTGGCCGCAGGCGCAGAACACGGTGGGAAACGCATCCCATATTTGCCAGCCGAGGGAATTGCCACCGTCTGGCAGCGCTTCCGTCGCCGCAACCTGGCTTGCGGCACTCGGGTCTGACGAGCACTCGACACGCCTGTGACGAAAATTCGACACCCGCGTCGAGGACCCGACAGCATGAGGGCGGGTTCCGTCTCGTTTACAATGCGCCGACCATGATGCCCTCCCCCTCTGCCGCCACACCCCGCCAGGCCGCCATCATCGCCTGGGTCGGCGAGCATCGCCGCTGGATGCTGCTGGGGGCACTGATCCTCCTGCATCTCGTCATCCTGCAAGGCGCGGAATCCGCCGTTGGCCGCACACTCATGGCCTGCCACCTGGGCCTGTTCCTGCTCTGGCAACCCGTCGTGCGGGCCGAGCGTCGCCTCACCACGCCTCAGCTGCTGATCTTCAGCTTGGGGGTGGCTTTGTTCGTCGGCCTGCTCAACCACTGGCTGCTGATGGTTTGGGCCATGGCCTTGGCGGGAATGGTGGGGGGCAAGGTGTTTTTTTTCGCAGCCCGCTGGAGTCGGCTTTTCCACCTGCTGGCTTTGGGCTATCTGGTGCTGCTGCTGCTCGTGGTACTGATGGGTGCCGTCATCCCCAAACCCTTTGCCCTCCCCCCGGATTTCGCCACCCTTGCCAAGTACGGTCTGCCGCTGGTGTTTCCGGCCATGGCGGTTCTGCCCATCCGGTCGGAGCCACGGGGAGGGCCGGAGGTCATCGACCTTTTCTCCAGCATGTTCCTGGTACTGCTCCTGGCAGTACTGCTGCTGGGCAGCCTTGCCTTCATGCTGCTCCTTGAACGCAACTACCTGGAGTCCTTGTTCTTCACCCTGCTGGCCATTGCCGGCATGTTGCTGCTGCTGGGATGGGCGTGGAACCCCAAGATCGGCTTTTCCGGTGTTGGTGTGCTATTCACGCGCTACGTTCTTTCGGTCGGCCTGCCCTTCGAGCAGTGGCTGCACCACTTGGCGGAACACGCCATGCGCGAGCCAGACCCGTCCCGTTTTCTTGATGAGGCCTTCGCGGGCATGGCCCGCCTCCCCTGGGTCTCCGGCGGACGGTGGCACGCGGAGGGCATCGAGGGGGTGTTTGGCCAGTGCGTGGGCAACTGCACGCAGTTTGACAACGGGCCTCTGCATCTTTCGCTGTACACGGAACAGGCACTCACACCAGCCTTGCAGTGGCATTTCAACCTCCTGGCGCGGCTGCTGGCGGAGTTCTACACCGCCAAGCAACAGGCCCGGCGCTTGCAGGAGATGAGCTATGTCCAGGCGATACACGAAACCGGCGCAAGGCTGACCCACGACGTCAAAAACCTGCTGCAATCGCTGAACACCCTCTGCTTCGCAGCGATGCAGGAAAGCAACGAGGCTTCCCCTGAGTTCCAGGCGCTGCTGCGGCGGCAGTTGCCCATGATCGCCCAGCGCCTGGAGCAGACGCTGGACAAGCTGAAAAAACCGGAAGAAACCGATGGCCCCCGGAGCGATGCCGCCCTCTGGTGGCATGAGTTGCAGCGTCGTTACAGCGGCCAGCCCGTGGCATTCGAAGCGCCGGAGGGCATGCATGGCCTGACGATCCCGGCTGCGCTGTTCAGCAGCGTCTGCGAGAATCTGCTGCAGAACGCTACGGACAAACGCGCCCTGCATCCGGCGTTGCGGGTGGCGGTACGCTTTGTGCGCACGCCCGTCCCCGCACTGCAGGTGTGGGACGACGGCCCACCCGTGCCCTCGGCACTGGCCACCGAGATGTTCCGCGGCCCTCTGCCTTCAGAAAGCGGCTTCGGTATCGGGCTGTATCAGATGGGGAGACAAGCCGAGCGGGAAGGATATGAACTGGCCCTGCGCCGCAACGAAACCGGAGCCGTGTGCTTCGAACTGGCGCCCAAGCCCGCCAGGCCTCTGACGCCAGCGTGACGAAGACGCTGCGCCCTCGCTCCAGCTTTCAGCCCACGGACGCCCTTTGCGTGTACGCAGAGGAGGGCAAGACGACCACGTTGCCCGCAGGATCAGCCGCCTCAGGCTCCGGCGCAGCCACCACGGCGAATTCAGGCTTGAGCCCGATCATCCGGTGCACCAGGGTTTGCCCCCGGCCTTTCAGATAAACGGTCTCAGCGGGCATGAAATCAAAGCGGGCGGCCAGTCTGCGGTAGGTCACATCGTCGCACTGAATGACCCCGGGCTGGCCCTCGGAGGAAATCCGGCTGGCAATGTTCACCGTGTCGCCCCACAGGTCATAGATGAACTTCTTCTTGCCGACCACCCCAGCCACCACTGGCCCGGTGCCAATCCCTACGCGGATATCCAGGCGCCGGTCGTTGATGGCGAAATCCCGACGCAGCAGATCCCGCATTTCCAGCGCCATCTCGGCAATGGAGATACTGTATTCGCTGTCCGCCTCGTTCAAGCCGCCAGCCACCATGTAGGCATCGCCTATGGTCTTGATCTTTTCGATCCCATGCTTCTCGGCCAGCTCGTCGAATGACGAGAATATCCGGTTGAGCATGGCGAACACCTGGCTCGGGGACATGCCGGCCGCCACATGGGTGAAGTTCACGATATCGGCAAACATCACCGTGACATCCGCAAAACCGTCGGCAATGGTCTGATTGCTGTTCTTGAGCCGTTCCGCCACCGGCCCGGGGAGGATGTTGAGCAGCAAGCGCTCGGAACGCTCTTGTTCGATCTGCAGCAGGCGGTGCGCTTCCTCCAACCGCCCCTGAGCCTTCTGCTTCTCCTGAATGGAATATCGCAACAGCAGGAAGACGATGCTCGAAATAGCGACAAAGTTGAGGGCGAAGAAGAATACGCTGGTCTGCAGCGGGATGCGGGTCGCCCCGGCAGGTTCGAAACCGACCAGGTAGTAGTCGAAGAAGCCGGTCAGTGCCGTAAGGAAGACATAGGCTGCAAACCAAGCCCAGGATTCCCGCACGCCGAAGCACAAAATCGCTCCGATGGGCGCCAGCAACCCCCACAAAATCAGACCGGAAGCGGTAATGAAGTTGCCGATAGCCCACTGGGCCACGAAGGGAAAGAAGAGAAACAGGCTGAGCTGCGTAACCCGGAAAAAACTGAAATTTCCGGTGCGCAGGTACACAAACAGATTGATCGCCAGCAGGACCTGAAAGGTAAACGGCAAGGTGGCCGACAACTGCGGCCCCAGGCTCCAGTAGATGGCGAGCCAGAGCATGGAGGCCACCGACACGAGACCCGTGGCGAACACCAGCAGCGACTTGTTCAGGCGCATTTCGTCGCTATCGCTGGGATCGACCCCTGCAGTACGCAGGCGTTCTAGCATCGAAGGCCGCTGAGCGGTCATGAGTGGGTCCGTTATGCGGAGTAGTTTGTCGTTCCCCCAAGTGTCGCAATACAGCGACACTTGGTCAATGCAGTTATAGCGAATTAACCCTTATCTGATCAGGACGACACCTCAGGGCAAACGCCCCGCCGCAATCATGCGACTGAAAAGGATGCTGGGCGATATCCAGATCAACTCGTCATCAAACTCACCCGCGGCAGAACCTGACGCCGTGGGCTCATGGGAGATGAACGCCCGGTCGGCGGCCACCGCACTGTTCCTGTTCGGATTGTGGCGCTCGTCTGCACCCTGGCCGGCGGCATCGGCGGCGGCGACATCAGTGCGTACGTCACCATTGCGGCCAGTTGAATAGATGACAGCCACTGCGTCCTGGACTTGACGCACCCCCGCGGGACACTGAGCGTTGGCGGTACCCGCGTTCGTCAAACCGGTCGCCGTTGCGCACACCATCAAATCCCCCGCGGGGATGTTCGCCCAGACAGCCTTGAGCCCCTCATTCGTGGTGAAGGCATTGGCACTGGCTGTCGTGACAGCATAGCGAACCCGCTGCCCCCAGGCATCCAGCACATATCCTTGCCCGTCCGCGGGACTCACCCCGAGCGTCATCCCGGGCACGAAACCCGAAAGTGCATTGGTGCAGGCGCCACCGCCGTCTGGCACGGACACGCCCGTCGCGTTAGCCGCCGCCGGACAGGGCAAGCGGCCATGTGCGGCGGCAAAGCCCAGCAACGCCTCTCTCACGTTTGCCAGTGTTTGCCGGGTCTCCGCCACCTTGCGGTTTTCGATCTGGCTGGCGGCGCCCACCACCATCCCTCCGAACAGTATCCCCACGATTACCAGCACAATGGCCATCTCGACAAGCGTGAAGCCAATTTGCCCGAGCAAGCGCCGGGAGCACGCCGAAGCAACCGAAGGGGTGGGGAGAACTTCCAACTTCAAGGTCTGCACCTCAGAACTGACCAGATCGAACGGGAGCACACTGCAACCCAGCCCCAAAGCCTTGGGACCACCGGGCCACGGGGAGTAATCTACACTACAAAATCCATCGATCCTGCAAAGAAAGCACTCGGGTGCAGGCTAAACGTCAGCAACCCGGAACCGGGCAAGTGACCACGGCAGATTCAATGAAGCCAAATCAAAGGACAGGCATCACCCGTGAGGATCTCGAGCGCGACGACGTCCGCACGCGCCTGCTGAATACGCCGCTCGCGAACTTGTTACTCAGCGACGAGCAACTGGCCGCCTCCATGGAAGCAGCCCTGCGCACAGCCCCCACACCTGGCGACCTGTGGCTGTTCGCTTACGGCTCACTGGTCTGGAACCCGATGGTGTGCTTCACCGAGCGCGTACCGGGGCGGATATTCGGCTACCACCGCCGGTTCTGTCTGCACTCCCGCATCAACCGGGGTACGCCCGAACAACCCGGACTGGTCCTGGCTCTGGAGAAAGGTGGCAGTTGCAGCGGCATGCTTTACCGCATCCCTGCCGCCGCAAAGACGAAAGAACTCCGGCTACTCTGGCGACGCGAGATGCTGATGAACTCCTACGTGCCCCGCTGGCTGCCCGCCCGGGGGGATAAGGGCGCGGTGATCCCGGCCTTGGCCTTCGTGGTCAACCCCCACTGCTCCGGTTACGCGGGCCGACTGCCAGAAACGGAAATAGTCCGCCGTCTGACGCAAGCCCACGGTCTCTACGGTTCAGGAACTGACTACCTCAAAGCAACCGCCGCCGGCCTGGCAGCATCGGGACTGCGTTGCCGGCATCTTGAAACCCTGGTCAAACAACTCGCCGCTCACACCAACCCGGCTCGTTGACACCGTTTAAGCGCCACACGTCCCACCGCCAAAAAACAAAGGCCCAGCGATTGCTGGGCCTTTGTTTTTAAAACTGGTCGGGGTGAGAGGATTCGAACCTCCGACTCCTACGTCCCGAACGTAGTACTCTACCAGGCTGAGCTACACCCCGAAATGCTGCGACAACCCTTAGTAGGCTCTCGCGACAGCAAAGTCTAACAAGTTTAGCAGACTTTCTTTGAAAACTGAACCAGGCAAGGCCTCCAACCCCTCCAAGCCCAGTCCCACCTCGGCCCGCGCACGCGTGAGCGTCTCCTGCAGCGCGCCGGTCTCCCGTATCGCAGTTACCACTGCCGAAAAATCGTCTCGTCCGCCGGATTCGATGGCATCGCGCACCGCCTTGGCCTGCTCAGGCGTCCCGGTCTGCATGACGTGGATAAGCGGCAGGGTTGGCTTGCCCTCGGCGAGGTCGTCACCGAGGTGCTTGCCGGTTGCCGCCTCGTCGCCCGAGTAGTCCAGCACATCGTCCACAAGTTGGAAGGCCGTCCCCAGATGCATGCCGAAACGGGCCATGCCCTCTTCCACTTCACGCGACACCCCGCCCAGAATCGCCCCCAATCGTGCAGCTGCCTCAAACAGCTTGGCCGTCTTGAACCGGATGACTTTGAGATAGCTCTCCACCTCCACATCGGCGTTGTGGCAATTCAAGAGCTGCAGGACCTCTCCTTCCGCGATCGTATTGGTCGCGTCCGCGAGCACCTCCTGCACGCGCATGCTTCCCACCGACACCATCATCTGGAAGGCTCTGGAGTACAGGAAATCTCCCACCAGCACGGACGCCGCGTTGCCGAACAGGGCGTTGGCGGTCTCCCGCCCGCGGCGCAGGTCTGACTCGTCCACGACATCGTCGTGCAGCAAGGTGGCGGTATGAATGAACTCCACCACCGCCGCTAGCACATGTTGATGTGTCCCCCGGTACCCGCATGCCCCGGCACTCAGCAGCACGAGCGCGGGCCGCATGCGCTTGCCCCCGCTGTTGATGATGTATTCAGCAACCTGCCGAATGAGCACCACTTCTGAGTGGAGGCTGTGGCGAATGACCGCATCGACGGCAAGCATGTCCTGCGCGATGGGCGCGTAGAGTTGTTCCAGCGGGCTATCGGAAGACACTGCGAGCGAATGCGTCTGAGCAATTGAAAGAATCGGGATGGTAGGCGGCGCCCCGTCAGGCGTCAAGCGACCGGGGGAAAGTCTTTGACTATCCAGCGTGTTTTGGTTAGCATCCCGCGTTTCCCAAAAAGTACCACTCGGAGTCCATCAATGTACGCGGTCATAAAAACCGGCGGCAAGCAGTATCGCGTTGCTGTCGGCGAAAAACTCAAGATAGAACAGATACCGGCGGAAGTGGGCGCAGAAATCACGCTTGACCAAGTCCTGATGGTCGGCGAGGGCGAATCCGTGAAGATCGGAGCCCCCTTGGTTGCTGGCGCTGCCGTCAAGTGCAAGGTGATTGCCCAGGGCCGTCATCCGAAGGTGAAGATCTTCAAGATGCGTCGCCGCAAGCACTACCAGAAGCATCAGGGCCATCGGCAGAACTACACCGAGGTCCTCATCGACTCGATCGCGGCCTGAACCGCAGTCTCCAGGAGCTGAAACATGGCACACAAAAAGGCAGGCGGCAGTTCCCGTAACGGTCGCGAATCAGAAGCAAAACGGCTTGGTGTTAAGCGCTACGGCGGCCAGGTGGTTGACGCGGGCAACATCATCGTTCGCCAGCGCGGCACCCAGTACCATCCGGGCGAAAACGTCGGGATCGGCAAGGACCACACCCTGTTTGCCACCGCTGCGGGCCGGGTCGAGTTCTCCATCAAGGGTGCACAGCGCCGCCGCGTGGTGAGCATCGTTCCGCTCGCCTGAAACCGGCTTCGCGCACCTGCAAAGCCCTATCCTTGGGATAGGGCTTTTTTCGTTGCAGATTCCGTTCGACCATGAAATTTTTTGACGAAGCCAAAATCGAAGTGATCGCCGGCGACGGCGGCAATGGCGTCGTCGCATTCCGGCGCGAAAAGTACGTTCCCCGGGGCGGCCCCAGCGGGGGCGACGGGGGACGGGGTGGCAGCATCTTCGCCATCGCCGACCGCAACCTCAACACCCTGATCGACTTCCGCTATACGCGGATTTTCCGCGCCCAGCGGGGCGAGAACGGCCGCAGCAAGGATTGCTACGGCAAGGGTGGCGAGGACATGGTGCTCCGGATGCCCGTGGGCACGGTCATTACCGATCTGGAGACCGGCGAGCAACTGGCGGACCTGGATCGGGACGGAGCCCAGGCCCTGATCGCCAAGGGCGGGCAAGGCGGGCTTGGGAACATTCACTTCAAATCCAGCACCAACCGGGCGCCCCGCCAATGCACTCCGGGCACGCTTGGTGAGCGCAGGGAACTGCGGCTCGAACTGAAGGTGCTCGCTGACGTGGGGTTGCTGGGCATGCCCAACGCCGGCAAGTCCACCTTCATCCGGGCGGTATCGGCCGCACGCCCCAAGGTTGCGGACTATCCGTTCACGACGCTGCAGCCCAATCTTGGTGTTGTGCGGGTGGATGAGAACCGCAGCTTTGTCATTGCCGACATTCCGGGACTGATCGAGGGCGCAGCAGAGGGCGCCGGACTCGGCCACCAGTTCCTGAGACACCTGCAGCGGACCAGACTGCTACTCCACATCGTGGATCTCGCACCGTTTGACCCGGATGCAGACCCCATCCGCGATGCCCACGCCATTCTGGACGAACTGCGCAAGTACGATCCGGCGCTCTACGATAAACCGCGCTGGTTGGTGCTGAACAAAGTGGATTTGCTGCCCGAAGGGGAGAGGGAAGCCAGGGTGGCTGAACTTCTCAACCGTTACGGCCCAACGGAGAAGCACTTCGTCATCTCGGCCATGAACGGCGAAGGCTGCCGGGAAGTGACATTCAACATCATGGACTTCCTCGATACGATGCGCCGAACGTCCGAGCTGGAGGACGACAACGACGTTTCCGGAACCGCCATCGACAGCTCCGATGCGACAACAAATCCGTAATGCCCGCCGCCTGGTCGTGAAGGTTGGCAGCGCCCTGGTGACCAACAACGGGCGCGGCTTAGATCTCGACGCCATTGCGCAGTGGGCACGCCAGATCGCCCTACTCCGGGCCGATGGCCGGGAAGTGGCGCTCGTGTCTTCCGGCGCCATCGCCGCCGGGATGCAAAGGCTGGGATGGAATTCCCGCCCTAACGCCATGCACGAACTGCAGGCGGCTGCCGCCGTGGGGCAAATGGGGCTCGCCCAGGCCTACGAATCAGCCTTTAGCGCCCAGGGGTTGCACACAGCTCAGATCTTGCTCACCCACGAAGACCTCGCCGACCGCACACGTTACCTCAATGCCCGTTCCACCCTCGCCACCCTGCTCAAGCTGGGTGTCGTTCCCATCATCAACGAGAACGACACCGTGGTGTACGACGAAATCAAGTTCGGTGACAACGATACTTTGGGAGCACTGGTTGCCAATCTGCTCGAAGCAGATGCCTTGCTCATCCTGACCGATCAGGCCGGCTTATATACTGCGGACCCCCGCCAGGATCCCACCGCGACGCTGGTTGAAGAAGGCAAGGCCGGCGATCCACGCTTTGAGCGCATGGCCGGCGGCGCCGGCAGTGGCATCTCACGCGGGGGAATGATCACCAAAATCCGTGCCGCACAGCGGGCGAGCCGCAGCGGGGCGCACACCCTCATCGCCAGCGGCCGCGAGCCTGACGCCATTCTTCGTGCCGCAGCCGGTGCTCGTTTGGGCACCTTGCTCATTGCGGAGCATTCACCCCTCGCTGCCCGCAAGCAATGGATGGCGGATCACCTGCAAACCGCCGGCCGCCTGCGACTGGATACCGGTGCCGTATCAGCACTCTTGAAAGGCTCCAGTTTGTTGCCTATCGGCGTCACTGACGTAGAGGGCGAATTCGTCCGCGGCGCAGTCGTCGCCTGCATGACCCCCGAAGGCAAGGAAATTGCCCGGGGCCTGATCAACTACGCGAGCACCGAAGCCCGGCGCATTCTGCGCCAACCCAGCGACCGCATTGAGGAAATCCTGGGATACGTGGATGAACCCGAACTCATCCATCGGGACAATCTGGTCAGCCTTTGACCCGCCACACCGTCCGGTGTGCCCTTAAGCCTTCCCATCAAACTGTTGCACCCACCCTTCGCGGGCCTCGAATTCCCAAGACAGTGAACAAAAAAACGGGCGCCTGAGCGCCCGTTTTCATGATCCAACCTGACCTTCAAATTAGAAGGTGTGGCGAACGCCCAGGTTGAAACCGGAGTTGCCCACGCCAGTGGCGGAAGCATTACCCACGGTGTAAGCAGCGGACACGCCATTGTCGTAGGCGGTCTTAGCATCTTTCTTGTAGCCAATCTTGGCGTACGCGGTGTAGATGTTGGTCCGCTTGGACAGGGCATAGGTGTAACCCAAGGCCCACTGGTTGGCATCGTTTTCTACGCCGTCAGCATTGTTTTCGTCACGACGAACGTAGGAGGCCAGGATGGTGCCCTTGCCGATCGGGGCGGACAGACCCAGCATCCAGTCGTTGCTCTTGTTGCCGCCAACGAAGCCTTCGTTCTTGCTGCGGTTGTAGTAGCCATGCAGCTTGACGACGGACAGGTCATAGGTCAGACCCAGGGTGGCACGCTTCAGGTCATTGCTGGTTCCCGGAGCGTCAACCTTGTGGTAGTTACCAGCGACCAGCAACGGGCCATTGGCGTAGATACCGGCCAGGGCGGTCACGGGGGTGTTGGCATTCTTGCCGCCAACAGCTTCGTCACCGGAGTGCTTGGTGGAGTAACCAACGATACCGGTGAAACCACCGAAGCTAGGGGTGGCGTAAGCAACCAGGTTGTCCAGACGAGCATCAACTTGGGCCAGGTTGTTGACCTGGCCAGCCAAACCGAAGCCGAACGGATCAACCGTGGAGGCGATCACGAACTGGGGGGTGTACTGACGGCCAGCGGTGATGCTACCAAAGCCGCCGGACAGACCGACGTAGGACTGGCGGCCAAAACCGGTGCCGGTGGAACCATTGGCGGACAAGCCACCACGATCAACATTCAGACCGGTTTCGAACACGAAGTTAGCCTTCAGACCATTGCCCAGGTCTTCCGTGCCCTTGAAACCGATACGGCTGCCAGACTGCACGCCGCTATCAAAACCGGTGCGGGTCTTCTTGGCGCCGCCGGACAGAGCACCGCCGTCACGCACGAAGCCCATGTCGGCGATACCGTACAGGGTGACGCTGGACTGGGCGAAAGCGGGAACAGACACCAGGCCGGCGACGGCGAGGGCGATCAGTTTCTTTTGCATCTGGAATTCTCCTCTAAAGTTAAGTTTGGGCATTTCGCTACGAGGTTGCTGCCGGACGGCACCACGATACCTTAGCCCTCCCCACCTCTCTCGCGAGAAGTTGCACTGATTGTTACAAAGCCCACAAAGCACAAGCAAGCATGTAGTGAAAAAATCCCGGGTTTCCGGACGCGGCTGTTGTGTTTGCGCAACAAACATGAAATTAGGCCTTAAAACAGTGTCTTAGGTACATTTCTGAATCTTTCGCATGAGGCATACGCGCCCGCCCGCCACACTGCATTGCAGCATCAACAGGCTGTAAGTCCAAACAAACCGCCCAGTGCAACGCCTGGTTCAGAGGCACGCATGAAGGCCTCCCCCACTAGAAAAGCCGCCACACCGCGCTGCAACATGAGATCCACATCCCCGCGGTCGAGAATGCCGCTTTCCGTGACCACGATACGGTCGGGTGGAACACGCTGAAGCATGTCCAGGGTTACGGAAAGACTGACTTCAAAAGTACGCAGGTTGCGATTGTTGATGCCGATCAGCGGCGTGGCGAGCTGAAGCGCCAGATCAAGTTCCGCGCCGTCGTGCACCTCCACCAGCACCGCCATGCCCAGTTCCGCGGCCAGGGTTTCGAGCGCACGCATTTCCGTCAGGGCCCGCGCCTTATCGCCCTCGGTCGCCACATCGATCCCCCCGGAGGGGAGGAACGCCGCCACGATCAACAGGATGCAGTCCGCCCCCATGACTCGCGCTTCAGCCACCTGGTAGGGATCGACGATGAAATCCTTGCGCAGTACCGGCAAGGCACAAGCCGCCCGCGCCTCCTCGAGGTACTCCCGCCCCCCCTGGAAGAACTGGCGATCCGTCAACACGGACAGGCAGGCTGCGCCATGGGCTTCGTAGGAGCGCGCGATGTCCCCGGGACGGAAGTCCTCCCGCAGCACGCCCTTGGAGGGGCTGGCGCGCTTGATTTCGGCGATCACAGCTGGTTTGCCGGCCCCGATCCTGCCTTGTATCGAGCCAACAAAATCCCGAACGGAGCCGGCCTGCCCAGCCAGGTTCCGCAGCTGGGGGTAGGGACAATGGGCCGAAGCCTCTTCGATTTCCGCCCGTTTTACAGCCAGAATCTTGCGCAGAATGTCACTCATGGCTGGCCCCTACGCGGATTTGCCAGCGAGCGCGGCGGAAATGGAGACCAATTCGTCCAGCTTGGCCCGGGCCGCACCCGAGCGGATCGCCTCCTGCGCTAGCGCCACGCCGTCCTCCAGACTGGTGACGACGCCGGACACATACAAGCTCGCCCCGGCATTGAGCGCGACGATATCCCGCGGCCCCGTCAACCGCCCTTCCAGCGCGCCCAGCAGCATCGCCTTTGACTCCTCCACATTCCCCACCTGCAACGTGCGGGGATCGTGCACCGGCAGATTGAAGTGCTCCGGGTGCACCCGGTATTCGCTCACCCGGCCATCCTTGAGTTCTCCAATCATGGTTTCGCCGGAAATGGCAATCTCGTCCAGGCCGTCCACGCCGAAAACGGTCAGCGCGTGCCGGCTCCCCAAACGCTGCAACACCCGGATCTGGATGCCCACCAGATCCGGATGGAACACCCCCAGCACCTGATTGGCCGCTCCGGCCGGATTGGTCAGCGGGCCCAGGATGTTGAAAAGGGTCCGCACACCCAGTTCGCGGCGCACTGGCGCGGCGTGCTTCATCGCGCTGTGGTGGTTGGGGGCAAACATGAAGCCCACCCCCACGCGATCAATGCACTCCCCTACCTGCTCCGGCGAAAGGTTGATGGCAACCCCCAGGGCTTCCAGCACATCGGCGCTGCCCGATTGGCTGGAAACGGAGCGCCCGCCGTGTTTGGCTACGGACGCCCCCGCAGCCGCCGCCACGAACATGGCCCCGGTGGAAATATTGAAGGTGTGGGCGCCGTCACCCCCCGTTCCACAGGTATCCACCAGCCGCGCCGGGTCAGCCACCTGCACTTTGGTGGACAGCTCCCGCATCACCTGAGCGGCGGCAGCGATTTCACCGATGGTTTCCTTCTTCACACGCAAGCCGATGGTCAGAGCGGCGATCATCACGGGCGACATCTCGCCGCTCATGATGGTTCGCATCAGATCCAGCATTTCGTCGTGGAAGATCTCCCGGTGTTCGATGACCCGTTGCAGGGCCTGCTGGGCAGTTATGGACATAGTGGTCTACCTCGATCAGCGATGGGCGCCGCGACTCGGGCGCAGGCAGAAAGAAACACGGCGCCCGCAGGCGCCGCGACGGATTCAGGTATCGAGAAAGTTGCGCAGCAGGTCGTGTCCGCGCTCGGTCAGAATGGACTCCGGGTGGAACTGCACACCTTCCACGGCAAACGCCCGGTGGCGCAGACCCATGATTTCGCCATCGTCCGTCCAGGCCGTCACCTCCAGGCACTCGGGCAGGGTTTCACGCCGAACGGCCAGGGAATGATAGCGAGTCGCCGTCAGCGGATTGGGCAGCCCCCGGAACACCCCCTGATCGAGATGGCGCACCGGCGAAGTCTTGCCGTGCATCACCTGTTTGGCGTGCACCACCTCCCCACCGAACGCAGCGCCAATGCTTTGGTGCCCCAGGCACACCCCCAGCAAGGGGATGCGCCCGGCAAAGGTCCGGATCACGGGCACGGATACCCCCGCCTCGGCAGGCGAGCAAGGCCCCGGGGAAATCACGATGCGTGCCGGCTGCATGGCTTCGATTTCCGCCAAGGTGATGGCGTCGTTGCGGAACACCCGTACATCCTCGCCCAACTCACCAAAGTACTGCACCAGGTTGTAGGTGAAGCTGTCGTAGTTGTCGATCATCAGTAGCATGGTGGTGTTCCTCTCAATCGATCCGGCTATCCAGGCCGCTTTCGGCCATCTCCGCGGCACGCAACACGCCCCGGGCCTTGTTGAGAGTTTCCTGCCATTCGGAATCCGGGTTGGAATCCGCCACAATGCCAGCGCCAGCCTGCACATGGATCTGCCCGTCCTTGATCACCGCCGTGCGGATGGCGATGGCCAGATCCATGTCACCGTTGAAGCCCAGGTAGCCAACGGCACCGGCGTAGATGCCCCGCTTCACCGGCTCCAGCTCATCGATGATCTCCATCGCCCGCACCTTGGGGGCGCCGCTCACCGTCCCCGCGGGGAAAGCGGCCTTGAGCACAGCCAGTGCGCCCTCCGCATCGGGAAGCGTACCCTCCACATTGGAGACAATATGCATCACATGGGAATAGCGCTCGACCGTGAACTGCTCGGTCACCCTGACGCTGCCGATCCTGGCCACGCGGCCCACGTCGTTGCGGCCGAGATCCAGCAACTGCAGGTGCTCGGCACGCTCCTTTTCGTCCGCCAGCAGTTCCCGCTCCAGGGCGAGATCCTCCTCAGGCGTAACACCTCGCTTGCGGGTGCCGGCAATGGGTCGCACGGTGACCGCACGGTCTTCCAGCCGGACCAGGATCTCCGGGGAAGCCCCCACCACGTGGAAATCCTCGAAATCAAAATAGAACATGTAGGGCGATGGATTGAGCGCCCGCAGCGCCCTGTACAACGCCATGGGACTTGCCTGGAAGGGCTTGCTCATGCGCTGGGAGAGCACCACCTGCATGATGTCCCCGTCGATGATGTACTGTTTGGCACGGGCTACCGCCGCCTTGAAAGCCTCCTCGCCGAAGGCGGACACGGCTTCCGCCGGTGTCGAACGGGTATCCTCCGGCACCTGCACCGGCTGGCGCAAACGGGCCAGCAGCTCTTTCAGCCGGTTCTGGGCCTGACGGTACGCTCCGGGAAAACCGGGCTCCGCGTAGACCACAAGCGTCAGCTTGCCCGAGAGGTTGTCCACGATGGCCAACTCCTCGGACAGCAGCAACAGCATGTCCGGCAGTTCCAGCGGGTCGGCCTTGTGCACGTCTGCCAGACGCGGTTCCACGCAGCGAATGGTGTCATAGCCAAAGGCGCCGACCAATCCACCCGTAAAGCGCGGCAGCCCTTTCACCGCGGGGACCTTGAAGCGGGCCATGTACTCGGTGATGAAGGACAGGGGATTGGTGTACTCCCGGCGCTCCGCAACCCGATTGCCCGTCAGGGCCAGGACGTTGTTGCCGTAGACCGCAATCCGCGAGGGCGCGGCCAGGCCAATGAAGGAGTAGCGGCCGAAACGCTCGCCACCCTGCACCGATTCCAGCAAATAGGTGTAGGGGCCGTTGGCCAGCTTGAGGTAGATGGAAAGCGGGGTATCGAGATCAGCAAAGGTCTCGAGGGTAACCGGGATACGGTTGTAACCCTGATCGGCAAGCCGATTGAATTCGAGTTCGGTCATGGTGACGACTCCAGAAACAGCCAGATACGGTTCGGGGCGATGCTCGGCGCCCGCCTCACGGGGCGCCCAAATGGACGTGACTTAGCTGCGCCAGGGGCGCCAGGGCCAAGCCTCGCTACCAAGAGCAAACTGCCTCGAAACGCAGGGGTTCAGGAGCATCACACTCTGACTATCTAATCGGTATTCAGCGACAAGGCGGAGCGGGCGCGGGCAATGGCCTCCGCCACCTCCATGAGGTTGGCAACTATAGCATCACAATCCAGCCCGCGCACATCGGCGCCCTCGTTGTAACCATAGGGCACGCACACCACCGGGCAACCGGCGGCCCGGGCCGACAGGACATCGTTGACCGAGTCCCCCACCAGCAGCGCCCGTTCCACCGCCACCCCCAGTTGTGCCGCAGCGTGGCGCACCGGCAAAGGATGGGGCTTCTTCTCCGCCAGGGTGTCGCCGCTTACCACCACGCCGAAATAGGGGCGCAGCCCCGTCAGGCTGAGCAAGGGCTCGGTGAAATCCCCCGCCTTGTTGGTGACGCACCCCATGGGCAGCCCCATTCCGGCCAATCGGGCGACGGCAGGCTCGACCTGATCGTAGAACCGGGCGCGGCGCCCGTTCTCACGGCCGTAGTGACGGCGGAACACGGGCAGAACCGCCTCCAGCTCTGCCTCATCCACTTCGGCGTCCGGGTCCAGCGAACCGGTGAGCAAACGCTTGACCAGCACCGGAATGCCTTTGCCCACGTAGCTGGCCACCGTCTCCACCGGGACGGTGGCGCGACCGATTTCCGCGAGCGTGGCGTTGGCGGCAGCCGCCAGATCAGGGATGGTGTCCAGCAAGGTGCCATCCAGATCGAACAGCACGGCCTCCACCCGCCCCCAGTCGAGCCCGGCCATCAAGCCACCTGCGCCAGTTGCTGCCGCAGAGCGGCAATCACCGAGTCGTAACGGTTCGGGTCCTCTGCCCGCCCTGCGCCGTACACCGCTGACCCGGCCACGAAGGTGTCGGCCCCGGCCCGTGCGATTTCGGCGATGTTGTCCACCTTCACGCCGCCATCGATCTCCAGCAGGATCCGGCGCCCGGTCTGCGCCTGGTGGGCGTCGATGCGGGCTCGCGCCTCCCGCAGTTTGTCCAGGGTGGCGGGGATGAACTTCTGGCCCCCGAAGCCGGGATTGACGGACATGAGCAACACCACGTCGAGCTTGTCCATGACGTAGTCCATGTAGTGCAGGGGCGTGGCCGGGTTGAACACCAGGCCAGCCTGGCAGCCTTGCTCACGGATCAGGCCCAGGGTGCGATCCACATGATCCGAGGCTTCCGGGTGAAAGGTAATGATGTTGGCGCCGGCCTTGGCGAAATCCGGAATGATGCGATCCACCGGCTTCACCATCAGATGCACGTCGATGGGCGCGGTGGTGTGGGGCCGGATGGCCTCGCACACCAGGGGCCCGATGGTCAGGTTGGGGACGTAGTGGTTGTCCATCACGTCGAAGTGGATCCAGTCCGCCCCGGCTGCGATCACACGGGAAACTTCCGCGCCGAGGCAGGCAAAATCGGCGGAGAGCAGGCTGGGGGCAATTCGGTACATGGGAACGATCCTGGCGAGAACAATGGACGATAAATTCTACCTGCTCGTTCCCGATGCTCCCATCAGCGCTTCTTACCATTTCCCCCGCGCCGGCTGATGGCCGATCACCGAGGCGGGAGCCAACTCCTTGTCAAGACGGGGCAAATCCGTTATCAATGGCGGCATGGCCGAAGCAATCAATTACGAGATCACCATCTCGTCCCGTCCCAGCTATCTCGCGGACCAATCCGAGCCGGAGGAGGACCGCTACGTCTTCTCCTACACGATCCAGATCGTGAACACCGGCACCATCGCAGCACAGCTCATCAGCCGTCACTGGGTGATCACCGACGGAGACGGTGACATTCAGGAAGTGCGGGGCTTGGGTGTTGTGGGGCAACAGCCCCTGATCCAGCCCGGCGAGCATTTCGAGTACACCAGTGGCTGCGCCCTGAGCACTCCGGTGGGCACCATGAAAGGCAGCTACCAGATGGTGGCGGAAGACGGCACGCAGTTCGAGGCGGAGATTCCCGAATTCCTGCTCGCCGTGCCCTCCTGCCTGCACTGAGGGGCGTTCTTCCGCCCCATGTCGCTCCGTCATAGCTACACCCTTTTCGCTCCGTTTTACGACCGCCTCCTGACCCGCGCCACCGCTGGCCCCCGCCAGCGCAGTCTGGCCCGCTTGGCCACGCAACCGGCGGGCCGCGTGCTGCTCAACGGTGTCGGCACCGGGCTGGATCTGCCCTACCTGCCGCTCCACCATCACTACCTGGGGCTGGACCTCACCCCCGCCATGCTTGCCCGCTGCCCCGCGCCCCGCGGATTGCGCTGGCAGGCGGTGCAAGGAGACGCGTGCCATCTGCCCTTCGCCGATGCCAGTTTCGACGCCGTGGTACTGCACCTCATCCTGGCGGTAGTCCCCCAGCCGGAGGCCTGCATGGCGGAAAGCACCCGCATACTGCGCCCGGGCGGGCAGATGCTGGTGTTCGACAAATTCCTGCGACCAGGCCAGCCCGCCAGGCTGCGCCGGGCACTCTCGCCCCTGGCCGGCCAACTCGCTACGCGCCTGGACGTGGAGTTCGAGCCACTGCTCGCCGCAACCCCCGGCCTGCGCCTGCTCGAAGACCAGCCCGCGCTCGCAGGGGGCTGGTTCCGCTTGCTGCACCTGCAGCGGGCTCAGGGCTGATCCTCGCTGGCTTGGCCGGCCAGGATTGACGCCAATCGGTCGATTGACTAAATTAAGTCAATCGACCGATTCCTCTGCGCCTTCATGACCCCTTCCGCCCACATCCCGTCGCGCTCGGACGGCGCCCAGGCACGGCAGAAGCTGCTGACCGCCGCCCTCCGGCTGTTCGCCGATAAGGGGTACCGGGACACTTCCACCCGGGAAATTGCCGAAGCTGCCAGCGTCAACCTAAGCGCCATCAGCTATTACTTTGGCGACAAATCCAGTCTCTATCAGGCGGCCATGCACGAGCCCTTGTGCGACAAGTCCATGGAACTGGACCCTGCCAGTTGTCTCCCTGACCCGGCCGGCAGTGGCCTTTCCTGCGCAGAATCGTTCCAGGCATTCTTCAGCAATTTCCTTCAGCCGCTACAGCTTGGTGAAACCGTGCGGTTGGTCATGCGCCTGCATTTTCGTGAACTGGTGGAGCCGAGCGGTGCGCTGCCCCATCCCCCGGGGGAGGAAATGCGGCCGCTGTTCCAGAGGCTGCTGGCGCTGCTGTGCGGCGAACTGGGCCTGGCATCGCCGGATGCCGATGCGCACCGGCTTGCCCTGTGCATGCTCGGCCTTCCCCTGCACTTCTTCGTGGCGCAGGAGATGGTGGCCAACCTCGCCCCCGGGATCACCGACACCCCGGCTGACATCGACACGTTGGCCCGGCGAATGACCGACTACGCCCTGGGGATGCTCGACGCCGAGGCTTCCCGGCGGACCCGACAGCGGGAGGCCGGATGAGAACGCTCTGCGCCGTCGCTGTCGCGCTGGCCCTTCAGGCCTGCGCCGCAATGCCCAAGGTGGGGCCCGATTATCAGCCCCCCCAGCTTGCCTTGCCCGAGACCTGGCAGGCACCCGCCTCCCGCCTCCCCCACGGGGGAGGGGTGACTGAACTCAAACAGTGGTGGGCCCGGTGGGAAGACCCGGCCATGCTCCGGCTCATCGACGCCGCACAAGCGCACAGCCCCACTCTGCCCCTGGCCGCGGCACGCATCGCCCGCGCCCAGGCGGACGCCGTGGCGGCTGGGGCAGCCAGCCAACCCCAGGTGGACGGCAATCTGGCGGCCAAGCGGGCAGCCTTCAGCATGGGCGGTCCGCTCATCCACCAGACGACCCGCCAGGCGGGCCTCATGGCCAACTGGGAGGTAGATCTGTTCGGAGGCTTGGCCCGGGGGCAGGAGGCCGCCCAGGCAAGCCTGGAGGCGGCCTCTGCCCGCTGGCACGAGGCCCGGGTATCCCTCGCCGCCGAAACCGCCCATGCCTACCTGCAACTCCGCCTGCTGGAGCGGCGGCTGGCACAGGCCGAAGCCGATGCCCGCTCCCGCCTGGAAACCGCCCGCGTCACCCGTACCCTGGGGGAGGCGGGCCTGCAGGCGCCCGCGCAAGTCGCCCAGGCCGAAGCCAGCGCGGCCGAGGCACGCAGCATCCTGCTGGAGACCCGCGCCCAGCGGGAGATGCAGATCAAGGCCCTGGTGGCGCTGACCGGCATGGAGGAAGGCAGCCTGCGTTCGCTCCTGGCCGAAGGCAGCGGCCGATTCCCCGCTGCGGCGCAGTTCGGGATTGAGGCGATTCCCGCCCGGGTCCTGGCGCAGCGACCGGATCTGGCTGCCGCCGAGCGCGATCTGGCCGCCGCCAGCGCCGCCATCGGCCAAGCGGAAGCGGCCCGCTATCCGCGCCTGCAACTGGCGGGAAGCATCACGCCCTTGCGGCTGACCACCGACGGCACACCGCTGCGCGCCACCACCTGGTCCATCGGCCCCAGCCTCACCCTGCCCCTGCTCGACGGGGGGCGGGCGCGTGCCAATGCGGATGCCGCGCGGGCCCAGTACGCCGCCGCCGAGGCCACTTACCGACAGAAAGCGCGGGATGCGGTCCGCGAGGTGGAACAAGCCCTCATCCGCCTGAGCGCCGCGTCCGACCGGGAATCCGCCGTCCGCATGGCTGCCGATCGCTACCAGCGCAGCTTTACAGCCACCGAAACCCGCCACCGTGCCGGGCTGGCCAGCCTGCTGGAACTGGAAGACAGCCGTCGCGTCTGGGTGGGGGCTGACCTCACCCTCGCCGCCTGGCAGCAGGAGGAAGTGGCCGCCTGGATCGCGCTCTACCGGGCCGTGGGCGGCGGCTGGGAAGCTCCCCCCGACGGCCCCGCATACAGCACCCACCAACCCGCATCTCAACCCCTCCCAACCAGCACGCCATGACTGCCCGCTACAAGATCCTGATTGCCCTTGCCCTCGCCGGTCTTGCAGCGGCCGGGTTGTGGGCCGCAAAGAATCCCGGCGATGAGGCGCCTTCCAGCCCGATCGCCCCGGCCAAGCCGGCCCTGAGCGTGACGGTCGTGCAGCCCCGCGTCGAGCCCCTGGCCCGCCGCCTGACCGCGCAAGGCAATGTGGCCGCCTGGCAGGAAGCCAGCATCGGCGCCGAAGCAGGCGGGCTGCGCCTGATCCGGGTCGTCGCCCAGGTAGGGGACAAGGTCAAACAAGGCCAGGTGCTGGCGGAGTTTGCCGCCGAAACGCCGCGTGCCGAAGCAGCACAAGCCCGCGCCACCCTGGCGGAAGCCGAAGCGGCCTGGAAAGAGGCGGCCGACAACGCCACCCGCGCCCGCAGCATTGAAGGCAGCGGCGCCCTCAGCCCCCAGCAGTTGGCCCAGTACCTCACCGCCGAGCACACCACCCGCGCGCGGCTGGAAGCCGCCCGCGCCGGTCTGGCGGCGGCCGAATTACGGGTCCGGCACACCCAGGTCCGCGCCAGCGATGACGGCGTGATCTCCTATCGCGCCCCTGCGGCCACCCTGGGCGCGGTAGTGCCCCAGGGGCAGGAGATGTTCCGCCTGATCCGCCAGCACCGGCTGGAGTGGCGGGCGGAGGTTGCGGCAGGAGAACTCCCGCTCGTCCGTGCCGGGCAGCCCGTGCAGGTGGTCGGCCCGGACGGCTCGCGGGTGGAGGCACGGGTGCGGATGGTCGCCCCCACCGTGGATCCCCAGACCCGCAACGCCCTGGTGTACGTGGACCTCCCCCCCGCCGCGGGCGGACTCAAGGCCGGCATGTACGCCAAGGGCGCATTCGAACTGGGCGCCACGGCAGCGCTCACCCTGCCCCGCCAGGCCGTGGTGACCCGGGATGGCTACAGCTATGTCTTTCACATCGGGGCCGGTGGCCGTGTGGTCCAGACCAAGATCACACCGGGCCGACAGAGCCAGGACCGGGTGGAGATCCTCGCCGGTTTGGCCGCCGATGCGCAGGTGGTGGGAACCGGCGCCGGTTTCCTCAACGACGGGGATCTGGTGCAGGTGGTGCAGGCGGCTGTGGGCCCGGCCCGGTAAGGCGACACGCATGAATTTCTCCGCCCTTTCCATCCGCCATCCGATCCCGGCGGTACTGCTCTTCGTGCTCCTCACCCTGGCCGGGCTGATCGGCTTTCGCGCCAGCGGCGTACAAGACTTCCCGGACATCCAGTTGCCGGTGGTGACGGTCAACGCCAGCCTGCCCGGTGCGGCACCCGGCACGCTGGAAACGGAGGTGGCGCGCAAGCTGGAGAACAGCATTGCCACCCTGCCCCAGATCAAGAAGCTCTACACCTTCATCCTCGACGGCGAGGTGAACATCAGCATCGAGTTCGAGCTGGAGAAGGACGCCAACGAGGCCGAGACCGAGGTACGCGCCGCGGTGAGCCGCGTCCGTTCCGACCTGCCCGGGGATGTGCGCGAGCCGGTGGTGGCCAAGATTTCTACCGCCGGACGGGCGCTGGCCGCCTACGCGCTGTCGTCCGATACCCTCGACGAAGAAGCTCTGAGCTGGCTGGTGGACGACAAGGTGGCCAAGCGCCTGCTGGCGGTCAAAGGCGTTGGCGCCGTCAAACGCATGGGCGGCGTCAGCCGCGAAGTGCGGGTGGAACTGGCGGCCGAGCGCATGGCGGCTCTCGGGGTAAGCGCGGCGGACGTTTCGCGGCAACTGAAACGGGCCCAGATGGAAGCACCGGGCGGGCGGGGCGACGTGGGCGGGGGCGAACAGTCCGTGCGCACCATCGCCACGGTGGGTTCGGCAGCGGCCCTCGCGGACCTGGAGATTCCCCTGGCCGACGGCCGTCACGTGCGGCTGGGCAGCATCGCCCGGGTGACGGACACCATGGCCGAGCGACGCGCCATGGCCTTGCTCAACGGCAAGCCGGTGGTGGCATTCGAGGTTTTTCGCAGCCGCGGGGCAAGCGAGATCACGGTGAGCCGGGGCGTCCACCAGGCGATGGACGAACTGCGCGCCGCCAACCCCGGGGTGCGCTTCGAGGTGGCCTACGACAACGTCCCGCCGGTGGAGGAGAATTTCGAAGGCTCCATGCACCTGCTCTACGAAGGCGCGCTGCTGGCGGTGCTGGTGGTGTGGTTTTTCCTGAGGGACTGGCGGGCAACCCTGGTGGCGGCGGTGGCACTGCCGCTGTCGGTGATTCCCACCTTCCTGGGCATGTACTGGTTCGGCTTCAGCCTGAACACGGTGACCCTGCTCTCCCTGGCCCTGGTGGTAGGCATCCTGGTGGACGACGCGATCGTCGAGATCGAGAACATCGCGCGCCACCTCAACATGGGCAAGCGTCCCTTCGAGGCCGCGCTGGAAGCCGCCGACGAAATCGGCATGGCGGTGATCGCCACCACCTTCGCGCTGGTGGCGGTGTTCCTGCCCACCGCATTCATGGCCGGCATCCCGGGCAAGTTCTTCAAGCAGTTCGGATGGACCGCCGTGCTGGCGATTCTGGCCTCGCTGGTGGTCGCACGCCTGATCACACCGATGATGTCCGCCTACATGCTGAAGCCGGTGCCCCACCCCAGGGTGGAGGAGGGACGGCTGATGCGGGCCTACGTGGGCGCCATGCGCTGGTGCCTGCGCCACCGGCTGCTCACCCTGCTGGGGGCGAGCGCCTTCTTCGTCGGCTCGCTGATGCTGATTCCCCTGTTGCCCACCGGCTTCGTTCCGCCAGCGGACCGGGCGCAAACCCAGGTCAGCATCGAACTGCCGCCTGGCAGCACCCTGCGTGAAACCTGGGAGGCGGCGGAAACCGTGCGCAGCCGGCTGACGGAAATCGGCGACGTGAAAAGCGTGTTCAGCTCCGTGGGCGGTGGCACCAGTGGCGATGGCTGGAACCCGGGCGTGGCGGCGGAAGCCCGGCGGGCAGCGCTGACCCTGGTGCTGGCCCATCGCACCGAGCGCGCGCGCCGGCAACAGGGCGTGGAAACGGAAATCCGCCAGAAGCTGGCGGACATACCCGGCGTGCGCCTGACGGTGGGACCGGCGGACACCGGGGTCAAGATGATCCTGGTGCTCAAGAGCGATGAGCCCGAAGCCCTGGCCCTGGCCGCGCGGGCCGCGGAGCGGGATTTGCGCACCCTGCAGGGAATCGGCAACGTCAGTTCCAGCGCCAGCCTGGTGAGGCCGGAAGTGATCGTGCGGCCGGATTTCGCCCGCGCAGCAGACCTGGGCGTCACGGCGGATGCCATTGGCGACACGATCCGCGTGGCCACGGCCGGAGATTACGAAGTGGGCCTGCCCAAGCTCAATCTGCCCCGCCGACAAGTACCGATCCGGGTGCGCCTGGGCGACGACGTGCGGGCAGACCTGGAAGCCATCAGCCGATTGACGGTGCCCGGGCGCAACGGCCCGGTACGGCTGGCCCATGTGGCGGAGATTGCGGTGGAAAGCGGCCCGGCGCAGGTCAACCGGCTGGACCGCAGCCGCAACGTCATGCTGGAAGTGGAGCTGGGGGAGCGGGAGCTGGGCGCCGTCTACGCCGAGGCCATGGAACTGCCCGCCCTGAGGAGCCTGCCCCCGGGCGTACGGCTGGCGGATTCGGGCGACGCGGAGATGATGCAGGAACTGTTCGGCAGCTTCGGGCTGGCCATGGGCATTGGCGTGCTCTGCATCTATATGGTGCTGGTACTGCTGTTCCAGAGCTTTACCCAGCCGGTGACCATACTGGCCGCGCTGCCGCTTTCCATCGGGGGCGCTTTCGTCGCCCTGCTCGTCACCCGCAGCAGCTTTTCCATGCCCTCGCTGATCGGCCTGCTGATGCTCATGGGAATCGTGACCAAGAACTCCATTCTGCTGGTGGAGTACGCCATCGAAGCCCGCCGCGGCCGCAACGACAGCGGCGAACCCATGGGCCGCTTTGAAGCCCTGGTGGACGCCTGCCGCAAACGGGCCCGGCCCATCGTGATGACCTCCCTGGCCATGGGCGCGGGGATGCTGCCCATCGCCATGGGCCTGGGAGCGGACCCAAGCTTTCGCGCCCCCATGGCCACTGCGGTGATCGGAGGCCTGATCACCTCCACCCTGCTCAGCCTGCTGGTGGTTCCGGCGGTCTATACCTACGTGGATGACTTCGAAGTGTGGGGGCGCAAGCTGGCCCGCCGAAATGCGAAAACTGGAGAGGCTTGAGGAACGCATGCCCCGGCACGGCCGGGGCATGCCCGCTCAGGAGCGGTAGTCGGCGTTGATCTTGACG
>JRYG01000705.1_pt1 | contig 50403 bp, 48 predicted proteins | sample 235341 | NCBI WGS metagenome assembly JRYG01 (sample SAMN03074218, study PRJNA261478) | activated sludge metagenome | biome: Wastewater Treatment Plant; feature: Wastewater; material: Activated sludge; isolation source: activated biomass of a wastewater treatment plant treating hydrocarbon... ...
CGCCCGCATGGCCTGCGGCGTCGGGCTGCTCGGTATCGGCATCGGCCTCTACGCCAAGCAGGCGAAGGCGCTGCCGCCGCTGGCGCTGCGCCCGCCCGGTGCGCTGGCGGAGAAGGACTTCCTCGGCGCCTGCATCCGCTGCGGCCTGTGCGTGCGCGACTGCCCCTACGACATCCTCAGCCTGGCCACGCCGGAGGAGCCGGTGTCGACCGGCACGCCCTGGTTCGAGGCGCGCCGCGTGCCGTGCGAGATGTGCGAGGACATCCCATGCCTGAAAGCCTGTCCCACGGGCGCGCTGGATCCGGCGCTGGCGTCCATCGAGGCGGCGCGCATGGGCATCGCCGAGGTGGTGAACCGCGAGAACTGCCTGAGCCTGCAGGGCATGCACTGCGACGCCTGCTACCGCGCCTGCCCGGTGCGCGGCCGCGCCATCACGCTCGAGCAGCGCATGGAGGGCGCCGCGCGGCGCATCTTCGTACCCACGGTGCATTCCAATGCCTGCACCGGCTGCGGCAAGTGCGAGCACGCCTGCGTGCCGGAGGTGGCGGCGATCCGGGTGGTGCCGCGCGGGCTGGCGAAGGAGGGGCTGGCGCCGGGACAACTGCGCGCTGCGCCGCCCGATGCCGGCGGCATTCTCGGGCGGGTGCGCGGTGCCGTGCGCGAGCGCCGGCCCGCAGTGCCGGACGGCGGCTGATGGCGGACGGCACGCCGGGCCGCGAGGCGATCGCGGTCAAGGGCTGGTGGCGGGCGCACAAGTGGCTGCTGCTGCGCCGGTCCAGCCAGGCGCTGGTCATGGCGTTGTTCTTCGCCGGGCCGCTGTTCGGCGTCTGGATACTGGACGGCAATCTGGCTTCCAGCCGCGTGCTGGGCACGCTGACACTCACCGACCCCTTCGTGCTCGCCCAGCAACTGGCGGCTGGCTACCGGCCCGCTGCGGCGGCCCTGAGCGGCGCGGCGATCATGCTGGCGTTCTACGCGCTGGTGGGCGGGCGGGTGTTCTGCTCCTGGGTCTGCCCGGTCAATATGGTCACGGACGCAGCCGGCTGGCTGCGCGCGCGCATCGGCCTGCGCCCGCGCCGCGGGCCACCGCGGGCGACGCGCCTGTGGTTGCTGGCCGGGTGCCTCGCCGCCGCTGCGCTGACCGGCTCGCTCGCCTGGGAGGTGGTCAATCCGGTGACGCTGCTGCCGCGCGGCCTGCTGTTCGGCATGGGCTGGGGCGCGGCCATCATCGCCGCGGTGTTCCTCTACGACCTGCTGGTGGCGCACCGCGGCTGGTGCGGGCACGTATGCCCGATGGGTGCGTTCTACGGCCTCGTCGGCCGGCTGTCGCTCGCGCGCGTGGGTGCGCCGCGGCGCAGCGCGTGCACCGACTGCGGCGAGTGCTTCACGGTGTGCCCGGAGCCGCAGGTGATCGCGCCCGCCCTGAAGGGTAGCGGCAGCCCGGTCGTCCTCGATTCGGCGTGCACCAACTGCGGCCGCTGTATCGACGTCTGCGCCGAGCGGGTGTTCCGCATGACCGTGCGTTTCGATCGCCGCGTGGCTGCCGGCGCGCGACCCCGCGACGCGCGCCCGGAATCGGGACCGGCGCCTGGAATGTCGTGAATACCGGCCTGCCGCCGCTCCAGTTTCGGCGCGCCAAGCCGTGTAGACCAGTTATTGGTTTGTGCCGAGTCGGTACCCGGAGAAAGAAATGACAGAAAAAACCCCCGTTGTCGAACGCCGGCAGAATCTCAAGCTGCGGGCAATTTTCGACGAAGCTTACCTGCGCATCGAGCCCTTCCTCGACCCGGCGCAGACCTGGGGCGGCGCGCCCCTGAACGTGCTCGCCTATCATGCGGTGCGCGAGGCCTTTCCGGCACTGTCGGCGGAGGAGGCGCACATCCTCGTCACCGCCGCCAAACGGGTCTACAACTCGCGCCGTGTGAACGCCGAGCACCGCGCAGCGGAAACGGCCACCGCGCCAGAGTAAGCCGCTGGCATCGCCGCCGGGCGGTCGGCGAACCTACTTTTTCGCCGCGTACTCGGCAAGCAGAACGCGCAGGCGCTCCCTGTCCTTTTCGCCCAGGCGGTCGAGCAGCGTCCGCGCGTCCTTCTCCGTCCGGTCCTCGACCTCGCACTTGATGGTCTGGACATCGTCCGCGACGGCTTTCAGCCCTTCGAGCTCCGGCGTACCGAGGCCCGCCCTCTCCGCCAGTTGCAGGACCACCTCGGTGATCTTGCCGAGCTGGCGCCCGGCGCTCGCCACCTCCGTGTAGACGCGCTGCTCGACGCGCTCGTCGCCGCGCACCGTGCACGGCGCCTCCCACTTGGTGTACGGGTTGTAGAGGAATTCCAGGTTGCCGGACGCCGGGAAGCGGATCGGCGGAAAGAAGAAGTTGAGCCAGGACTCGGTAGCCACGACGGTTTCTCCGATGGGTTATGGAATCCGCAGATGATACCGCCGGCGCACCGCTGCCGGGACTGCCCCCGGACCGGTCAGTTGAGGAAGTAGAGGTCCGGCTTGTCGATGACGCCGGCGTTCTTCATCGCCTCGCGCAGATCGGCCGAGGCAGCGAATTCCTGCGCCTTCTTCAGGTCCTCCGCGGTGAACATCAGCACCAGCTCGTTCGGATCGTCGAGGCTGTGCAGAAGGTGGGCTTCGCGCAGTCCCGCGGCGTCGCGCGCCGGCCGGTGGGCATCGTAGGCGGCCTTCCATTTGGGAAAATCGGCGACCTTGTGTCGAACCATGAGGTAGATCATGTGCCCTGCTCCTTCCGTCGTTGGGGTGGGAAAGCCGTACCTTCACCCTAGAACAGGGCGCCCTCGGATGCAAGGCGCGTAGGCGCGGTATTCAATGCCCTCCCGTCAGGGGCACGAAGCGCACCGGCGTGAGCTGCTGGCTGATCAGGCTGCCGTCGGACTTCTTTTCCACCAGCATCAGGTGCTGCACCATGAATTGCGCGCCGACGGGAATGACCATGCGCCCGCCGGGCTTCAACTGCTTGATGAGCGGCGGCGGCACGTGGCTCGCCGCCGCGGTGACGACGATGGCATCGAATGGCGCGCGCTCCTCCCAGCCATAGTAACCGTCGCCGACGCGCACTTCGACGTTGCCGTAGCCAATCTCCTTGAGGCGTTCGCGCGCCAGATCGCCCAGGGGCGCGACGATCTCGATGGTGAAGACCTTTGCCCCCAGCTCGGCCAGAATGGCGGCCTGGTAGCCGGAGCCGGTGCCGATCTCGAGCACGGCGTCGCCGCTTTTCACCTGGAGCAGGTCGGTCATCAGCGCCACGATGTAGGGCTGGGAGATGGTCTGGCCGTAGCCGATGGGCAGCGGTCGGTTCTGGTAGGCATGGCGTTGCTGGTCGGCGGGCACCAGGCGGTGGCGCGGCACCTTGGCCATGGCCGCCATCACCCTGGCATCGAAGCTGGACTTGCCGGTGTCGCCGAAGGTGAGGTCGGTCATGGCGGCGATCTGCGCTACCATGTCGCGCCGCCGCGCCGCGTGCTCGTCCTGCTCCGCAGCGCCGGCGCCGATCGCCGCAGCGAGACCGAGAATGACGAGCGACGATTTGAGGATGCCGATCATGGCGATGCCGGATGTATCCGATGCGCCGTCGAGCGTCGCATCGCCGGCGGAGGATGTCAATCGCCTCGAACGCGCCGCACCCGTCGAAGGTTTCGGCATGCCACCGAATGTCGGATAATCCACGAAGTTCACGTCACCGCCAAGGCCACGAGGGACATAAAGACGATTCGAGCGTCGGGTTGCGGATCGAGATCGTCCATCGTGTGAGCGTTTTTCTCGGCGAGGCCGATACCTCTTCGCGTCCTTGGTAGTGCACATTCTGTTTCACGACAACTTGCTGCTCCGCCGCCTGCGCCCGCATGGGTGGCGTCGGGCGCACGAGTACAAAGGGATTGTATGCGCGACTGGGTGACTCACATTCTTCTCGGCGCCACAAGCCTCTGGTGGGCGGCTGCCGCCTGCGGCGCCGAGGCGGACGGAAAGAACGACAGGCCGGCGACGCACATGAATTCGGCCGGCGATTATTTCGCCGCCGGCGGCAATCTGGAGTTGAGCGGCGACGTCAATGGCGATGCGCTGCTCGCCGGCGGCAACGTGGTTTTGCAGCGCCAGGTCAAGGGTGATGCGACCGTCGCCGGCGGCAATGTCACGGTGCGAAGCAAGGTCCGTGGCAATCTGCGCGCCGCCGGCGGCACGGTGACCATCGAGGGAACGGTGAGCGGCGACGCGCGGGCAGCCGGCGGACGGCTGACGCTGAGCGAGGACGGCGCCATCGACGGCCACGCGCGCCTGTACGGCGGCACGGTCGAGGTGCGCGGCAAGATCGGCCGCAGTCTCACGGCGGCAGCGGAGGTCGTGCGCATCACCGGTGAGGTGCAGGGCGACGTGGACCTGAGCGCCCGCAACATCGAACTCGCACCGAGCGCGCGCATCATCGGCCGGCTCACCTACCGCAGCCCCAACGAGGCGCGGGTCGATTCGGGCGCGCAGATCGCGGGCGGCGTGGCGCGCGCGCCCGGCACGTTGCAGGACAGCATCGACGAGGCGAAGAAGGCGGCACTGGTGGCAGGCGCCGTCGTTGGCGCCGGCATCCTGCTGCTGCTCGGCGCGCTGTTGCTGCTGCTTTTTCCCGGCTTCGCCGTGGCATCCGCGCGCACGATCCTGAGCGATCCGATCAAGAGCCTGCTGCTGGGTATTGCCATATTCCTGCTCTTCCCCGTGCTCATCGTCGTGCTGTTCCTGACGGTGATCGGCATCCCGCTGGCGCTGGTGCTGCTGCCGCTTTACCCGGTGCTGCTGGCGCTGGGTTATCTCACCGCCGCCAATCTGCTCGCCGATCTCTTGCTCATCCTGCTTGGGCGCCGACACACCGCCGGGCGCGGGCTGCGCCTGCTGTTCATGATCTTCGGCGTGGTGCTGCTGACGCTGGCGAAGGAGTTCGAGTACGAGCAGATCCGTTATGGCTACGGCTTCATCGCCTTCGCGCTGCTGATCGGCCTGGGCGCATTTCACGTGCGCCTGTTCCGTGCCTACCGCGGCGGCACGGCACAATCCGTGCAGCCCGTGCAGCCCGCCCCACCCGTGCCGCCGGCCCCGCCCGCAAGCGCCGAGCGCATCGAGCCGGGAACGACATCGGCATGACCCACACCGCCGCAGGCGATTGGCCGCAGCCGGCGCAGGAATACCTCGCCAGCGCCCGTTTCATCGACAGCGCGGCGCCGTCGCTGCGGCGCTTCGCGGAACAGGCCGTGGCCGGCGAGAGCGACGACATCGCCCGCGCCGTGAAGCTGTTCTATGCCGTGCGCGACGGCTGGCGCTACGACCCGTTCGCCATGAGTCTGGATGCCGGGCAATACGTGGCGAGCCATGTGCTCACGGAGCAGGCGGCCTACTGCATCCCGAAGGCGATCCTGCTCGCCGCCGCGGCGCGCGCCGTCGGCATTCCGTCTGCGTTCGGCAGTTCCGATGTGGTCAACCACCTGACCACGGACAAGCTCCGGGCGCGTCTCGGCGGCAGCAACCTGTTCATGCATCACGGGTATGCAGTGCTGTACCTCGGCGGGCGGTGGCTGAAAGCGGCGCCCGCCTTCAACATCGAGCTGTGCCAGCGCTTCCATGTGCGGCCGACCGAGTTCGACGGCCGCAGCCACGCCATCTTTCAGGAATACGACGCCCGCGACCGGCGTCATATGGAGTACCTGCGCGACCACGGCATGTGGTCCGACTTCCCCTTCGAGCGAATCATGGCCGATTTCCGCGCCAACTATCCGCTCAGCGCCTTTGGCGCCGAGCAATCGGGCGAGCGGTTCGAGGACGGATCGCCCCTGGCGTGACGCGGCGCGACCCCGCGCAATCAGCGCGTCGCGAAAACGAAAATCGAAGCAGTTCTCGCCTACCTCATGCGGTCCCTGCCCTAAAGGTCTTCGGCATCGGCCGTTAATCGTCCTATGACGGGCGGCTCGGAGCAGGCACCGCGCCGCCGTCGTGCGTGCGGGACAACGCTTCGCGCCCCGCGCGCGCGTCACTGCAGGGGGATGTCAATGAAGTTCGATGCTGCGCGCAAGTCAATGCTCGCTCCATACCTGGGTATGGGCGGAGTCGTCATTGCCGCCCTGGTCGGCGTCCACGTCCTGGCGACATCCGGGCAGTGGTCCGTGGCGGGCGTCATGACTGCAACAGTGGCACTTGCTGCCGGCGCGGGGCTGTTCGCCGCCTGGACCGTACGGCGCCGCCTGCAGCGCATGCTCGGATCGGACGCGGCGCACTTGAGCGCTGCGCTGGGCGACCTTGCGCAGCGGCGTATCGACACCGTCATCGCCGGCCAGACAGGACTTGCCGCCTGCGTGGCGCAACTGCGGCAGCAGACCGTGACCCTCGTATCGACGGCGGAACAAACGGCGAACACCGTCAATGCAAGACTGGAGCAGCTCGTCGCCGCCGCCAACGAAATCTCCTTTACTGCCCAGATCCAGGCTGGCGCCGCGGAGAACGCGCGGCAAACCCTGGGCGACATGTCGCAGCGGGTGCGCACCGTATCGGATCTGGCGCGCGAGACCGAAAGCCACGCCCACCAGATGGCCGACCTGTCCGTGGCCGGGCAGCAGGCAGTGGACGAGGCCTCGCAGGAGATGCACGGGCTGGCCGAGGCCATACGATGCTCGGCCGCGCAGATCCGCGGGCTCATGGCTCACGTGGACGGCATCGGGCGCATCGCCGGCGTCATTCAGGAAATCGCCGAACAGACCAACCTGCTGGCGCTCAATGCCGCAATCGAGGCTGCCCGCGCCGGCGAGCAGGGCCGTGGCTTCGCCGTGGTGGCGGACGAGGTGCGCAAGCTTGCGGAACGTACCGCCACCGCCACCAAGGAGATCGCGCACTCCATCGGCTCGATCCAGAGTGAGACGCACGAGGTGTCCGACGCCATGACCGGCGTGCTACCGGTCATCGAGCGCGGTGTGGCGCGCGCGTCCAATTGCTCCGACGTGCTGCGCGACATACGCAGCGAGGCGCAGGACACGCTTGAAAAGACCAGCCGCCTGGCGCTTGCCGCCGCCGAGCAGACGGAGCTGGCAGACAACGTCGTCAGCAATGTCGGACAAGTACTGGACATGTTCTCGCAGACCGAGGCTGTGGTCGGCAAGACACAGGACACCTCGCTCGCGCTGTCCCGGGCGAGCGAGGATCTGCACCAGCTGGTGGCTCAGTACAAGCTGCCAGACCAGGAGCAAGCCGGGACGATCCGATTCGAGCAAATGGAGAGATGACAATGGCACTTATCGCGTGGGGACCGGCGCTCAGCGTCGGCGTGAAGGAAATCGACGAGCAACACAAGAAACTGGTGGACATGGTGAACCAGCTCAACGACGCCATGACCCAGGGTCAGGGGCGGCAGGCGCTGGGCAAGGTGCTCAACGACCTGATCAGCTACACCCAGTTCCACTTCAGGGCCGAAGAGAAGCTGATGGAAACGAACGGCTATGCCAATACCGTCGCCCACAAGGCCGAGCACCACAAGCTCGTGCAGGACGTCGGCGCGTTCAAGTCCAAGTTCGATTCGGGCAGCGCCTCGATTTCCATTGAGCTTATGACCTTCCTGCGCAACTGGCTGAGCAACCACATCCTCAACAGCGACAAGAAGGTCGGGCAGTCCCTCAATCAGAAAGGCGTCAAGTAGTCAGGTTTGCGTCGGGGATGCTGAGTCGACGCGTCCCCGGCAATCTGCGTCAATACACCCGCCGCACCCGATAGCCGAGTTTGACCAGGTGGGCGGGCACGCCCCGCTCGCCGTAAAGGTGCAGCGCCCCGAATGCGGCAAACACGCCGCCGGCACGCAGCAGCGGCACCAATCGCTGCGCCATGCGCTCGTTGCGCTCGTACAGGATGCGCGCCAGGAACACCTGCACGTGCGGCTGCGCGAGCGCGTCGCCGGCCATGACATCCACATTGAGTTGCCAGATCGCCGCCAGATCGCGCCGCAGATAGGCATGCGCCAACGGCCGCACGGCCTCCTGGATGGCGTTGTAGTTGTCGGCGGCATCCCGTAGCAGTGCGAGCTGGTCCTGGTCGGCCATGCCGTCGAAAACGGCGATCTGCTCGTCCATGGTTTCCAGGGGCACGATGGTCTTCTTCTGGCGCTCGGCTTCCATCATGAGCAGGCTGTCCAGGATGATGCCGGGCCGCTCGCGCGGCTGGATGAGGGTTAGCAGCGCGGCCCAGGGCTTGAGGTGCGCGCGCGCCTCGCGCGGCACGCCGTGCTCGCGCAGCATCGGTTCGATGCGCTGGTAGGCCTCCTCACCGAGCAGTTGCGGCAGGCGCGGCTCGCGCGTCAGCATGGCGCGGCGGAAGCTGTGCAGCGCCTCGTCGTCGGGTTGCAACTCCGGCGCGAAGGTGCGCGAGGCGTCGAAGGCGTGGCGCACCGCGGGCGGCAGCTTGAGGATGCGCTCGTCGTCCCAGTGCAGCGTGCCGAACAGATAGCTCGGCCGCGCGCCCGTGACCTCCACCCGCCAGAGCAGCCCGCGGCTGAAACCCTGCGCTGCCGGCGCAGCGGGGGTCTCGATCCGGGCTTGTGCCGCCTGTCCATGGACCGCCGGCGCGCCGAGCAGCAATGTGAGGAAGCTCGCCCCGAGGACCGCCAGACGCCGAACGAGGACAGCGGCCTTCACGGCGCGCACCGGGCGAACGACGATTGGCAAAGATCAAGACACGGGGGTCCTTTTTGTGCTTGTCTACGCATATGGAGTTTGTTCCGCTTTCTTTCCGTACCGCATTTCATTCCCTGAGGTGATACCGCCATGCTGACCTACGAAGACTGCGTCGAATTGTCCGACCTGACCGAGGAAGAGATCGAGGCCATCGCGGAACACGAGCATATCCCGCAGATGGCGGCCCTCGAAATGGGCAGTTACCTGGTGCACACGCCCGAGGGCGAAAAGCGCATCAAGCGCATGATCGCCGAAGACCTCACTGCTGCCCGAGAGCGCGGCGACAAGCACAAGGTAGCCATGCTCAAACTGGTCCTCAAACACTACCTGGAACACCACGCGACGCCGCCGGCCACGGCCTGACCGGGTCCGAAAACTCCCGCTGGCGGTGGTAGGCCGAACAAGGGTGGCGCAGCAGTTCTGCGCCACCCTGTTAGTATTGTATTGCCGAGCGGGGCGGAACTGCTGCCCGGCCGGGTGACGACGCACGGAGAGCGGCATGGAGGAAGAGGACTTGCGAAAGCGTTGCGCGGCAACCGGGCATGGCGCCGGGCGCCGGCCGCAACGTCTGCCTGGAATTCGCACCGTGGCTCTGGCGCTGCTCGCAGCGCTGCAGGCGAACGTGGTGTTCGCCAACGTCGAAGACGACGCCCGTCAATGCAACGGCGCGCTACGCCAGCGCAACTGGGACGGGGCGATCGATCTGTGCTCGGCGGCGATCGAACGCAACCGCCTGTACTTCGGCAACTACCACGACCGTGGCGATGCCTACCGCGCCAAGGGGCAGTACGACAAGGCCATCGAGGACTACAACCGCGCCATCGAGCTCAGCCCGAACAAGTACGCGCCCTCGCTGCACGGGCGCGGCGACGCGCTGCTGAGGAAGGGCGAGGTGGATGCGGCACTGGACAGCTTCACCCAGGCCATCGACACCGGCAAGGTGGAGCCGGCCATGTTCGTGGACCGGGCCGGCGCATACCTGCGCAAGGGCCAGGTGGATCAGGCCCTGGCCGACTACGGCCGCGCCATCGAGCTTGGTCCGCGCAATGCCATCGCGTTCCGCGAACGCGGCGCGCTGTTCATTCGCCAGGGCGCCTACCAGAAAGCCATCGACGATCTTTCCAAGGCGCTCGTCCTCGACCCGAAGCCGCGCTCCTACCTGCTGCGCGGCGTGGCCTACGATCGCATCGGCCTGCCCGACCGCGCCATCGACGACTACACGCGGGCGCTCGATGCCGATCCCGCCTATCTGCCCGCCTACAGCAACCGTGGCGTGGCCCTGATCGCCAAGGGCTCCTACGACGCGGCGCTGGCGGACTACAACAAGGCGCTGGATCTCGATCCGCGCGCGGTGGCGGCGCGCATCGGCCGCGGCGTCACCCAATTCGCCATGTCGCGCTTCGGCGAGGCGGCCGTGGATTTCCGCCGCGCGCTGCAGTTGAGTCCATATCATGCCTACGCGCCGCTGATGCTGTACCTCTCTCTGGAGCGCGCCGGCCGGCCCGGCCGCAACTTCCTCGACGACCGGCCCATGAGCAGCGAACGCACCAAGTGGCCCGGACCCATTTATGGCGTGTTCATGGGCGACACGACCCCCGAGGAAGCCATCGACCGGGCGCTCAAGGACGGCAGCCAGGAAGCCCAGGCGGAGCTGTGCGAAGCCCTGTTCTACGCCGGTCAGTTCTATCTGCTGCGCGGTGACAAGGAGAGAGCCCTCGAAGCGCTGCGTTCGGCGGCCGCGACGCGCATTCCCGGGCTCAACGAGTACGCGCTCGCCGAGGCGGAACTGGGGCGCCTGGCGGCGAAATAGGCGGGCCGAGTGTCGGCCGGGCCAGCCCGTCGTGACGGTGCCGCCGATGGGCTCGATACCAGGAGACCGAGGTGTATTACGGTGAGAGACTGAACGGCTACACCCACCTGGTCGGAACTCTGCTCGCGCTGTCCGGTGCCGTGGTGCTCGTGGTGCTCGGCGCCTTGCGTGCCGATGTTTGGAAGATCGTCAGTTTCGCCATCTACGGCGTGACATTGGTATTGCTCTACGGCCTGTCCACGCTTTACCACAGCACGCGCGGCCCGGCGAAGAACGTGCTGCGCAAGTTCGATCACAACGCCATCTACCTGCTGATCGCGGGAACCTACACGCCTTTTACGCTGGTCAGCCTGCGCGGGCCATGGGGCTGGTCGCTGTTCGCGGCCGTCTGGGCTCTGGCCGCGCTCGGCATGGCGCAGGAATTCTGGCAAGGCAACAGAACGCGCACGTTCTCGCTGGTCATCTACGTCCTTATGGGATGGATCGGCCTGGTCGCAGTCGTGCCGCTGGTGCAGGCGCTGTCGCTGGCTGGATTCGCCTGGGTCGCGGCTGGCGGCGTGATCTATACGGCGGGTATCGCTTTTTACCTTTACGACGAACGCTTCAAGCACTGGCACGGGATCTGGCACTTGTTCGTCGTCGCCGGCAGCGCCGCACACTACGTCGCAATTTTGCTCTACGTCGCATAGCAGGCATACGCGCCGCCGCCGGTCATCGCCTAGCAAACATCTCAGTCATGACCCACCGCAAGCTCCTGACACACTACTCGCTGGGCGGGCTGGCGCTGCCCAACCGCATCGTCATGGCGCCGATGACCCGCTGCCGGGCCACCAACGATGACCTCGCCCCCACTGCCATGCATGCGCAGTACTATGCCCAGCGTGCGTCGGCGGGCCTGATCGTGTCGGAAGGCACGCCCGTCTCGCCGCAGGCGCGCGGCTACGCCTATACGCCGGGCCTGTACAGCGCGGCGCAGGTCAGCGGCTGGCAAGGCGTCACCGATGCCGTGCACTGCGCCGGCGGCCGCATCTTCGCCCAGCTCTGGCACTGCGGACGCATCGGCCACCGCAGCCTGCGCGCCGATCGCTCGCCGCCCGTGGGGCCGGGCACGCTCGCCTTGGCAGCAAAGGTGATGGCCTTCGATGACGACGGCAAACCGGCCGCCGTACCCTGCGACGCGCCCCGCGCGCTGGAAACGGCGGAGGTGAAAGCGATCGTCGCCGACTTCGCCGAGGCGGCACGCAATGCCGCCGCCGCGGGCTTCGACGGCGTCGAAATCCATGGCGCCAATGGCTATCTGCTCGACCAGTTCCGCTGTTCGGTCATCAACACGCGCAACGACGAATACGGCGGGTCGCTGCACAACCGTTGCCGCCTGCTGCTGGAGACCGTGGCGGCGGTGAGCGCAGCGATCGGTCACGCCCGGGTGGGGGTACGCATTTCGCCCCTTGGGACGGCCCACGATATGCCGCCCGACCCGGAGCCCGCGCTCACCTACGGCCACATTGCCTGCGAGCTGGACCGCATCGGCATCGCCTACCTGCACGTCTATGACCAGTCCGCGAGCTGGATCCGCGATCCAGCCGACGCGTTGCTGCAGCACCTGCGGGCCTCGTTCTCGGGTGCCTTGATCCTATGCGGCGGTTTCGACCGCGACCGCGCCGAAGCGGTGTTGCAGTCCGACTCGGCCGACCTGGTCGCCTTCGGCAAGCCTTTCATCTCCAATCCCGATCTGGTCGCACGCCTGCGCCTGGGTAGCGACCTGGCGCCGTGGGACACGAAGACGTTCTACAAGGGTGACGCCCACGGCTACATCGACTACCCGACCCTGGATACGCTCGCGCTGCGTCACTGAACTGACTCGTTGCCGGGCGCCACGCTCGCCCGCCGGTCAATCCGGGGGCAGCTCCCCGGCAAGCAGGCGGCGAAGGAAGGCGGCGCCGTTCTCCGGCTTCATGAAGTGCCGCCACGCCTGCGCAGCGAAGTAGTTGGGGTCCATGAGGTATATCGTCGAACTGATCTCAGCCGTTGTCTCGAATCCCGTACCGGGATGGCGCTCGAGAATGCGCGCCCGCGTTCCCTCCGACAGAACGGAGATCTGCGCCACGCAGGCGATGTACTCCTGGGCGGCGAGTCCCGGTCTGGCAACGGCGAACCTGGGCGCCGCGGCCGCGTGCGCCACCTCGTGCGCGATCACGCTGCGATGCAATTCCGCGTCCACCGGCAAGCCGAGGATCCTTCCCTTGCTGCGACAACTGGCAAGATCGAGCACATGGATCTGCCGATCGCGCTGGTCGTAGCAGCCCAGGGCTTCGGCGACTCCCTCCTTCGGCAGCCGGGACACGATGGAGATCTCGATCGGCTCCGTCGTGCTAAGACCATTGGCATCGAGGAAGGCGAGCGCTTCGTCCGCCGCCGCGCACGCCATCTGCGGGTCGGTGGCGGCTACGGTCACCGACACACGTTCCGGACAAGGGACGCCGTCCGCACGGACAGCCGACGCGTACACCAAGCCGGCGCACAGAACCGCGACGATCACGCCGGCGCGCTGCCGGCGACAATAGGCGGGCGGGCGAACGATCTTCGCTCCGACCGCGTTCATCGCCGCGCCGCCAGCCCGAGCCCAGCCAGGACGGCGCGGTTCAGCACATGCAGGTGGGCCCGGTCGTCGCGCAGACCGATCCGGTCGAAGGCATCCCGGGCAAGCGCCGCCAGGCTCGCCGCGTCGTCACAGCCAAGCACGAGACGGAATCGGTTCATGTCTTTGGCGTCGCGTTCGCCAACACCCTCGGCCAACCAGCGCGCGAGCTCTGTCGCGATCTGCCGCGCGTCCACCGGCGCGACGATGCGCACCAGCAGCCGCCCGCCGATGACCAGGCGCACGTCGGACGCGCCGGCACCCGGAAATTCCATTTGTATGTCGATGTGCTCGAACACCGCGTCCGGGCAGGCACAACCGAGCGCGCCGCGGACGAACTGCTTGATCATCGCAGTCTCGATGGTTTTCGGATCGTTGTTCATCGCCTGGTTTGCTCGCATCGCCGTAACCGGCCGCGACGCAATCGCCCCGCCCGTAACCAGAACCGCCGGGATGCGATTGACGTTGCAGCGTTCCTGCCGCTAGCATTGGGACGAGCGAGCACGGACTCCCATGACGCGGGCCCGGATCGTTTGGTTCGCTATGTCGATAACCGCGGAGGTTTTTTCCGTGCAGCGCATTGTGCCCTATCTCGCCGCGAGTGTGGCGGTGCTGTTCGCGCGCGCAGGCGCGGCCGATTCACCACACGCCAGCGGGTGGGCGAACGTCCTTTACCCGAGTCGCGCGCGGCCGCGGCCTACGGGCCGCTGAGAATATCGTCGATCAGCGCGGAGGCATTGTGGACGGCAGCCCGCAGCGGCGCACCCGCGTTCTGATCATGGGCGCGGCAGGGCGCGACTTCCACAACTTCAACCTCGTCTATCGCGACGATCCGGGCACGGAAGTCGTCGCCTTCACGGCTGCGCAGATCGCCGGCATCGCCGGCCGCAGCTACCCGCCGAGCCTGGCCGGACCGCTCTACCCGGATGGCATCACCATCTTCGAAGAGGCCGATCTAGAGCGTTTGTGCCGCAAGCACGCGGTGGACCAGGTCGTGTTCGCGTACAGCGACATCGCCCACGAAGAGCTGATGCACCGCGCCTCGCGCGCCCTCGCGACCGGCGCCGATTTCGTCCTGCTCGGCCCGGCGCGCACCATGCTCCGCGCAGACGTGCCAGTAATCGCGGTGTCCGCCGTACGCACCGGCTGCGGCAAGTCGCAGACTGCGCGCTGGCTGTCGGCGCTGCTGTGCGGACACGGACTGCGCGTCGCCGTGCTGCGCCATCCCATGCCCTACGGAGAGCTGGAGCGCGAGGCCGTGCAGCGTTTCGCCACCCGCGACGACCTCGAGGCGGCAAGCTGTACCGTGGAAGAGCGCGAGGAGTACGAGCCGCACCTCGCCGCCGGCAATGTCGTTTTCGCCGGCGTGGACTATGCGAGCATCGTCGCGCAGGCGCAGGCCGAGGCGGACCTGATTCTGTGGGACGGCGGCAACAACGACTTCCCCTTCCTGCGCCCGGATCTGCACATCGTGCTTCTCGATCCGCTGCGACCCGGGCACGAGACGACGCACCACCCCGGCGAAGCCGTGCTGCGCATGGCCGACGTCGTCGTCGTTGCCAAGACCGATGCCGCGCCGCCCGAGGCCGTGCGACAGGTGGCCGACGCGGCGCGGCGACTCAATCCGCGGGCGCCGGTCGTGCGCGCCGCCTCGCCCATCCGGCTCGACGATATGCAAGACGTGCGCGGCCGGCGCGCGCTGGTAGTCGAGGATGGCCCGACCACCACGCATGGCGGCATGCCCCACGGCGCCGGTTATGTCGCAGCCACGGCGGCGGGAGCCTCCGCGATCGTCGATCCGCGGCCGTTCGCGTCGCCGGAGATCGCGGCGGTCTATGACCGCTATCCGCATATCGGTGCCGTGCTGCCGGCCATGGGCTATTCGCCTGCGCAATTGGCCGCGCTCGCCCGCACCATCGACGCCGCCGACGCCGATGTCGTGGTCGCGGCAACGCCCATCGATCTTGCCGCGCTGATCGCCGTGAACAAGCCGATCGTGCGCGCCCGCTACGAGTTCGCCGACGTGGACAGCCCCGGGCTGGCCGATCACGTCATGGCGTTCCTGGCGCGCATCGAACGATGACGGCGGCCTGACCGGTGCAACGCCTCGTCTATCGCCTGTGCAAGGTCGAGCCGGAGGAGTTGGCGGCGCTGCTCTGGTCCTTTGCCTATTTCTTCTGCCTGCTCTGCGGCTATTACGTGCTGCGCCCGGTGCGCGACGAGATGGGCATCCAGGGCGGCATCGGTAACCTGCCCTGGCTGTTCACCGCCACCTTCGTCGCCATGCTGGCGGCGGTGCCGGTGTACGGATTCCTCGCAGCACGCTTTGCGCGCCGAACCATGCTGCCTGTGGTCTATCTGTTCTTCGCCGCCAACCTGCTGCTGTTCTATTTGCTCATGGCCACGGGCGTCGCTCCGGGCTGGGTGGCGCGCGCATTCTTCGTCTGGCTTAGCGTGTTCAACCTGTTCGTGGTGTCCGTGTTCTGGAGCTTCATGGCGGACCTGTTCAGCAACGAGCAGGCCAAGCGGCTGTTCGGCTTCATCGCCGCCGGCGGCAGTGCCGGTGCTCTGGCCGGTCCGACGCTGACGGCTGCGCTCGTGCACATCGTCGGCGTGGCCAATCTGCTGCCGATTTCCATAGTCTTTGTGTTTGGTGCCGTGGTGTGCATCCACGTCCTGTCGCGCTGGAGTCACGAGCGCGTGCCCGGTAGCGATGCCAGCGCGCACCGGCCGCTCGGCGGCAGCATCTGGGGCGGCGTTCGTCTGGCATTATCGTCGACCTATCTGCTTGGCATCTGCGGCTACATCCTCTTGCTGACGATGACGTCAACGTTCCTCTATCTGGAGCAGGCGAGCATCGTTGCCGGCTCCTTGCCGTCCAGCGTCGAGCGCACGCGCCTGTTCGCCACCATTGATCTGACGGTGAATCTTCTGACGTTGTTTGCCCAGCTGTTCCTGACCAACCGCATCCTCGCGGGCTGCGGCGTGCGCTGCGCACTGCTGGCGATGCCGCTGCTGAGCCTGCTCGGCTTCGCAGCCATGGGTTTTGCGCCGACCCTGGCGGTGCTGGTGGTATTCATCGTCCTGCGTCGGGCGCTCGAGTATGCGGTGTCGAAACCGGCACGGGAGGTACTATTCACGGTGCTCACGCGCGAGGAAAAGTACAAGGCCAAGAACGTCGTGGACACTGTCGTCACCCGCGGCGGCGATATGGCAAGCGGCTGGCTCGTGACGGGGTTGCGCGCGCTCGGCGCCGGCGCCGCCCATCTCGCCGTCCTTGCGCTGCCCCTGTCTGCGGCCTGGGCAGCCCTGAGCCTGTTCCTGGCACGCCGTCACGGCGCGCTGGCCGCGGCTTCGGAGAGGAGATGCCGGTCATGAACCAACCATCGCTACCGCGACGCACGCTGCTCGGCCTGATCGCCGGGTTGCCGTTTTCCATCCTGGCGTCGGACAGTGCGGCAGCGGCCTCGTCGGCGCTGCTGCGGCGGCCCATACCGAAGTCCGGCGAGACCATCGCGGCAATCGGCCTGGGCAGCTGGCAGACGCTGGATGTGGCAGGCAATGCCGCAGAATTGGCCGCGGCGCGCGAAGTGCTGCGCAGCTTCGTCGAGCTAGGCGGCCAGGTGCTCGACAGCTCGCCCATGTACGGCTCGTCGGAGCAAGTTGCAGGTGACCTGACGACCGAACTCGGGGTGCGCGACAGGCTGTTCGTCGCCACGAAGGTGTGGACCAGCGGGCGCGAGGCAGGCATCCGCCAGATGGAGGAGTCGATGACCAAGCTGCGCGCGTCGGTGATCGACCTGATGCAGGTACATAACCTGGTGGACGCGGACACTCATCTCGCCACCTTGCGCGAGTGGAAGAAGGCCGGCCGCGTTCGCTACCTGGGCGTTACCCACTACCACGAAGGCGCCTACGGCGAGCTGGAGCGCCATCTGCGCACTGGGACGCTGGACTTCGTGCAGCTCAACTACTCGCTGGCTGAGAGCGAGGCGCAGCGTCGGATGCTGCCCCTTGCTGCCGAGACTGGCACCGCAGTGCTGGTGAACCGTCCTTTCTCCAAGGGAGCGCTGTTTCCGCGCGTGACGGGCAAGCCGCTGCCGGAGTGGGCGAAGGAGTTCGATTGCGCCAGCTGGGCCCAGTTCTTTCTCAAGTGGATTCTCGGCCACCCGGCGGTAACCTGCGCCATTCCCGCCACGCGCAACCCGAAACACTTGGCGGACAACATGGCGGCGGGACTCGGGCGCCTCCCGGATGAGGCAATGCGCCGACGGATGGCGCAGTACTTCGAAGCCCTCTGACGGCGATCAGTACTTCACCTTGGCGTAGAGCGTCTTCTCCGCTGCCTCGCGCGCCTGGCGCAGGGTGTGTATGCCCTGCGCCGCAAGCAGCGGAAGCATGCGCAGGAATACTTCGCCGGTGACCAAGGCATCGCCCAGCGCGGTGTGGCGGGCGACGACGTTGACGCCGAATCGTCCGGCGATGCTCTCCAGGGTGTGTGAAGTCTGGTTCGGGTTCAGCACCTCGGACAGGAGCAGCGTGTCCAATACCGGATGGGTAAAGCGGATACCGGTTTTCTCCTCCTTCATCTGCAGGAAGCGCATGTCGAATGCGGCGTTGTGGCCGACGATTACGGTGTCCTCGCAGAACTCAATTAGCTGCGGCAGCACGGCTTCGACTGTCGGCTGACCGACCAGCATTTCCGGCGTGATGCCGTGGATAGTCTGGGACAGCGAAGCAATCGGCCTTTTCGGGTCGACCAGTTGCTCGTAGGTTTCATAGCGCAGCAGCCGGTTGTTCAGGATGCGTACCGCGCCGATGGAGACGATCTCGTCGCCGCGGGACGGATCCAGCCCAGTGGTCTCGGTGTCGATGACGGTATAGGCAAGTTCCGTCAGCAGCGATTCGTCGAGCTCCGTGCTCTGGCCGGCGCGGTGGAACAGGTCAAAGTCGTAGAATTCCGGCCGGCTCTCGCCATAGCGTATGTTCGGTGCAGGGCTCGGCGTTTGGACCGGGGTTGCGGCCGGAAGGAGGAGGCGGAACAGGCATCGCTGCCGCGGTTTCTCCACCAGGTAGACAAATTCAGCGCCGTGACGCTCGGTCACGGCACGCAGGGTCAGCGGACTGTCTTCGCCGCCGGCGCGCATCGTGTCCAGCTCCCAGTCATAGACGGTCTGCTGGGAGATAATCGGCCCGGACCAGATCAGATCCAATTGCGCAAGCCGGCCCTCGCGGCTGACCTGGAACCGCACGTCGCGCACGTCATAGGCATCCTTGAGCCGCCCGGCGAGATAGGCGAGCGACTGGATGAGCGTGTAGCTGTCCGCCTTGACCCACACCGATGCATCGACGTCCTCGGTGTTGGTGCTGAGTGCGAGCCGGCTTTCCACGCGCCGGCGCGCCGCCGCGATGACGTCGGCGGCGAGCATTTCCTCCAGTGGCCAGCGCGTCTTGAGCGAATCGGCATATTCCGAAGTCGTTCGGTCGAGCTTGCCGCTCAGGCCGGCGACCTCCTGACTGATGATGGCGACGAATCGCTCGCGCTCGGCGGGCTCGCAATCAGGATAGGCCGTCAGTGTCTCCACCGCTGCCCGGATGTTGGCGAGCGACGCCCGGCTGCCCTCGGTGAACGATTGCAGCAGCATGTCGCGCGTCGTGTCGCGCTCGAAGGTGCGCGTGATGTTCTCCAACGTCATGACGAAGCCGCTTATCGTGGCGGCAGGAACCGGCGCCGCCAGTGCCGCGTCGTCAGCGCGCGCTGCCTCGCTGGCACGGGACGGCTGCCTTGGCACCAGCACCGGCGCCATCTGGACGCGCACCAGCTGGTCGGCGCGCGTGGTCGTGACAAATTGCGCGTTGAGCTCGGCATGGCATTTTTCCAGGCGCAAACTGACGGTTTCCAGCGCGTGGGCAAGCAGATTGCGGTCGATGATGCCGAACACCGACCGGCCCAGGCCAATGACCGGCGCGGCACCTGCGGACTGGGAATTGCCGGCGTGGCCGAGGACCTGACGTGCGCGCTCGTTGTAAAGCAGGATGCGCCCGTCGGTGTTGCAGACCAGCACGCCCTGGGAGAGCTCCGACATCAACGCGGCCAGGCGGTTCTTTTCCTCCTCCACCGATGCCTTGGCCTGCTCGACCTTGCTTTCGAGATCCTGCGCCAGTTGTTCGTTGCGCTCGGCAAGGGCATTGATTGCTTCGGCAAGCCCGCGCGTTTCCGCCGGTCCGGCGGCTGCAATGCGGTGTGCGCGGTTCGCCCGCAGGATGATCCCGAGCCCCTCGGTCATGCGCTGCGCGCCGGCGACATAGTAGTGATAGGCGAGCGCGAACAGGATCCCCAGCAGACCGAGAGCCAGAACAGCGAGTCCCGCAATCAGCTCGGTCCGCGGCGCAAGCATCGCCCAGAGGTGCGTCCGCTCGTGCTGGGGCAGGTCGTGGTAGAACGCGAGCGCCGCGAGTGACACGAGACCGGCGACGAGCGTGAGGTACGCCGCTTGAGCGATGACAACCTTGTGCTTCTTGTTCACGTGGCGATCACCGGTGTGCAGATCGTGCCGGTCGCATCATCGATATACGCGTATCGGCCGCCGCGGCCGCAACTGCCTGCCTCATTCCCCGCGGTGCACGACACCCGCGCCGTTCACCGCCCGACATCCGGAACGCAAAGCAGCGCTCATGGTAGCACTTTGTCGGGGGGCCTTTGCGCACGCGACCAGCCACCACCCCGCGCGGCAACACCCGCCGCAGTGACACCGTGGAAGCGCCGTGTGGATCGTTGTATGATTCGTCGGCGCGGGTCGGGGGGCCGCGCGTCGCCCTGTCCGCGTAATGGGAGGTTCCACTCTCAAACTACTTCTAGGGAGGAAGCAGATGTCAGCAGCGGTGTACGAAAAGATACGAAGAAATCCGAAATTCGCCGGCTTGGTGGCAAAGCGAACACGCTTTGCGGTGACCCTGTCGGCGATCGTTCTGGTGATGTTCTACACCTTCATCCTGATCATAGCGTTCAGTCCGACGCTGCTCGCCAAGCCGTTGTGGGAGGGCGCGACTACAACCATCGCCATACCGATCGGGGCCGGCATGATCCTGTTCTTCTGGCTGCTCACGGGATATTACGTGCACCGTGCGAACAAAGACTTCGACGCCATCAATGCCGAAATCATCAAGGAGGCGATCCAATGAGACGCGTAATCCTACGGCGTGCCGCGGGCCTCCTCGCCGCGGCATCGGTTGGCGCTGTCCATGCCGCGCCAGCCGTGGAGCAGGCACAGCAGCAGCCCCTCAACATCCACGCCATCGTGATGTTCCTGGTGTTCGTCATGGCGACGCTGGGCATTACTTACTGGGCGGCCAAGCGCACCAAAACAGCGAGCGACTACTACGCAGCGGGCGGTGGTATCTCCGGTGTGCAGAACGGTTTGGCCATCGCCGGCGACTACATGTCGGCGGCCACCCTGCTCGGCCTGACCAGCCTGGTGTATACCAAGGGCTATGACGGATTCATTTACTGCATCTCCTTCTATGCCTGCTGGCCCATCATCCTGTTCCTGATGGCGGAGCGACTGCGCAACCTGGGCAAGTTCACCTTCGCCGACATCACCTCCTACCGGCTCGATCAGCGCAAGGTACGGACGATGGCGGCAGTGGGCTCGCTCACCGTCGTGGTTTTCTATCTGATCGCCCAGATGGTCGGCGCCGGACAGTTGATCAAGTTGCTCTTCGGCCTGCCCTACTGGGCAGCGGTGGTCGTCGTCGGCGTGATGATGGTCATCTACGTCACCTTCGGCGGCATGATCGCCACGACCTGGGTGCAGATCATCAAGGCCTGCCTGCTTTTGGGCGGCGGTACCCTGGTGATGCTCCTTGCCATGTCCCAGTTCGGTTTCAATTTCGAAACCCTGGCACAGCGGGCAGTCGCGCTTCACAAGGACGGCATCAAGATCATGGCGCCCGGCAACATGCTCGCCGATCCGGTCACGGCCGTGTCCCTGGGTCTCGGGCTGATGTTCGGCACAGCCGGCCTGCCGCACATCCTGATGCGCTTCTTTACGGTGCCCAACGCCAACGAGGCGCGCAAGAGCGTGTTTGTGGCGACGTTCTGCGTCGGTTTCTTCTTCTGCGTCGTGAGCCTGATGGGCCTGTCGGCGGTCGTCATCGTCGGCCAGAACCCGGCCTACTTCGAGGGTGGCAACATCGCCGGCAAGATGATCGGTGGCGGCAACATGCCCGCTCTGCATCTTGCGCACGCCGTGGGCGGCAATCTCCTGCTCGGCTTCCTCGCCGCGGTTGCATTCGCGACGATTCTGGCCGTCGTTTCGGGGCTTGCCTTGGCCGGCGCTTCCGCCATTTCCCATGACATCTATGCCAATGCCATCAAGCTGGGCAAGGTGACGGAGGGGGCGGAGGTTCGGATCTCCAAGATCTCCTCGCTCGGCATCGGCGTGATCGCGGTGTTGCTCGGGATACTGTTCGAGAAAATGAACATCGCCTTCCTGGTCGGTCTTGCCTTCGGCATCGCCGCCTCGTGCAACTTTCCGGTCTTGATCCTCTCGATGTACTGGAAAGGATTAACCACCCGGGGCGCGGTCTGGGGCGGAATCGTCGGGCTGATCGCGGCGGTGGCGATCGTGGTGTGCTCCAAGGCAGTCTGGGTCACGGTGCTCGGCAATCCGAAACCGCTCTTCCCCTACGAGCAACCGGCGATCTTCTCCATGCCACTTGCGTTCTTCGTCTGCTGGCTGGTATCGCTGATGGACAGATCCGCCCAGGCAGCAAAAGAGAAGGAGGCCTACGAAGACCAGTACGTGCGCGCCCAGACGGGCTTTGGCGCCGCGGGAGCGGCATCGCACTAACTGTTTCCATCGCCACCAAGGACGCGCAGCAGGTGTCCTGAATCGGCGGTCAATTTTTCGCACTGCGGGGGGCGTCGTCGGACGACCCCCGTTTGCTCTTCTCCCCGCGCATTGGATCCGATCCCGCGATCTGCTGCGTGGCCCTCGCGATCACGTCGAAGCGCCGGAAACCGCGTTTGCCGGTCCGAGCTGCCACGACCGGAGCGCAACGACAAACACCCACAGTGACAGCACGCCTGACGACAGGCGCTCGTACATCCCAGTGCCTGCGCGCGATTCGCCGCTCCAAGACATAAGCATGAGAAACACCAGTCCGAGCGCGCCGGAGGCGATGCAGTAACGGTGCAGACCGCGCAATGCTTCCAACGTCCTGAAGATACGTCCCCAGACAACGGTGGCGGCGATGATGGCGAAGAAACCCACTGCCGCCGACAACGTATGCAGTTTCTGGCTGAGCAGCACACGCGGGCCGGCACAACCCACTTCGCAGGGAAACATACCGGCGCCGATACGCGCCAGTCCGTTCAGCGCGACCAATCCCGCCGCCATCGCCGCGTATGGGTTCCCGCGAAAGCGCGCATACAGGAACGTCGCGAAGCCCATGTGCATGAGGCCGGTGGGAACGAAAGCGCCGTAGCGCATGAGCAGTTCCGTCGAGCTGCCGCGCTCGCCCAGCTCGCTTATGTATTGCGCATAGTGGCTGTACTCGGGTCGCAGACCGGCGGCGAAAACAATGACCATCGCCCACAGAAGGGGGGCCACGACACCACACAAGTTTCCGATCCTTTCAAGCATGGCCCTCTCCCGCGGCACTACAGGACTGTCGGGCAATCATACCGGAGTTGCGATGGCGAGGGCCGGCCCGGCCGCCGACGCCTACCAGGGCGGGGGAGACAGCGAGACGGATCGCTCTATGACGCAGCCGCAGCGCGCTGCAGGTTTGTGCGCTCGTGCATGTGCCACCAGTCGACGAACGCCTCGAACGGCAGAGGCGTGCTGAAGACGTAGCCTTGAACGCGTTCGCAGCCATACTCGCGCAGCAGCGCCAGCGTGGCATGGTCCTCTACGCCTTCGGCCACGACTTGGAGCCCGAGGCCGTGGGCGAGGTGCACTAGGGAACGCACGATTTCCTTGTCCTGATCGGACTGGGTCACTCGACCGACGAATTCCTTGTCGATCTTCAATTCATCGAGGGGCAACTTGCGCAGGTAGAGAACCGAAGAGTAGCCCGTGCCGAAATCGTCGATGGAGGTCATGCAGCCCAGTTCGCGCAGTCGGCTCATGACCTCAATGCCGTCGGCCTCGTTGCTCAGCATCGCCGTCTCCGTCAGCTCGAACAGCAGCGATGAGGCCGGCACATGCCACAACGCCAGGGCGTCGCGCACAACATCCGGCAGGTCGCTATCGCCGATATCGCTGGCGGTAAGATTGACGCTCAACCGGATCGCGGCGCCTTCGCGCCTGAGCGCGTCCGCAAGCTGACAGCTCTGATGCACCACCCAGTGGGTCAGCTTGGCGAGCACGCCGGCCCGTCGCGCCAGCTCGATGACCTCGGTCGGAGGAACCATTTGGCCGCGCTCGTCGCGCCAGCGCAATAGTGCCTCGGCGCTGGCACAGCGTCCGGTCCGGACATCGATTTGCGGCTGCAGATAGAGTTCGAGGGCCCCGGCATCCAGCGCCCGCAGCAGCTCTGCTTCCAGCAACGCCTCGTTCTCGGCGCGCAGCCGCAGCTCGTCGGCGTAGAGTACGAACCACCGGTCAGCGTTGCCCGTTTCCTGCAATGCCAGGCGCGCGCATTGCATCAGGGCCTGGGCGTCAAGACCGTGGTCCGGCGCGCAGGCCGCGCCGATGCGCAGCGCCATTCTCGCCTCGTGGCTGCCGAACCGCACCGGATGCTCCACGGCGCGCTGCAACTTGCTCGCGGCAAGCATGACCTGGGCCCTGCTCGCCAGATGCGGCAGTATGACGAAAAACTCAGTGCGCCCGACGCGGCAAAGGATGTCGTCTGCCCGCAACGCCTGCCGCACACGATCGAGTCCCGACATCAACATCTGCGACCAGGCGCCGTCATGGCGGGGCAGCCCGACTGCGCTGAAGTCCATGTTCATGAGCAGGACACCGGTGAGGGCAGCGCCAGCGGCCGCAACGCTCTGCTCCAGCAGGACACGTGTCTGCGCGCCATTGGGCAGCAATGTTTCCGAGTCAAACTGCTCGAGCTGGCGCAGCCACTCGCGGTGCTGGCCCTGAACCGCCTCGGCCAGCACGCCACAGACGAACAGTGCTACGTTTCCCAGCGACATCGCGATCTCTGCCTCGAGCCGCGAGTAGCTCTGCCGCTCGCCGCACAGGCGCTGAACGACGAGCGACAGCATCTCGCGCGTGATGCGCAGCGCGGTATCGGCGCGCACGCCGGCGGTCGCGACCACCAGCCACAGGCGCACGAGTTCGCGCAGCCAGTCCCGGTCCAGCCCGCGCGCGGGAAGATCGGCCAACAGCATGACAAAGCGCTGATAGGCGTTCGTCGCCGCCTGGTCGAGCTGGGCCGGTGGCGGAAAGGCAAGGTCCAGTTCCGCAGCCAGGGCCCGTCGCACGCCGTCTCCGCCGGCAAAACGCACGAACGCCTGCAATGCGGAACGGGTACGCTCGTCGATGCCGTACTGCGCCAGACTGGCATCGAGGGCATCGGCATCGAGTTCGAAGTTTGGGGTGATGCAAGCCGATGCGGCTGTGTGGCGCGCCGTCGCCGGCACCGGGCGCAAGGACCGTAGCGTATTCACAGGTAGAACTCTCGCGGATCGATTCCATACGCGCCGGGCTGCAGCGCACGCAGGATGCGGTAGGGTTCGTCGTCGGCGACCATCGGGTCGGTCATGAGATCGAGAACCCGCGGCTCGGGCAAGGCGGTCTTGTCCGCCCGCAGCAGGATCAGCACGCGCGGCTTGAGCTTGCGAATGCGGTTCTGCTCGATCACCACGCCGACCTCGCCGGTGCTCATTTCCACCAGCGTGCCGATGGGGTAGAGACTGACGCACTGGACGAAGGTGGTGACAACGGCCTCGCTGAACAGCTTGCCGCCCATGGCATAGACTGCCTTCAGGGCACGATGATGATCGAGGGCGGCACGGTAGGCGCGCTGCGAGGACATTGCGCAATAGCTGTCCACCAGGCCGGCGAGCTCGGCCATCACGCCGATGCGCTCACCCTTCAAGCCGCGCGGGTAGCCGCTGCCGTCGATGCGCTCGTGGTGTTTGGCGACGATCTCGCGCACGGCGGTGGAGACGTCGGCCTGACCGGCCAGAATCTCGAGGCTGAAGGCTACATGGGTGTGAATCTGACGCTGTTCCTCCGGCGTCAGCTCGCCGCGCTTGCGCAGCAGCTCGGGCGACAGCTTGATCTTGCCCAAGTCCTGGAGCAGGCCGGCCATCCCCAAAGTATTGAGCTGCTCGCGCGAAAGGCCCAGATGGCGCCCCAGCGACAGCAGATGCACCGCGACGTTGAGCGAGTGATCGTAGGTAACGTTGTCGGCATGTTTGAGCTTGGTCAGCCACATCAGGGCGTCCGGATTGCGAATGACGCTTTCGGCCATTCCCTGCACGGCGTCGCGAATGCGGTCGATCTGCGGTGCCCGGCCCTTGTCCAGTTCGTCGGCGATGTCGCGAACCACCGTCTGGGCTTGTTCGAATACCGGCTTGACCTGAACGATCTCCTCCTCGACGCCGGCCTTGTCCTCGTAATGGTTGCCGAAGAAGATCTTCTCGCCACGGCTGGGCGTACTAACGATGGCTTCGAGGCGGCTCTCGGGACGTGCCGTCCGGGACTGCATGACGAACCGGCGTCCGCCCACCACTTCCCGCGACAGTTCCTGGACCCAGTTCATCGGGCGCAGGCTGCGGCTTCGGACTGCCTCGGCCTCAGTCTCGGACGGAGTCAACGGACGCGGCTGGCCGCGCTCCGGGGCAACGGTCTCGACGGTGCCGATGCCGGTTGCCCCGTGTCCTGCGTGCCGCTGACGGCCGACCACGTCGCGCCAGAACTCCGAGTCCTCGCGCCTTTCCGTTTCGAGCCAGTCCTGGCGCCGGAGGGAGTCATCTGCCGCCCGGGCAGCGCCGGCAAGGCGGGAGCGGCCACGGCTGCCGGAGTCGGACTTGTCCGAATGTGCGGCGACCATGGTGGCAAGCCGCGACACGGGACGACGGACATCCAGAACCGGCGGTGAGGCGTATTCGAGCCCGACGGAGCGGCTGCGATCGATGGCGACGAAGTTGCATAGCTCGCGCAGCTTCGCGACCTGCTCGGGGGTTTCGACCAGGAAGCCTTGCAGCAGGAAGGGAGAATCCAACCAGGGACGGTCCAGTTCGGCGACAAACATGCCGAGCTTGACGTCGTGGGCGGATACGATTTCGTGGGAACGGCTCATCCCTTGCTATATCGGTGAGGCAGGCGAGGTTCTTGAGCTGGTTGGTGGTGAAGTCGTTCGCGGTCGCACCCGCCCGCTCTATCTTGCTTTGCCTTTGGCCCGGGTTTGCGGTATTTCTATCACTCGAGCCGCGAGCTGCCGGCGTTCGATCGGGAGGAGCCCATGCACGTCACTCTGGTCCATGTTCACGTCAAACCCGAGTACGTAGAGGCGTTCGTTGCCGCGACCCGGGCAAACCACGAGGCTTCGGTGCGCGAACCCGGCAATCGCCGCTTCGACGTGCTGCAGACCCCGGACGACCCGGCCCGGTTCATTCTCTACGAAGCTTATGCCAGCGCGGCGGACGCCGCCGCGCACAAGCAGACCGCGCATTACGCAGCCTGGCGCGATGCAGTGGCACCGATGATGGCCGAGCCACGCAGGGGCGTGCCCTACGTGGCGCTTTGTCCCGCCGCAGGCTGAGCCGTGGGCTGGCAATTTTCCATCGCGCGTCTGCCGCGCATCGAGTTCGGCGCCGGCATCCTACGGAGGTTGCCTGACATCGCGGCCGTGTATGGCAGGCGATTGGTGATCGTCACGGGCGCACGATCATTTCCATTGTCGCCGCACCGCCAGCCGCTGTACGCGGCGCTCAAAGCCAAGGGACTTCTGTGGTCCACCGTCGAGGTCGCCGGGGAGCCCTCCCCAGAGCTGATCGATGATGCCGTACGCCGCCTGCGCGGTGCGCACCCCGACGTCGTGATAGGCATCGGCGGCGGCAGTGTTCTCGACGCGGCGAAGGCCATCGCCGGACTGCTCAAGCCAGGCAACTCGGTACTCGACCATCTGGAAGGCGTGGGGCCGGAGAAACCCTACGAGGGGCCCGCGACGCCCTTCATCGCCGTGCCGACGACGGCCGGCACCGGTTCAGAGGCGACCAAGAACGCGGTGCTGTCGGTCCAGGGTGAGCAAGGCTACAAGAAATCGTTCCGCGACGAAAAGCTGGTCGCTGAATATGCCCTCGTAGACCCGGACCTTCTCGCGAGCTGCCCGCCGGCGCTGATCGCCGCCAACGGCATGGACGCGTTGACCCAATTGCTCGAATCCTATGTCTCGCTGCGCGCCAACGCACTCACCAACGCGCTGGTGCTGTCCGGCCTGGCGGCAGCGCGCTTCGGACTACCGGCCTGGTACGAGGGCGGCGAGCGCGCCGCCCGGGGGCGGGAGAAGATGGCCTACGCAGCGCTGATCTCGGGCATCGCCCTGGCGCAGACGGGACTCGGATCGGTACACGGCCTCGCCGCGCCGCTCGGCGCATTCTTCCCCATCGCCCACGGCGTTGCCTGCGGCACGCTGCTCGCCGCGGCAACGCGCGTGAACATCGAAACCATGCAGGTGCGCGAGCCGGAGAATCCGGCACTCGTTCGCTATGCCCAGGCCGGTCGCCTGCTCGGCAACGACACCACGCTGGACGATGCCGGAGCCCATGCGCTGCTCGTAGCGACGCTCGAGCGCTGGACCGAGCTCATGTCACTGCCGCGCCTGTCCGATTTGCGCGTGACGGCTGCCGATCTGCCGCGTATCGTCGCCAACAGCCGCGGCTCGAGCATGAAGACCAACCCCATCGTGCTCACAGACGAGGAAGTGACACGTGTCCTGGAAATGCGGCTGTAGCAGGTTGCCCCATCGTCATAGCGCAAGCGCGTCGAACCCATGCCTCAACTGCTCACCCTTTCCCGCGCGGCACGCCTGGTCGGCGTCACGCGCGGCACACTACAGCACAAGATCCAGGACGGCGAGCTATCGTCCTTCGACGGCATGGTCGCCACCGACGAGCTGCTGCGCGTGTTCCCCGGCACGAAGCTGGAAAACGAACCGGGTCTCGAGCGCATCACGCGGATCAAGGACGAGGCGTTCGGCAAGCGCGTGCGTGAGCGCACGCTGCCGAGCCAGGAGATTCTCGCCGAGCGCCTGTTCGAGCAGAGCCGCGAACTGGCAGACCTGCGCGCCCATCTGCAGCACTACCACGCGCTGGTCGTGCGCGTGCGCGAGCGCATGCGCGACATGGAGGACAGCGCAACGCCGGTGCTGCATGCAGCGCTGGCCGAGCTCGGACAGTTTCTCGACAACGAACTGGGCAGCGTGCTCGGTGGAAGCGTGACGCCCGATGCCCTGGCGGTGATGGATGATATGCTGCGCATCATGGCTGCCCACGTCGTCATTCATCCCAGTCGTCACGAGTTTTTCGTCAATGGCGCTGACACGCTGCTGGAAGCGGCGCTGCACGCCGGACTGGCAATCAACTACGGCTGCAGCAGCGGCAACTGCGGACTGTGCAAGGCACGCGTGGTGTCGGGCCAAGTGAGGAAGGTTCGGCCCCACGACTACGTCCTGTCCGAGGCGGAGAAGCAGCAAGGTTACACGCTGCTGTGCGCCCACACGGCGGTCACCGATCTGGTGATCGAGGCCCTGGAAGCCACGCAGCCCACCGACATTCCCCGGCAGCAAATCGGCACGCGGGTGAAAGCGATCGAGCCGCTCTCCGATGACGTCATGCTGCTGCATCTGCAGACGCCGCGCAGCAACCGGCTGCGTTTCCTCGCCGGACAGAGCGTCATCCTGAGCGCGGCTGGTGCGGAACCGATGTCGCTGCCCGTGGCGAGCTGCCCCTGCGACGACCGCAATCTGCATTTCCACGTCGAGCGCGGTGCGCCGAACGATTTTGCCGAACACGTCTTCTCGACACTGCGGCCCGGCGACGCGGTCACGATCTGGGGCCCATCCGGGGAGTTCACTTTGCGCGCCGACTCGCCGCGCTCGAGCATATTCATCGCTGTGGACACCGGTTTCGCGCCGATCAAGAGCCTCGTCGAACATGCCATGGCACTGGATACGGCGGAGGAGATGCATCTGTACTGGCTGGCCACGCGCCAGGGCGGCCACTACCTGGCGAAGCTGTGCCGTGCCTGGGCCGACGCACTGGACAACTTTCACTACGTTCCACTGAGCGCCGCGGCGGCCGATGGCGTGGCGTCGATTGCAGCGCATCTTTTCTCGACCCATTCCGACCTACAGCGATTCGATGTCTATCTGGCAGGACCTGCTGCTGGCGTCGAGGCGCTCGCCGCACTCCTGCAGGCGCGGCAATTGCCGCGCGACCAACTGATCGCTACATCGCTCTGACAGGGTTCGGCGCGTCCGTACGCTGCGGACTACCACGTCGTGTGGACGCGCCACCGCGCCGCCTCGCATCGCACCATTCATTCGGACATTGATGTCGTCATTGCCCGACGTTCCCTAACGCTTGATCTTCAATCGCTTAGGAAACCACTCCGCGATACTGTCGCCATATCCCTACAGCCCGCTGACACGCCGATGACATGTGCAATGTCGCGAGCCACCAGAAGTCCGCGCCGGACAAGGGATTTCGCCGAGCGCGGCCAATGCGGCACGTGGTTTGCTTAAGTTGCCGTGAGTGCCCGCCGAACGGGCTCTACGCACGATGCATACGTGCATGCGCGGAGTCGTTTGCTCTGTTCGCCGCGGACACTCATGGCGATGACCGGGCGGGCTTCGATCTTGCGAAGCCCGCCCGAGGCACGTGTTTAATATTCAGAGGTCAGATGAATGGGGAGTCTTGAAATGGCAAAGAGCAATCAAACGGGTTTGGACTATTTCGGTTCTTTCAAGGGGAAGGGCAACGCAGGAAACGACCAACTTGGCGATTTGCTGGGTGACCCCTCTGCGAGCATGTCCGCCAGAGGCGGCGGACACTTCCGCGACTTCTTCAAGTTCGATTACTCGACCACGGGAACGGGATTGGACCAGATCCCGGATCTGGTCGCGGCCGACCCGGGACTGAAAGCGAACATTTCCTCGAAGGATATCGCCGCCGGCGCCAGAGCAGCCGACGGCATGAATCACATGATCTATGACGCGCTCAATGCCACGGGTGTCGCGGCCGACGGCGAGATCACCGAAGACGACGTGGCGGCGCTGAACGCCTACATACGCGCCGACGAGGGCAGGCTCGCCCTCTGGACGAGGTTACATGGCGACGACGAGAACGGTGCCGAAACCGGTTTTCACAGGGTTCAAAACGATGGGGCAACGACCCAGTACTTCGGCGAGAATCTGGTCAATACGGTCGCTGATGGCATCTATCACCTCGGCTTCGAAATTCAGAACGGCCGGCTGCTCAACGAGGACGGCGATGAAAACGCTACGCTTTCAGACGTGGCCGACTGGCTGAACTACTTCTATGTGGATCAGTCCACGACGGGCACGGGCCTGGATAAAATCGTGGACACCATCAAGGCCGATCGCGGACTCGCCGAGAATACCAACGCCGGCGACATCAACGAGGGAGCCGCAGCAGCGAATTCGCTGAACCAGATCATCGCCGACGTTATTGGCGACACCCAGGTGATGTCCGACAAGTGGATTACCGAAGCCGACGTCAGGGCGCTGAACGCGGCCATTCAGGGCAACGACGAACTGCGTGAGCGCTGGGCCGAGTTGCACGGCGATGACGAGGGCGACGAGGAAACGGGCTTCCACCTGGTCCAGAACGACGGCGGCACCAAGCAAATTTTCGGCAAGGATTACATCGACACCGTGGCCGACGGAATCTATCACCTCGGCTTCGCGATCGAGGGTGACAACTTCCTCAACGAGGACGGCAATGCGAATGCCTCGGTGGAGGACATGGCAAAGTGGCTAAACCACTTCATGCTCAACACCAAGCTGGTCAATGGCACCGACGGCGCCAACAGGATCGTTGGCGGCATCGGCAACGAGCAGGTGGAAGCCGGCGGCGGCAACGACACGGTCATGACGGGCGCAGGCGACGACCTGATCTATGGCGGCGCCGGCAACGACAAGTTGAACGGCGGCATCGGCAATGACTTCATGTACGGTGGTGACGGCGCGGACACATTCGTCTTCGGCCCTGCCTCAGGGCGGGACATCGTGGCCGATTTCGAGGACGGCGTCGACAAGCTGAATCTCCGTGGCAGCGGCGTCAGTCAGTTCAGCAGCCTGAATATCGCCCAAGTCGGCGACGATACGGTGGTCAGCTTCAACGGCAACGAAGTTGTACTGGCTGGCATCAACGCCGAGAACATCACGCAGGCGGATTTCGTCATCTAGAATCGCGATCGCTGTCGCGACGGGCACCGCGCCGCGACAGCGCAGCAGTATTTCGGTGCTGACTCTCTCCTGCAGGCGGCGATCGGTAACGATCGCCGCTTTGTCATTGGACGAGCAGGAGGAGCCACTCGCCGAGAGCGCGAAGCCACGCGCGCGCATCGGGCGCTCACGCGACACGCGTCGCCTACGCGATGTTTATCGTGCCGGTCGTGGCGGCGGTCTGCGGATTGGCCGTGCGCCGCAGGGTAACGAGCGGCATCACATACATGCAGGCGGATGACTGGACAGTCAAGGCTCGCGTAACGACTTGCGCAGGAATGCCGTCATCGGCTCGAGCAGATACTGCAGCGCTGTGCGTTCCGCAGTCTTGATATAGATCTCCGCCGGCATGCCGGCGCGCAGCGCTATGCCGCCCGCCTGTGCCAGCGAAGTCTGCGAAACATCCACGTGCACCTGGTAGTAGGGCGCGTTGGTGGCCCGGTCCACCAGCCGGTCCGCCGCAACGTACGCCACCGTCCCCGCCACCACCGGGGTCGTGCGCGCCTTGAATGCAGTCAGGCGCACGTCGGCATCGCTGCCAATGCGCACATAGTCGATGTCCTCCGGCCGGATGCGGCCTTCGACGAGCAGTTTGCTGTCGGCGGGTACGATGTCGAGCAGCGGGTCGCGCGGGCCGATGACAGCGCCGGCCGATGTCACCCGGATATCGACGACCTCGCCGGCAATGGGGGCGACGATCTTCTGCCGCTCCGCCGCGTCTCTTGACGGCCGCAGGCGCTCCTCGAGGTCGAACAGCTTGTTGGCGCTTTCCTTGAGTTCATCGGCCGCGGTCTGTGTGTATTGGTTTTCGAGATTCTTCAGTCGCAGCGCAAGTTCCGATGCCCGTTGCCGTGCCCGGGCGACCTCGGCCTGATGCTCGCTGACTCTCGCCTCGTAATCTGCGGCAGCCCGGTCCACCGTCTTGACGCGGATTTCGCCGACGAACCCCTGGGCCATCAGCCGCCGGTTCGCGGCGAGTTCGTCACGCTGCAGAGACAGGGCGCGCGATTCGGCTTCGGTCTGCCGGGAAAGGGCGACAGACTCGGATTCCGCTTCGCGCTTCTGGCGTCGGATGAGATCGCTCTGTTCGCGCAGTGTCGTGCGCCGCGCCTTGAACAGTGCGCTCTCGCGCTGGAGCAACTCGGCGACTTTCGGGTCGTGCTGCGAACGCGCCAACAGATCTTCCGGAAACGAGATTGCATCCGCCAGCGTCTGCTCGGCCAGAGCGCGTGCGCTGCGCGTGCGCTCCGAGTCGACCTGCGTCTTGAGTTGTTCGACGGCCGCGTCCACGCGAACGTCGTCGAGCACGAACAGAACCTGGCCGGCGCGAACACGATCGCCGGGGCGCACCCGGATCTCCTTGACCGTTCCACCTTCCTGGTGCTGGACGGTCTTGCGATTCATATCCACCATCACCACGCCCTGGGCAATGACCGAGCCGGCGATCGGCGCGAAGCTCGCCCATCCCCCGACGCCGAGGAAGAACACGGTGATGACGATCAACCCTCGGCGAACAGTGCGCGCTGCGTCCGCCATCGCTTCGGCTTCGATTCCGGCCGAGTACAAATACCTGACGCCCGCCATTACGCTCTGGCTCCCGCCGCCCGGCCGCGCACCGCCCTCAAAGCACCGGGCCCGCCCGGCGCACCGCCCATCACCTGGGTGATGACCTGCTTCGGCGGTCCGAACGCTTCCACCGTGCCGTCACGCAGCACGAGCAGCTTATCCACTCCGGCGAGGATCGACGGGCGATGGGAGATCACGATCAGCGTCACACGGTCGCGCTTCATCCCGGCGATGGCCTGCATCAACGCCGCCTCGCCTTCGCCATCCAGATTCGCGTTCGGCTCGTCGAGCACCACCATGCGCGGCTTGCCGTACAGCGCACGGGCCAGTCCGATGCGCTGACGCTGCCCGCCGGAGAGCGCCGCGCCGCCCTCGCCGATCTGCGTGTCATAGCCTTCCGGCAGGCGCAGGATCATGTCGTGGGCATTGGCCTTCTTGGACGCCTCGATCACCGCGCGCGCGTCGGCCTTGCCCATTCGAGCGATGTTCTCGGCCACCGTCCCGGCAAACAACTCGACGTCCTGAGGCAGGTAACCAAGGTGGCGTCCGAGCCGTTCGCGCGGCCACCGGCTGATGTCGGCACCGTCCAGCCGCACCGTTCCCGCCAGGGGCTTCCAGGCACCAATCAGCAGGCGTGCGAGGGTGGACTTGCCGGACGCACTGGGGCCAATCAGCCCCAGTGCCTCGCCCGGCGCCAGTTCGAACGACACCCCCTTGACGATCGCCTTGTCCGAGCCCTCGGCGGCGAACAGTACCCGCTCGGCGGTAAGCCGGCCCTGGGGCGCGGGCAGCTTGGTGACAGTCGGCCGTTTGGCACGCGAAGTGAGAAGTTTGTCCAGTCTCGAATAGGCGCCGCGCGCCTCCACAAGGCTGCGCCAGCCGCTGATGAGCATTTCCACCGGCGCCAGGGCGCGCCCGAGAATAATCGTCGCTGCCATCATGACACCCCCGGTGACGTGCTGGTCGATGACCAGGTAGGCGCCGGCACACAGCATGGCGGTCTGAACGAACTGACGCATGAACTTCGTAATGCCGCTGATCTGCCCGGCCAGGCGACTGGTTTCCATCTGCAGCTTCTGCAGATCGTTATTGAGCGTGGCCCAGCGCTGGGTGACAGCTGGCACCATTCCCAACGCGCTCACCACCTCGGCATTGCGCAGGCTGGTGTCCACGTGGCGAGCCGCCTCGCGCGTGCCGGACTGCAGCCGCTCCAGTCGCTCGCGCGTCAGCTTCTCGTTCGCCACGGCAAGCACGACGAGCATGGCGGCGCCAGTCAGCGCGACGACACCCAGAAGAGGGTGAAATACGAAAATGATCAGAAGGTAAAGCGGCAGCCATGGCGCATCGAACAGGGCGAATATGCCGTTGCCTGTAAGGAACCCGCGCAGAATGGAAACGTCGCGCAGTCCGTGCACGTACTCCGTGCCGCCGAGCTTGGCGGCGTTTGCCAGCAACCCGTCCAGCACGCGCGGCCCCACGAGGGCCTCCAGTGCCGCCGCCGCAGCGCCGAGGAGGCGGGCGCGCAGCAAATCGAGCATACCCATGACGACGAGTGCCACGGTGGCGGCCAGGGTCAGCATGATGAGCGTTTCACTGCTGCGGCTGGTGATGACGCGGTCGAAGACCTGGAGCATGTACAACGAGGGCGCAAGCAACAGCACGTTTATGCACAGGCTGAACAGCCCGGCATAGAAGAAATACGGCCGAAAGCGCGCAACGATGCGTCGCATGTCAAAACGCTCCCGGGTAGGTGATTGAGTATGACATGGTCTTTGGCTTGCCGTATCGAGTTCCCGCCTGGCTCGCCCGGCGACGACTCGCGCCGGGCGGTCGGGCTTGATGAACCCTGCACAGCGCGTCGGTACGGCACGAGCAAGGCTCGGCCCAACGCCGTGCGCAGGGCGCTCCAATCAGTTCCGCGGGATGGGATTGACTCGGGCCGGAAGGCTACGACAGCGGACGCGCACGCTCGTTGCCGTTGGCGATGTGCCGGAGCTTTATTGTTTTGGGTTCTGCAACTGCGGTCAAGGCGGCGACGGTCGCTATGCTATGTCATGTCATGGGCATGAGTAGATACCCAATGGCACCTTAACCTAACGCAGTGAGTATACGGCCATATGCCGCGGAAGTCCGCGGCGCGGAATCATCCAAAGGTTGTAACTTGCCACATCCGTTGGACTTATGTGTGCCACCCATATCTTTGAGCAGACGGCACGGCCGTGGCTCACGAGCCGCCCCGGTCAAGCCAGAAGATTTCCCGATCGGGACGAAAGAAATACCTATTGGCCGTAGCCGAGGCACCTGCGCTATCGTCACTCGCTACCAACAGCGGATGATTATCGGTACGCGCATGGCCCGTTGCACCTTGGTCGCCTCGGTGGCGGGGAGTATCGGGTATTGCCGCATTCTCGGGAGCATACCTTGCCACGTCTCGACCATCTCCGGTTCGAAGCTTCCAAACGCGTCTTCGCTGATCACGCGACGGCGTTGTGGCGCCAGTGCTTCCCATGCGTTTGGGTTGCTCGCCATCACAGCAGGGGCTGCGCCGAGAGCAGTGTCCCCTTCAAGGAGTCCAAGGAAAGCGGGACGCGCAGTACCAGGCTGCGACATAACGCGCACGCGGATCTCGCGCCCGGGCTTTTGACGTCCTCCGTAGGTTGCTGCATGCGTCACGTCGCATGCTCGCTAGATCGATGCCCGACATGACGGCAAGAAGAGTCATTCCGCTGGCGGCGTCCGACGTAAACCTGGAAAACTGCGCCAGCGCCGAGCCCTTCGCGCTCATGGTACTCGGCGACAGCATGCTGCCGGAGTTTCGCGAGGGCGACATCGTCGTCATCGAACCGGAAGGGCTGGCCCGGAGCGGCTCTTTCGTGCTCGCCTGGCACAATGACGAATACATTCTGCGGCAGTTGATCCGCGACGGGGACCGCTGGCTCCTGCACCCCCTCAATACCCGCTACCCGGACGCAGCGATCGGCGGGCCCGATGCCGTGAAGGGCGTCGTTATCCAGAAACGGAATCCCGGATCGCGCCGCTCGCACAAGTCCTACGTCGATTGACGGGAGGCTCAGATGCCATACTACGTCTACAAGATCTTCCCCTTCCGGAGGCTGGAGAAGATCGCCGAATTCCGGGTGTTCAAGGACGCTTCGTCGCAGGCGAAGGCCATGCGGCGGGAGATCACGGCCCAAGCCGATTACCAGGTGAAGGTCGTGTTCGCCGACAGCGAATTGCATGCGGAGGATCTTCTCAGTGAGGTGCGCGAACAGCCGCCCATGATCGCCGAGGACGACTGACGACGAGGCACGGGATACGTGCCGGAAGTCGGTGCAAGCCGGAGGTCGAGGCGTAGAATTGGCTGCCGTAACGCCCAGTACGACCGAGACCATGCGCCACCTGCACCGGCTCACCGAGGCCGTCCAGAGGAATTGCCACATCTCCGATGCGCGCCATGCGCGCGAGATGACGATGTGCACTTACCTCCTGGAAATGCGCGAGTTCTATCGCTGGGAACACGAAATTCCCTACCACCGGCAACCACGCAAGGAGGAGCTGACCAATTGGCTGTGCGAACGCGAGGCTCTGTGGAACCGCGTCGAGAGCGACGACTACGAAGCGTTGCCCGTAGGTGACGCGCGCTGCGATCCGTTCGCCGTCGATGACATAAACCGGACCCTTGTGCCGGAGGGACTGGTCTATGGCAGCGGCTATGGGCGCTTCCACAAGCCCCACTTCTTTCTCGGCCAGCTGCTGCGCAGCGAGCGACGCGCCGAGTTCGACGTGCTGGTGAGCGGCTGCGAGTACGCCCGCGATCTCACCGCCGTGCCCGCCGCACTTCAGGACGGCACGATCTACCTGCGCCAGGACGCCCTGCGGCGCTGGCTCTGGGAGAAGGTGGAGTTGTGGGCTGTGCGCCGCGCCGAAGGCGCACTTCAACTCGCCTTGCTGGGCTACGGCTTCGATGGCGGACCCGAAGCCGCGCTCGCACGTATGACTGAGGGCGAAGGGGAAAGCGCGATCCTGCACGAGATCGGGGAAGGCCTGGCGGGACGCCTGCTCGGCGACGACTGGCAGCAGATGCTCTCATCATTCTCAGGCCGGCGTAGCGAAGTGCTCGCCCGTGCCGTGCGCGACAACGTGGCCGACTGTCTGTCCACCCTGCCCGCGCTGCTGGAGCGCGGCGCCGCCAGCTCACTGCACTTCTACTTCGCCAATTTCGAGGGCATGCGACGCACCCTCTTCCCTAAGCTGATGACCGCCTATCGTTACTGGCGCGATACCGGCGATACGACATCCTTGCAGGAGACGGCGAAAGAAGGACAAGCACATTGGGTGGCAGTGGCATCGCACCTGATCGCGCTGTACCGCAGCGATCCGTGTGCCGCGGAACGCAACATCGAGGCGCTCTTCGCTGCGACCGAGCCCGCACTGGCACTGTAGGAGGTACCTCATCCCTTAAGCCCCCCGCCTGCTGCCGGCATCGGCCCGCGGTGCATGTCCGGAGCATGTTGCCTGCTAATTGCCGATTTCCTGTAACATCCTCGCCCGCCAAGGTCGCGCAGGTTGCACGTGCGGCCATCATTTCCCAGACGGACGGAAGACCATGATCGGATCCATCTTGCTGCGCGCCCTGAACCCGTTTGCCATGATGCGGCACGTGCGCGCGGCGAAGCTGCGGCGACACGATGTCGGCGTCGAGACCGAACTGCAGCTTTACCACGATATGCTAGGTAGCGACTTCCTGCATGCCGGCTATTTCCGCCAGATCCCCGAGGATCCCGAAGCGATCAGCATCCGCGACGTAAAGCAGGCGATGCAGGCCTATGCAGATCTGGTACTCGATCGCATCACGCCAGGACTACGGGTGCTCGACGTCGGCTGCGGGCTGGGCGGTTTGCTGCGCCAGATGCGCGACCGCGGTCTGGATTGCACGGGGCTCACGCCCAGCGCTGCCCATGCCGATTACATCCGCCGGCGCAATCCCGACATCCCGGTAATCGTCGGCACCTTCGAGCAGTGCGACCTCGCGCCGTACCGCCACGCCTTCGACCTGGTAACGAGCACGGAGTCGTTCCACAACGTTCCCCTGGACGCGGGACTGCGCAATATGCGCGAGGTCCTGAAGCCGGATGGCAGATGGATCAGCGTGGACTACTTTCGCCTGCACGAGAAGACCTACAACCGCTCCGGCCACCTGCTGTCCGCCTATCAGGAGGCAATCGCGCACCACGGATTCCGCGTCACCGAGGAAGTCGATATTTCGCTCAACACGCTGCCGACGCTGGCCTTTGCCAATGTCCTGGCGACCAAGGTGGGCGTGCCGCTGCTGGAGTTCGGTCTGGCGCGCTACTTCCGCAAGCATCCGGCCCTCGAGTATCTGCTTCAGGATGCCGTCGCCAAGGCGCGCGGGAGGCTGCGAACCGATGCGCTGGATCCGGCCGTGGCCACACGCGACAAGCGCTATCTGCTACAGCAGCTCGTACCCTGACGGGAGACGGCAGCTCAGCGCAGCGTCTCGAGCCACGCGTCCAGCCCCTGGGCGTTGAGTTCGACGTCGGTGGCGAAAACCGCCAGGAGCTCCGCCTCGCCCAGCGGCCACGACTGGCGCCGCGCCTCGGCCAACACGATAGCCCGAACACCCTCCCGAAGCCGTTGCGGCCGCGCCGCGCCGGCTTCCCGCAGGCGCTGGGCGAGTTCGGCATGCAGATCGATCAGCCGATGCAAGTCGGCAGCCAGGCGCGGCACGTCGCGCACCTGGCCGTAGTGGGTAACATAGATCGCCTCGGGGGCAAAACTTACCAAACGCTCGACCGAGCGGTGCAATAGCGCCGGTTCGAACTGCACGGGCGTCGTGGTCGGGAAGACGAACTGCCGCCCGTCGCAGTCCAGTTCCCGGTAGGACATACCGAACGTATCGCCGGCAAAGATGTGGCCCGAGCCGCGATCCACGATGCACACGTGGTGCCGGGCATGGCCCGGCGTATCGAGGAACAGCAGCTCCCGCCCGCCCAGGCTGAGCGTTGTTCCCTCGCCCGCTTCGACGATGCGCGCGCCGGGCACCGGCAGGATGTCGCCGTACATGCGGGAGGTCGCGGCCTCGCCGTAGACCGCGATGGTGCCTTCGATCAGCCGCGTCGGGTCGGCCATGTGGCGGGCGCCGCGAGGATGCACCGCAAGCCGGGCGTTTGGCAGCCGCGCCATCAATTCGCCAGCACCACCGGCGTGATCGAGGTGGATGTGGGTCAGGATGACGTAGTCCACCTGCTCGGCAGCCAGTCCCAACGCCGTCAAGGCCTCCAACACCACGGGCACGGAGGCATTCGTGGCGGTGTCGACGATCGCGGCGCGACCGGCCTCCACAATGACATGGATGGCATCCAGCCGCGGGCGCAGGAAGTGGGAATCTATGGCGAAAATGCCATGGTCGTAGCGGGTGATGTCTGCCATCTCTGTCCGGGAGCGGTTGCGCTGTGTCATTCTACCGCCAGGCAGCTCCGGTCCTCGCCCGTGTCCTGGACCGGCTGGCCGCTGCGGTATGCGGCGATCTGCACGCACAGGCGTTATCGATCCTCATGCCTCGTCGACGATATGTCTCGCCGGCGGGCAGCGACTGGTGGGCAGGGCGTGGGGGGCAAGTGCGGACGGTGCGGTACGGCGCAGGGCGACGAAACGGGAAGAGCGAAGGAGAGCCGGCGGAGGCGCGGGGGAGCCCCGCGCTTCTCCGGCCGGTTGCCAACCACCGCGACGGATCGCGGCGGCGACAACCAAAGAGCTTACTTGAGGTGACCGCTGACGAACTTGGTCAGCTCGAACATCGAGGCTTGCGCCTTACCGCCGAACAGCGCCTTGAGCTTCTCGTCGGCGTTGATCATGCGCTTGTTGATCGCATCCTGGAGCTTGTTCTTCTTGATGTAGTCCCAGACCTTCTTGACGACCTCGGTGCGCGGCAGCGGCATGGCACCGACCACTGCCGCTAGCACCGCGCTCGGGGTCAGCGGTTTCATGAATGCGGCGCTGGGCTTGCGCTTGGCCGCCGGCTTCTTGGCCGCCGGCTTCTTGGCGGCCGGCTTCTTGGCAGCAGGTTTCTTGGCCGCAGCAGGCTTTTTCGCCGGCGCGGCCTTCTTCGCGGGAGCTGCGGGTTTCTTGGCAGCCGGCTTCTTGGCAGCAGCCGGCTTCTTGGCAGCGGGTTTCTTCGCGGTGGCCTTCTTGGTGGTTGTCGCCATGTTCATTTCTCCTGTGAGTCGAAAATCAGCCCAAGCATTTCGGCATGGCCCGCCATATGCTGGCGAGGTGACGAAAGCATGCGCACACTCGCGCCGTCTGTCAATCGTTTACCGAGGGAAATTGCAAAATTTCCGCCCCAGTGTCAGCGTTTTGCCACATGACGGACGGGCACCACCGCCCCCGGCCTTGAAACCACAGCCCAGGTTGGGCTAGCCTTGGGCCCGTTGCACTATTGGCGGGAGTCGATATGGGCCAGGACATTGCAGCGCGCCGCTTCACCGCCGACGATTTCTCCCGCTTCACCGCCCGACTTGCGGCGGAGACGGGCCTGCTCGCCCGACAGCTCCGCGAGGGCGAGTTCGCCCGCTCCGGATACACCGCCGGCTTTGAGCTGGAGGCCTGGCTGCTCGACCGCAACTACTTCCCCTCGCCCAGCAACGAGTCCTATCTTGCCCGGCTGTCCAGCCCGCTGGTCGTGCCGGAGCTCTCGCGCTTCAATGTCGAACTCAACGGCACGCCGCGGCCGCTGCGCAGCGACGTGCTCGCCGCCCTGGAGCGGGAACTGCGTGCGACCTGGCAGCATTGCCTCGACGTCGCCCATGAGCAGGAAAGCACCCTGGTACTGATCGGGATCTTGCCGACGGTGCGCGAGCAGGATCTGAGCCTCGCCAACATCTCGCCGCTCAACCGCTACTTCGCACTCAACGAACAGATCCTCCGGCTGCGCGGCGGACGCCCCATCCAACTGGACATTCGCGGCCGCGAGCACCTGTCGCTCACCCATGTGGACGTCATGCTCGAGGCGGCGACGACATCCTTTCAGCTGCACCTTCAGGTCGCACCCGAGGAGGCGGCGCGCTTCTACAATGCCTCTCTCATCCTGTCTGCGCCGATGGTCGCCGTCTCGGCAAACTCGCCCTTCCTGTTCGCCGCCGATCTATGGGACGAAACGCGCGTGCCGCTCTTCGAGCAGGCCGTGGACACCGGCGACGACGCCCATCCGCAGTCGCGACGCGTCACCTTCGGCTCGGGGTACCTGAGTGCATCGGCTTTGGAGGTGTTCGAGGAAAACCAGAGCAACTTCCCCGTGCTGTTGCCCATCCTGTTTGCCGGCGCCGAAGAGGAGTTCGCGCACCTGCGCCTGCACAACGGCACCATCTGGCGCTGGAACCGATTGTTGATCGGCATCGGCGACGACGCCCGCCCGCACCTGCGCATCGAGCACCGCGTCATGCCCGCAGGCCCGACTATCGCCGACATGATCGCCAACGCCGCGCTGTACTACGGTGCTGTACGAGTGCTCGCCGGCCTGCGACCGGCACCGGAGAACCACTTGCCCTTTCCGGTGGCGCGGGAAAACTTCTATCGCGCCGCTCGCGACGGCCTGAGCGCGCGGCTGACGTGGCTCGACGGGCGGGAAGTGGAAACCCGACAACTGCTGCTCGACCACTTGCTGCCCATGGCCCGGGAGGGCCTCATGCGCCTCGAAGTGGACCCGGCGGACAGCGAACGCTGCCTCGACCTGCTCGCCGCCCGCATCCGCCTGGGGCAAAACGGCAGCGCCTGGCAGCGCGCGCACATGGCGAAATACGGCCGCGATCCGTGCCGCCTCACCGCCGACTATCTCGAGCACCAGCGCAGCGGCATGCCTGTGCACGAATGGAGCGTCTGAGCCGGCGCGAGGCACCGCGGACTCAGGCGGTGCGCACACGCACTCGGTAATCGCCCTTGCCGGTGGCCTTGTAGTAGTGCCGGATCTGCACGTAGTACTGTCCGGGAACGAGATCGGCGACGATGCGCGCGTTGGTGCCGATGCCGCTATCGTCGTCTTCGGCGATCAGCGCCGTCTGGCTGTCCGGTCCGAACAGTTTCATGACCACGTCCGTCTGCCCCAGGGTTTCAGCCAGGTAGCGGCCGGCTTTCGGCACCATGAACTTGAAAAGATCCTCCTCACCCGGCTCGCCAATGCTGGCCTTGGTGCTCACGCGGGCGTTGACCTGCAGTTCGGTTGCCGGCGCCGCAGCGCGCGGATAGGCCTGTTCGCTGGCGATGAAGGCCCTGTCCAGCGCTGACAGAATCTCGTTGGCGTGGGTGCCGACACCGTTCTTGGTCCACGACGGGGGAAAGAAGTAGAGCATGATCGAATCGGCGTCGAACTTGGTGCCGCGGATCTGATCGACGCTGTACTTGTTCAGGACGTTGTGGCGGATCTGCGCCTCGCTCCAGTTGTTGGGCGGTCCGGACAAATCGCGGATGACGACGTCTTCGTTCCACTCGATGCCCCCCGCCGGGTTCTGATGCTCGTGCCCTAGGCCAATGGCATGTCCGAACTCGTGGGCCGACGTGCCGCCATCCTGGAAGCCGAGATTCATCGTCGCCTGACCCTGGGGGATTTTCTTGCAATCCGTGCCGATGTAAGACCAGGCACCATCGTTCGGATCAAAGCTGATCCGGATTTCCGCATCCGGCGCATCGTTGAAGTCGAACTTGAGATTGGCATGTTGCGTCCACCACAGGGCCTGCTCCCGGGCGAGCGCCTTTTGCGCGTTTGTCCCACCCATGAATCGTACCCGCAGTGTCGAGCCGTTGATCCACATCTTGCGAAACTCGAATACGGCACGGGCCGGCCCGCGTCCGCGCGGGCGGACGATGGCCGGCTGACGAGACAGTTCCTGGGGCAAAACACGGTCGATGCAAACCTTTGGTCTTTGTGGCATGGGGAACTCCTTTTCCTTTGGAGCGGACGGACTCTTCAGGCGACGTCGTTCTATTCACATCGCTCTGTATTCAACTTAGCAGCTTGATACGCGCGGGGCAACATCGAATCCTTCGGTATCCCCTGCCACGTCACCGCTCGCACCGCGTGGGCTGCTATGATCAGCATGCTGCGGACCGCATATCCCGCGTCGCCGCGCGGTTCGCAACGACCGTTACCCGAGCACTCCCCGAACATGCCTTTGCGCCTGCTTATGTGGGTTATTCTCTTGCCACTTGTCATGGGCAGGGCCATTGCCGCGCCGTTCGCCTATATCACCAATCAGGGCAGCAACGACGTGACGGTCGTGGACATCGCCGACGACCGAGTCGTGACCGCTGTCGCCGTCGGCAGGGCGCCAGCCGGCGTCGCGGTCAGTTCCGCAGCGCGCAAGGCGTTCGTCACCAATCCGGAGAGCAAAAATATGTCGGTCATCGATCTCGCGAGCAATCGCGTCGTCGCCACAGTCGCGGCGGGCGAGGGCCCCGTGGGCATCGCTGCCGCGCCCGACGGCTCGCGCGTTTATGTCGCCGACTGGTTCGAAAACAAACTGCTGGTTTTTGACGGCGCGAGCCATCGTCAGATCGCCGCCATCGCAGTCGGAAACGCGCCGGCAGGCGTAGCGGTCCACCCCTCGGGATCGCCAGTGTATGTCGCCAATCACGACGACAACGATGTTTCGGTAATCGATGCTGCAGCGCTGCAGCCGTTGACCAGATTGCCCGCCGGCAACCATCCCTTCGCCGTTGCGCTCGACCCTAAAGGCGAGCGGCTGTACGTGGTCAATGTCTGGAGCAACGACGTGACAGTGATCGATACCGCCACCGGCGGCACCCTGGCGACTGTCCCGGTGGGCAAGTCGCCATACGGTGCCGCCGTCAGCGAAGACGGGCGCCGGCTGTTCGTGACGAACCAGCATGCAGACACGGTTTCCATCGTCGATGCCGACACCTACCGCCCGCTTGCCACCGTGCCCGCCGGCGGTTATCCCGAGGGCATTGCATTCCATCGCGGCCGCGTCTACGTCGTGAATTGGATGGACGATTGCCTGCGCGTCCTCGATGCCGAAACTGGCCGCACCCTAAAGACCGTCGCCACCGGAACGAATAGTCGCGGCTTCGGGCAGTTCATCGGCGCGCCTTGACTTATACTCGGGGCACGAGCTGTTCCAATAATCAATCCACCGTGGAGGAGCGAATGGGAAGAATTGCGCCGGCAATGATGCTGCTGCTTGCTTCGTCACTGGCCTTCGGCCATGGACCGACGCGCCAGAAGGTCACCGAATCGATCACCATCAAAGCCACTCCAGAGCGGGTCTGGGACAAGATCAAGGACTTCAACAGCCTTCCCGGCTGGCACCCTGCGGTCGAAAGCAGCAACGCGACCGACGGCAGCAATGTCGGTTCAGTGCGTACGCTCTCGCTCAAGGGCGGCGGCCAGATCGTCGAAACCCTGGAGTCGCACAGCGACGCGGAAAAGAAGTTCTCCTACCGCGCCAAAGACGGCGGCGCCCTTCCGGTGACGAATTACACCTCGACGTTGAGCGTGCGGCCCGGCGACGGCGGGACGACCCTGGTCGAGTGGCGGGGCGCGTTCTATCGCGCCTTTCCGAACAACAACCCACCACCGGGACAGGACGACGAGGCCGCCGTTAAGGCCGTGACCAGTGTCTACACTTCGGGATTGGCCAATCTCAAGAAGGTGCTCGAGTAGCGCCGAGCCGTGGGGTCGCGGTTGCACGCTGGCCTTGTCCTCGGGCAACCGGGGTGCGCGCATTTTCCGGCGCCAAGCATAAAGCAAAGGCCGCGCGCTCGCCCGCAGCCCTACCGCCTCAGCCGGTCGGCGAACCTATGGCGGAATTTGGCCACCTTGGGCGCCACCACGAACTGGCAGTAGGGCTCATGGCCATGCAGGCGGAAGTACTCCTGGTGGTAGTCCTCCGCCACGTGGAATACCGGCGCCGGCGCCACCTCGGTGACGATAGCATCGCCGATTTCGCCCGATGCCGCCAGTGCGGCGATGGTCTGTTCGGCAATCGCCTTCTGCTGTGGCGAGTGGTAGAAGATGACGGAACGGTATTGCGTGCCGACGTCGTTGCCCTGGCGATTTAGCGTCGTCGGGTCGTGAATGGTGAAAAACACGTCCAGGATCACGTCGTAGGAAATCACGGCCGGATCGAAGCACACTTCGACCACCTCGGCGTGTCCGGTATCGCCGCCGCAGACCTGACGATAGCTGGGGTTGGGCGTGCGGCCGCCGGCGTACCCGGAGCGGACCCGCTCGACGCCGGCCAGTCCTTCGAATACCGCTTCCAGACACCAGAAACAGCCGCCCCCCAAGGTCGCAATCTCCCTGTCCGACTTCGACCCGGTTGCTTGTATTTGCATGCCCATGCCGGTGACCTCCTGTGCGTTGGCTCCAAAGTGGGATTCGAGTCGCGGCGCACCGCGCCAGTTCCCGGTTCGGTCACGGTATCATTGGGCTATCCGCTCTCTGCCCAGGCTGACCGTTCCCGTTTCCCGATGCGAGTGATCGTCCTTGGCGCCGGCCTCGCCGGTGTGACCAGCGCCTGGTATCTGGCCGAAGCCGGCCATGAGGTGACCGTCGTCGAACGTCAGCAGGGCGCCGGTCTGGAGACCAGTTTCGCCAATGGCGGGCAGATCTCTGTCAGTCATCCGGAACCCTGGGCCAATCCGGGCGCACCGGCGCAGATTCTGCGCTGGCTGGGCAGAGAGGATGCACCACTGCTGTTTCGCTGGCGCGCAGACCTCCGGCAGTGGACTTGGGCATTGCGCTTCCTGTGTCAATGCCTGCCCGGGCCAACGCGCCGCAACACCATGGCGATTGCGGCATTGGCGCTCTACAGCCGCGCCGCACTGCGCGCCCTTCGCGATGCCACGGGCATCCATTACGACTGCCTCGAGCGCGGCATTGCGCACCTCTTCTTCGATGAGCGCAGCTTCTTCCGGAGCCGGGAAAAGACTCGCGAACTGCACCGCTACGGCATAGCGGTCGAGGCGCTTGACCGGGCCGCGTGCATCAAGCTGGAACCGGCGCTGGCCGAGTGCACGGACACCTTGGCGGGTGGCCTGTATGCGCCGGACGACGAATCGGGCGACGCCTACGAGTTCACCCGGGCGCTGGCGGCGTTGTGCGCACGGCACGGTGTAGAGTTCCGCTATAACGCCGTCATCGAGCGCATCGATGCTGCGGCAGGCCGCGTCCTCGCCGTGCAGGTTCGCACGGCCGACGGTGACGGCAGGGCGCTGCGAGCCGATGCCTATGTCGTCGCCACGGGAAGCTACGCACCGCAACTGGTGCGCCCGCTGGGGGAGCGCCTTCCGATTTACCCGGTCAAGGGCTACTCGGTCACGATACCCCTCACGCCCGACGCGATTGCACCGAACATCAGCATCACTGACGAATCGCATCGGATCGTCTGCTCGCGGCTCGGACACCGGCTGCGCATAGCCGGCACGGCAGAGCTGGCCGGCTATGACACTTCGCTCACCCCTGCCCGGTGCGAGGCGATTGTGCGCCGTGCGCGCGAGCTTTTTCCGCAGCTGGGCGAATCGCGGCCGGGTGACTATTGGGCCGGACTGCGGCCCGCCACGCCCGGCAATGTTCCGATCATCGGGCGCGGGCGCCTGAACAACCTCTTCTACAATGCCGGCCACGGCACATTGGGCTGGACACTTGCCTGCGGCTCGGCGCGTGCGCTGACGGACATCATCGACGGGCGAAGGCCGGAGGTGGCGTTTCCCTTCGTCGGGGTGTGAGCTGGCTGCATGCACACTGGTCGAAGGTCATTTCCTCGGCATTGGCACGCCGCGCGGCGATGCAAGTAGCAGCGAGAGCGCCACGTCGTCGCCAGCCGGTCATCCTCGCCTTGCGCCGCGCGTTGTAGCGGTGGGGCAACGCTCACCATTGCGGGATCGCGGCGGCGCCGTATCACTAGGGCGGAGTCGAGGCGCCGCAGAACGGGTGGCGGCAGTACCATCCCACATATCACGGAGGTCTCATGAAGAGAATCATCGTTCTGCTCGCGGCGCTGCTTTTTTGGGCCGGTGCCGCGTTCGCGGCAGTCAATATCAACACGGCGACGGAGGAAGAACTGCAGACGCTCAAGGGTATCGGCCCTGCCAAGGCCAAAGCCATTATCGAGTACCGGCGCCAGCATGGCCCGTTCAAGAGCGTCGACGACCTGGACAATGTCAAAGGCATCGGCAAATCCACTGTCGATGAACTGCGCCCGAACGCGACAGTGAGTGGCACCGGTGGCAAAGCCCCGCCGCCTGCGCGTTCTGCGGAACCCGCCAAGAGCGCCGTGCAGCCGAAACCGGCCATGACAACGGCGCCGGCACCGAGCCCCGCCGCCGGCAGGCCGGCAGAGCCCGCGAAACCCGCCGTGCCATCGGCGGCATCGGCCAGGCCGACGCTGCCCCCGTCCGCATCGCCGGCTGGCGCGGCCAAGCCCGCCGCTCCGGCCAAGCCTGGTGCCACAGCAAGCGATGGTGCGCCAACGAAACCGGTGGAGTCCGCCAGGAGCATTCCCGCCCCGGCGAAACCGGCCCTGCCCGCGGCGAGCGCCACCACGCCCGGCACTACGGCAGCGCAGGCAAGGCCGGCCATACCGGCGCGTCCCGGCGGAGAAAAGAAGGACGAGGAGAAGCCTGAGGACAAGAAGTAGACTACAGCACGAATTCGCGGGCGAGCACGTATGAACGCAGTCGACCGCCCCGGGCGGCGAATCCGCCAGACGGGCTGCCGTGCTACGGCGCAGTCAGATCGTTACGAGACGTGATGCCGCGCGCATGGCGCTGCACTGCCGCTCAGAAGCGCTCCGCTGCGCCAAGGTAGCGCCAGCGCCCGAGTGGAAGATCGCCGAGCATGACACCGCCGATGCGTACGCGCTTGAGCCCAACGACCTTGAGGCCCACGAGCTCGCACATGCGACGAATCTGCCGCTTCTTGCCTTCCTTCAGAATGAAGCGTAGCTGATCGGCATTCTGCCAGTCGACGCGTGCCGGCTTTAGCGCCTCGCCGTCCAAGCTCAGGCCGTGATTCAACAGCGCAAGACCCTGCTGCGAGAGCCGTCCCTCGACCCGCACCAGGTATTCCTTTTCAATATCGTTGTCGGCGCCGATAAGCGTGCGGGCAATGCGGCCATCCTGCGTCAACACGAGCAGCCCGGTAGAGTCGATGTCGAGCCGACCAGCCGGCGCCAATCCGCGCAGGTGGCTCCGGTCGAATCGCATGTCATCGCCGCCGCGGCGATGCTGCGTTGCCGCCGTGATCAGCGCAACGGCCGGCTGGTAGTTCCTCTCCGCTTGCGCGGAGACATAGCCGACCGGTTTGTGCAGCAGGATCGTGACGCGCTGTCCTTGCTGTTTCTGCGCCTGCGCCGCCAGCGCAATGGACTGCGACGGATCGACGCGTGTGCCCAGCTCGGTCACGCGCACGCCATCGACGAACACCCAGCCGCGCTCGATATAAGCGTCCGCCTCGCGCCGCGAACACACGCCGCGCTCGGCTAAGAGCTTCGAGACGCGGACTTTGCCTGGCGCGTTGCCGGGATCGGTCACGTCAGCACGGCGGCCTTCGCGATTGCTGTGTGTGGTTCGCTGCAGTGCATGTGCGCGAACGGTTTCACAGAATCGCCAGCAATTCGACCTCAAACACCAACGTCGCATTCGGCGGAATTACGCCACCTGCACCGCGGGTGCCATAGCCGAGGTGCGGCGGGATGGTGAGCTTGCGCACGCCGCCGACCTTCATCTGTTGCACGCCTTCGTCCCAGCCGGCGATAACGTGGCCGGCGCCGAGCGGGAACTCAAAGGGATCGTTGCGATCCTTGCTCGAATCGAACTTTCGCCCGTCGGTGAGCCATCCCGTGTAATGCACCGACACCCGTTGTCCGGCGCTGGCCTGTGGACCCGTACCCTCGGTGATGTCTTCGATCGTCAGCCCGCTCGCGGTCGTCACGGCAGCCATGGCGTTCTCCTTTTCGGCAATGAAATTGGCAATTATGCCCGAGTGCGCCACCGCGCCCGAGCGCGTGGGTTCAACCGCGCTGAAGCTTCGCGAGCAGCCGGTCGTGGTACTGCGCCATGACGGCACGGCTGGTAACGGCGAAGCCTGCCCGCTCGAGCTTCATGTGCAGAAACTGCAGACGGTGCTGGACTTCGCGCGGCGCCGTATCGGACGCATCGGCCTCGATGCGGGCGTAGAGTTGATGCAGTTCGCGCAGCGTGTCGATCTCTGGCGGCACCATGCCCGAGTTCTTGAGGATGCGGCAGGCCACACGTAACTCCGGTGGAACCAGCGAATCGTCGTCGAGCTCCAGCGGCCGCCCAGCGCCGGGAAGACTATCGAACTCCCCGCGGCCGAGCGCTGCTTCGATCCGCTGCTCCGCCACCCGGTCGAGAAACTGCATGGAAGGACTTCTCCTCGCGTCCGCGCCCCAATTCGTCGGTAAGCGTCTGTGTGCCATGATACCGTATGGAGTGTCGGCTTCCGTGTATGCGCGGGAGGCGCCGGTGCGTTATGGCCGCAGGGGCAGCTTAGGAGTGCGGCGATGGATCTGGTTGGTTCGGTGGCGATGGCGGCAGGACTTGCCTGGGCGAGCGGCCTGAGGCTTTACGCGGTGCTGTTCCTCGCCGGCCTGCTCGGTCGGTTCGGCTACGTGGACCTTCCCGAGAGCCTGCAGGTGCTGAGCCACTGGCTGGTCCTCGGCGCCTCCGGCTTCATGTTCGTCGTCGAGTTTTTCGCCGACAAGGTTCCGGCGCTGGATTCGCTGTGGGACGCCCTGCACACCTTCATTCGCGTTCCGGCGGGTGCCGTGCTTGCCGCCATGGCACTGGGCAACCACGACCCCGCTATTATCGTTGCCGGCGCGATCCTCGGCGGGACCCTTGCCGCGGGCACACATCTAACCAAGGCCGGCAGCCGGGCGCTGATTAATACCTCTCCCGAGCCTTTCACCAACGTCGCCGCGTCGGTCGGCGAGGAAGCGCTGGTCATCGGCGGGCTGTATGCCGCACTCCACCATCCGCTGGTTTTCCTCGCCCTTCTTGCGGCATTCGTCCTGCTCGTGGCCTGGCTGCTGCCAAAGCTGTGGCGCGGGGTACGTCAGGTCTTCAGGCGTCTGTCAGGCACCGCGCAGGAAACGGGCGCCAACGCCTGAGCCAGTCTGGACTTGGGTACGGGTCGTGTCGCATTCGTCTGGCCTGTAGGAACGCCGTAACCGTCCGGCCAACC